>Ga0210003_1001359_pt1 | contig 21728 bp, 21 predicted proteins | sample LantaG_FD_182804 | JGI IMG/M metagenome (GOLD analysis project Ga0210003, IMG submission 182804) | Deep subsurface microbial communities from Baltic Sea to uncover new lineages of life (NeLLi) - Landsort_02402 metaG (SPAdes) (version 2) | ecosystem: Environmental > Aquatic > Marine > Oceanic >... | reverse complement strand
GGGAAACTGAGTATATGCGGTACCATAAACGATCTCGTAACTACCGGATGCGCCCCTGTGGCAATGAGCCTCTCCTTCATCCTGGAAGAGGGCTTTCCGGTTTCCGATTTTAAAAAAATATTGCTTTCTACAAAAAACGTTCTTGATGAAACAGGCTTAAATATAGTTACAGGTGACACTAAAGTAGTTGAAAAAGGAAGTGCAGATAAAATCTTTATAAATACATCCGGTATAGGATTTCTCGGCAATGACATAGACATATCTCCGTGCAAAATAGAATTAGGAGATAAGATTCTGATTAATGGAGGTATTGCCGAACACGGTACAGCTATACTCAGCAGTAGAAAAGAGTTCAATTTTAAAACCAGTATAGTAAGCGACTGCGCTCCCCTATCTTCTCTGGTTAATGATATGCTGTCAGCATCTATAAAAATCCATGCATTAAGAGATGCTACCAGGGGAGGCCTGGCTTCTATACTCTTTGAACTGGCTAGAACTTCCGAAAGTAATATTAATATATATGAAAACAAAATTCCTGTTAAAAAAGAGGTGCGCGGCATATGTGAGTTCCTGGGACTTGATCCCTTATACATTGCCAACGAAGGTAAAATGGTTGCTTTTGTAGACAGAAAGGATGCCGACAAAGCACTTCAGGCAATGAAAAAAAATAAATATGGAAAAGATAGCCAGATTATTGGAGAAGTAACTGAAAAAGGCGAAAAAGGTGAAGGCGGGGTTATCCTAATTACAAAACTTGGCACCAGAAGAGTTCTTGCCTTGCATTACAGTGAACAGCTCCCCAGAATATGCTAGTTGTCCGTTTAAACCATATTAAACTACTTACCTATTTCTTCTTTAACTATTATCACTGTAATATTTTATGAATATAGAGATATTATAAACTGACATATACACTAATTATACCGGTACATTTTATTCTATGTTTCTACTGAAATTATTTTAATCTCATCATTATCTATAACCTTTATTTTTCTACTGGAACATTTTGGACATTCTGTAACAAAAAAATTTTCTATATTAGATATTTCTTTACAATCTTCGCACTTAATCTGCATTTTTTTCTTTTTAAACTTTAATTTAGCACTTTTTAAAATATTATTATCCTTAGTTAAAAACTTGTAATAGAATTTAACTGAATCAGGTTCAATATATGCAATTGAGCTAATTTCAAAATTAATCTTCTTTAATTTTTTTATTTTATTTTCCTTTACTACCTTATTCAATATATCTAAAATTGAACAAGTAATAGAATACTCATGCATAATAATTTATAATTATCTCAAGCTAATCTCTTTTTATCTCATCCATTATAAGTTTACATACTCCGGGGATTGAATCAATCAGACTTTTTGAAAGACCTGTTGAAACGCTTTCAGGAATATTTTCTACCTGGCAGGAAAAGATTTTTATATAAACCTTACATTGGTCCTTTAACTCTTTTAATAAATTTGAAGTAGGTAGTTGATGCATTGAAAAATCATCTATCTTTTTCTCTGGAATATCTTCAAGCTCAATTTCAAAAACCTCTCCAGGTATTTTCCCAACATCTAATGCGTCAATGATGATTATCTTTTCTGGCTTTTTGGGAGAAAGGACTATATCAAACAAAATATTTCTGACACTGCAGCCAGCATTTATTACTTCAACATTCCCTGGAATAGAATAATTATTTTTTAAATAATCCACTGTTTGAGGACCAAAACCATCATCGCCAAATAGTATATTTCCACATCCTAAAATGAGGATTGGTTTTCTGTAACGTTCAGGAACATCATTTTGCATTTTTAGTTTTTATAAGTTTGGACTACTTTACCGGAAGCATCTACAATATCTATTCTAACTGCGATACTTCCATCTAAACTATGAGTTGCACAAGATAAACAGGGATCATAAGCACGAATAGCCATCTCCACTCTATTTAAAATACCTTGATCATATTTACCGTCTTTGATTAAATCTGTTGCTGCTTTTTTTACTGACATATTAATTGGCGCGTTGTTATGTGTGGTACCCACAATTAAATTTACATTTGTAACCATTCCATTTTCATCAGTTTCATAGTCGTGAATCAGTGTACCACGGGGTGCTTCAATACAACCAATTCCCCGAGCAGCGCGCGGTTTAACAGGAACTCTTATATCCTTTGAAGTTATTTCAGGATCTTCTAACAACTGGACTGCATATTCTGCATTATATAGTAATTCAATCAATCTTGCCCAATTATAAAGAAGAGTCAGCTGCACAGGCCTGCCAAATTCATTACGGAATTCTTCAAATTCTTTCTGTGCGAGTGGCGTTCTAATCTTATCACAAACATTCATTCTCGCCAGTGTGTTAGTTCTGTAAACACCTACAGGATTGTCTAAATCCATAGAAAGTTTACCTGCTTTTTTCATATAGGGAAATTTCAAATATGTCCACGGCTCAATATGCTCCCCAATGTAATCAGTATACTGTTCATAATTAAAGTCCTCATAACTGCCATCAGCCTGCATCATTCTTAAAACTCCATCATAGAGGTCAAGTGTCCCGTCTTCTGTTACTGTACCTAAAAATCCTGTTTTTATAACTCCCAGTGTCTTAATTGCTTCAATATATTGTGGAAAGATATTTTTCTTGGCATAATCAATTGAAAACTTTGAAAACTCTAAAACTTCATTTGCCATTTTAAGCAATTCATCTCTTTCCCCGTTAGCAAGAACCTTGCTGAAACCTCCAGGAACTGCAGCAACAGGATGTATGGATTTTCCGGAAATTATTTCCAGCATTCTTGCACCCAGGTGCCTATTTCTTATAACCTTCTTTGCTATATCGGGAAACTTCTGAGCAATACCAATTACATTTCTTATACTATAGTCAGCATCAGGCCCCATAATAAAATCAGCCCCTGCCAGAAAGTAAAAATGTAGAATGTGTTCTTCAGTAAAAGCAATAGAATTACAAAGTTTCCGTAGTTTTCTTGCAGCAGGGGGTATCTCTACTCCGAAAACAGCATCACATGCTTTTGCACTGGCCAGATGATGTGACCATGGGCATACCCCACAAATACTTGTAGTAATTCTTGTAAGCTCTTCAACAGGTCTGCCAATACAAAATTTTTCAAATCCCCTGAGTTCAATAATATGAACCTTTGTATCACTAACATTTCCATTATCATCTAATTGTATGGTAACCTTCGCATGACCTTCAAGTCTTGTTACCGGTTGAATAACAATTTTTTTACCCATTTTTCCTCCTCTTTATCTTAAATAATGGTATCAACTTATGTAATAAATCAATTTTAAACCGAAATTATCCAATAAGTTTCTAGGGCCTCTTGGGCAATGGTCTTAACCTGCCCTGTGCCCCGATATACCTATGAAATGTAGAACGCCTATCAAGAATCAACTTGGGGTCCAGACCAATACTGGAAAGCGCTCCCATCATTTCAACCATCGGATTTGCTCCTGCCCTTATTGGACCAAAACAGCCTCTACAGGGCATAAATGCCCTGATACATCTTGGTGTTTTTTCACTGCCTCCACAACCAGACCTGGTTACAGGACCGAGACATAAATAGCCTAGTTCCATAAAACACCTTGAATCTTCTAATTTCTGTCCTGGAGGTACTATTGATTCAAGTGGCCTTTTTACTGATGTAATTGCCTTTTTTTCCCGTTTTGTGGGGCAATCATCACAAACACTTCGCTCCGGTATTTCAAATTTCTTACCTTCAAGTAGTGCGGTTAATGCCTGGACAATAAGTTCGGGGGTGGTTGGACAACCAGGAATATAGACATCGACTTTAACTACTTCATCGATTGCATAAACTCTATCGGTCAAAGGTGGTATATCTTCTGCAGGTGTATCAGCCGAATCTGTAGTCTTTAACTGCCTGAAAATCTTATCATAAAGCTCTGTTAGGGGATATTGATTTGCCAGAGCAGGAATTCCTCCAAAACTTGCACAGGAGCCGAGTGATATAAGTGTATTGCACTTTTTTCTCATTTCCTCTGTAATATGTTTTTCTTCCTCATTTCTTATTCCCCCTGATATAATTCCAATGTCCGCTTCCGGAATCTCCATTTCTGTTTTCTCCCCTGTTTGACCAAAATACTTGTGGTCCATAAGAACAGGCATGTGTACGATCTCCAGCTTGGGTAATAAATCAAGCAGTGGTTCTCCAATATCTAAAATTGTTACTTCACATCCCCCACAAACATTTAACCACTCTTCAGCAACTTTTACTGGCATAATTTCTCTCCTCTCTCTAAATAGTAGGTTGACCTTCAACTACAATTTCTTCTACAACTTTACGGGTAAACACATAATATTTTTTTTCTTCCTCAAACACCTCCGTTTCAAATCCGTCTTTTTTATATTTTTGAGCTACATCCAGAGAACTCTTTTTATCAAGATAATCTTTTCCATCCCACATATATTTTTTTCCATTAATTATTTTTGCTAATTGCACTTTTTACCTTTCACGTTTTAAATGGGCTGGGACCCAATTTTTTTATTGTCTCTGTGAATTCAGTCATTACTTGAGCAAACTTCGGACCCTCTGAAGCTGAAATCCATTCCAATCTGAATCTCTCATCTTCTATTCCAAAATCCTCAAGCATAAGTCTGATTGCATCTGCTCTCTTTTCTGCCTTTAAATTACCCTCTAAATAATGGCAATCCCCTATATGGCATCCACATATTATGACACCATCGGCACCTTTTGTTAAGGCATCTATCACTAAATTTGGGTGAATCATCCCAGAACACATCACTCTTATTATACGGACATTTGTGGGATACTGCATCCTCGATGTCCCGGCTAAATCGGCTCCGGCGTAGGAACACCAGTTGCAGCAGAATCCGATAATCACTGGCTCAAATTTTCCTTCAGTATTGTTCATTTTTAAGATACCTCCAATGCGGCATTAACCATAGCTGATATTTGTTCAAGTTTAAATCCCCTAACAAATATACCCTTTTTAGGACATGTAGCCTGACAAACACCGCATCCTTTACAAGCAGATTCATCCACTTCAACAGTTTTCTTTATTGCACCGTCCTTCATATATTCAATTAAGGTTATGGCATTATATGGACATGGGTCTATACAGTATGCACAACCATCACAATTTTCATCTATTACCTGAGATATATTTGCCTCTAATTCTATAGTTTCTTTAGAAAGTATGGTACTTGCTCGTGCTGCCGCACCGCAAGCCTGGGAAATACTTTCTTCAATTGATTTTGCCGAATGGGCGAGACCACATAAGAAAACTCCTTCCGTAGCAAAATCAACCGGACGAAGTTTCATATGCGCTTCTAAAAAGAAATTATTTTGATCTAATGATATTTTTAACATCTGAGCAAGATCTTTATTTTCCGGGTGGGGAATAGTTGCTGCAGATAATACTAAAAGGTCAGTATTGATAGTAACAGGCATATTAAGTATTGTATCGATTAAGGAAATTTTTAGCACGCCATTTTGTTTCACTACCTCCGGTTTTTTATCATCCTCATACCGAATGAAAATTACTCCCATCTGACGTGCTTTGGAGTAATAGCTTTCTCTAAATCCATAGGTCCTTATATCCCGATAGAGAATAAATACATTTGTTCGTGGATTAATCTCTTTTATCTTTATAGCATTCTTGACTGCTTCAGAACAGCATACTCTACTGCAATAAGGCCTCTCATCATCTCTTGAACCAACACACTGTATCATAACCACTGTCTTCAGTGACCGTGTATCAATACTCGTTTCCTTGTGCTCAGGGCTAACTGCTAACCATTTTTCCAGTTCAAGTTGGGTTATTACTTTTTCGTCTTCACCATAAAGATACTCGGTTGGTTTATATTCTCGAGCACCGGTAGCAACAATTACAACACCATGGTTTATTTCCTTTTTCTTACTGCCGCTCCCTGTTTTCTGTTTTGCATTGCCTGTTTCTATTGTTGTCTTGAAATTGCCAAAGAACCCTTCAATATCTAATATCTTTGTATCAGTATAAAGGTGGATCTTATTATTTTCTTTAACACGTTCAATTAAAGAAGCCAACTGCTTTTGAGGTTCTTCTCCGTTTAACAGAAAATGTATACGCTGTAGATTTCCACCCAGTTGTTTCTCTTTCTCTACCAGATTCACCTCATAACCCTGCTCTGCTACCTCTAAGGCTGCACTCATACCACTCAGCCCTCCACCGATAACCAGTGCGCTGTGATTTACACTGACTTTCCTCCTCTGTAATGGCTCCAATAAACGTACTTTTGAAACAGCCATCCGCACCAGATCTTTTGACTTTTTAGTAGCTTTTTCCGGCTCATGCATATGTACCCAGGAACACTGGTCACGGATATTGGCCATCTCAAACAAGTAAGAATTGAGTCCTGCCTCGCGGATGGTATTCCGAAATAAGGGTTCATGCGTTCTGGGAGTGCAGGAAGCAACAATCACCCGGTTGAGATTGTGCTCCCCAATCATTTTTTTAATCCTCTCCTGGGTATCATTGGAACAGGTATAAAGATTATTTTCAGCGTAAACCACATCGTGTAAGGTTTTTGCATATTCCACTACCCCAGGAACATCTACTACACCGGCAATGTTTGACCCGCAATGACAGATAAATACGCCAATGCGAGGATCCTGTCCTGTAACATCTTTTTCTGGAGGATATTCTTTAGTCTTAATCAAAGTTCCCCGCACTTCAGAAAGAAGAGACAAAACCTTAGATGCAGCACCACCCGCTTGAGTTACTGTTTCCGGTATATCTTTTGGTTCGGTAAATGGTCCACAAACAAATATTCCTTCTTTACTGGATTCAACCGGTTTGAAAGGATCGGTCCAGCAGAACCCATGCTCATTAAGTTTAATTCCAAATTTACTGTTCAGCTTCTTAGCCAGTTCCGGCGGCTGCATGCCGACAGACAAAACTACTAAATCATATTGTTCAGTCAACATCTTCCCCTCATCAGTTACATAATTAATCTTAAGATTTTTTGTCTCTGCTATTTCTTCTACAGATGAAGGACGGCACCTTATATATTTTACTCCAAGTTCTTTTGCTCTTTCATAATAAGCATCAAATCCTTTGCCGAAAGCACGAATGTCTATAAAGAAAATTTGACATTCCAATTCCTCGCCGGCATGTTCTTTAGCAATAATCGCCTCTTTAGTGGCATACATACAACATATTGAAGAACAATAATCTCTTTCTGTATCCCGTGAGCCCACACATTGGATGAAAGCAATTTTTTTTGGAGGAAGCTTATCTGAAGGTCTCAAGATTTTACCTTCATATGGGCCAGAAGCACTCAATATTCTTTCAAATTCGAGTGCAGTAATAACATTAGAATAGTTTGAATAACCGTATTCTAATTTTGAACCTGCATCAAAAAGATCGTAACCCGGAGAAAAAATTATTGAACCAACTTCTAAATCAAGCTTTTCTTCTTTTTGGTTATAATCAATGGCTCCTGCTTCACAAAATTCCTTACATATTTCACATTCATCGCGAAGTATATGGACACAATATCGGCTGTCAATAGTAGCTTTATTGGGTATGGCCTGGGGATAGGGAATATATACTGCCGGTCTTGAATTTAAACCCATATTATGCTCAAAAGGAATAGGGCGGGGGTTGTTTTTGCTTACTTCAGTAAGTTTAATTTTTCCTGTCGGACAGATAAAATCACAGGCACCGCAAGCCTGACATACATCAGAAGGTTTGCCAAAAGGTGAGGTTACTTCCCGTCTCGGACCACGACCCGAAAAACTTATAGCCGCTTTCCCCATCCGCTCCTCACACATCCTCACACATAGTCCACAAAGTGTACAGTCCTTATTCTTGAGTTTGATTCTTGTTTTTTCCACACCTAATTCTTTGGCAAGATTCTTAATTTCTTCTGAATCCGGACATCGGGCCAGTAATAGTTCTATTACTATTCTTCTAGTTTTTATAACTCTCTCCGAATCTGTCTGAACAACCAGGCCTTCTAGTGCCGGATAGGTGCAGGATGCCTGAATTTCCGGAGGTCTCCCATCCTTGCTTATCTCAACAAGACAAAGCCTGCAGGCACCATAAGGTGAAAGTGCCTTATGCGAACATAAAGTTGGTATTCTTACTCCTGCTTTCTCGGCAGCTTTTAGGAGAGTTAGCCCTTCCTCTATTTCAATCTTTTTATCATTTATAGTCAACGATATCATTTTTTAATCCCTTTTGTATCCGGATAATAATTTGCGTTATCTTTCTGGTATTCATAAATAAAATTTATATCAGGATTTGCAGCAATTAAAACTTTCAGCGATTCATTAACATCACCCAGAGGTTTGCGGTCAATATGGCTGTAACCAAATACGGCTTTTACCTTTGTCCCCTGACCTGGCTTTGATTCTATTTTGATACTTCCTCCGCTTTCTTCTGCCGATTGGGCAAGAAGCGAAAGACCCAGACCAACTCTTTTTATGTTTTTTGTTGTAAAAAATGGGTCCAGTACATTTTTTAATGTCTTCTTATCCATACCTTTACCATCATCAATTATTTCAATAGTAAGCAAATCCTTTTTTTTCTCTTCTATAATTTTTATTTCAATCTTTTTTGCATGGGCCCTAACTGAGTTTTCTACTATATCTAAAATATGCAAAGATAAATCCTCCATTCGGCTAAATCATTACCTTTCTTCCATCTTCTCCAGATAAAGCTTTCTTAATCTCCCTTATGCTTGCTTCCTCCATAAGGAAGATAGTATAACTTTTACCGATATCTTTTAAAAAATGGGCATCGGAAAAAGTGACCAGCGGGAAACCATAAAGTTCCGGATTTACCTGCCTGCCAGCAAACAGGCTCGTTTGGCTTTCATAGTTTGGAGATAGTTCCAGAGCATCCAATGGTAATCCTTTCGGAATAAACCCCAGTTGAGCGATAATGCTAAAACTACTTCTATCAATATGGGAGGCAATGTTCAGCCCTCCCATAGAACAGATTGTTTTCACAATTTCCTGTAAAGATAACGAGGTTGCTCCAATTAAAAATTTATTGTTGGAACCTATAACTTCATTGTCTTCATTAATTATAAGTTGTTTTCCAAAAACTTCCTCATCATTGAAATCTAATAATTTCTCATAAATAACCTCTTGAAGTTCAAACAACTCTTTTACATTATCAAAAAGGGCAAGGATATGAACCTCCTCCTGTGATGTAGCTTCAATTCCACCAATAACCGCTATCTTTTCACTCTGTCCTATTTTTTGGGTTACTATCACATTTTCTGCTGAGTTGTGGTCACAGATTCCTACTATATCTAAATTATTCATTTTTGCCTGTTTAATTATTCTCTGTGGAAACATCTCTTCATCTGCACAGGGTGAAAGACATGTATGGATATGCAAATCTGCTTTAAATTTTTTTAACATCTATTCCCTCATAAGCCTAAAGGTCATACTCCTCTTAATAACCTGTATAACTTTCCGATTATTTCAAAAGCAGGAAGTTCGGTTACCATAATTGGGATATTTTCCTGTTCTGCTTTTTTTAAGGTTTCTGCTTCAGGTTCTCTTGCATTAACTATTATGATTCCTGCTAGTTCCTTTAATGTGGCTACTCCGACAATATTCGGATGAATTTGCAAAGTAATCCAGACATTCCCCTTTTTTGCGTTTGCTATAACGTCACTTAACAGGTCACTCGCATAACCGCCGCTTACCTCTTTATCCAGATTAGAAATCTTAAATTTGACTCCAAGTCCTAACTCTTTAATTACCTGGTTAAGTTTCATTTTTTCCCCCCGGTATAGATAATTGCTTCTAATTTTGTTCCTTTTCCAACTGTAGAATTAATATTCATCTTATCCGCACACTTTTTTATATTGGGAAGACCCATTCCGGCCCCAAAACCCCACTCCTGTACTGTGGGAGAAGCGGTTGAGAAACCAGGCTGCATCGCCTGTTCAACATCAGGGATACCGGGGCCGGTGTCTATTGCCTCAACCCTGATTTCATCTGGTTTGACATAAGCAGTAATTCGGCCGCCAGAAGTGAAGATAACAATATTCATCTCTGATTCATATGTGGCAATAGCTACCCGACGAAGAATTTGCGGATGTATACCTAATCTAGTTAAACTTTTTTTAAGTTCACTGGCAGATTCTCCTGCACGCTTAAAATCCTGACCGGCAATATTATATTCAAATATAAGGGTTGTTTCATCAGCAATTATATCTTCAAATATATGTGAAGCCCTATAGCGATGAATCTCTTCTTCATGATAATTAATCTCAAGTTCTTTAAGCAAAGTTTTGATAATATCACTTTTAGTAATGATGCCCACCAGCTTTCTATTACTGCGTTCAATTACCGGAAAGCGGCCAAAACCATGCTTATTAAATTTATTAACAGCATGAATAAGCGGTTCATCTGCGTATAAGGTTTCTACCTTCTTTGTCATCTTATTTTCTATGAAAGTATCCATTTCTCCATTTGCCAGACACTTAATAAAATCTTCAATACTCACAATACCAACCAATTTATCTTTATCCACAACCGGTGTTCCTGAAATACGATTGGCCCTTAATATTTCTCTTAATTCACTCATGCGATTTTTGGGATGAACTTTAATCACATTCTTTGTCATTGCCTGTTCAACCTTCAATTCATAAGCTAGTTCTTGAACCTTGGTAATTTTTTTATTCATTTATTTCAGAGCATCCAGCCAGTCCCTCTTTATACAATCTTCCACACGCTTCAAACATTGGTATATCTGTTAAAAGCAGAGGGATATTTTTACTTTTTGCCAGTTCAACAGTTTCCTTTCCTGGCTTTTTTCCCCTAATAAAGCACACCGCTTTAATATCAGCCATCTCTGCTGTACGGATAACCTGTTGATTTGTCAATCCTGTCAGAAGAAGAGAACCTGATTTGATAAAAGCCAAAACATCACTCATCAGGTCACATCCGCAACCCATCTTTATTTCCATCTGCAAGTCCTTGGCCCCGGTAATTATCTCCGCTTCAAGTATCTGTTTTATCTTTTCAAGAATCATTCTTCTTCACCTTCAAGGTTACACCTTCGACACTTTTCTACTTCCACTGAAGTTATCTCTTTTATTACTAAACTTTGCATATTTTAATATATCTCTATCTTTTCTGGATAGCGTTAAATTTACATACCTCATAACACATATTACATTTGATACATTTATCTTGATCTATAGTCTGCGGTTCTTTTCTTTTACCGGTAATAGCATTCTGTGGACAATTTTTTGCACATAATAAACATCCATTACATTTCTCCTTATCCACAGAATATTGAATTAATTCCTTACATACTCCAGCCGGACATTTCTTCTCTTTGATATGAGCCTCATACTCATCTTTAAAATATTGCAATGTACTCAATACTGGATTGGGAAGGGTTTGTCCTAATCCACATAAAGAAGCATCTTTAATTGCTTTTCCTAATTCTTCAAGAAGTATTATATCACCTTCCTCTCCTTCCCCGCTGCATATTCTGTTAAGGATTTCAAGGAGTGCTTCTGAACCTTCCCGACAGGAACTGCATTTCCCGCAAGATTCGTCATTGGTAAATTTGATAAAATATCTGGCAATATCAACTACACAGGTATCCTCATCCATGACAATCATTCCACCAGAACCCATTATAGAACCTACTTTGGTTAATTGTTCATAATCGACAGGAAGGTCAATAAGTTTTGCTGGGATACACCCTCCAGAAGGACCCCCTGTCTGTACAGCCTTAAACTTTTTCCCACCGGGAATTCCACCACCAATATCATAAATTATTTCCCTTAAAGTTATACCCATAGGAACTTCAACCAAACCAGTATTATTTATTTTCCCAACTAAAGAAAAGACTTTTGTTCCTTTACTCTTCTCTGTACCAATTGCTGAGAACCACTCAGCTCCTTTAAAAATTATTGTCGGCACCGTAGCCCATGTTTCAACATTATTAATATTTGTCGGTTTACCCCAGACTCCTGATTGAGCAGGAAAAGGGGGCCTCTGCCTCGGCTCAGGAGGTTTTCCTTCAATAGAAGCGATTAATGCGGTTTCTTCACCACACACAAATGCTCCCGCTCCTTTTTGAATCCTGATGTCAAAATTAAAACCACTTTCAAATATGTTCTCTCCAAGCAAACCATATTGCCTTGCTTGATTAATGGCAATCTCCAATCTTTTCATAGCCAGCGGGTATTCATTTCTGATATATACATAACCCTGGTTTGCCCCTATGCCATATGCTCCGATAATCATTCCTTCCAATACCAAATGAGGATCGGATTCAATAATGCTTCTATCCATAAACGCACCAGGATCACCCTCGTCAGCATTACAGATAATATATTTTTCATCACCCGGACTCTTTCTGCAAAATTCCCATTTAAGACCTGTAGGAAATCCTGCTCCACCCCTGCCTCGAAGTCCTGAATCTTTTATTTCTTTTATTACCTGTTCCGGAGTCATTGATGTTAAAGCCTTGGCCAGAGCCCTGTACCCATCCCTGGCAATATATTCATCTATCTTCTCAGGGTCTATCAAGCCCCTGTTTTTAAGAGCAATTAATGTTTGATGAGCAAAAAAACCAATATCCATCATCTTTGGAATTACTTCTTTTCCCTTAGGTGGGAAATACATTAGTTTTTGGACAGGTCGTCCTTTTAAAAAGTGCTCTTCTACTAAATATGGAATATCTTCTTCAGTTAGATTTTGATAGAATATCCCATCTGGTTTAACTACCATAATTGGCCCTACCGCACAAAACCCATTACATCCTGTCATCACTACCAGGATTTCATCCTGGAGGCTATGTTTTTTAATTTCTTTTTCCAGGGCTTCTTTTATCTTAAAGGAGTTATTTGAAACACACGCTGTCCCTGCGCACAACATTAAGTGGGTTCTATATGTTTTCATTTCTAGGATACCCTTTCACTGCCTATAGCCAACGCATATTTCTTGACTATTTTACCGCCGAGAACATGCTCTAAAAGAATCCTACGAATCTTTTCAGGGGTCAACTCAATGTATTTAACGGGCGCCTTTCCTTTTAACTCTACTGTAGCCATAGGTTCCTTGCTGCACAACCCGGCACATCCCGATGTTGCCAGTATAATATCTTTTATATCTCTTTTTTCAATCTCGACTAACAAAGTATTCATTATTTCCCTTGCCCCGGCTGATATGCCACAAGTTCCCATATGTACAGTTATCTTTGCCCTGCCGGCACCTTCACGTAAAAGCGTTGCTTTTTTTATTTCTTCACTTATTCTATCCAGATCTTCAATCTTTATTTTTGGCATAGATTACCCCTCTGTTTAATTTTATGTGTTCTCTATATTTTCCAATAATTTTTGGGATTTTTGCCTGAGTTAGTTTGCCATGTATGTTTTCACCAATCATCATTACCGGAGCCAAACCACAACAACCAAGACAGGCAACTGTTTCCAGAGTAAAATTCATATCTTCAGTAGTCTCACCTGTCCTTATTCCTAATTCTCTTTCTAAAGCGCTAATAATCATTGATGCGCCTTTAACATAGCAGGTTGTGCCCACGCAAACGTTTATTAAGTATCTCCCCCTGGGTTTGAGACTGAAGGCATTGTAAAAAGTTGCCGTTCTGTATATCAAACTCAAAGGAATGTCAAGTTCCTGAGAGATGTATCTTAGTATATTCTCTGGCAAATAATTGTAGGCCGCATTGATATCTTGCAAAAGAGATACCAAAGACGCCTTTTTATCTTTATATTCTTTGGTTATCTTTATCATCTTTTCCAGATCTTCTGCAGAAAGCTTTATTTCTTCCTTTTCTGGTTCAGTATAGATTATGTTTCTTACAGGACAATTCTCAACACATAATGCGCAGCCAGTGCATTTTTCCTCGTCAATATAACGCGCTCTTTTTTTCAAAGTTACAGTGAAATTACCCGGTTGACCTTTTATATTTTCTACATCAGCTAAAGTAATTATTTCAATATCTTTGTGACGGCCAATCTCAACCAGTCGGGGAGCCATAGTACACATAGCACAATCATTGGTGGGGAAAGTTTTATCCAACTGGGACATCACTCCACCGATACAGGGCTTTGTCTCTACCAAATATACCTTTATCCCTGATTCAGCAAGATCAAGCGCAGCCTGCATGCCGCCAATCCCTCCACCGACTACCATTGCTGCACCAACCTTTTTCTGACTTGCAATGCCCGATTCATGATTCATGATATTCTCCTGTTGTTCTTTGTTTTTTTTATCCTGCATCCTGCATCTCGCATCAATATTCCTGTGGTAATCCCTGCAATTCTTTATAGGTAAATACAGGTCCATCTTTACACACATATTTAGGCCCAATATTACATCTTCCACACTTACCGATCCCGCATTTTATACGCATCTCCAGAGAGAAAAAGATCTTCTCCGGTTTAAAGCCCAAGTCCATTAGTGGTAGCATGGTGTATTTGACCATAATAAGAGGGCCACAGATAAGAGCAACGCTATTTTTAGAGCTTGGTGCCACCTCCCTTAACACATTCGGTACCAATCCAACACGGCCCTTCCAATTTTCATCTCCCCTGTCCACCGTTAGGTGGACATTGATGTCATCTCTTTCTTCCCATTGTTTCAATTCCGATTTATAAATAAGTTCGCCGGGAGTGCGGGCACCATATAGTATAGTGATATCTTTAAAACGGACTCTGTTTTTTTCATGAAGTACATATCTGGTAAGTGATCTTAAAGTAGTAAAAGCAAATCCTCCACCTACAATTACGAGATTGCTTCCTTCAAAATCTTTCATAGGAAATCCATTCCCAAAAGGACCTCTTATACCAACCATATCCCCCGGGCAAAGATTGTGTAGAGCACTGGTAACTACACCTGTAATATATTTCTTAATAGTGAACTGCACTAACTCTTCATCCATAGGTGATGAAGCAATCCCAATGGGTGCCTCACCTATACCTAACATAGATATCTCTGCAAACTGCCCGCAGGTATATTTAAATTTCCCGGCATCTTTCTTATCATTGAATGCCAGATCAAATGTTTTAATATCCCTGGCTTCATTTTCAATGGTAATCTTTTTTATTGTTACTGGTATAGGTAGATACGGATTATTCATAATCTTCCTTCCAACAATGTAACTCCTTAAATCTTCTTATCTTTACACAATGATCCTAACGACATTAACGATACCAACACTTCTCTCAAATCAAGATTTACCGGACAATTTCTAATACAGCGGCCGCAACCTACACAGAATATTTCTTTAAAATTTTCCGGACAATAATTGAATTTGTGCATAATCCTCTGCCGCATTCTTTCTTTATAAGTTGGCCGTGGATTATGTCCGGAGGCGTGTAAGGTGAATAAGGGGAACATACAGGAATCCCAACAACGTATCCTTTTACCTCTGGATGGTGTTGAAGCCCCTGCTACATGATCTTTTTCATCAGTAATATTAAAACAGTAGCAAGTAGGACAAAGATAAGTGCAAATGCCACAACCTAAACATTTCTGATGAATTTCATTCCATAAAGAAATGTCAAAAGCCTCATCTAATTTTTCTTTTATATTCTGTAGGTTGACCCCGGAACGAATTTTTTTCAAACTTAAATCCATGAGTTTATTTTTCTTCTCTACATCGGATTTTTTAGCTTCCTTAAACCAACTATTTAAATTTTCAGTAAATTTCTCGCCCCTTTTAGTTATTGGCTTAGCAAGAATATTCTCCCCCAAATCAAATAAAATAATATCCGTTCCTTCTTCATTGTCTGGCTTCCCTTTCAAGGAAGTGCAAAAACAGGTAATCTGCGGTTTATTGCATGCCAGAGAGATAATAGTTGCCTGTTTCCTTTTCTCTATGTAGTAAGGGTCCTGAAAATCATCTCCTCCAAAGAGTTTACCCAATAGGGAAAAAGCCTGGGCGTCACAAGGTCGGATGCCAAAAATCAAATAATTCGTAGTTCCAGGAGTAGAGCCTTTAGGCTCGTTTATGGGTTTAAACGCCCTACTACCGTTAGACAGAGCCGAAGTTCCTGCTTCAAAAGAAAACAAGGTCTCTGTTTGAGGAAAGAATATTTCTTTGGGTGAGATTTTTGTATTCCGATAATTCCAGGGGATATCCTCCCCAGAATTGAATTTAGAGAAGCGAATATCGCCATTTTTCTCCATAGGTACAAAGATATTGTATTCTTTCTTTAAACTATCCAAAAAGTTTAATACGTCTTTCTTCTTAATAATTTTTAATTTTACATTTTCCATTCTTAACTCAATTTACGGTTCAGTAATAAATTCTTGTTTATCATCTGATTTAAAAGTTGCCAGTGGCGGAGCTTCTTCCAGGGAAATTCCCGCCTCATACCCAAAAAATTCTTTTACATCTTTTATCAATTTGTAAGTAAAAATTCGCAGATCGATTCCCATTGGACAAGCCCTCACACAAGCTCCACAATCAATACAACGACCCGCCTGATGGAATATTCGACCCATTTGGAAAAACATAATATCCGAAATATTATCGGTTACCCCTATCCATTCTGGCTTGGTCTGCTCGGCAAAGCATTCCTTACAATAACAATTAGGACATGCCTGACGGCAAGCATAGCATCTAATACATTTTGATACTTGTTCCTGAAAATATTTCCATCTTTCTTCAAGGGGCTTTTTTTCAAACTCTTCAATAAATGCTGCCCGTTCTTCCTCTTTAGTTTTTCTTTTTTCTTCTCCAATCAAAACATCATAAATCAGTGGAGCAGTATATTGACAACTCTTACATACCTCAGCCAATAACTCTTCTTTTTCAAGTTCTATCTTTTTTTTATCCTCATCTTCTACCAGCACCTTACCATTTTTCTCCTCGGCAGCAACTATCTCAACTTCTTGTATTTTACATCCGGCATTTTGTATCTTTTTTATATCTATCATTCCCTTGCAGGCAATCCCAATTATATAAAGGTTTTCTCTGGGTATTTGATGTTCCTTAATTAGACCTACTATGGAACGGCCGTCACATCCTTTGGCCAGGATACCTATTCTGGGCAATTTTACGTCTTTCTTTTGTAGCTGAGGGAGAAAAAACCTGGGAAGATATACAGCTAGATTATTAAAACAATAAGAATTCCAAACTAATTTTTCTATGTCATCTGGTTCAGTAATAAAACAGGGTGTTGACCTCAAAGGTAAAGTTCCTTCACTATAGCCGATAAAAATATCAATTTTATTTTCTTTGAATAGTTTTTTTACAGTTTCTTTTATTTTTTCAATCATTTCGTTGTTCCGTTAATATTATTAATTTATTAGGATCCGTTTTAAAAAATAATAAAAATAACGAATTTGACAGATTTAAAATTCTTTTACCATTTTTCTAATAGGACCTAATTCTTTCACTTCCCTGGTAACTTTCTCTATAATCTGGGCAAAGCGACCACCTTCTGCTGCTGAGACCCAGGAAAACTGTACTCGTCCTGGCTCAATCCCAATATATTCCAGGAAACTTTTCAGTAGTGCAAACTTTCTGCGAGCAATCAAATTCCCACTGATATAATGGCAGTCCCCGGGATGACAACCAGAAACCAAAACCCCGTCAATACCGTTTTGTAATGCCTTCATAATATAGAAAGGATCTACCCTTCCTGAACAGGGCACGCGAATAACCCGTATATTAGATGGATATTGAGTTCGCGATACCCCAGCTAAATCAGCCCCCGCATACGAACACCAGTTACAAAGAAAAGCAACTATTTTAGGCTCCCAGTTATTTATATTTTCCATTTTTAGACAACCTCTAATGCCGCTAGAATTTGTTCATCTTTAAAACCCTTTAAATCTATAGCATTTGCCCGACAAGAAGAAACACAAACACCGCAACCTTTACATAACGCCTCGTTTACCACGGCAACTTTCTCCTTTTCGTCAAGTTCTAATGCTTTATAGGGGCAAATTTCAACACAGAGACCGCAACCTGAGCATCTCTCTTTGCGTATTTCGGAAATCTTACCCTCGGCTTGTAAATACTCTTTGGTCAGGATAGTCATCGCCCGGGCAGCAGAAGCTTTAGCTTGAGTAATCGCTTCTGAGATATTTTTAGGATAATGAGCTAATCCACATACAAAAATCCCATCAGTAGCAAAATCTACCGGGCGCAATTTAACATGTGCTTCCAGGAAAAAGCCATCAGCATTTAATGGTACTTTAAGCATCTGGGATAAATTCTTGTTTCCCTTATTAGCAACGATTCCTGAGCTGAGTACCAAAAGATCTGTACCGATAAGAAGATCCCGGTTTAGAATTAAGTCTTTTACTTTTATATTGAGCTTACCATCATTATTTCTTACCTCTGGCTTAGAATCTTCCTCATAACGAATAAAAATTACTCCCTCTTCCCTGGCTTTTTTGTAATAGAGCTCTTTTATTCCATAGCTTCTAATATCTCGGTAAATAATATAAATATTTATTTTAGGATTGAGTTCCCTGAGCTTTAAGGCATTTTTTATGGCTTGAGAGCAGCACACCCGACTGCAATATGGCCTCTCTTCATCCCGTGAACCTACACATTGAATCATAACCACAGTATTCAGCACTTGAGAGTCAGTATTCAGCAATCGAGAGTCGGTGTTCGAGGATCGTTGCTCGGCAATCGATGTTTGGCAGGCGGTACTTGGAGCTCGGTGCCCGGCACTAACCTCTAATCGCTCAACATTCGCCGCTAACCATTCTTCCATTTCCCTTTGGGTGACAACTCTATCATCTTGACCATAAAGGTACTCAGTAGATTTATACTCTTCAGCCCCTATGGCTACAATAACTACTCCATGTTCAATTTCCTTCATCTTCCCATTTTCGTCAGCTAATAATGTCTTGAAATTACCTACATAGCCATTTATTTCTTTAATTTCACTCTTTGTATAGAGATTAATCATTTTATTAGACTTTACTTCCTGGATAAGCGTGGTAAGGAAATTTTGAGTTTCTTCACCACTCAAAGTATAATGAATATGGCGAAAATTTCCTCCCAAATCTGCTTCTTTTTCTACTAAATGAACTCCAAACCCCTGTGCAGCCAGGTCAAGACTGGCAACCATACCCGCTACTCCACCTCCGATAACCAGAGCTTTTTTATTTACGGTAAGAACTGCTTGGGAAAGAGGGCTAAATAATCTTACCTTAGAAACTGCCATACGTATCAGGTCACAAGCCTTTTGGGTTGCTAACTCCTTTTCTTTCTGATGTACCCAGGAACACTGTTCGCGAATATTAACAAACTCAAAAAGATAGGGATTCAATCCTGAAGCCTGAAGAGTCTTCTGAAACAGGGGTTCATGGGTCCTTGGCGTGCAAGCGGCAACAACAACCCTGTTCAGATTTTTTTCTTTTATCTTTTCATTGATTGATTTCTGTGAATCCTGCGAGCAAGCAAACATAAACTCTTGAGAATAAACAACTCCACCTAAAGTGGAAGCATATTTAACAACCTGGACTACATCAACAGTAGCTGCAATATTGATTCCACACCGACAAACAAAAACGCCTACTCGCGGGGGCTGTCCTTCAATATTTACCTCTTTGGGTAGTTCTTCCTTTATCTTTTTAACTGGAAGCTCCACCAGTAAAGAGGAAGCACTGGATGCACTTCCTGAAGCTTCCATTACTGTTTCCGGTATATCTTTTGGTCCGGAAAAAGTTCCTGCTACAAATATACCCGCCCGGGAAGTAGAAACCGGCCTGAGTGAGGATGCTTTTGAAAAACCACATTCATTTAATTCAATATTCAATTTTCCAGCTGTTTCTTTAATTTTACCCGTAGATATTAATCCAACTGAAAGAACTACCAATTCAAATTCTTCTCTTTTTATTTTACCTTCATCAGTAGCATACTGAATGATTAAATCCTCATTATCTGGATTAACCTCTATTGAAGAAATACGTGCATGGATAAAACGCGCCTGATAATTATTTTTTGCCCTATCTACAAATTTGTCAAAATCTTTACCATAAGCCCTTATATCCATATAGAATATGGAAGTCTCTGCCCCGGAAAGATGCTCCTGGACAAGTATCGCATCCTTGGTTGCCTGCATACAACATACAGCAGAGCAGTATTCATTACCTAACTGCATATCTCTGGAACCAACGCACTGAATAAAGGCAATGCTTTTCGGTTCTTTGCCATCAGAGGGCCTTAGAATATGTCCCTCGGTAGGACCGGAAGCACTTAGAATTCTTTCAAATTCAATGGAAGTCACTACATTGGGAAAAGTTTTGTAACCATACTCATCCTTAAGTGCAGCATCAAACTCTTCCGAGCCTAAGGCCAGAATTACACTCCCCACATTGATTTTAATAGTTTCTTCTTTCTGATTAAAATCAATTGCCTTCATCTCACAGAATTTTTCGCAGTTTCTACATTTACCTTTTTTTAAATAAAGACAATTTTCTTTGTCTATTATTGGTATTGCAGGAATAGCTTGAGGAAAAGGGATATGGATGCACTTGGTTTTACTTAAACCTTTATTATATTCATCCGGTATTTTCACCGGACATTTAGTCATACAAATACCACAACCTGTACATTTTTCTTCGTTGACATAACGTGGTTTCTTGAGGATGGTTGCTTCGAAATTAGGAGCCTCGCCGGTTATACTCTCCAGCTCAGCATTGGTAATAATCTTAATATAGGGATGCGCTCCCGCTTCTACTAATTTTGGAGAAAGAATACACATAGCACAATCGTTTGTAGGGAAAGTTTTATCTAGTTGGGCCATTCTTCCGCCGATACTCGGACCCTTTTCTATCAGATACACCTCAATATTCATCTTAGCTAAATCCAAAGAAGCTTGAATTCCAGCTATGCCGCCACCGACAACAAGGACTCTCTTGTGCATAAATTATCCTTTGAATCTTCCTATTCTCATTATTTACTCTCACCTTAGGGAAGAGGCTTACTCTCTCCTTAATGATAAGATTTTATGGTGTTTAACTTTTGGTCAATCTTTGATTTTATTTCTTTAGCTATCTTTTCCTCTGGTTTGAAGGTATGTTTTATAAAACTGCAGCGAATTTCTTGAATAAAATGATCCAAATCCTCTACCTGTGCTGATGTCTGAGCCGGGACATAATTACCTTTAATTGCTAAATATCTTAAGATTCTCATAATATCAGTAAAATTTACCTTTTGTGGACATCGTGCATAACAACGATAACATTCCAAACAAAGCCAGATTGCAGGAGAAGAAAGAACCTCCCGACGCATGCCAAAAAGTATCTGACGCACAATCCTCCGACAATTAAATTCCTCATCAATTTCAGTAATTGGACAACCAGCAACACATGTCCCACAGTTAAAGCATCTTTTTATATTTTCTCCACCTGGTTGAGAAGTAATCTCCTCACGGAAATTAAAATCTAATTCATTGACAACTATAACTTCTTTCTTATCTCCCATTTATTTAATCCTCCTCGTGATAGCTTTAACTCTGAAAATTATCACAACATAAGAACGGTAAATTGCCTACTTTACTTAATTTAACGGCTATTTGTGAAATTTCTCGCAATTGTTTATAAAATAATATAATATACCTTTATTTCATGTCAAGGAGACGAATTGCTTCACTTAAAAAGTACTCCAAACTGTATTGTTGCCTCATATAAAAAAGTACTCGAAATATTTTAGTAAATAACTACAAACCTCTATATTCTATAAGAAGAAACATTTTCTTTGATATAG
>Ga0210003_1001358_pt1 | contig 21738 bp, 24 predicted proteins | sample LantaG_FD_182804 | JGI IMG/M metagenome (GOLD analysis project Ga0210003, IMG submission 182804) | Deep subsurface microbial communities from Baltic Sea to uncover new lineages of life (NeLLi) - Landsort_02402 metaG (SPAdes) (version 2) | ecosystem: Environmental > Aquatic > Marine > Oceanic >... | reverse complement strand
ACTGAAGAAGTTACAGGGAAACCATTATATCTTTATAGGATGGATGCAAGAGATGAACTAACTATAAATATCAAACCACTCTCAGAACAAGATCTCCCAAAAGAAGTTTGGTATATGAATTTTGATTTGGTTATTTATGATTCAGAAGATTTACCAGCTGGTAATATTACAGAAAAAGTGAAGAGAGTTTATTTTCATGACAAACGTTATCAAATGATGATGGATAAGAAAATTGAATGGAGTACAGCTACTACGACACATAATAAAAATATACAAGGGCCACCTTCGTTAGCATCCGATATAGATAGATCAATGTTTACAGGTGAAGCTATAAAGGCTCTGTTATCTGATGCTGGTTTTGCTGATTCTATAGATGAAGAGAATTGGGACTTAGGTGTAAGTACAACATTTTATACATCACCCACTGACTCTTCAGTTGCTGAAGATTTAATGTGCTTGTTAAAAAGGCATGTCTGTAAAGAAGGTGACTTTCCTTTATTTATGATAGATAGGGGAACAGGATTATGGCAATTAAAACCAACTCAATCATTTTTTGATCAGGCTGGTAATACAGATGGTAATCCCGGTCCTTTACAAATAGAGCATTTGTTTTTTGAAGACCCAATTGACAATAGTGGTAATACGACACCATTTAAAGCACCTATAAAAAGAGATGATGAGAAAAGTTTTGAAATTGATATTAAGGCCGCTGAATGGAATAAGATTTCAACTTATGAATTTGTGGATATGTCTGGATTGGATAATTCTAAAACTTTAATTAGTAAACCAGTCAATTGGTATGACCCAACTAAAAAACAATTTGGTGTTGATTATGAAGACAACGAAATTGAAAATGTTAAAGATAAATTTAAAGAATTATATACTGATAAACTTTATCCTCAAAATGGTGCAGCTCCATTGTTTACATTAAACCAAACAAAGACAAATCAATATAACGTAGAGAATGAATTTTGTTATGCAACAGTTGGTTGTGGTATTAATAAACTTACCAGATTATCAAAAGGAATGGGGAAGATTCTTTTTGCTGGTTTGTTTTTAAATGAATGTATTCATTTACGTTTAGTAGGTTCACCTCATAGATTTTCTGGTAAGTTTATAGCTATTGATCGCATGAGTGGTGACGATAATGAATTTGATAAAAAGTTATGCGGGCAATGGTTTGTAGTTAATGTTAAACATATATGGCAGTATACAAAATATGTAAATGATATAATAGCTGTTAAGGTTCACTCTTATGAGAAGTTAAATATTAATGAGGAGATAGAATAATGCCAATCACAATACCCAATCCAAAGATAATACTTTTAGCACTTAAGATTAAAGGTTTAGTTACAGACATTATTTCAGGTATCGCAGGAACTATTGCAGCTATAAAAGGTGCTATTGCTACAGCAATAGGTTTAGTTGAAGACCCAGATATGAATGAAATTGAAGCCGCAATTAAAACTGTTGAGCAGAAAGAAAAAGTATCATTAGCTTCAGATAAGTTAAGTGATGTTATTGGTAAGATTAAAGCATACCTAGGGGCGGCAAGTGATTTAAAAGATAAAATTTTAGGTAGTGCAATGATAACAGGGATTAAAAAATTAATGGATTTTGTACAAAATATAGATGGTATAGTAGATAAAGTTAAGGCGGATGCAAGAGCTAAGGCAACAGCGGCAGTAGGGAATGCAAAAAAATCTTTAACAAATAATATATCAATTGATGAGGAAGGTGTTACTATACCTAGCCCAGCGGATATTGGTGGTATACTGGCCGATATAACCATTGCAATAGGTAGTGCAGTAACTAGTGCAATAGCTGCAATTACAAGTTTTATGGCGGGATAATATGACAGAAGAAAATATACAAATAGGTTCAATTGATCAAGGTCTTATAGAAGAGCTTACACTATTGACATATCTTTCAGAGGTAGATGAAAAAACATTTACTGGTGATACAGAATTGCTACATAAATTAAATGGTGCTAAACAAAAACTAGGTTCTATTGATGATATTATAACTGTAGTAAAGTCTGTTAATAAAATCTTAGATGAAAGAGGAGCTTCAGAAAAAAGAGGATGGGTTCATAAATTACAGAACATTCATCCTAAGGTTCAAAGCGCAATTAAAGATTTAAAATATTTTAAAGAAGTATCTGATGAAGTTGGATCTCGATTTATTGGTTACACTGTTGATACACCCAGTTTAGATTTAGAAAATTGGGCTAGTGACAAACCTCAATCCGTTAGAGAGAATATCAAATACAAGGTAAAAAGTACTGACATGATCGAAGATGCTTATCATAAACTGAATGGTAAAATGTATAACAATATTTCTAATGAGTTTATTACTGAGCGTGATAGGTATGTTCAACAGGCTATGATTAATTGGGGTTTATATCAAACCGAAGATGGTTCTAGTATTAATATAGTTGCTCATGATTTTCATATAGCCGGTGATGTAAGTTATGTTGAGAAAATATCAGAAACAGTTTCAGTAATTTTAGATTTAATTATTTTACAATTAGATGGAACCGAGTATTTGATTAATTCCATCAAGCCAGTAAATAATTCTAGAAAAGCTAAACCCGGGGATTACAATGTTAATGTAGAAGGTAATCCAGAAAAGATTACAATTAATTTTAAAGGTGATAGGATAGTAAATTTAGGTGATGAATTGGATCAATCTAAACTTCAACCAGAAATAGAATAATGAAAAAATATTACGGAAATTATATAGGGATGGTTGTGCAATCGAACGACCCAGAGCATAGAGGTAGGGTTAAAGTTTTCGTCCCCCACATCTCAACTACTCTTCATGCTAATTGGAATGCTAATAAGAAAGATAAAAACTTTGTCTTCCCTGGAGATGATAATGTTGACTTAACTAGTATTTTACCAACTCTTAAAAACGTCCTTCCATGGGCTGAGTGTGCTGCTCCTTTATTTGGGGGTAGTGCATCAGGTAGATATAATGCAGTAACAAATAAAGGAACCGTTTCTGATTCTAATCAATTTGAGCAAGATAAATTTATAGAAGGTAATAGACCAACACAAAACTATGTAGGTGAGAACGTATATCCTGATGATTTTAAAAAACCAGGAAGAAATCGATTCGTTAACAGTTATGCTTATCAATATACACCAAGTGAATATTCAAACTTAGCAAAAGGAATGTTTTCTATTCCTAATGTTGGTGCTCATGTATGGGTATTTTTTACTGGTGGTAATCCTAACCTGCCTGTATACTTTGCTGTTTCCCATGGACAAGAAGATTGGGAAGGTATATATAGTACCGATCAAGATTCAGAAACTAGTTTTTCTTCGACTGATTATCCTGGTGCTTATGAGAATATCGGAACATCAGAAGAAGGTGTAGTTAATAATGATAGTAAAACATTTAGAGCTAAGAACGTTTTTAATTCTAATAAACATACAATAGAATTAGTAGATACTGATAAGCATGAAATATTAAAGATGACTCATTTCTCTGGTTCATTTAAAGAGTTTACAAATTATGCTAATATTGAATTAGCAACTAACAATGATCAAAAATTAGTTGTTGGTGATCAGTTTCTTAATGTTAAAAAGAATCAAAGTATTTGGGTTGCAGAACATCAAGAAATAATTGTTGATGGTGATCAATTCCTTACAATTGGAGATGCTGCAAAAGCAGATGTACAAACAGTTTATGATAGTTTAAAAGACTTACATGAAACGAAATTACTATTTGATATAATGAGAGCTAAAAAAGGGACTGCACCTAATGATGTTTCTTCTTTACAACAAAAAGCTGGATATGGTGTTGCATGTCCAATATGTATGAATGTTGCTGATGTTGTATTTGGTGTAGTTCAGCCTCCGTTACCAACAGGGCTTCAATTATCATTTTCAGATATTGCACCAGTACCACTTAATCAAGGAGTACGAGGTTTTTATGCGGGTTTTTTATGTGACGTTTGTAATGGAACTGAAACTTTACTTAGAACACCAGGTATTAGTCCTTCGACACAAGATGGTATATGGCTTCCTGATCCACAAAAGAAATTATTACAAACAAAAATGATTGCAGTTTCTCAAGCAAGAGCTAAAGCTGAAGCTAAACTTGGTGCAGGTGATCAAATAATAGATATTACAAAAAATAAAGTTGAAACAATTGGCTTAGTAATGAATGACCTTAAATCCTTTAGAGTAGACCCAGTTGGTAAATTAAGAATAAGAGGTGTTCATGTAGCTCTTGGTGGAACTTATGAAACTTACGAAACTTCACCCCATGTAGAGTATGTTGATGTTGATGATGTGCCAGGTGGGGATTATAATTTAACATGCACGAACAAATACAAACTTTTGGTCGGAGCTAGAGGTATCAATATAAAGACGTTTGGTCCTATCGATATGTATGGAACAATAGTTAACATGACTGGTGAGCAAGTTAACATTTCTTCACAGAACGAAGTACTTATCGACGGGGGTGAACGTTTCTCAATTAGAGCAAGAAAGATATCATTAATACCATTTGGGCATGCCCCAGTTGTTGTTGATGGTCAATTACACGTAACTCGTAATGCTGTTATTAAGGGTGGTGCTTATGTTGAAGGTGAAATGGCTATCCAACATGTAACTGCTCCTTTTGAATGGGCTAATACATATGGTGTTGCGGATACTGTTGGACCAGTACCAGATCATTATCACTCATACATGAGAATACCTACAACATTTATGCCGGCTAAAGAAGGTGTAAGAGATACAATGTCTGGTAAGGGTATTAATTTAGATAATGGTCTTGCAATCGCTAGTGCACTTCCAGGTAGCCTTTCAGTAAACGCTTTATTAGCACAATTAGGTATTGATCCAGGTAAATTTAATTCTGATATTGCTGGTCCTTCTGATCAAGCGGCTGCGGCATATGAGTTCGCAGCTTCTCCTGTTGGTAGAGGTGAAGTTACAGGAACAGCTAATGGTAATATAGTTACATTTGTAATTAAATATAACTATAATTCAAACGTTGATGGTTCATTTCATCCTAATGGGATTACTGTTACAACTACGTTTGATACAGCTGATGGACAAAATGAAAGAGTTGGTCCAATTAAAGTTGAAGGAGATGGATAATGGTAGCACCAATAAAAGGAACATTTTTTAGAAGTTCAAATTCACAAGGTGGTACTTCTACTAATATTGATTATATATCTAGCATTAATGACGCGATCGCATCAGGTGAGAATGTAGACCCTAGTTCGTCAGCTTTTCAAAACGCCGTAGCTCAATTTAATCAAGGTCTAAAAAAAGGTAGTATTAAAAGATTAGAAATACCAAAAGGTTTTTGTGGTTACATTGACCCCAATTCTAATGAACTTAGAGTTCAACCTGACCCAAATACAAATTATTTAAAACCAGGACAATATGTTCCTGATTCAACATTAACAACTGCCGTTACTGGGCTAGAAAATATTCCATATACACCCGATCCATGCCTTAAACATGGTTTGCCTGGTTCAGTAAGATATAGAAATTGTGCAGGTGATGGTCAACCAGGTGAAACAAGTGGAATAGATTGGGCAGCTTTAATGCCAGCACCTCCTTCATTAATGAGTCTAGCGGCTGGGGCGGCTTGTTCAAAGAAGCCGGGTAATTATAGTGAGAGATGGCGTTGGTATGGTTCTACTGATTGGCAGGACATGCTAAAGACTGCTAATGATTGGATTGACTCAATGGCGAGCTGTCAGGCATTTGAGGTGACTAAAGGGCCATATTATGAGCATTCTCATTCAGGTGATATATTTGGTAAGAAACAAAAATATGTTAATGTGGATTATAGGATAAATGAATTATCTGGTGCAATTAATGTAAGTTAATTAGCTCATCATCTTAATAAATATACAACGTAATTGTTCGATTAGTGCATCTTCTTGAGAATCATTCTTAGCGTATTTTAATGACATTCTATTACCTTGAGTATCATAACCTACAAGTACAAACCCATTCATATACTCAGATAATATATTCATGAGCATATCTTCACTTGGGCGTCTTTTCTTTTTTTGTATCTCCGGAGGATTCTCTATAGTATCACTAATCAATTTTGAAAGAAAATCTTTAAGCTCTGGATCATCAATTTCGTCTAAGTTATCGGCATCGACATAATATGTCTGAATTTTTTCAGGTGGTATAAGAGAGTCATCGGTAGGCTTAGGAATTTTCTTCTTAGGCCTACCGCGCTTCTTTTTCTTAGGTTCCTCTTCAGGGCCTAAATCATCTGTAATATTTTCTGTCATGTAAATATTTAATACAGGTGTTAGGTTTTTAAAGCTGATTAAGCTTTAATATCTGAAGTTTCAGGTGGGGTTTCTGATAGTTTTTCAAACCTAGACTTATTGTTATCATACCTAGGCTTATTATTATCATACCTAGGCCTATCTGAATTATGTTGACCATAACGCTTCTCTGGATAACCACCAGCCTTATTATTAATGCCAAATTTGACAAGCCATTCTACAAAGGTTTCAATTGAACTTGTCTTTAGTGAAAGCCTTCCATTAATGAATTGGCCTCCATCATATAGTTCGAAATAGAAATCCCCTAGTTCTGGTGAGTTCTGATAACACGTACAAAAAATCGATGCACATCGCGGATCAATAACTATCGTCCATGTTCTTGGGTCCGTTAAGGCGTAGCTATCGAAGAGTTTATCTACCATATATCCACTATCCCTAAGTCTCTTTACGAAATAACCCATTGTTGTTAGTTTATTAGCCATTTTATTTTCTCCTTTTATTTTACTAATGCTGAAACAATATATTTCAATGTTAAGTCTTTATCTTCAATATCAAACATGAGGACTTTAAGGCTCGTGTTGATTTTTACCTTTATTGATTTCTTAAAGCCTGCAAATAACCTAAATATTTCTAGGCTTACAGGGACTACTTGTTTGATCTCACTTCCGGTAAAATTCTCAGCTGACATTAAGGTTACACTATCTAAGTTGTTAATAGCCTTATCTGTTAGCTCTGCAAATACGTGATTGTCTTTTGTAAAGAAATAAATCTTATTTGATTCTGTTGTAAATGTACTACTCTTTAAAATCTCTGATAATTTTTTAGATGAAAGATCAAACTCACAATCAAACGTTAGTTTGTTTATTTTATCAACACTTATAACACTGTTTTCAATAATACCATCTTCAAGTAAGTGATATGTAAACTTAATGTTATCTGAGTTGTAGGTTAAACTGTTACTGTTAATTTTTAGTTTAATATTCTCATCTTCTAAGCAGTTTAATATACGTGTAAGCTTTTTAACATCTGGAATATTTAATTGAAGATCCTTTTGATCTTCAGCCATATCAATTTTCGCGTCGAGTTTACCAAATAATACAACTGATCCATCATCATTATTAGTTAAGGTTTGAACACTCTCAGGTTTGATATTCATTACACACTTGTCAGTTAATTTACTGACTGCGTTAAGAAATTTGTTCGTTATTTGTTTTCTGTTGATCGCTATTTCCATCATGCGCCTTTTGGTTAGATTGTTTACGATTTTTTCTGTTTTCATTATTTAAATATTTTTTAATTTTGGCTATATCATTTTCAAGTTCTTCTACCCTATCCTTAAGACCTTGTACATCAGTTTTCATAGGATCTTTAGCCATCTTCTTTTCAGCAACTTTCCTTGTTGGACCTGGAACAGTTGTGAAAGGTAATTCACTCTTTACTTTTGATTTCCAAATTTCTCTATCGTTCATCTTTTTTCTAGCTTCTCTAATATTTCAAGAATTCTTTGTTGATTCTTTTCCATTACTTTTACTTTACGCTTGATATAATTGAACGCTTTTCTTAATTCATTCATTTCTGGACTAGCTACATTAGTTGGCATTGCTATTGGTTTTAGTGTAGCAGGACCGATTGGAATGTCTGATGGAATAATTCCCCCCGAAGGGAACTGCTGACTATTATCTTGTTGAGGTAATGGAGCCGCTGGAATTGTTTTTGGCTCTTCATATTGAGCCATAAGCTTTTTCAATTCCTCATCCTCTGGTTGTATAACTAAATCAGCCTCAGTTGGCATAGGCACAATATCGCCAGGTTGAGGAACCGGAGCAGGAGCAATAGCCTTTTGCAATACTTCTCTAGGAATATTTTTTATTCCTGATAGAAATTGTTCAGGTCTAAGCCTCTTTTTTACTGATCCAGTTGGTTGACTATCCCTGGTAGAATCAATTTGATTCATATCACCGGCTACGCCGGCAGCAAACTTTGCTATGAATAATTTTTCTTCTGTTTCCCTGTCCATTACTTTAATATTCTTCCTGCTGTTATAATCGCTACCGCATTATGTAGGTGGATACTCTCTTCATGATTTACTACTACTACATAATCAGATATCAACTTGTCTAGATATTGTTCATCTAATTTCTCAGCAACCACCCTTACCATGTCTTCAACAAACATAGGATTCTCATACATTTGCTCCGTTTGGTAGGCCTCATCAGCGCGTTTTAAACCGTTAATAATTGGAGCTGAGGCTGATGATTCTACAAGATCAATAATATCTTCTATCCACATTGTCCTGCCGGGTATAAGTTTAACCTTTACTTCTGCAAAACTTCTTTGATTATGTGCTCCATAATTTGAAATTTCTTTACTACAAGGACATAATGAAGTATAAGGAACCTCAACTGTTAAGTAAAGATCTTCAACAATTTCTGTAGGAATTTCTTTTGGGCCAGTATACATAGGCTGGATAACCTGCTTGGTATATTGCTTACCTTCAATCCCGCACTTATAATTTATATAAGATTTAAGTTTAGTTGCAGGTGCTTCCTTCACAAGAAAATAATCAAATCCTATTTTAATATAAGACTGTTCAGCTTCTAGTTTCTCTCTAGTTGCCTTTAGCAATTCTCTTGCATAAACTCTCAAATCAATATCATGTCCTATTAAACACTCTTCAGATACTATGCGGTATCGGGACATATTTGCTCCCTTAACCTTATCATTAAGTGTAGTGTAAACAGATACTTCTGCTGATGAATTATTTATGCTTCCATCCTTACGAATTACCTTTAGGGGGACTTGCACCCCCCTAATTCCGACTTTCTTAATCTCTCGTTTAGGAAAGCCTTCGGTAACTTCTTGAATGTCCGCAATATCTTCGTTTCTTTTAATATCGGGCATTTGTTATATTCCTTAGTCTAGGTCTGCGAGAAGGTCATTGATTTTATCATCAATATCTTCTTCGTCAGTTTCGGTTTCGGTTTCTTCTTTTTCAGCCTTTGCTTTTTTAGGCTTCTTAGATTCAACTTCTTCCTCTTCCTCTTCGTTATCATCATCTGTAAGACCGCTAACAAGATCTTTCATCTTTTTATTTGTGTCTTCATCTGTTGGTGTATCAGATGATATATCTGAATCAGAATCGCTTGAACCACCATCTCTAAAATGATCTTTGAGCATATCTGAAATACCAGCTGCATCTTTTGAATCAAATATCTTATCAAGTTCGAAGATGTTATTATGAATTTCTTCAATCTTATCAGCTGTTAAACCTTCGATTGGGCTTGCATTAAGGAACTTAGAGGCTACATATGTTGGGTATCCACCTTCGTTCTTTTCTACCTTAATACGGAAGTTACAACCTTCTTTTGTAAGATCGAAAATCCTTGCGCCGAACTCTTCGGCATCCTCACCGCTAATTGCTTCATCAACAATCTTATCTACCTGCTTGCCATAACGCATCATCTTGAGTTGGCCGTTATTTGCTTCATTGGTTGGGTCTTTAACAACGAATACATTTACAAGCCAATTCTCTTTGCGCTTAAGATCCTTACCAAGTTTCTTTTTGGTTTCGTCATCTAGATTAGACTGCCATATTTTCATACGCTTTTCACAAATCTCGCAACGGTCACCTACCATTGTTGGGCAAAGTGTGGTTGTGTATTGACCTGTTACATGGCTATTCCATCCGTGATGAAAATATTTGTGGATTGTGCGATTTGGTTCTTTCATGTTTGGAACGAACCTTACGATGTATGAACTACCAGGTTCGGTTTTTAATATATCCTTAAAATTACCATTTCCTGTTTTTTGTGTTTCTAGTGTTTCTTTAATGCTTTCGAACATTGATGCTGTGAATTTTGACATTTTATTTTTCCTTTTAGCTTTTAGCTTTTTATTTCTTAATTGTTATATTTATATATTATAATAATTTTTACATTTGTCTATCGTTTATTTTAACTTTTTTTACTTTTTATTTTATTATGCTCATCTACTACTTTTGTTATTCGTTTCATTCCCTCCTGTACTACCCTTTTGGCAGTTATTGATCGCATATAGCGTGTCTTGTATGCAAACAATTCTTCTGCTATATTACCTAAAAACAAATCCTTTTCATCTTCAGGAATTGAATTAACTACGCTTGGTAATTCAGCATATTCAAACAGCGCGTATATAGAAACATAATGTTGCCTAACGTGCTGCATCCACGAGTAAGTTATACCTGATTTATGTGTAATATACTCATAAATATTTATCTTATTCCGGACACAATACATCGCAATATAGCGCAAAGAGTCCTTAATAAATTGGATTTGTTCATCAGTATCTGGTGACATCTCTTGTTGTGTTTTTAAGTACATAGTATATACTTTTATAGCCTTCTGAGTAGCGAAGAATTCAATAGGAAAGTGCTCTGTATCTGGATATACTTTGAATGGTGCTTTGAAATAAATTTCTGGTTTGATTTGAGGGTGATTATTGAATAAGTTACAGACCTTTCGTATAGCGAGATACTCAGGTTTATCTTCAAACCCATCCCAATTTTTTCTTTTACTGAATGGCTTGTTACGAACTGATCTGGAGGTTACTAAATAAAGATTATAGAACTGTTTTTCTCGTTCCGTCATTTAAGATTTCCTTGATTTTGTTTTTAATAATTTTAGATTTACAAAGAATAGGGAAACGTAATACTAAGCCTTTAATCAAAGTATGTTCATTTTCTATTTCGCTAATCATTTTAAAACTTTCTCTAAAATCTTCATCTTCAAGTAGAACCTGCAAAAGCATTGTTTGATTGATTCTTTTATTTCTAAGAATAGATAATAGAGCTCCAAATTTTAACAATGCAGCGTCAAACTCTTTTTGATTCATATGATGAATAGGGTTTGTATCATTAATCTGATTTATTACCGTATCATTGTCTATGAAATTTTTCATTTTACCTGCTTTAATAGTTTTGTAAATTGAAGGAATTTTTCAGTTATCTCACCACCAGCTGCATATTCATGTCCTGCTCCATTGCAAAGTTTTGCTGATAATAATGAAACATCAACATCACTACCTGTTTTAGGCCTGCGAAGACTTACATGATTTCCTTTGGTGTTGACTACTAATGCCACTTCGGCATTAAAGTCCTTCAATAAAAAATCAGCGACCTCATTTATATTCTTGTCCGCAAACGCAGCACAAACTATTCGCTCTTTACCTTGTATTTTAAATGTACCAGAATAGACACTTAGTTGCTCTCTTACTCTGTCAATTACTTCTTTGTAAAACTTATAAATACTTTCTTGTTCTACAGTATAACCATAGAATCCTTTACTAAAATGTTTAACGAATGAATCAAAACCTTTATTAGTATGCCAAAAAATACTATTTAACTTAACAGACTCTGACAACTGTAACTCATATGAATCATAATCAGATGTATAAAGAATAAGTTTCTTTTGTTCTTGGGTTAATTCAAGGTTGTTAAGTTTTCTAAATACTTTGTATATAAGTTCAGCAGCTGATTTGTATTCTTTAACTACAGCTGTAGCTTTTTTATAACCTGCATTCTCTTCATGGCTCTTGTGATGATCAATAATAAATACATTATCCCTATCAATTAAATCTTTATGTTCAGATACATCAAGATCTGTAATATAAATTTTATCATAATCATCTGGATTGTTATTGATTAACCATTTAGTATAATCTTCTCTAAACCTGCGTGCTGTTGATTGTTGAACACTATCAAATGGACCGAGAGCCCAACGAAGGGTAATATAACTTACTACGCCATCTAAATCATAATGTGTGAAACAAGTGTATTTTTTCATTATATGTTTAACTTTCCTAACAGCTCTTCAGCATCGGATACTGATGTCGTTTCAACATAATCTGCTTCCTTTTCAGAAATTGATAATGTATCATAATCAATACCAAAAGCGATTGACCCATAATTAGGACCAAATCTATTCTTCTGTAAACCAACATGAATTATTCCTAACTCTTTATCCTGTTCGTTTGACCATAAAGACGCTTGCCAATCTGCCGTATGGGTTAATCCCATAGACTCACTCGTTGTTTCCAACCCTGGATTGATCTCATCATAAGCTGACCTATTCAATTGTGTTGCAGATATAACAGGACATTCAAATGTATAAGATAACGCCCTCATCTTTTCTGATATGTATTTCACATCAGTATAAGAATTACCTGTAATTACAGGTGGCTGAATTAAGTTGACATAATCGATTATGATTGCATCTGGCTTAATCTTCTTCTTAACACAAAGCTTTTTAACGTAAGCTTTGATTCCTGTTACTGTTATATCTTTTGGTGGATACTCTTTAATAAACAACTTCGATTGAGGATGTTGTGTTCTGTATCTACTTATAAAATTCTTTAGGGAATCAACTTCACATTTTAATTCACTCAATGGAATCTTTGAAAGTTGACTATGTATTCTTTTCGAATATATAGCCTCTGACATCTCCAATGAGATTATAATAACTGTCTTATCTTGTGCTATCAAATTAGCTGCGACATTACCAAGCATAATAGACTTACCTGAGTTAGTAGTTCCACAAAATATATAAAGTGCTCTACCCTGTTCAAGAAATCCACCACCCATTCTATCGTCAAGCCATTTATAACCCGTTGAGATATATTTTTCAGATACTGTAAGGTCTCTAACGTGGGTCTCTACGTCTCTAAAATAGTCTCTCCCTAAGTTATCTACAATACTTAGACTACAAGCGTCCTCAAATAACTGTAAGGTCTCGGCCGAATTTACCCCTGATTCATTATCGGAATAATCATTAACTGTTTTTAAAACTGCATTATGAACTGCTCTCTCTTTAAAGAACTGTTCAGTGTTTTCATATAACTCATCGTTATTATAATTTGTATCAAGTTGTTTAAAACTAGATACAACATTTTTAAAAGCTTTCTTTTGATCATCTGTAACCAAATGTGTTTTTAATTCCGTTGTCGTTGGAACTGTTTCACGCTTCATATAAAATTCTGATATAATATTAAAAACTGTTCTTATATCATCACTCTTAAAAAAGTTTGGTTTTACAATATCAACAATTGAGGCTAAATAAGTTTCATCTGTTAATGCATTATAAGTTATAATAGACTCAAAAAAGTCCCAATCAAGATTAACTATATTGTTTTGTGATTTTTCCATTCAAATTCTTTTTTGTTAGATGTTTCTTTTTAAGTTGGTTTTTTCTATCTTTATAATCAGCTTTCTTCATTAGTTAATTCCTCAACTTCCTTAGTAATCTCATTAACTTCGTCATTACTAAAAGCAAACTCTTTTTTGATTATTTCATCAAGTGGTGGAAGTATTTTATCCCAAACTTCTTTACTATCACGCCAATTCTTTTCATAACCAAGTTTTGTACCATCAGCTAATGAATAAGTAGAACCTGATTGAATAACAACCCCATAAGCAACTGCCATTTCTAATAAGCCTGTGTACTCATATAATCCTGTTTTAAAATTAAGGAATAATTCTGTTTGCAAAAATGGCGGAATGAAACGATTCTTAACAGTAAGTGCTTTCATTATAACACCTTTAACTCTGTTTGCCATTGGGATTACATTTTCTGTATCCTTTGCGTCCTTTTTCTTATCTTGCTTTACAGCTAATTGAATTAAAAGAGATGCAAGATAAAGAGGTCCTTTACCACCGGATTGATTTTTAATAAGTGATGGGAATAAACTAGATGGATCATCATAAATATGATTTGCAAAAAGACAAGTAACACCAGCCTTAGCACACTTATAAGTTAATGCTCTCATCATACTCTTAATAGACTTTGCTCTAAGTCCCATATCTTGGGCATGTTTGCCTGCTTTTGCATCTTCAATTTCTTTATGTGATGCTAGGTTACCAAGTGAATCAATAGCGATGATAAACTTTCCGTGAAGTGCAGGGTTTTCAATAACCTTATCAAGGAACGCTGAAATTTGATTTCTACAATCCTCTACTGTTTCAATTGGGTTAACTTTGATTTTATCAGGATTAGCACCAACCGATTTTGCTGATTGTGCATCATGGGCTGCTTCTGAGTCCCAAACAACACCCCAAACATCAGGATCTTTCTTTTGAGCATTACCAATTATCTTATTTATGATAAGTGTTTTACCACATCCAGTAGGACCAACTAATCCAGTCACCCTACCTTTTGGAATACCCTTATACATAGACCCAGAAACTATGGCGTTAAGGGCATAGCTTCCGGTATCAATATATTCAGTTACTGTTGACAAAGCGCCTTCAGATAATGTAGCAGAATCTTTGTTTAATTTTTCAATTACAGAAAACGCATCTGCCATATTCTTATCAATTTTGGGTTTCTTTTCTGTTTTCTTTGCATGCTTTGCCATTATATAATCTCCTATTCTTTATCAAATAGAGGAATTACATTATCCCCTTGGGGTACTGCAGCCTGGGGTTGTGGTGCTTGCTGAGGTGCCTGTTCTGGCATGTCTGCAAACAACTGTAAATATTGTCCCTTAAGCTTGAAATCAAATGTTACCTTTTCGGCTGGTTCAATTATTTGGCTTTTCTTATAATCCCAAACAACTGCTTCATTTTTATCTGCTAGGAATTCCCTAAAGAAAAGTGGCAATAACTGAAGTGTCATCCTCATGTTACCTGTTTGATCTGGCTGAGGTGCTGCGTGAACAACAACAGGGTTCTTTACTTTCAAAACCTTATCGTCACTTCCATCAGCTGCTTCTGCTATGATCGTTCTACCTACTAAATCTAAAAACGTTACTAATTCTAATTTGTTACTCATAATATCTTTCTCCTTCTTATTATTTTATAATAGATTTTATATAAATCAAGCCAATAATTCAAATAAATCATGTACCGTCTGCGCGTTGGGGTCCTGTATTCTCCAATTCACAACTTTATATAATCTTTCTACTGCCGCATAGACAGTCTTTTTAAACATGAACTCTTTATCAATCTCAATATTAAACTCATCAGGGTACTTATCTAAGAACCCCATTACCTTTATACCAAACGCGTTTGGTTTTGTATAAAAGAATTTAATTTTAATTCCTGATTTTATTGGTTCGTACTTATCTTCAACACCTTTTCGTTTAAGCATGTAATTATATCTCATTGCCGCTTTCACTCCAATTGGTGTTTTACTTTTTACTTCTAAAGTATCTGGCATCGTTGCATATTTTTCCATGTTGTTTACACCCCTAGGAAAAGCTATCTCTTCAATAGGCAGCTCTTTAAACTCATCAAATGCTGCCATATAAACTTTATTTGTTTCTTTATAGTCTTTTGTTTTGACCATAGTTTCTACAACTCGTTTAATTAAAGGTTTAACTGCTTTTGGAGTTGCTGTACTTGCTACTTCAACACCTACATACTTGTACTTATCTATTTCAATACCTTCATCATCAAGAACATGAAGAATATATCTCTTCTTCTGAATGAAGATTCCGGCATCACAAATTGCTTCTCTTTTAAAAACAAATCTTGGGTCATAAGAGTTCAGACTTTTACCCGCCCATAATGTTATAGCATTATTTAAAGTTTCTTCTATTTCTTCAGATATCTCAAATACTGCTTTACTTATTTTACCTTCTTTATTAAAAAATGATTTTTCTAACTTATCAAGAACTGGTTGAATTGTAAAATAACAACTATTATGAATCAAAATATCATTGGCGAAAAATGTATGTTCTGTATCATCTTCCATTTCGATATCATAAACATATTCATTTTCGAATTCACCAATACATTCTACAGATTCGATTTCATTGATAGAATAATTCATATTTTATAACCTAAAAATTGTTTGCATTTGTTAATAGCATCTTCTTTATTATGAAGATAATCATATTCCCATATTGTTAATATATCTATATTATATTCCAATTTAAGAAAATGTAAACGTTGTTTATCTCTTTTCCAAATATTTTTTGCTGTTTCATTAATATGTGGATGTTCAAATTTTTCTGTATATAATTCTGGATTACAATGCCAATAATCACCATAAAATTCAATGCATTTATTTTGATCTAAATCGTAAAAATCTAAAAAAGTATATTTATTTAATCCATGCAACCAACAGCCATATTCTTTATTTTTTAATTTCTGATAATAAATATGATTTTTATCAGAAATATTTTTAGTTATGTCATCAAATAATATTTGAGATATAATTGAATAAAAACCGTCCTTATTTTTCCTTTTTTGATATTGATTAAATTTTATTATACCATTTTCATTACCATATCTTTTTATAAAGTTTTTTAAATTGTTGGATTTAGATTTACAAATTATATCCCATTTATTTTGTCCTTCTATTAAACCATATTTATCTACAAAATATTCTAAAGAAGAACCTGCATATGCTTGTTTACTACAATACGATTCCCAACGTTTTAATCCTTCAGTTTTATTATAGCGCTTGATTAAATTTTCTTTTGTAACAGCTCTTGATTTATTATATTCATTAAACTGTTCTCGTGTCCAACCATGTTTTTCCTTTTTATATTCAAAACTATTTGAATATGCTTGTTTATCACAATATGATTTCCACCTTTTTAAACCTTCTTTTTTTCCGTATTTTTCTTTAAAAGATTTTAACGTTATTGATTGAGAATTACAAAGATTTTTACTTACATATTCATATTTAGATATATTATATTTTTTCTTATATTCTTCCGGAGTTATATTATGTATTTTTAAATGTGTCTTGGTTATTCTTGCAAATTTTTTATCACAAATTTTACATATTACATAACTATTTGGGGCTTTTTCATTTATTTGTTTTTTCATTATTTATACCAATACCTTTCTCATAAGCTGTATCGCTATAAATATTTATCATTTTGTCCCCATTTTTTATTTCTTTTGGTGAGACCCTTATTAATTTATCATTACGGAGTACCATACAACCATGATCCTCTGTCATAATAATTTCTTTACCATTAACTTTTATTTTATATTTTTTCTTTGAAACACAATGTCTAATAATATTTTTTATATTTTTTAATTCTACAAAATTTGTTTTACTATTATATGTAAGACATTTTAAATCATTTTTTGGTTTGACTAATTCATGCCCAGCTGGTGTATTTAAAACCTTTTCATTTTCTATAAATCCTGAATCAAACATATCTTCTATTTTTAATGCCCCAGATGATGTTCTAATAATAGTATTCCCAACAACGGAATCAGTATCACTATAGATATTCAAATCTTCTTTTTCATCTATACCATATTCAGATTTAACAAAGTTATTAACAATATCACTTGCTTGCTTAACACAGGCCTGACCTGTTAAAGTAATACTACTTGCAGCATCTACATCACAAAACGGACTATGCTTATTTGCAAACGTTCCATAAATACGGTTCATTAAAATCTTCAAAGTATACTGCATAATATCAAGATGGTTAATCATCTCTTTATGTTCTATATATTTCTCTGAACCTTCTTTACAATGTTTGATTGCTATTTTATGTTCTTTTAAATTATTTTTATTCGCAACCCTATCTGAATAAATCTTTTCTACCAACTCAGGACAGAAACCTTTTGACTTTTGTGAATATAAAGTTTTAGCTTTTGAAATTGCGATTTGTTCCTTCTTAACAAAGTCAACAAACTTAGCTAAAGGTAATGTATATTCTTTACCACTTACTAAGAGTATGGTTACATCTGTTTCAGTTTTAGCTGTAATCTTTCCAAGTTTAGTTTCTGGTGAAATGTTTAGGGTGATAATCGTATTTGGATATAGACTGTTTGCATCAAACGAAACTATACCCTCTTTTAATCCACGTTGAGGTTCTTTAACATAACCCCCTGCATAGTTGGCCATATGTGAAGTAGTAAATGTAGGAATAATCATTCCTTTTTGTTGAGCTGCTAATGACATAGCTCCAGTAACAATAGCAATAGTTCCTAACGAACCTTCAAAAGGTGTTAAACCCATGTAACCCAACATTCTACATAATTGTAAGAATCTAAGTTTCTCTTCAAAACGATCTACTAGGTCTACATCTCGAATATTATAATCAACAAAAGTATCCCAATCTGTATCTGCTAACTTACTTAAACTATTGCCTTCAAATTCAAGTTTACCTTCGCCTAATTCATCAGAAGCTATATTGTCTAATGAATATGATTCTCTTTGGTCTCTAGAGAATGTTCTATAACATTCCATATAGTCAAGAAGACTTACACCTTTAATATACCATTTAGATTCTACCTTACCAAAACGTTTAAGAATACCATCTCTTGAATAAATGTTTCCAACTGGAGATAATTTCTTAACCCAATCTTCACCAAGTAGTTTAGTGATTCTATTAATTAAGTAAGGAATATCAAATGACTCTGAGTTCCAACCTGTAACAATATCAGGATAATCTTTTGTCCAGTGATTAATAAACTTTCTTAATAATTCAGTTTCGTTTATACACTGGTAATAATTAACATCTTTCTTCCCTGTATATTTTTTTCCCAAACCCCATGTATGGTACTCATTGGTGAGAGAATCTTTGATGGTTATAAGATTAACAGGATCTTCTGCTAACTTAGGTTCGGGAAATTTGCCAGGGGAATATGTTTCAATATCTATGTAGAATATTTTAAGTGGATATTGACTAAACTTAGTATCTGAATTTAATACACCAAATTGGTCAATTAAGAACTGCTGTTCAACTGGTATGTTATAGAAGATTCTTTTTATACCTGATTCTTGAACATAGCGTCTTCTTTCAAACTGGTTCTTAAATTCTATTTTTCTGAGGGATGTATTAAAGATTGAAGTCGCATCTTTAAATGAAGCACTTTCAACATATACATATGGTTTAAAAGGATAATCTACTTCGGTTCGATCTCCTACGTCGTTCCATGTGAACAACTTAATAGTTCCTTTACGGGGATTATAAAATATATTCCTATACATTCTTATTGCCTTTTAATATATTATAACGGAATTTTATCAAATGTCAAGCTTATAGATTGTTAGTGAATTCTTTTACTTCTGCTGTTGAGGCTAAATGTTCTTCAAGCCATTTACGCAGTTTATTCATTGTGGTAAAGACGAACTCCTTACCTTCAGGTTCTGTAATAACAAAACCGTTCTCAGTTATTTTCATTTCTAAAGAATCGTACTCAATTAGTTTCTCTTCTGCAAGAGCTGCAGTGTTTATTATACCAGATGCATTCATTGAATTTAATATCATATCATCAATTTCCTTTTGCATGTTTAATGCGCCTTGTTCTACTATTGTGTTTTCTAAATATTCCCAACCTGTGGCGGGTTCTGCACAACTACATGAGCCATCTGGTTTTGTTATTCCTCTACAATTATTACCTTCTTTACAGGTCATACTATTCCTCCAGTTATTCCTGAATTAGATGTTTGAGATGTACCACCATATGTTGTCCAACTGGATGGATTATTTTTTCCACCACCAATGCGAGATGCAGCTTGTGAAATAGGATCACTCCATGTCCAAGAAGTGTTTGGATTCTTTTTGTTATTAAGTTCCTTAATAAACTCCCTACCTTTTTCTGGATTTTTAAAGTTCTCCTTAATCCAATCTAATACCTCTTCAAATCCACCGAATACATATTTGACATTAAGATTTTCTGGATCGACTGTAACTACATATCCATTTTCTTCAGCTTCTATTTTTAATTTATTTTCAGCTGATTTTATACCACCAAATGTTGTCCCATATGTAGTAGATATTAAATCAGGATCATATGATTTATCTGATACTAAAGGTGTGGTGGGTTGCTTCTTAGTCCAATCATCCATATTTGGCCAAGTAGGCCAAATATCACCAGTTGAACCTGTTGTTGTAAAAAAACTACTTTTTATTTTATCAAACCAATTATCTTTAACTATTTTATCTTTCATTACACTATTATTTTCTGATCTGGATTGTTAGCAATTAAGGCTTTCCTACTAGGGTCGCCATATGGTTTGTAATACATTTCTAAGTATTCATCTAAGTGATCATCTAACCACATAGTGTCAGCATATTTTCTAGCCTTATCTGAGTACTTCATATATGTATTCTTATCTCCTAAAAGCATTTTAAGTTGATCAACCATATCATTACCAGTTGTAAACCTAAGTGGTGCGGCATTATAAGTACATATATCTTGGAATATACCAGGAACACCTTGACAAGCAGCTTCGAGATATTTGATATTACTCTTTGCTCTATTAAAGTGACAATCTTTAAGAGGCGCAACAACTGCATTTAATTTTAAATCATTCATTGCTTTAGGATATTGCCAAATACCAGCCCAATCAACATATTCAATTTCCCCAGAATCAATAAATGGTTTAAGTGGAAGTGGGAAACATCCCATCATTACCCATTGGAAATCTTTTCTAGTTTTAATTATATGTTGAACTACATGACCAAAATCATCCTGTTGGTTTGTTTTATTAACAACATCAATATGGGTTCCAGATCCACAGTAACCAACTCTAGGCTTTTTCTTAGTTTTATCAAATCTACGAGCAAGTTCTTTTCTATCGTAAAAACCATCAGCCCAAAATCTTGGTGGATAGTTAGGAATAACTGTAATATTTTTATTACCAGTCTTATCCTTATAATATTGTTTCATATAATCACAAGTAACTGTGATCTCATCTGACAACTGCATCATAGATAAAACACTTTGAACAATTTTTGGATCTTCAAAGGCTACTTTACATCTATTAAAATCAGGAATATCATCTTTAAAGATAATATCATCAATCTCATAAATTACTTTAAAGTCAAGTTGATGATGGGTATTTGCATTTTTAAGGAACTTAACAAACTCTAACTGCATTGGGGTTGCTTGTCTCTGTAATCTAACAGCCTTTTGTCCATGATAGAATCTTTCATCAAGAACCATAGTTGTAAGACCATTAATAATAGCTTTCTGGTTTCCATTAAGAAGTGCTTCAGGCCAAATCATTCTCCAATAACCACAACCACCATAATCAGCATAATAGTTAATGGCTCTCTCTAAGTCAGCACCTGGCATTGCTAGAGGTGGAGGAGTGAAATCTTTTCTAACTCTATTTACAGCGGGGCATTGTGGGATACCAGGAGGTGTACCAAGAGGTAGATTTGGTATGTTAAGATTAACAATATTCATTTCAATTCTTGGCTGTTGTCTTGGTCCAGCTGGTGCCTGTTGAGGCTGTGGTTGTCCGTATGACTGTGGTGAATTTTCTAATTTAAATTTTGGCATAACTCTACTCCGATTCTTCCCCAGGCTCAACTAAGTAAGTGAACCCGTTTTTCTTCTCAAGGAATATAACATCATTTGTTGCTGATTTAATAGCTGATTTCTTATGGCTAATTATATAAACACATTCCTTATATTTGTCTGTTCTTTCTTTTAAGATGTCTAAGAAAAGATCAATTCCTTTATCATCTAAACTCGTATCTAAAATTTCATCATA
>Ga0210003_1001354_pt1 | contig 21766 bp, 17 predicted proteins | sample LantaG_FD_182804 | JGI IMG/M metagenome (GOLD analysis project Ga0210003, IMG submission 182804) | Deep subsurface microbial communities from Baltic Sea to uncover new lineages of life (NeLLi) - Landsort_02402 metaG (SPAdes) (version 2) | ecosystem: Environmental > Aquatic > Marine > Oceanic >... | reverse complement strand
ACACCACCAGCGACACCGACGGCGAACACACCGCCGACTTCCACACCCCGACCGGGGCGACCTACCGATCCACCGCACCACCACTACCAGGACCACCAGTGCCCGGATCACCACTACCCGGACCACCAGTGCGGCGACGACTCAGCCTCATCGAAGGCCAACTCACCATCGACCTCGTCACCTTCAACGCCGCCTAGACAAACGCCGCCTAGATATTCGACGCCACCCAGATGCCGGTCGCCCCAGACCGGCGATTCGGGTGCCGGGGGGCTCAGGACATCAGAATCCGCAGCTGGCTACGGTCCGCTCTGGCTACGGTCCCGCTCTGGCTACGGTTTGTTACTGCCTTCGTGGCCGTCCTGCACCGCAGCGGCCGCCGCACGGATTTGCGGCGTCACCAACATGACCTGCCCGAGCACACCGTTGACGAACCCCGGTGAGTCATCGGTGGAGAGCTGCTTGGCCAATTCGACAGCCTCGTCGACAGCTACCGGTTCAGGCACGTCCTCGGCATGGAGCAGTTCCCAGACCGCGACGCGCAGGATGGCACGGTCGACCGACGGCAACCGCTCCAGCGTCCAGCCTTGCAGATGGGCCGAAATCAGATCATCGAGATGCGCCGAGTGCTCGGTCACACCACGCGCGACCGTCACCGTATACGGGTTGAGTGGCGACAGATCGTCGGACTTATTCTGCGCCAAGCTGTTTCGCGTCTCAGCAACTTCGGCGGCGGTGATCCCGCGTGCCTCAGCCTCGAACAAGAGGTCGACGGCACGCTTACGGGCCTGGTGACGGCCCCGGTCGCCCTTACGGTCAGGCATTGACCCTTCCCAGGTAGCTGCCGTCGCGGGAATCCACCTTGAGTTTGTCACCGGAGTTGATGAACAGCGGCACCTGGATCTCAGCGCCGGTCTCCAAGGTCGCCGGCTTGGTGCCCGCGCTGGACCGGTCGCCCTGCAGGCCGGGCTCGGTGCTGGCGACTTCGAGTTCGACCGTCACCGGCAGCTCAAGGTACAGCGCCGCCCCGTCGTGGAACGCGATCTGCACCGGCATGCTTTCCAACAGGAAGCCCGCGGCCCGACCGACCAGCGACTCGGTCAGCGGATGCTGCTCGTAATCCTCGCTGTCCATGAATACGAAGTCGGATCCGTCGCGATATAGATAGGTGGCATCACGGCGGTCCACCGTCGCGATCTCCACCTTCACACCGGCGTTGTAAGTCTTGTCGACGACCTTGCCGGACAGCACATTCTTCAGCTTCGTCCGCACAAATGCCGGTCCCTTGCCAGGCTTGACGTGCTGAAATTCGACGATCTGCCAGAGATGGCTGTCGATCTGGAGGACGAGTCCGTTCTTGAAATCTGCGGTCGATGCCACGGTCGGTTGTTCTCCTAGCTTCTAGAGGATCACCAGTTCTTTGGGGAACCGGGTAAGTAATTCAGGACTTGAGGCCCCTAAGTTCACACCTGCGCCGCCGTTGTCGCTCACCACCAGCGTGTCCTCGATGCGGACGCCGCCACGGTCGGGCAGGTAGACGCCGGGCTCCACCGTCACCGCGGAACCAGCAAGGAGTGTACCGGCGGCCGTGGCGTTGATCCCCGGCGCTTCGTGGATCTGCAGGCCCACCCCGTGGCCAAGACCATGGCCGAAATTGTCGCCATACCCAGCATTGCTGATGACCTGGCGTGATGCCGCATCGACGGCGCTCAGCGCAGCCCCGGGCGCGAGCGCTTCTCGGCCGGCGCGCTGGGCCGCAGCGACGAGATCGTAGATGTCGTGTTGCCACTGGGCTGTCGGCGCGAGGACGAACGTGCGGGTCATGTCCGAGTGGTAGCCGCACACCAGGGCTCCGAAGTCGACCTTGACGAAGTCACCGGCGGCCAGGACCGCGTCAGTGGGGCGGTGATGAGGGATCGCCGAGTTCGGCCCGGCCGCGACGATGGTCTCGAACGACGCCCCATCGGCGCCGTGGCCGAGCATCAGAGCTTCCAGTTCGCGCATGACCTCTTTCTCTGTGCGGCCCGGCCGAATGCCGCCACGCTCCACCAGGTCCTTGAGCGCCGCGTCGGCTGCCTCACACGCCAACCGCAGCAGTGCGATCTCGCCGGCGTCCTTGACCTCGCGAAGACGCTCCACCGTCCCGCCGGCGTGCACCAGCTCGCATTTCTCACCGGCCGCGCGGTTGAGCGCAGCGAACCCGTCGACGGTAACCACGTGGCTTTCGAATCCCAGCTTGCGCACACCAGCTTCGGCCGCCCGGCTGACCAGATGCGGACCACACGCCCGCTCGATAACGATCTCAGCGCCGAGGGCCTGCTCGGCGGCCTGGGTACGGTAGCGCCCATCAGTGGCGAGCACCGGTGTTTCACGGTCGGCGAGGATCAGCAGCGCAGCATTCGAACCGGTGAATCCGGACAGATATCGGACATTGACCAAGTCTGATACCAGCAACGCGTCCAGTTCAGCCGTAACGAGTCGTTGGCGCAACCGGTCGCGACGCTGAGAAATAGTCACGGGCGGTGACGCTACTCGCTACAGTGTGGCCTCATGAGCAAGTGGCTGCTGCGTGGACTGGTGTTGGCTGCCTTGATGGTGATCGTCCGACTGCTACAGGGAGCGATGGTCAACGCTTGGGAGACCAAGGCGGCAATGATCAGCGGACTGTTGATCGCTGCCTACGCGATCGTCGGACCCGTGTGGGGCTACATCGACGGCCGTGCCGATGCGCGGGCCAACCCCGATCCCGACCGGCGCCCCGACTTGGCAATGATGTGGCTGCTGGCCGGCCTGTTCGCGGGTGTGGTCAGCGGCGTCGTCGCCTGGATCATCGGGTTGCTCTACAACAACATCTATGTCGAGGGCCTCATCAACGAGATCACAACGTTCGCGGCGTTCACCGCGCTGTTGGTGTTCCTCACCTCAGTCGTTGGCGTCGCGCTGGGACGCTGGCTGGTCGATCGCAAGACCCCTGACCAACCCCGCCGCCGTGAGGGCGACGGCGACCCCAATGAGGGCGAAGGCGACCGCGCAGACACCGATGTGTTCGCTGCGGTGCCCGACGGCCAAACCAGGCCCGTCGACACCCTGGACTAACTCGACCGAGCGACCTCCGCATAGGCGGCGGCCAGCAGCGACGGGTCAGGCCCTTCCAGCCGTCCGGGCTTCGCCAGGCCGTCCAGCACCACAAAGCGCAGTACGCCGGCGCGGGTCTTCTTATCGCCGACCATTGCCTCCATCAACTGCGGCAATGCGTCGGCGTCATAGGTGACAGGCAGCCCAAGTGAGCTCAGAATCGCACGGTGCCGTTCGGCGGTGCCATCATCGAGTCGCCCGGCCACCCGGGCCAGTTCGGCAGCGAACACCAGCCCGACAGACACCGCAGCACCGTGTCGCCACTGGTAGCGCTCGCGGCGCTCGATGGCATGGGCCAAAGTGTGCCCGTAGTTGAGGATTTCGCGAAGCTGCGATTCCTTCTCGTCGGCGGCGACCACCTCGGCTTTGACCACTACCGCCCGTCGGATCAGCTCCGGCAGCACCGACCCGGAGGGGTCGAGCGCGAGCTCGGGGTCGGCCTCGATGATGTCGAGGATCATCGGGTCAGCGATGAAGCCGGCCTTCACGACCTCGGCCATGCCCGCCACGATCTCGTTGCGGGGCAACGATTCCAGCGTGGCGAGGTCGACCAGCACCGCCGCCGGCTGATGGAAGGCGCCGACGAGGTTCTTGCCTGCGTCGGTGTTGATGCCGGTCTTGCCGCCCACCGCCGCGTCGACCATTCCGAGCAGCGTGGTCGGGACGTGCACAACGTCTACCCCACGCAGCCACGTCGCCGCGACGAAGCCGGCGACATCGGTGGCCGCTCCCCCGCCCAGGCTGACAATCGCGTCCTTACGGCCGATCCCGATACGGCCCAGCACTTCCCACGCGAAGGCGACGACTGGGAGCTCCTTACCCGCCTCGGCATCGGGGATCTCGATTCGATGTGCATCGATTCCCGTGTCCGACAGGTGGTTCCGTATCAGCTCAGCCGTCTGCACCAGTACCGGCTGGTGCAGGATCGCCACCCTGTGCCTGCCGTCGAGGATGCGGGCCAAGTCATTGAGTAGACCCGTCCCGATGATGACCGGGTACGGCGGGGCGGTGAGTACGTTGACTGTAACGGGTTCTGCCACCAGCTCAGTCACTGTGTGTCCTTTCGTAAACGGGGCGATCTACTGGTCTTTCTGGCCGCGACTGTGGCGGGACTGGGAGGCGCCTCCGTGGACGGGGGCGTTGTCAGGGACAGCGGGGCGCGCCGCCACGACGGCCGGCGGCGTCGTCGCGCACGCTTGGAAACCTCTGCAGTTTCCAATCGGGACGCGATGTAGCGTACGACGGCTCCCGGGTTGCGGTGATTGGTACTCACCCGCAGCGTGGCCACCTGGCGATACAACGGAACCCGTTGGTCCATCAACGCTTTGAATTTTTCAGCGCGATCTGGCCCGGCCAGCAGCGGTCGCACCGTGGCCCCCCCAGTGCGACGCACCCCTTCGGCCACGCTGATCTCCAAGTAGACCACGGTGTGCCCACCCAGGGCCTCGCGCACGGTGGCAGTGGTCACCGCGCCGCCGCCCAGTGACAGCACACCGTCGTGTGTCGAGAGCGCGTCGCAGATGACCTCTGCCTCGATTCGGCGGAACGCTGCCTCACCGTCGGTGGCGAAGATTTCGGCGATCGTTCGCCCCGTGGTTTTCTCGATCTCCGCGTCGGTATCGAGCAACCCGAGGCCCAAGGATTTGGCCAATCGCCGGCCGATCGTGGACTTCCCCGATCCGGGTAACCCGACGAGAACTGCCTTAGGAACCATCAGCCCGATGCCTGCGCGTTGCCGGACGGTTCGCGATCGGCGACCGCACACAGATAGGAGTCGACGTTGGCCTGTGTCTCGGCCAGCGAGTCGCCGCCGAACTTTTTCAGCGCTGCGCGCGCCAGCACCAAAGCGACCATCGTCTCGACCACGACAGCGGCAGCAGGCACCGCACACACATCGGAACGCTGGTGGATGGCCACCGCCTCCTCGCCGGTAGCCATATCCACGGTGGCCAGCGCGCGCGGCACAGTGGAGATCGGCTTCATCGCAGCGCGCACCCGAACGGGTAGCCCGTTGGTCATGCCGCCTTCCAGTCCGCCTGCGCGATTGGTCGATCGCATCACTCCGGAGGGCCCCGGGTACATCTCGTCATGGGCGACGGTGCCTCGCCTACGCGCCGTCTCGAAACCGTCGCCGATCTCGACGCCCTTGATCGCCTGAATCCCCATCACCGCGCCCGCCAACTGGCTGTCCAGTCGCTCGTCGCCGCTGGTGAACGAACCGAGCCCGATCGGCAGGCCGTAGGCAATGACCTCGACGACGCCGCCGAGTGTGTCACCGTCACGTTTGGCATCCTCGATCTCGGCGATCATCAGGGCTTCAGTTGCCTCGTCGAAGGCGCGTACCGGACTGGCATCGATCGCGGCCAGGTCGGCGGCCTGCGGCGGCGGCCCGTCGTAAGCCTTGGACGCTCCGATGGAGATGACGTGGGAGATGACGTCGACCCCGAGCGCCTGTTGCAGAAAGGCACGTGCGACGGTACCCGCGGCGACCCGGGCCGCGGTTTCGCGAGCACTGGCGCGTTCCAGCACCGGGCGGGCGTCGTCGAAGCCGTACTTGAGCATGCCCGCATAGTCGGCGTGGCCGGGTCGCGGCCTGGTCAGCGGCGCGCCGCGGGCTGCGCCGTCAGCCAGTACTGCCGGATCAACGGGGTCGGGAGCCATCACGGTCTCCCATTTCGGCCACTCGGTATTGCCGATCTCGATGGCGATTGGACCGCCGAGAGTCAGGCCGTGGCGCAGACCTGCAAGCAGGGTGATCTGGTCCTGCTCGAACTTCATTCGCGCGCCCCGGCCGTAGCCGAGCCGCCGGCGGGCCAGCTGCCCCGCGATGTCTTGCGAGGTGACCTGGACGCCGGCAACCATGCCTTCGACCATTGCCACCAACGCGCGGCCGTGGGATTCGCCTGCTGTCGTCCATCGGAACACGGGTCCCATTTTCGCACGGCACCGGCGAAGTGCTGATTACCCGGCTCTATATCAGCACGAGTACCACCGCGCCGGCTGCGGCCACACACATCGACGGACCGTGCGGCAGGGGCGATCGGTCGCCGCCGATGAGGCGGACCAGCCCCAGCAGGGCCGTCAAGACCGAGGCCCCCAGCACGGCCAACAACCACACGTCCGGTCCGAACGGCCCGGTGAGGGCACCAAGACCGATCGCAAGCTTGACGTCGCCTGCACCCATCGCCTGCGGGGCAACCATATGTACCACTGCGTACACCGCGAACATCGCCGCCGCCCCGGCAACAGCGGTCACACCGCGACCCGTCAGCGCGGCGCCGACCAGGATCATGACGGCACCGGGCAGCGTGAGCACATTGGGCAGGCGGCGCTGCCGAATATCGAAGTAAATCAACGCAATCAGCCAACACGCCACACAGATGGCACCCAACCCAGCCCAGCCCTGCCCCATCTGCTCAGGCTAAGCGCGCCGTGGGACAGTCCTCAGCAGCAATTTCGCCGGGTCAGCAGGTGAGCGTCGAATCAGTGAGCGACACCGAATCAGTGGGCAACACCGAGCGCAGCGCTCATCGCTTCTCTGGGCGCAGGCAATCCGGTGAACTGCTCGACCTGCGTAAAGGCCTGGTTCAGCAGCATCTGCAGGCCGCTGATCACCTTCCCACCCGCCGCTTGGACCGTCGCGGCCAGCGGCGTGGGCCACGGGTCATAGATCGCGTCGAGCAGCACCGGTGTCACCGCCAGCATTGGCGCGTAGGGAGTCACCGCCTGGGCAGGCACCGTGTTCACCACGACATCGACAGCCGCCACTTCATCGGCCAGTTTCGCGTCGGCGATGTCGCACCAATGCGATCGGGCACCGCAGTGGATCGCAAGTTCGACCAGCGTTGCCGCCTTCTCGGCGTTCCGCGCGGCCACCGCGATGTGCTGCGCGCCAAGCTCGACGAGACCGACGACCACGGCGGGAGCAGTGCCGCCCGAACCCACCACCATCGCCCGGTCGGGCGCAGGTGCACCTGCCAGCGCACCCACCACACCGTCGATGTCGGTGTTGTCGGCTCGCCAGCCCACCGGCGACCGGACCAGCGTGTTGGCCGATCCGACCAGCGTCGCGCGGGCGGTGGCGTCGTCGGCGAACCGTAGCGCGGCGAACTTGCCCGGCATCGTCACCGACACTCCCACCCATTCCGGCCCGAATCCACCCATCACAGCGGGTAACTGCTCCCCGGTGCACTCGATGCGGTCGTAGGTCCAGCCGTCCAAGCCAAGAGCGCGATATGCCGCGAGGTGTAGCTGCGGGGAACGCGAATGCGCAATCGGAGAGCCGAGCACGGCCGCCCGTCTGCTCATCGGGCCGAATCGAGGACGCCGTTACTTTTCGCGACTTCGATGTTGGCCAGATGCTCGTCATACTCGCGGGTGAACAATGTCGTGCCCTGCATGTCGACAGTTACGAAGTACAACCAGTCCCCGGGCGCAGGCTGCTCGGCTGCCGCGAGGGCGGGTTGGCCCGGCGAGCAGATCGGGGTGGCCGGGAGGCCGGGCCGCACATAGGTGTTCCACGGCGTCGCCTCTGCCCGGTCACCATCGGTGGTCGCCACCTCGATACGGTCCAGCGGGTAATTCACAGTCGAGTCGAACTGCAGCATCTGTTCTTCGTTCAGCCGGTTGTAGATCACCCGGGCCACTTTCGCGAAGTCCTGCGGCAAAGCTTCACGCTGCACCAGCGACGCCACAATCAGAATCTCATACGGCGACATGTTCAGTGCCGTAGCCGTATCAAGCAGACCGCCGGCTTCGTACTGGGCCGAACTCGCCGAGATCAGCGCGGCCAGGATGTCCTGAGGCTCAGCCATCGGGTCGATGTTCCAGGTGCCCGGCGCGATCAGGCCCTCCAACCGGCGATAGTCGGACCCCAGCGCCGCAACGGGCCTCATCGCCCACTTGGGGACCGATAGCACCTCCAGCGGCGCGGAGGCTGCGACGTCGCGGAGGTCTTCTGCCGAGACACAGCTGCGGTCAGCGTCGAGATCCACGCACGACGCGTCGGCGATCAGCGTGAAGATGCCGTCGGTGACGGCGTCGGTCTGCACGTCCTGGGTGTCATCGAGCTGTCGGCCCTCAGAAATCACGAACCTACCGACGCGATTGGCCGGATCGGCAAGACGAGTGACCGCGCTGGCCGCGGGGATTTCGGTGCGGACCTTATAGAACCCCGGCTGGATGGCCGAAATGGCCGAATGCCCCACAGCCGCATCGACGAAAGCCTGGGACGTCGCCACCACGCTCTGGTCCTGCAGCGTGTTGCCGATCACGGTCGTGGAGTCGCCCTCATGGACCTGGATCACCACGTCCTTGACGCCGTCGCCGGCGTAGTCGCCGGCGACGGTGCCGAACAGCGAGTCCCACATTCTGGAACCGAGGAACACCGCGCCGACGACTACAACCACCAGCAGGAACAGCGCCGCCACCGCCGCGGTCCGGCGCTTGCGCTTGAGGCGGGCGTCTCTGGCGCGTTCGCGGCGGGCCATCCGGTGCCGCGGAGGTCCCACCGCCATGGGTTCGGCTCGATCACGCGGCATATCGTCAGCCATCCCCGACCTCTCCGTGCGCGGCCCGCCGCTGGTCCAGCCAGTTCTGCAGTATGCCTACCGCGGCAACCTGATCGATCATCGAGCGTTGCCCCTTGGCGCGCACCCCGGCCTCTCGCAGCGTGCGCTGCGCGGTCACGGTGGTGAACCGTTCGTCGGCCATTCGTACCGGCACCGGCGAAATCTGGCCGGCCAGCAGGTCAGCCAGCTCGACCGCATCTTGCGCGGACGGCCCGACGCGATCAGCCAGTGTGCGTGGCAGGCCAACCACCACCTCGACGGCGTCATTCTCGTCGATCAGTCGCTTGAGCCGACGTAAGTGTTTACCCGAACGACGATCCCGGGCGACCGTCTCCACTGGCGTCGCGAGAATGGCGTCGGGGTCGCTCACCGCCACCCCGATGCGAACGCTGCCGACGTCGATGCCGAGCCGCCGCCCGCGACCCGGGTCGGGTGCCGAATTCGGATCCCCAGGCTGGTCGGGCACACGGTCCTGCCGTGCCGGTTCGTCGGTGTGGGCCACCCGGGCTATCTCCGGCCTATCTCAGCACGTATCGCCGCCAATGCCACGTCGATACCCGCCGCCTCCTTACCGGACCCCTGCGCTAGATCTGCCTTGCCCCCGCCGCGGCCCCCGACCGCCGCACCCAGATGCTTGATCAGGTCGTCGGCGCGCAGGCCAAGATCCTGCGCCGACTGGTTGACCGCCACCACGTAGGGGACGGAATCGTTGCCGCCGCCACCCTTGCCGTCGCCCGGGGCGGAGATCAGTGCCACGACGCCCGGGCCGCTGCCCAGCTTGCCGCGGATATCACCGACGAGCGTGCGTAAGTCACCTGCTGACGTTCCGCCGGCCATCCGCTGCGCCACGACCCGGACCTTACCGACCTCTTCGGCGCCGGCGGCCGCATTCGCCGCAGCAGCCCGCGCATTGGCCATCCGCAAGCGGTCGAGATCCTTCTCGGCCGCACGCAAACGCTCTACGAGGTTGGCGACGCGCGCCGGAACCTCGTTAGACGGCACCTTCAGTGACGACGCAAGGCCCGCCATCAGCGCGCGTTCCTTGGTCAAATGCCGGAACGAATCCAGCCCGACATAAGCCTCGACCCGTCGAATGCCCGACCCGACCGACGACTCGCCGAGGATCGTGACCGGCCCGATCTGCGCTGAATTGCGGACATGCGTGCCGCCGCACAACTCCAACGAAAACGGCCCGCCGATTTCGACGACCCGCACTTCGTCGGGATAGGCCTCGCCGAAGAGCGCCATCGCGCCCATGGCCTTGGCCCGGTTCAGATCCGTGATGTAGCTGTGTACCTCGAAGTCGGCCTCGACAGCTTCGTTGGTGACCTCTTCGATTTGGGTGCGTTGGGTGTCAGTCAGCGCACCTTGCCAGTTGAAGTCGAATCGCAGGTAGCCCGGACGATTCAGCGAACCTGCCTGAACAGCGTTGGGGCCCAGCACCTGTCGTAACGCGGCGTGCACCATGTGCGTTCCGGAATGCCCCTGGTTGGCGCCGTGCCGCCAGCGGGGGTCGACGGCTGCGGTGACGGTGTCGCCTTCGACAAACTCGCCCGACTCCACGGTTACGCGATGCGCCCAAAGGGTTTTCGCGATCTTCTGCACGTCGGTCACGGCCGCGCGGGCCGTCTCCGACGCTCCCGTCCCGCCGATGCTGCCCTCGTCGGCGATCTGGCCACCTGATTCAGCATAAAAGGGGGTGCGATCGAGGATCAGCTCGACCTGCGACTCCGAGACGGTAGGTTCATGAGCTACCACCGGGACGCGCTTACCGTCTACGAAAATTCCGAGAATTTTTGCCTCAGTTGATAATTCATCAAAACCAGTAAACTGCGTCGGTCCGGCATCGACGAGATCGCGATAGGCCGACAGGTCGGCATGTGCCTGCTTGCGCGCAACCGCGTCTGCCTTGGCTCGCCGGCGCTGCTCAGACATCAAGCCGCGGAAACCTTCCTCGTCGACCCGCAGATCTGCCTCGGCGGCCATCTCGAGGGTGAGTTCGATCGGAAAGCCATATGTGTCGTGCAGAGCGAAGGCGTCCGCACCCGACAGCACGTCGGTGCCGGAGGCCTTTGTCGCCTGCGCCGCGTCATCGAACAGCCGGGACCCCGACGCCAGCGTGCGGTTGAACGCGGTCTCCTCTGCCACAGCGATACGCTGAATGCGGTCGAAGTCGCTGATCAGTTCCGGATACGACGGGCCCACGGCGTCCCGCACGGTGGTCATCAGCTCAGCCATGATCGGCTGCTCGACGCCTAGCAGTTTCGCAGCGCGGATGATCCGGCGCAGCAATCGGCGCAGCACATAGCCGCGGCCCTCGTTACCGGGGCTGATTCCGTCGGCGATGACGATCGCGGCGGTCCGACTATGGTCGGCGATGATCCGGTAGCGCACGTCGTCGGCGTGAATGCCCCGCCCATACCCGCGTGGGGCGACACCGACAACCAGGTCGATGGCTGGTCGCATCAGATCGGTCTCGTAGACGTTGTCGACGGACTGCAGTAGACAGGCCACCCGCTCGATACCCATTCCGGTGTCGATGTTCTTACGCGGCAGGGGACCCAGAATCTCGAAGTTCTCCTTGGACAAGCCCTCGCCACGCTCGTTCTGCATGAACACGAGATTCCAGATCTCGATGTAGCGGTCCTCGTTGGCCTCGGGCCCACCCTCTACGCCGTAGGCGGGCCCGCGGTCATAGTAGATCTCCGAAGAGGGGCCGCAGGGTCCGGGAATTCCCATGGACCAGTAGTTGTCGGCCATCCCCCGCCGCTGGATACGGTCCAGCGGTAATCCGGCGGTGTCCTGCCACAATTGCGCGGCCTCATCGTCGTCTAGATAGACTGTTGCCCATAGCTTTTCGCGATCAAAGCCGTAGCCGCCCTGGTCCACCGAGTTGGTCAGCAGCGTCCACGCCAACTCGATGGCCTCGGCCTTGAAGTAGTCGCCGAACGAAAAGTTGCCGGCCATCTGGAAGAACGTGTTGTGCCGGGTGGTGATACCTACCTCGTCGATATCCGGGGTGCGGATGCACTTCTGGATGCTGGTCGCACGCTCCCAAGGCGGCGTGCGCTGGCCGAGGAAGAACGGCACGAATTGCACCATCCCGGCGTTGACGAACAGCAGGTTGGGGTCATTGAGGATCACCGAGGCACTGGGCACCTCGGCATGGCCCGCCTTCACGAAATGATCAAGGAACCGCTTCCTGATCTCGTGTGTCTGCACGCTCTGCTGTCCTCGGTTCTAGTCATTGGCTCATTGGCGTTATTGGCGCCGATCACTCGATCTGCCGTCACCTGCGAATACTCGACGCCCCACAGTACCGGTCCCGTTGGCTGGGCCTTAACGAAGCTCAACCCGACCCACCGGTGACGGTTGCCAACTGCCTGGCGACGGCTCGTTCGAGCCTGCGAACCGCCTGCGGTCAGCGGTTTCGGCGAATGATGGCGCGCAGTTTCTCCAGCCTGGTCGAGATCTCTCGCTCGGCACCCCGCGGGGTGGGCCGGTAGTAGTCCACACCCAACAACTCATCAGGCGGATATTGCTGCGCAACAACTCCGCCGGGGTCGTCATGGGAATAGCGGTAGCCGATCGCGTTACCGAGCTTGGAGGCACCCGAATAGTGTCCGTCGCGCAGATGGGCCGGCACCAAACCGGCTCTACCGGCATTGATGTCGGCCATCGCAGCAGCCAGTGCGGCGGTGACGGCGTTGGACTTGGGCGCGGTGGCCAGGTGCACGGTGGCGTGGGCCAAGCTCAGTTGCGCCTCCGGCATTCCGATCAACTGCACAGTCTGCGCCGCGGCGACGGCGGTCTGCAACGCGGACGGATCGGCCATCCCGATGTCCTCGCTGGCCAGGATCATCAGCCGCCGGGCCACGAACCGCGGGTCCTCCCCTGCCAAAAGCATGCGGGCCAGGTAGTGCAGCGCGGCGTCCACGTCGGACCCTCGGATCGACTTGATGAACGCACTGACGACGTCGTAGTGCTGATCGCCGTCGCGGTCGTAGCGCACCGCCGCCTTGTCGAGTGACTGCTCGACGATCTCAACGGTGACGTCGGCACCCGCCTCGGCCGCCACCTCCAGCGCGGTCAGCGCCCGGCGAGCATCGCCCGCAGACAGCAGCGCCATCAGGTCGATCGCCTCATCGGTGACCTGCACCTGGCCACCCAGCCCGCGGGCGTCGTCGATGGCCCGCCGGACAACGCTGCGGATGGCTTCTGCTGTCAGCGGCTGAAGCTGCAGGATCAGCGAGCGACTCAGCAATGGCGCTACCACCGAGAAGGACGGGTTCTCGGTGGTAGCGGCGACCAGCAGGACCACCCGGTTCTCCACCGCGGCCAGTAGCGCATCCTGCTGCGTCTTGGAGAACCGGTGCACTTCGTCGATGAAAAGCACGGTTTGCCCGCCCCGGACGGCGGCCACCCGTGCAGTTTCTATCACCGCGCGTACTTCTTTGACCCCGGCTGAGAGCGCCGACAACGCTTCGAACCGGCGTCCGGTCGCCTGCGAGATCAATGAGGCTAGCGTGGTCTTGCCGGTTCCTGGCGGGCCGTACAGAATCACCGAGGCGGCCCCGGACCCCTCCACCAAGCGACGCAGCGGCGAGTTGGGCTTGAGCAGATGTTCCTGGCCGACGACTTCGTCGAGAGATTCGGGGCGCATCCGCACCGCCAGTGGCGACGACGGCCCACCGCTGAGAGCGTCACCGGCGCCGGGGCCAGCTTCCGAGCCGGGAACGTCGAACAGGCTGTCGGACACGCTCCCTGCTTACCACTGCCTCGCGACACCAGGGCGGTGCAGTCAAGAATCTGTAGGTTGGGTGACGAAGTCGATCAGCTCCTCGACCCGCCCGATGAGTGCGGGCTCAAGGTCGTTCCAGTCCCGAACCCGTCCCCGGATTTTGCGCCAGGCGGCGGCGATATCGGCCTGGTCTCGATGCCTCCAGCCCAGCGCATCGCATACGCCGTGCTTCCAGTCCTGACCTTTGGGGACCGTCGGCCACGCCCCTATCCCGATTCGGGCAGGCTTGACGGCCGCCCAGATGTCGATGAAGGGATGGCCGACGACCAGCGTGTGGTCACCGCCTGGGCCGCGGCGAACGGTCTGGGCGATGCGGGCCTCCTTGGACCCTGACACCAGGTGGTCGACCAGCACCCCCAACCGACGCCCGGGGCCGGGTCGGAAGTCTGAGACGATAGCGGCCAAGTCGTCGATACCGCCCAGGTACTCGACCACAACACCTTCGATCCGCAGGTCCTCTCCCCACACCTGCTCGACCAACTCGGCGTCGTGGCGACCTTCCACGTAGATCCGGCTCGCCAGCGCGACCTTCGCGCGCGCGCCGGCGACAGCGACCGAACCGGATGCGGTACGCACCCGCTGCCCTGCGGCAGCCTTCCTGGGCGCGGTGAGGATCACCGGCTTGCCGTCGATCAGATATCCGGGGCCCACCGGGAACGGTTTGGTACGGCCGTACCGGTCTTCAAGTTCCATCCGCCCGTACTCAACGCGCACGACCGCACCGACGAAACCGGTCTGGGCATCCTCGACGACCATGCCAATCTCGATCGGTTGTTCAGTGGATCGGGGTCGGCGGGCGCGGTGCGGGTCGTCAGCCAGAATGTCGGCGCCATAGCGATCAGCCACGCTGCTGATCCTGGGAGCGCGGACCGGCAGCCGTGAGTTTGCTTGGTTCCGCGGTAATCTCCGCGATGACGGTGTGAACGAACCCTATCTTCTCCAGCACCGCCGGAGGCAGCACGAACGGATAAAGGTCGTCCTTGCCCATCGACCGATTCACCATGTTCAGCGCCCACGCCAGTGGCAGCCACATTTCTATCATCGTGTCGAACCCACTGGGCCCCAGCACTTTACGCTCAAAAGTGGCCCCTGAGGGAACCATCCCGAACGCGGCTGCGGTGTCCAGAGTGTCACGGATGTGCAGGTAGTGGGCGAACGTCTCGGCCCAGTCCTCGGCCGGATGCATGGTGGCGTAGGACGAAACGTAGTCACGTTGCCAGCCGTCCGGCGCGTCCTGGCTGTAGTGACGATCCAGCGCGGCCTGGTAGTCGGCGTTGGGGTCGCCGAACAACTCGTTGAAGCGCCGCCAGTACTCAGCTGAGGTCCCGACCAGCCGATAGAAGTAGTAGTGGCCGATCTCGTGACGGAAGTGGCCGAGCAGCGTGCGGTAGGGCTCATCCATCGAGATGCGCAGCCGTTCGCGGTGCACGTCGTCGCCTTCGGCGAGATCCATTGTGATCACGCCGTTTTCGTGGCCGGTCAACACCTTCTCTATCTGGCTGGAAAGCAGGTCAAAGGCCAGACCGTACTCCGGGTCCTCGTCGCGCCCGATGATCGGCAGCTTCAACTCGTGCAGTTCGGCGATCAGTCGCCTCTTGGCTTTCTCGGCGCTCGCGAACCTCCCCATGGCGACGGTATTGGTGTCGTTGGGCCGGGTGCGGGTCAGCTCGCAGGACACACACCGCTTGGCTATCGGACTCTTTTCAACCAGCCAATTGCATGCGGCCAGATGAAGGTTCGCGCACAGTTGATAGTGGCTTTCATCGACGGCGCCTCGGTGTTCACTCTCCGCAGGCGGTGCGATCACCAGCAGCGCCATATCGTCGAGCGAAAATCCCAGGGCGCTCTTGCAGTACAGGCAGACCGAATTCTCGAACGACAACCGTTGCCCACAGTTGGGACAATTGAAATCACGCACGCAGCACTCCGCCCGCATGCGGGGCCACGTCAACGGAGACGTCGATCACGCTGCTCTCCGAATCCGTGTAAATGATGCCGCGAAGCGGCGGTACGTCAGCATAGTCACGACCGAAACCTACAGTGACATAACGCTCGTCTACCATCTGGTCGTTCGTCGGGTCCAGTCCCAGCCATAGCTGCTGCGGCGTCCACACAGCTGCCCAGGCATGCGTGGCATCGATGCCGAACATACGTTCCTTCCCCGGCGGCGGGTCGGTCGCCAGATACCCGGAGACATAGCTGGCAGCCAGACCGTTAGCGCGCAGGCAGGCGATGGCCAGCCGCGCAAAGTCCTGACATACCCCCTCACGGGCCGCTAAAACCTCGCTCACCTGAGTGGATATCGTCGTCGACCCCGACCGGTAGGTGAAGTCGTCGTAGATACGGGAGGTCAATTCGCCCACTACCTCGATCAGCGGCCGCCCAGGGGTAAAGCTCGGGGCTGCGTAGGCGCGCACTTCTTCGGTGATCTCGGGATGCTCCAGGTCCAGGGTGAACTCAGTAGCCAGTGCCCCGTCGGGACCCACCGGCCGCGCGATCTCCCAGGGCGCCCGCGCTGACGGCCCCTGGTAGAGGTCCGGGGGCGGCGGGTCGACTTCGACCACCGACCGGCTGGTAATGCTCAGTGTTCGGTGTCGTTGGGTGACATGGAAGTAGGAACTCAGGTTGCCGTAGGCGTCCCGGCTGGTGGAGCTGTCCGAGGCTTCTGGTTCGATCACCAGCTCATGGAAAAGGCAGCGCTGACGCGCCGAGTCCCGGGGAGTCAGAAAGCCCCGGCCATAGGAGCTGGTGACCACGTCGGAGTATCGATAGACCGTACTGTGGGTGACCTGGTAGCACCGGCTGGCGCCCACGGCGATCATCCCCGGGTCGCTTTTCTCCTGCCCGCCGGATGGCGCCCCGTCGGGAAACGCCGTCACGGCACCACCCGCCGCGCGTCAGGACCCCAGAGTGGCTGCATACCGCCCGGCAACGACAGGTGGGTCGCAGTGATGACACCCGAGAGCTCGCGCAGGTCGTGGTGGATACCGGCGAGCAAGCCGTCGAATTCCTCACGCGCGCCCGTGGCGTTGACCACCTCCAGCTCAGCGGGTTCGATGCGGCGTAGTCGCATGGCGATCTGATCGACCATCCGCTCGGGCCGTGAGGACCCCGACGCACCCGGCAATGAATTGAGGTTGGTCCGCAAACGGTCCAGCTGGTAAACCAGCGAGCGGGGGTTCTGCGCGTCGAACAACACCAGCTCCGCCACGCCGGCCAGACTAACCATGCCCGGATTGCGCCTCCGGTAGATCACCACCGACTCGCAGGCGATCAGAGTCGACTCGGTGATGGTTTGCTCAGCATCAGGCAACCGAGCCGTCGTCAGGGTGGCACGCAGCAGCGCCGTGAGCGCCAGGCCGCGTTCGATCCGTTTGCCGATGTCCATCATCGTCCAGCCGACGTCGTGCACCATCGATTCACCGACCACCCCGGACAGCGCGAGCATGCCCGCCAGCGTGAGAGTGTTCGTCGATGACAGGAACGCGTCGCCCTCGGCCCGCGATTCCGGCGGAGTGTCCGGCCCGTGCAACAGGGCTCGCTCAAGTGCGGACAGCACCATCCAGGTGTCGTTGGACATCTGGTCACGCACCGACCGCGCGGCCAGGCTGAGGCGCTCCACGGACTGCGCCACCGAGCCGGAACGGTACCGGTCGGCGGTCAACGACCACAGGGTGGTCGGGGCGGTGGCCACCATTTCGACGTAGTCGCTGCCCGCACCCGTTTCAGTTCCAGTGATCGCGCCCAGCGCCGTCAGCAGCACCGGAACACACTCGCTGCCGGGCATCGTGCGGCGGTAGCGGTATTCGTGATATCGCTCGCGGGTGACCGTCAGCAGTCGGGCCGTGTTCTCGGCGCGCTCGGCATACCGGCCGATCCAATACAGGTCGGACAGCACACGCGGTGAACTGATATCGCGCGTCGGACTCGACGTGATCAGAGTGGCGGGCAACCCAGCAGTAACGTCGGACGCCGACAGTTCGGCCGGCGTCACCACCGGGATCTTCTCAGCCAGCTCCCGTGTCGGCGTGCGGACCCAGACATCTTTGGCTGCAACAGTATTGAGACGGTAAGCCGCAGTTCCCGGCGCCAACAGGTAGCCCAGCCCGCCGATCATCGGGGCATATCCGCTGTGCTGAGCCACCGTGAACAGGCGCATGCCGACGCTGGATGACGACAGCCCGCCGGGCAGGAAATCCGAAGGTGCCGAGGAGAACTGCGGCAGCTCCTGCCCCACCCACTGCCATGGAATGGCTTCGATACGCGCCGCGAGTTCCTCAAGCTGCGCTGTCGACAGTTCCGGGCCCACGATCGGTTCACCGCCGGTCACGGGTTTGATCAGCAGCGACGACAGGTGGGCCAGCAGGTGTGAACGCTCGACGTCGATGCCGCCCCAATACATGGGTGCGGTAGCCAATAGCGGCGTCTCCTCGAGCAGCATCTCCGCGAGTTCCGGCAGAAACCGAAGCAGCCCAGGGCTTTCCATCACGCCACTGCCGAGGGTGTTCACCACCGTCACCGCGCCGCGGCGCAGCACCTCGACCAGGCCCACCACCCCCAGCCGTGAGTCTGTCCTCAGCTCGAGCGGGTCAGCATAGGCGGCATCGACCCGGCGCAGCACCACGTCCACCCGTTTGAGGGTGCCCATGGATCGCATCCACAGCTTGCCGTCACGCACCACCAGATCGGCACTCTCGACCAGCGGAAGCCCCAGCGCACCGGCCAGATAGGCCTGGTCGAAAGCCGTCTCGGAATAGATGCCCGGGCTCAGAACGACCACGACCGGCTCCTCTGCCGACTCCGGCGCGGCATCGATGAGCGCCAAGCGCAAGGCCTGCGCCCACGGCGCGGCGGGACGAGGCCCAATCTCCTCGTAGAGGTCGGGGATCGCGTTGGCGACCACCCGCCGGTCCGCGAGTGCATAGCCGGCACCAGAAGGTGCCTGAGTCCAATCGGCGTTGACTTGAAACTCCCCGCACGAGCCTCGGCCGATATCGCATCCATGCATGAAAAGCTGATGGCGGCCCGGCACCTCAATGCCGCGGGCAGCCCGAACGTAGCCGGGGTGGGCGAACAGCAGCTGCGGAGGCAGCAGGCCGCCGGTGATCGAGCGCCGCGCGCCGTAGATATCGGTCAGCACCGCGTCCAGGAGCGTCGAGCGTTGCACCAGGCCGGCTTCCAGGGTGTCCCAGTCGGCAGCGGAGATCACCAACGGGATCGCGTCGAGCTGCCAGGGCCCCGGCACCATGGTGCCGTCCCCATTGGTGATCGCATCGCCGTTGTGATCGACCTGGATGTAGGTGATGCCATCGTTGTCGACGAGACTGCGCACCGCCGACCGCAGCCGGTCCAGGCCGTTGCGGCCTCGCTCGCGCGCAAGGTCGGCCAGCTCCGCCCAGGCGGGCCGGACGTGTCCCGCCGCATCGACGAATTCGTCGTAGCCGGAGGCCGGACCTTGCACGGAGGACTGAACGTCGACCAGCGACTGCGCGGGCCGTGCAGCCCGATCGGCCGGGAGTAAATTGTCGACGTCGATCGCCCCGACTCCCAGTGGTGGTGTCGGACCTGTTGCGGGAAATGCCATTACTGCAGCACGGTACGCACTCGCCGCAGATCCAAGACCCCCGGCGCGCCCACATCGGTGGACTGGCGTGCCTGCTTTTCCCGCAGACCGGCCAGGTCAGCCTTGCCCGGCGTGAAACCGCTGGCCTCGAAGCGCCGGCCGCGCCGCGACTCGGCTTCCACGGCGTTTACCGGCGGGGCATCGTAGGACCGCCCACCCGGGTGCGACACGTGGTAGGTGCAGCCGCCCCGGGACACCCCACTGACGGCGTCGATGAGCTCGAAACGCAGCGGGCTGTCGACGGTGATGGTCGGGTGCAGCGCGCTAGGTGGCTGCCAGGCTCTGTACCGCACCCCGCCGACCTGCACGTCGGGGTTATCGGTTCCGAGCATCGGAATGGGATGACCGTTGGCGGTGACGATGAACCGCTGCCGGTCGGCACCGATGAGCCGCACCTGAATCCGTTCCACCGACGAGTCAACGTACCGGGCCATGCCACCGGCGGTGGACTCCTCGCCCAACACATTCCACGGCTCGATCGCGCCGCGCAGCTCGATCTCCACACCGCCGAAGACCGCCGTCCCGATCCGCGGGAATCGGAACTCCGTGAAGGGGTCCAACCAGCTGGTGTCGAACTCGATCCCGTACGCCCGCAGATCTGCGGCCACCTCGGCGATATCGTGAATCAGGAAGTGCGGCAACAGGTACCGGCCATGCAAGTTGGCGCCGTGGCGGATCAACGGTGCGCGCAGCGGCTCATCCCAGAACCGCGCCACCAGGGAACGCACAAGCAGCGACTGCACCATCGCCATCTGATAGTGCGGCGGCATCTCGAATCCGCGCAGTTCGAGCAACCCGAGCCGGCCGCGGGCGCTGTCAGGGCTGTAGAGCTTGTCGATGCAGAACTCGGCACGATGGGTGTTTCCGGTGATGTCGGTGAGCAGGTGCCGCAGTGCCCGATCGGTGACCCATGGAGCGGAGCTTGCGGAGCGACCATGTCCCGGAGCGGAGCTTGCGGAGCGACCATGTCCCGGAGCGGAGCTTGCGGAGCGACCATGTCCCGGAGCGGAGCTTGCGGAGCGACCATGTTCCGGTTTCGCGGGCGCCGTTTGACCGCTGGAAAAGGGAGCGAGCCGCGCGATCTCGGCGAACGCGATCTCGAGCTCGTAAAGCGCGTCCGGGCGGCCCTCATCGACCCGGGGCGCTTGCGATGTCGTGCCGATGAACCGGCCGGCGAACAGGTATGACAACGACGGGTGACGCTGCCAGTACGTCAGCAACGAGACGAGCAGATCTGGACGGCGCAGCAACGGAGAATCGGCCGGGGTGATACCGCCCAGGGTGATGTGGTTACCACCGCCGGTCCCACCGTGGGTACCGTCCACATCGAACGACTCGGTCGACAGACGTGTCTGACGCGCCTGCTCATACAGCGTCTCCAGTTGGTCGCGCTGCTCGGCGAAGCTTGCCGCCGGCGCTACGTTGACCTCGATGACACCCGGATCCGGCGTGATGGACATCGAATGCAGCCGAGGATCTGCCGGAGGGCCGTAGCCCTCGATCACCAGCGGGCAGCCGATGTTGGCCGCAGAGGCCTCGATCCGCCGGATCAGCTCGACGAAGTGTTCCAATTCCTCGGTGGGCGGCATGAAAACATAGAGCAGGCCCTCCCGGATCTCGGCCACCAGCGCGGTCCTCGGCATGGTGTCGTCGTCTTCGACCACAGCGCGGTCGTCTGCCTCGTCTGCCCCGTCTGTCTCCTCCGGGGGGGGCGCTGCGTCGCCGGCCGGCAGCGGGGGCCGGGCGTGGATCGGATCGGCATCCAAAGCCACCGGTGGCGGTTCCCAGCTGATCGAGTCCAATGGCAGCCGCAGCCCGGCGGGCGAGTCACCCTCCAGCAGCACGACGCGTCCGCGGCGCAGCTTCCAATCGGCACTGGCCCAACCCGACCCGTCATCGCGGCGGTGCAGGGGCAGTACATAGGTGGCGGGCTCGGCGATCGGCTCTTCCAGGTTCGCCAGCAGCGCGGAGCGGGCATCGAGGCTGTCGGACTCCAGGTCGTCCTCGCCGGCGACCGGATCGCCCTCGGGTTGGCGCACCGCCCCGGCCAGCCGGCTCAACGGATCCTCGTATACGGGGCGGACCTGGCTGGCGGGCAGCCCCAGCCCGCTGGCGATGCCGTCGAGGAGTTGACGGCCGGCGTCAGGGGCCAGTGCAGTCTTGTCGGGTTGTTCGGGCCACGGGTCAGCCAACAGCGAGTCGTCGGTCCACAGTGGTTCGCCGTCGGCGCGCCAGTACAACCCGATCTGCCAACGTGGCAGCGGCTCCCCCGGGTACCACTTGCCCTGCCCGCGCTGCACGAGACCCTGCGGCGCCCAGATCTTCTTCAGTCGCGCCGCCAGGGCGGAGGACCGTTCGCGTTTGTGCTCGCCGTCGGCGTCGGTCGTCCACTCCGGGTCGACCTGGTTGTCGATCGAGACGAACGTGGGCTCGCCGCCCACGGTGAGCCGCACGTCACCGGCGTCCAACCGCTCATCGACGCGGGCACCGAGCGCGTTGATCTCGGCCCAAGTCTCTTCGGTGTAGGGCAGCGTGACACGCGGATCCTCGTGCACCCGAGTGACGACATTGGTGAATTCCAAAGAGGTTTCACACGGCTCCGTCGCGCCGGTGATGGGTGCCGCGGACGCGGGATGCGGG
>Ga0210003_1001353_pt1 | contig 21770 bp, 33 predicted proteins | sample LantaG_FD_182804 | JGI IMG/M metagenome (GOLD analysis project Ga0210003, IMG submission 182804) | Deep subsurface microbial communities from Baltic Sea to uncover new lineages of life (NeLLi) - Landsort_02402 metaG (SPAdes) (version 2) | ecosystem: Environmental > Aquatic > Marine > Oceanic >... | reverse complement strand
CATATCCCCGCGTGTCTTGATCTCTGCAAGTTTGCTCACCGCCGCCGTTACATCTTCCGTGATGGACAGATCACCTGCCCGCTGCCCGGTTCGGACCATCTCTTCAGTTCGAGAAAGAGCGCCAAGTGTTCCCATCATGGCGTTGGTGATGTTCTTCATATCGTTGTCGGTGCTCTCAAATATTCTATCACTTAATCGAGCATCGTCATAGACGCGGGTAAACATGGCGGCTTTCAGGCGCTTTACTCCGCTTTGGGTCAATTCCCCACCCCGATCCATGAGTGCAGCACGTTCACCTTCTGGAATGCGCGAGACAAACGCGCGCACCATGTCCCGGTTGCTTGCCCTCCGAATGTCGGTATCGATGTTATCCCCGGCCTCAAATACAACGAGATCCTCTGTAGTGATACGCGCGGCATCTGAGCGCGCCCTCTCTGTATCACTCATGCCCAGGATGGTCTGGGTATTGGCTTCTTGCGCAAATGCCACTCGATCCACGTCATCCACGCGCACCCTGACCAGCACCGGGGCTTTATACTGTTCAAGCGCAGCAGGGTCAATCCCTCGCTCTTTCGCTATCTCCCTGACTGCCTCTCTATATGCCGCATACTGCTCCGGATGAAGACTGGCGGCCCGTTGCAGCGCCATTGTTCGAGCATTGCCGCTTTCCACGATGTTATCATCCCCGATGATGGGCGCACCACGATCCAGGGCCATAAATTCAGTAGTGAGGGCGTCCGGCTCCAGGTTGGAGGCCATGCGGTCAATCTGAGCGCGTGAAGCGGCGCGCGTGCGGTCACGAGGTTGCAGTTCCCTGGGATACTCAGGGTTTACCGCTCCGCTTTCGGTGTTGGAGGTAATCAGGGTATCCAGATCGCGGATCTCATAGCGCAGACTGTAGCGATTCTTCACGTCTGCGCCGAACACTTGAACAACGTTCCCCTTGCTAAGATCGATCTCCTCCGGTAGACGCGCGTTCTTTTCTGGGGCTTCGGCTTCTACTTTGCCGCGTCGCTGCTTGGCTTCCTGTTCTATCCCATTCCCAGAGCCGCCGCCAGTTGTTGCTTTCGTTTCTGCTGTTGCCCGGCTCCGGCCTTGCCGTCCCGCCGTCCCCTTTGCTTTAGCCATACAGTAGCTCCCGTACTACGTCCGCCCGCTCAGGGACCCACAACCACCCCCGATCCATGCACAGCTGCTGAACTTTTCCCCCTCCACCATAGACAAGAAACAGCACGTCCTCTGAGCCAGCCCAGCGCGTTGCTATCTCCCATTCGGCCTGTGTTTCTTCCATGCGCCGCGTATAGCCACGGGTCGCATACGCACGCCAGCCACGGGGAACCCCCAGCATGTTGTAGGTTCTGAACTTAGCAGGGACGTTGAGATCCACCAAGATCCGGATTCCCTGAGCTTGCCAGTACCGGGAGACCCAGCGCTTTTGATAGATCCGGTACAATCCAACCGCCACCGGCATTTGATCAGAGAGCGTGATGTTGAGCTCTACGGTCGTCACGCAGCCGGTAGCCACCACCGGGGCGGGGTTTTTGAGCAAGGCGCGAAAGCGGTAGTCTTCGGTATAGAAATGCCATGTACCACTCATGCGCTTGGTTCGGCTGATGGATCCCCACGTCACAAGAGGAGCGTCCAGGGCGTCCGCTTCATAGTGCTGGTTGAGCCTGGGGATCTCAAAGCGATTGTCTGTAGGGTAAAGAGCATCGGGTATGTTGTCCATGATTCCTCATTTGCAGGGGTTGATGTCTATTTGCATGTACTCCAGTTGCAGGGGAGGGGCAGACGTGCAAGCCTACAAGAACGCGCCCACGGCTTCCCAGATCCCGAAAAAGCCACACAGCCACGCCACGGCCTGATCTCCGCCGCCGCCGCTCTTGATACCGGCAAGCCGTAACCGGTAAGGGAGCGGCCAGAAAGCCGGGACGCCCGGCGAGTTGAACGCATCCAGCAGGATATGAGAGAGCCAGCCAACCGCTGCCGCCAGGGGGATGCCGGAAGCGGCGGGCTGGAGTCTACCCACGGCCCACCACACTGCATAGGCCGTCAGCAGCCAATGAGAAAAGCCCCGGTGACCGAACGCGCCCTTAATGGTCTTATTCAATCCGGGGATGTTGATCTGTAGCCAGTCCGGCACCACCGCCGCTACCGCCGCCGTCGCCGTGACCAGCGCCACGGCCTGGGGATCGTGGAGGCCGGTATAGCGTGCCAACGCCAGCCCCACCGCCGCACCGGCGATCATATGCGTGCTACCCTGCATGATCCACTTCCAGGAAGCGCTCTAACAACGGGGTTATCACATGGCCGATGAACGCATCGACAAACGCCAGCACCAGCAGCAGGGCGGCCAGTAGTTGTGTTTCGGAATGGCTCATCACATAAGGCTGTTGGATCGCTTGGCCGAAAGAGACCCCTATCCCCAGCACAATCAATATGCGGATACTGCTGGTAAACATTCCGGTGATAAAGTTTTCCAGGGAAAAGAGCACACGACAAAGCGCCTTTATAGCATGGCTTGACCAACAGGATTTAAGCAGATTCTTCAACATACGATCCCCCAAAAAAGGCCACCTCAAATATATCGACCAGGTAGAAGATCCATGTTAAGAACAGCGAAGCACACAATAGTAACCATGCGGTAGTGAAAGAAGACCCAAGAAAATCAGCGATTTGTTGCCCGGTGTAGATTGTATCCAAAACGCAGAATGCTGTATACAGAGACCCGACCTCCAGCATGGATCTAACCAGCCGCTGTAAGAAGTCTGCTGATAAGTAAACTGCCTTTGTGATCTTCATACCGTCGCCTCCAGCACCGTTCGCCGCTGCCGCTGCACCTGCACCACCAGCACCGCCAGCGCCAGCGCTGCCGGGAACAACGGTAGAAACGGCTCCCGAATCAGCACCCAGGCCGCCGAAGCCGCATACACCCAGACCAGCCACAGGCTATCTTGTAGCCCCAGCCAGACAATCAAGGGGATGACAATCACGTAGTGGTAGATCGTCGCGTAGGGCGAGAAAATGAGGTTGACCAGCAGCGCCAAGGAGAGCGTTACTCCATCGATGCCGCGCCGGTTGATGACCCAGCCCAGCGTTGTTACACTGGCGACAATCGTCGCCAATTCCAGAAGTCCCTCTAGCGCCGTTGTTGAACGCCAGAACGTGACGTTGTATCCGGCATTTGGCCCCGCCAGGCGCACAAAATGAACATAGCGCCACGGCCAATCAAGACCGCTTATGAGGAACGACGCCAAGAGACATTCTACAGGGATGATCAGCACCGCCACCCAGCGCCGCCAACTCCAGCGCCGCACCACGACCTCCGAAAGCAGCAGTAGCGCCGGAAGCAGCGCGTTCGTGGGCTTCGTGCCGACCACGGCCAACGCCAGCCCCAGCAGCACCGGTTTCTCGTTTTGAATGGCCCACCAGCCCACGGCGATAGCCGCTAAGATGTACGCATCCCACTGGTTGGCCCCCAACAGATTCGCCGTGTAGATGTTGGAAACGGCCACCACGACCACCCACCAGGGCGCGCGTCCTACCAGCAGCTGGATAGAGAGCAGGATACACGCCAGCGAAGCCGTGTTCATCAGTGTGCTGGCAATCCGATCCGGCAGAAAGGAAAGCGGCACGAAGACCGCCAGCGACCACGGCGCGTAGAAAAAACCCGGCGCACCCGCGTCGAACAGCCGCGTTTCACCGGCAAGCCATGTCTGTGTTCGCAGTTTGAAACCGGGATAATCACAGCCCACGCCCGCCAGCGCATAGACGAGCACCGCTGCCAGCAGTACAGCCCCCACGCTCCACCAAATACGTTTATTCATGACGGATCTCCAATTTCTGATTGCCGCAATGTGAGCAACCCGACTCAATGAATTCCAGCGCCAACTCCGGGAAGATACGCATCCCACACTCACGACAATGCAGCGTTCCCCGCCACACAAACAGCAGCACCTTCAGGAACCACGTCGCCACGCCCCGCGTCGTGGACCGGCGCACGCCTACACCGTCGATCATGATTCCACCCTCGCAAATTGCCGCGCCACATTCTCAGGTAGACCGTGATAGGAGAACTGTTTCCCGGCGCACTGGGGACACCCTCGCCGCGCCAACCGGGGGAGGTTCTCCTTCTTGAGTTCCTTCCCGCAGTTGTCACACGTCACCGAAGACGACGCCTTGAACAACATCCTGAAAGCCTGCATTCCCTGATTCATTTATGCTACCTCCACTTTGAAACCGTCCGGGGGGTCTGGAGGCTGATACTCCCGGACCAGCCCCAGCCGGTGCAACAATTTGTCAATGAGACGGTTCAACGCGACCGTCTTTTTCCCGTAACTTTGATATTTCGCCATCTTCCGCTCCCAGCGCGCCTGGCTTGCCAGATTAGACGCCTTCCGCCCGCCGATCCGGGGGATGTCCTTTTGATTCTGCCAGCGGGGGCGCGCGGTAAAGCGCCCCCGTGGCTTAGGGTTCATCGACGAGAAACCAAGCGGCATCTGCGCACCTCACTTCCCTGAAGTCGTTCCCCACCACATAGATCCCCGGCTCGTACCTCCGCCCTGCCTGGATCTGGTCTTCGTAGCCCGCCAGCGGCCCGGCGCACCAGCCCGCAGGAAGCCCTGAGACGCTTTCCTGTGGGGCTTGGGCTATGACTGCCGTCTCTTGGGGTTTGGGCGCGTCCTGGGGCTTCTCCCGGTCTCCGGTGAGCCGTGGCAACACGATCAGCACCACCACAGCCAACACGATCCACCAATTCCGCCGCAGGAACTCCGCGCCGCTCGACCGCGCGCGCAGCGGCGTTTCAATGAGCGTCGGATCGGTTCCCGGTTCGGCGTGCTCCACTCGTAAACGCGGCATATCTCACCAGCTCTTCGGGTTCCGTACCTGCGCGATGGCCCAAGAGAGCACCGCGCCCGCCGTCGCAATTGCGCCAATGATGTAGAGCAGATTCCCGGAGTTTACGATCCCGATAAAATCCGTGGCATAGCCCAACCATTTGTTAACCGGCGCATTAGGATTCGACAGCGAACCGCCAAAATCAATTCCCAGGAAGCCGGAACCGGCGATCACGGATTCTTGACCCAGCGTCAACGTGATCGGCTCAGGCGTCGTTAGATCGACCGTGGGTGTGATGATGACCGGATCGGAGAGCGCCGCCAGGCAGTCTACAGAGACGGTGTATACATCGAAGTACGTATCAGAAAGCAGTGTGATGGTATTCGTCATCTGGGGTCTACATGAGAATGTCAATGGCATGCTGGCGCTGATGCACTCGCCGATCTGCAATCCATTGGCATACACGTAGGGGTTTCCGCTGGTCGAGCACGATTGTACCGCTGCTTGAGTACAGCCCACGCTAAGGTACTCTATTTCATACTCTGTTTCATCCCCGGCGATCGGCGTAGGCGTTACTTCGGGTGCTGTGCATTGCAGCGAGATAATCCAAACATAATCGTCCATAGCTGAATCGTTGGCGATACTGATTACATTCGTCTCCTGAACAGCAAATGCATCATAGCTGCTACCACCGCCGCCACCAGTGTATGTGCCGATGCTGGTCCCGTTGACAAATAGATCACCGGGCAGAACAGCAGTCCCAACGTTATCCTGATACTTCACGAAAAAATCAACACTGCCAACGGCACAACCGTTTTTGTCAAACGTTGCGGATGTGTATCCATACGCCGGAATTAGCGCGCCATGCCCCTCCACGCAGGCGGTCGACCAAATGCACGCCTCACCCGCGACCCATTCCCCCCACAGTTCAGACGCTGCCATAACCCCACCGATCAACACAAAGAGCAACAACAGCGAACCCGTGAACGCCAGAAATAGTTTCTTCATGTAAATGGCCCCGTAAGGATATTGATCCACGCGCCCAGCACATCTAACAACGCAATCACAAGGAGCACCAGCGCCCATACCAAACGGATCGCCCCTATAATGGCCTTGAGAATGTACACGCTCAACCGAATCCCCAGATCGATCAGATTCACCGTCACAATCCAGCCTAGCCCCAGGATGACAAAGGTCAGGCTCAGGCCTACGCCTCCCAGACGGCTCAGCCCCCGAAGGTAAGCAGTCGACGTGTAGACGCTATTGCTCATCGTCGTAGCCACATCGTAAGCCGTGTAGGACTCGTACACGCCATACACATTTTGCGCCTTAACGATGGTGTCCGCCGTGGGCGCGCCCACGTGGGCACGCAGCGAAGCCACCAGCAGGCGGCTACTGTCCAGCTGTGCGCTTAAGCTGGTCAGCGTGCTGTTGAGCGTGTCTTCCGCGCGGGTCAGCATTGCATCTGACGTGTTTGACGCTGTAGCAATGGCGGACATCCGCGACGGCAACCCGGAGACCTGGGGGAGCTGCGCGCGACTCAGCGCGGGGATGTCGGAAATATTAAGCGGGGCCACCACACTGGGTATGGCGGGGATCGGCATGGGCAACGGCTGGATCACCGGAGCGCCGCCCGCCGCCGAGGCCGGAACGGCCAGCAGCGCCAACAATACCGCGATCAGACCAGCGATTCTAAAATTTTGACAACGCGCTGTAGTGTCCACGTACTCAACCCCCAGAACATCACGCCTAACGCCACGACATTTAGACCGGCGAGCGGTGTCATTCCCACCGTCTCATTGATGAATTCGACCCCACGCCAGAGATAGGGCGCAAAGCCGCCTAAGCCCTCGCCCATGTCCAGCACCTCCTCGCCGGTTAGCCCGGAGCGCATACCGTCCAGCAAGACGACAAACACATTCACCGTCTCCTGGAGCAGCAGTATTGCGGAATCGAATTCGTATTCGGCTTCGTCCCAGGCCGCCGCGATCCAGATGTCCACATTTCGAAACATCCACATGATGCGATTGATCGCATCTTCACTGATCAACCCCGCTGCTTCTGCTTGATCGAGTGCCCATTCAATGACTTCTAACCAGACATCTTCCCACAGCCACGTCGCCAACGTGATAAACTGATCTCGCAGCCACTCGCCTAACGTCCGCCCGGAGAGCACCATGTTGACCAAGCTCGAAAACAGCCACGAATTAAACGCCCGCATGGTCTCGCGTAACCACGCGATCAGCCCGCCCAAAGAAAGATCTGTCGGTGCTTCAATTCCAATCGCCTCGATAGCATCTAAAATCACGTTTGCAATCACGTGTAAAATCAGGCGAATCATACAGATCAGCCAGTTCTGCAACTCTCCAATTTTCCAAGCAATCCACAGGATCCAATCCCTGATCTGCGTGATAGAAAAATCAGGGTGATCGTCGAACGTGGGGAACATGCAACGCAGCATCGGGAAATGCCAGCCATCCTCCACTGAGAGCTCTTCGATGCACACCCAATCTACAACAATGTCATCATAGTCCGTTTGGACGCTGAAGAGGTTGGGATATTCCAGATAGAAGTTCCACTGGTAGGTCTCAAATGCTGTGGAGGGGGTCAACTCGTGATCGTCGAAATACTCGAAATTCGTGTCCTGCACAGTCAAATGGACGGTATTAGAGAGTTCATTTTCACTGCGCAGCCGCGCCGTGATGCGATATGGCCCTACCAGATCCTCCGTGAGCGGCTGACTCAATCCGCCGATGAACGAAGTCCATTCCGCACGACACGCGCCGTTGCCCTCTTCCACATGCGAAATACTCTCCCAGATGGCAGACCAGCCGTGGGTATCGGTGATAAAGTCGTGGTTGGTCAAATTGCAGTTCACCGGAGCCGACAGCACCGGCGCACTCTGCAAGCACACCGAATTGAGCGTGGTGGTATGTGCGCCGGTGTTCAACAGTTCGGCCAGCGCAGATCCGTCTAACGTCAGAAATCCGCCGTCTGTTTCTGCAGCTGGGGGGATCGTGAAGGAAACCACCGCGCTGGGGGTCACCGGGTCCAAAGCGTAGGCATAGTACCATCCGTTGAGCTCCGCTTGTCCCGTGGGCATCCGCCCATAGAGATAATACGTTGCCATCACGCGATCCCAGCCGGTGGCGATCTCGCCGGATTCCCAGCGTTCCATCACCGCCAGTTCCAGTGGCTGGGAAACCGCCTCGATCCCGTCAGGGCAATAGGGGGAGGGCGTCGCATCGAGGATACAGGCGGATAGCAAATCAAATTCCTGATCATCCGCTTCACCCGCGATATTTTCCACGCTCAGATCGGCCACCGGGCCATTGACACCATAGGCAGTGGCGGGTACGGTGATCGTTAACATGTCGGTGTATTCGTTGAAGGTGTCCGTCGCACCGTTCACCCCGGCCTCGCCGTGCAAGTAGCTGGGCGCGATATTGTCGCTCCGGGTGATTACGTAACGCACCTGGAGCGCGTCATACAGCGTATCGACCGAGGTCTCCCAGGTGTCCCCGCGCGCGATAGTGACGGTCTGTGTTAACGCCTCGGTACCATCCGGGCAGTAATTCATAGGAGGCTGTTGTGTCCACTCTACGAATAGATCGGAATCTCCTGTGTAATACGAGCCATGAATCACGTGGACTCTTGAATCAAAATTGTAATTCTCACCATCCTGGAAGCATACCCGGAAACTGGCCTCGAACTGGCAGTCAAAATCCGCATCATCAACGACACAAATCCAAATGGTATCGTCCGTGAACTGTGTCCCTTGCGCCACCAGGCCACCATCCCCGATTGACGCAATATCGTATTCCACAGACACGATGGGATTAAACCCGAATCCATCTTCGAACTCTATCCGGACGCCATGGCTCCAACTCCAGAACGGAGCGGTCTCGTGACCTTCGGCCCAACCCTCAGTGTTTAGGTAGAAACAGTTTTCTGCATTTCCACCGCCGTCGTCATACGTAAAAAACACACTCGCGGCATCTCCCCCGGCCTCAGCCCACGTATCTGAGGGCCAGGGCACGGCCCCAGATGGGGAGTTTGTCCACTCTACAGAAAACGGGGGCGGTTCCTGCGCCGCGACCGGCGCGGGTTCAGAGGAGCACAACAGCGCCAGCAGGGCCACGCCCGCCAGCGCAAACAACAATGAGGTTATGAGTCTGAGGTATGTCTTACGTTTATTCACCAGTTCCCCCTGGTAACGGCATGAACTTTTGGTCTTCACACCACGCGATCCCGCCGTTCCAAATGCAACGCGGTGCTATTTGTGATTGTGGTTCTACATGGCGCAGCGCGAGCTCAAATTGCCGGATGCGCTCCACGCGCGACCCCATGGATTCTTGGAACCAGAAGAGCCACCACGCGGCCAGGCCCAACGCAACCAACAACCGCACATAACGACGTGCAGAAACGCCCACAGCAGTGGATGATCGTGAACGTTTCTGCACATTGGTCTCCCAGGGACAAAGTTAAACTAACGCAGCGCGGCGATAATGCGGTTGACGACCACGAAGCCGAGGCCGATCCCACCGACAACGTACACAACGGGAAGCAGCGAGTTGATGATGGATTCGGCGTAGGTGAAAATTGCAGAAACGTTCAGGTTGATAGTCATGTGAATACCTCCTTACAAGATAGAGATGATTGGACTGCTTAGCGCAGCGCGGCGATGATGCGGTTGACGACCACGAAACCGAGGCCGATCCCGCCAACCACGTAGACGACCGGAAGCAGAGCGTTGATGATGTCTTCGGCATAGGTGAAGATGCTGGCAACATCCAGGCTAATGGTCATGATTCATACCTCCTTGGATAGATTTAGATTCTTGACCGGTGAAACGACAGCGACCAAACGACGGAACCAACTGGAACACACGAAGCCCCAGGAAAACCCTACAACTCATCACTTTCGCCATACTTGGCGCGACGGCTAAACACGCCGTTGCCCCCGAGGATGTGAAACCGTGGGTGATACACACCCCCCACAGCCAATAGCAGCACCGAAGTCACAAACGCCAGGGCAAACATACCGCCCGCGATGGCCCACACGCTATCCCCGATGACGTACCAGACCGCCTCTTCCATCACAACCGCCTGAGAATGGCAGCGAAACCCGCCGAGAAGATCAGGGGAATCATAGAGACGGTCCAGGCGGCCAGCAACAACATCATTGCTTGAACCACGAAACCACCTCCAACGCCAGAGTGAGCAGCAGCAACGCGGCAACCAGCACCAGGCCGATCATGACACCCGCTTCGCCGTACGTGATGCGCGGTTCCAACACAAAAACCCCAGAGTCAGTCGAAACGACGCTGGGGGTAGGTGTAGGGGGGGGAGTTGGTGTTTGTGCAGCCACCCCAGCCGCAGACAGCCCCAGCCCCACCCCTACCAGAACCAACACCAAGATCACGAGAGAGCCGCGTTTCATGTATTCAATGTACATGAAACGCGGCCCCGATGTAAGGAAATTCTTACCCTACGGTAAAGTTCAATCTGAATCTACTGCATATTCCTCCTCACGGCGTTCGATGCGGACGCGGAACGGCACGCGCACCTCGCCCTTCCCGACTTTGAGCCCCAGCACAAAGGTCAACACCGGCGCGATCATCCACGCGCTACAGCAGACCGCAGGCCACCAGTTATCCATGTTCATTCTCCTATGTGTTATGTGTTATGTGTTCGCCATTTTCCAAATCATCCCCCCGCATAGGCATGAGCTTACGAGGAATGTTTCCACCGTTCCCAGGTTCCAACACGTACAATTCCGAGTCAATTTCTATAATTTGACCTTCGTACTCTTCGGCCAAATCTCTAAGGTAACGCTGTGATACAGCGCCATCCAACGCCTGATACATTGCCCGGATGGAGAATGATCCAATCTCCAACGAACGTTTGAAGACGTCTTCGGGATTTACGCGCGCGCTTTCCGACTCCGAGGATTCGCCGCGCGTGACGGCGCGCACGATCTGACGGATCTGCTGCGTGGAGACCAACGGCGACTGATACGTGGAACGATCCAAGCCACGCTTATAGATGTAGCGGCCCGGTGGCGTGCTGTCGTCAAACCGCGCGGCGCTGGTATCATCCAACAACACCTGAGAACTGGCATTGTCAGTACAACGAAAGCCACAACGCGCATCCAAGTTCGCCTTGATCAAGCCGGGGACAACGGCGACTTCAGGCCGTTGTGTGGCTAACACGACGTGGACACCGGGCGCGCGGCCCCGCGCCGTAATATCCGCCAAGAGCTTTTGAGAGTCTTTTTTGATATCCTTGTCTAACATGATGTTCGCCATCTCATCGACAAAAAGCACCACACGCGGCATGTACTCGCTACGGTTCCGATAATTCCACGAGGCGATATTCTCCACCCCGCTGCGCCGGAACGCGATGAGCCGCTCCTCGATCAGCTCGTGGAGTCGCTCGAGGAGCCGGGGCACACCCTCAGCCTCCATCACGATCCCGCCCTCCAGCAGATGTGGGATCCCCCGGTAGAAATTCGCTTCCACCCCACCCTTGAGATCAACAAATGCCGTACGCAGTCTGCTTGGTTCATTCTGGAGCAAGAGCGCACAGTGCCAGGCGTGCAGATGGCGTGTCTTGCCGCTGCCGGTCGCTCCACCCACCAGGGCGTGGGGCATTTCTGCCAGGCTGCGAAAAACGAGTTTCTTGTTTGCACCCACTCCAAGAGGTACCAACAACGACTTACTGCTCGAATTCGGCCAGTTGTCGAGGATGTCCGAGAAGGGCAGTTTGCGGATGATGCCGCAGGCGGCGCTATCGCGCTCGACGATGAGCCACGCGCCCGACCGGACGTTCTCTTTGTAGCGTACGGGTCGCCCCGTGGCGATGGAGAGATCGCTAAGGACGCGCTCGTCAGCGATGTCCGCCAGCTTCACGCCACGCGGCAGCCGCATGGAATCAACCCGGTAGTAGAGCGCCTCTGGCGTGGTCACAACGCGCTCGAATCCCACCCGGCTGATACCCTTGTCCAGAAAATCCTTCTGATTTTTCGGAAAACGATAGCAGATGTTCAACTGCTCCAATTTGCGCGCCAGCACGCGGGCAAAGTGGCGCGCCTCTTTCGCCAGTTCCCGCCGATCCGCACCGGCGCGCTGGGGGAGGATCCGCCGCAAGGCATCCGTTATTTGAACCATACGCATTCCTCCTCGTGGATCTGGTATTCCGCAGGATAACCCGGCCCCGGTTGGCGCATAGAGACAATGCCCAGATCGCGCAGATCCGCCAGCGCATAGCGCACGGTACGCTCGCAGTACGGCACGCGATCCGCCAGACGGCTGATGGAGGGCTGTTCGCCAGATTCGAGCATCTTTTGCAGCTCTTCGTAGACGATCCGTTGTGAACCCTTGAGCCAACGCAGTAGTTCCATGGTCACCTCACTATAATTGCTCTGCTACAAACATGATGAACGCTTGCACTGCGTTTTCTGCGGTTGCGACCTGCTGCTGTAGGGCCTCCAACTGACGGCCGAGCGCCGGGGGGAGCTGCCCATAGAAGCGGTGTTCCAGCATGTTCGCCAGACAATCCACGACAAACGAAAATTTGGTAGAGACGCCGCCGATCTGGTCAGGGCTATTTTCTGCTAACCAACGTTGATTTTTGGGCAAATTGTAATAGTCGCTCATAGGTTCCTCTTTTCTCCTACTGTCTCACTGTCTCAACTGTTAACTGTCTCAACGGTCTTTTACTGTTTCAAGGGGGGGGTATCATGATATAGTAAACAGTTGATATAGTGAGACAGTTAAAAATCAGATATAGAGCCTTCTTTTTCTTTTAAGGCCCATTTATTATTCGGGCTTTGCCGCCCATCGGTGTCTTCGATGCAGTTCCCCAGGTCTTTCCGAGCACGGTAGACGGTCGCCCGGCTAAACCCTTCATTTTTCCCCGCGTCTACCAGTTCTGCGGGACTCATTGGGCCTGATGTCAGCATATCCTTGATCCACGCCATACAAAGTTCGGCCTTGGTAGGTTCGCGGTAAGGTTTAGGCGCGTCGCGCGTCCACTTCAAGAAGACGCCTTCGGGGTGTAACGGGAGGAATTCACAGCCGAGGGCTTGCGGGTACGCGGCGAGATTGGTCTTTACAATCTCCATCTTGCGCGGCCCGTTGTGGTTATTATCGCCGGGGGCAGCCTGCACCACAGAAAGCCCCATGACTGAACGCGACATGGCAATGATGTGACTGCTGCCCCGGAAGTCGTCAATACTGATGCCCAAATCCTGGCCCATTTGTTGCCCGCCACGTTTGCGCAAATGGTGAATCAGCAATAGAGAGATGTTATAGGTAGAGGCAATTTCATTGAAAAAACCCATAATCCCCCGGATGTCTTCAACGTTGTTTTCTCCCTTGATGCTGACGCTGCTTAGACTATCGATGATTACCAATTCGGGATCGACCTGTTGGATCATGGCGTGCAGCTGCTTGCGGTATTCATCGCGTCCAAAATCGATCATGTCATTCGGGCGGGGCAGCATCAAGAAGAGCCGTGAGCAATCCAGTCCCCAGGCCTCAGCCCGCGCCTTGAGGAGCTGCGGGACAAGCTCCGCATCTACGTAGATGACGTTCTTGCGTTGCGTTAGATTCGGCTGACCATCGGGAAACGGTTCGCCGTGGATAATGCGCTTGGCAAGGTCCAGGGCGATCATGGATTTGCCTGCACCGGGGACCGCGCCCAGCAGGGTGATCATACCGCGCGGCATCCAATCCTTCCAGGTCCATTCGATGGGGGTGAGGGTGGCGGCGATGCTGGCAAAATTTTGAAAGCGCCGGTCTTGCTGGGTATGGAGCAGCTCGGAGAGTTGCGCCTGGATGGTATCGGCTGCTTGTGCCAGGTCTTCCCCTTCATTGTGGGCAATTTTGGAGATATCACCCAGCAAGGAAAGTAAATGCCTGCGCCGCCAAGTGTCGTAAATCTCATTAGCGTAGTTCCCGGCGTGAATTGCTGATGGAGCGATACTTGACAGTTGTACCAGATAGGCGGCTCCGCCAATGGTTTGTAAGTACCCGCGTTTTTCCAGCTCTGTGGTTAATAAAACAAAGTCAATCGGATCGCCACGAGCTTGCAGCGTGCGGATCGCCTCATAGATATAGGTGTGCTTTTTGAGGTAGAAGTGCTCAGGTTTTAAACGTCCGTTGACTTTCCGTGCCGCTTCGTGTTCATCGATGATGAATGCTCCCAGCAGCGCTTCTTCGGCTTGTATGTTGCGTGGTTCATGGTCTCGTTTGTTCATAGTTCCTCATCTTCTTGGATACCGAGAAATGATAGGGGTTACTTGGATACCGGAAAAGCCTATAGTAGTAGGTCGCCGAGCGCCTCGGCCAGTGTGTCGTCAGTGGGCAGATCGGCGAGTTGGACTGTGCCGATGTTGCCGGAGCGTAGGGCAGATTTGACCGCATCCGCCCGGTATCCGTGGGGGATGCGGTCGAAGAACGCGAGCAGGTCGTCATCCTCGCCGGGATAGAGACGCAGTTTCACCGGCACGATCACGGGCGGATTTTCGAGCGGCGGGCGGCCACGGGTCATTTACGACGCCTCGAGGTTGTCGTATGCGGCGTCAACGATGTTCCACAGATCGGAACCGTCGATCTCTTTCAGTGCATCGCGTAGATTGATGTTCTCACGTATGATCCCTACGCCGTTACATGTAAAACAAGGCTGCTCTTCTGGTGGAATCTCTCTGTATCCACGTTCTGAGAACCAGATGCGATCTTCTTCGCTTGTTCGGCGACAACCATCTTCGCCGAACTGGTCCCAGTATATTTTCCATGCTGGATGCTGGAGAACTCCAGTTCCATTGCACTTAGGGCATGGAGATTGTTTGATGATGATATATTGCGTCTTGTTTTTCATCGGTATGCTCTCAGTGGCTATACCGGCGCTGGCGCATGACGGCCATTTTGTGGAGTCCGCGCGCGACGGCCATGACCGGCTGATCAGGCAGGTGGCCTTTGCCGTTGAAGCGCCCCAGAACGATACCGATCTCTTGTTTGAAGTGGCTCTTGCGCCGGGGGATGAATTCGCCGTGGTCGTCCAGGAGGTAATCAAACAAGGCCCCGGCTGCCTGGCTGGTGACTTCGGCTTTGGCGATTTCCAGTTCCCAGGGGCTGCCGTTGGCGTGCCAGCGGTGCAGGTCGGTGAGCCAGTGCTTGACGCTGTTGGCGGTGGCTTTGGCGGTTTCTCCGGAAAGGCTGCTTTGGGTGAGGCCGACGATGACGTTGAGCGGCTCGGAGAGGAGTTCGATCAGGCCGTAGGTCTGCGCGTACTGGGTGACGGCTCCGTAGAGTATGGCCCGCAGGCCGGGCGCGCCGCTGGCGAAGCGGCTATCGTTCAAGTCCTCGATGGGGCGGCCCCAGTCGTGGGCGTCGGCTCCGACGTAGAAGGCGTGTCCGTTGAGGCGAATTTTGAGGGGCGGCCGGGAGGTCCGCAGGCCGATGGTCTTGCTGAGGGTTTCTCCGGCTACGGTGGCGATCTGTGAGGCGATCATGATGCCGCCCTGTGATCCGTAGACTTTGAGGTTTCCAGCGCCGAAGTCAATTGCGAATATGTTCGTCATGGTTGTGCTCCTTTAAAAATAAGGTTAAAGGTTACAGGTTACAGGTTACAGGTTACAGGTTGCAGGTTGCAGGTTGCAGGTTGCAGGTTACAGGTTGCAAGTTACAGGTCGGTCAGTCATTGCCGATCACGTCCCAGGAGCGTGGTTGGTGTTGCGGTGGGAGCCACGGTTGCCCGTAGTGGGGCAGTAGTGGCTGTTGCGGTTGTTGGATGATGACCGGTGGCATCTGGTACGGCGGGTACATTTGCCGGGGTTGGCTGCGCGTTTTCACGGCCACGAAGACCCAGGCTATTGCCAGGAGGGGGAAGGCCAACAGCGCGCCGCCCAGCACCAAGCCCGCAATCAAGGCTAATGTGTCTGTGGAAAAGCGTTGGGCTACGACCACGGCTACTACGATGGCAAAGATCAGCCCCAACAGTAGCGCGAAGCGCCCCACCCGTTGGCTGACGGTTTCGTGTGATGTGGTGTCGTTTGGTCCGTATTTTCTGCTCATGGTTCCCTCCAAAAAACTTCTTCTTCTTGATTTCTACTCACTGATGGCGCTATTTTCGCCGATGGAAGGGAGTAGAAGTTGCAAAGAAGAAGTTTTTTCTGCTTCCCGTCCTTCCCGTCCTTCCAGCCGGTCGATGGCGGCCTGGGTCATTTGCCAGGCGTACCCGCCCGGCTGGGTCTCGGCTCCAAACAGGAAGCGCAGGGCGGCGGTCTTGCCGCCCCAGGCGCCGCCGTGTTGCCGCCACCAGGGACGCAGGCGGGCGGTCAGGAAGTCCAGATCGTCTGCTGTGAGTTCTGCGGGTTGTGGGGCCGGGGGCAAGGTTAACTCGGTTTTGCTGTGTTGGGGACGGTGGGTTAGGGCGAGCAGTTCGGCGCGGGTGATGATGGCGGCCTGGAAGCGCCGTGTCTCACCGCCCGATACGGCGATGAAGTCCCCGCGCCCTTCCAATTTTTCAGCGCCCACGCCACCGCGCCCGCTGGCTATGCGGCTATCTTCAGGACTAACCACGCGCCCCACCAGCCGTAGGGGGAAGTTGGCGCGCATCAGGCCGCACAGTACTGCCGCGCTGGGGCGTTGGGTGGCGGCGATGATGTGGATCCCGGCTTCGCGCCCCCGCTGTAGCAGGCGGCTGAGGTTTTTGGTCACCGCATCGCCACCGGCAAAGACGAGGTCGGCCAGTTCGTCGATGACGACGGCCACCAGGGGGCGGTTTTCTCGGCGCGTGTCGCGTTGTTGCATGAGGGCCACCAGGGAAGCCAGGACGTCCGCGGCGGCGGCGGGGTCGGTTACGACGGGCCGGAGCAGGTGCGGTGGGTTGAAGTCTGCCGGGAAGGTGCGCCCTTTGGGGTCGATGGCGAGCAGCGCCACTGCGCCGGGCCGGTTGCAGTGAATGAGGGAGGCCGCCATGCTGCGCAGCAGGACGCTTTTCCCCGCGCCGGTGGTGCCGGATACCAGTACGTGGGCCACATCCGCCGAGGGCAAGCGCGCCAATAGGGGTGTACCTGCGGCGGTTAGTCCCAGGGCGATGGTGGCAAACGGCAAGGTCTCGCCTTCCAGCAGTGGGAGCAGTCTGACGGGCTGCGGTTGGGGGTTGGGGAATTCCAGGACTGCGCCGCGCCGGTTGCGGTTGATCCGCAGGGACGGCACGCGCAAGGCCAGGGCGAGATCATCGGATAGGCGTTGGATGGTGGCGAGGCGGACTGTCGGCGCGGGTTCGAGGTCGAAGCAGATCACGCGCGGGCCAACGGTGCCGCCGGTGATGCGGCTGGGCGCTTTGTGGGTGGCCAGTACGGCTTCGATGCGGTCGGCTTGAGATTCCAGGTAGGTCTTAAGCAGGCTCATTGTATCCTCCAAACAGGCTGATTTGTTGGTATGTGGGGGTTTCTGGTGTGGGGAGCGGCGCGCTTTGGACGGGGAGCTCCGGATCGACGGTGAGCCAGATGTGCGCGGGCGTGATGTGCGCTGCTTCGCGCACGGCCAGCCCGCAGAGTTGTGTCTCTGTAGTACATCCCGGTCGCACGTAGACGACGTTGGGCAGTGTACCCAGGCGCTGTAGATAGCAGTCGATGGCGCGCGGCAGCGCGGTCTGGAGCGGTTGCCCGGCGAGGTACCACAAGAGGCCGGTACTATGTTTCGTCATGTTTCACTCTCCTGTTGGTTGATATTTGTTGATCACTGCACGCACGCCATTTGCTGAGAGGGGATGCCGCCGATTGTAGAGGGTGACGAAGACGTGGGGGGTGGTGATTTGCAGGATTTCGCGGGCGCGCTGCCAGCCGGTGAGCGCTTCGTAGGAGGGCGCGCTCATGGTGATGAGGTTGCCCCGGTGGCGCAGGAGGCCGGGCAGGCCGTCGATGTCGAGATCGCGCCAGGTGAGGCGGCTGATGGCGGCGGCGGGCAGGTGCTGGAGGACGGCGAGGGCGAGGATGGCGCGGTCACGGAAGCCGCGCCCGGTGGGGTCCTCCAGTGGGGGCAGGGTGATTTGTGCCCATTGTGTGGTGTGGCACGGCCTGGGGGCCATCTCTGGCGTCTGGAGGGCGGCGCCGGTCTCGATGTGGAGCGCGGTATAGAAGCGGCGCACAACGGAGAGTTTGCGGGCGACGGTGGCGGGGCGGTAGCGGGCCGCGAGCCAGCGAGGATAGCAAGAAAGGTCTTGGTGGCTGATGGAGCGCGGGTCGTGCTGGCGGTTGGTGAGCCAGTGGAGATGTTGCGCGGCATCGGCGAGGTACACTTGCCGGGTGGTCGGGGCCACGTCCAGCGAAGCAGCAAAGCGTTGTAGATTATCCATAGATTCCCCCTGGTTTGTGTTACAATAGGATCAGTTCGACAACTTCACCCACTGCCGAACGATGATCCTCAGCGCCGCAGATGTTGAGATCGCCATCCGCAACGCCAGCGCCTCCACGATAGCCCAATCTTGACGGTACATGCTCACGTTGCGCGATTCTACGTATTCGTGTTTGGTAGCGGCTTGATTTTTGACCATGTGCCCTCCTAAAGGGATGATATTATTACCTATAGGGAATTATAGCATAACTTGCTAAGTTTTGTCAAGATGGAATTTTCTATATCCCGAAGGTAATTACGCAAAGGATATAATTTGACTATGGGTAATTTAATTGAGTTCTCACATTGGCTTAGTTCAGAAATCAAAAAGTTAGGTTGGAATGCAGCTGATTTATCTCGTCGTTCTGGCGTAGCGCCAGCGCAGATTAGTAGAATTCTAAACAAAGAGCGTGGAGTGGGGCCTGATTCATGTCTTGCAATTGCACGGGCTTTGGGAATTCCACCGGTGGAGGTCTTCCGCCGTGCCGGGTTACTTCCCGGTGACTTCGAGGTCGGCGACGACCTGGTAGAATTCATCGCGCAGACGCGCAGCATTGCCGAATCGTTGACTACAGCGGAGCGGAAAGAGCTGTTAGAGCTGGCGTACCTGTTCTATCGACAGGCGAAGCAGCGCCGAGAGCGGAAGTGCTGTAACAATAGCACTCCCGCCCCGACTATGTCTTAACGGCGTTTTTTGCGCCGTCCCCGTAGTAAGACCCACCATACTATAGAGGTCAAGCGTGGGTTAAGTGCTACGAGTTGGAGCAGCATATTAAACATTAGAATCACCCCCTCTATCTACCAATACAGTAAGAGGGGATTCTGGTTCGTTTTGGAGCATAAAGCGAGAGAAGCTACTTTTTCACATGAAAAAACCAACTTCACGCCAACAAACTAAAACGCTGATTCAGGGATTTACTCTTCTTGGTCTGGCTTTGATGTGTGGTTGTGTCATGCTCACTATGGAGGATTTACGTTGGGTGGGTATGCTCGTCTTGGGGGGAATTGGCGCACTTTTCTTTCTTTGTGTGGTGATTGCTGTTTTGAAAGTTTGGGCTGAAAGAAAAGAAGAAAAACGAAAAGCGGTAGAAGCCGCATGGAGCAAAGAGGCGCTTGCCACCACGCGCAATCTCTACAGTCTTAGCCCTTATGAGTTTGAGGAGTATGTCGGCATTTTGTTTGAGCGTGGCGGTTACGCGGTAGAGCAGGTGGGGGGAAGTGGAGACGGGGGGATTGATCTGTGGATCGCGCGTGATGGGTATCGCGCCGCTGTCCAGTGCAAACGCTACACGCCAAAAGAGGGGAAGGTGGGCGCGCCGCAGGTGCGCAATTTGCTGGGGGCGATGGTGAAAGAGCAGGTGCAGGCCGGTTATCTAGTGACGACCGGGAAATTTACTTCGGTGGCGCGTGCTGAAGCGCAGGCCCTGGAGGAGCGGTATGTGATCCGGCTGATCGATGGGGAGCAGTTATCAAAGATGGCCCGGAAGGTGGGGTTGCCGGGTCATGTGATGCGGTTTTAGGAATAGGTAAGAAAGAGAAAGTAGACACCACACAGGTGAGGGAAAATCACAACGCACGGCTACTGAAAATAGCGAGCCTTGCGTTCTACGGTAGGGGTTTTTGACCGCACGGTTCGGGTCCGTGAGGTCCGCGGTTCAAATCCGCGCGCCCCGACTGTAGGCCACACGGTATGAGTCCATCATAGCCGTGTGGCCCACGGTCTCGATTTTCAGGGCTTGATGCACAACTAAACACCTCACGGATTGGTCACACTTTCTCTATAAAAAAACGCTGTTTTTATTATCAACACTGACGTTGATTATTACAGCAATCCCATAGAGAGAGGAGACCACACAGATGAAGATCACCCTGTTTAGAGCCTGGGAATCGTTTGTGCTGGATAAGCAAGCCAGCGGCTTCAGTCGGTTTACTATCCGCAACTACCGCACTACGGGCAAGAAACTACATATGTATTTCGATGCAGATCGTGATCTGCACGCCATCGCCCGGTCTGACTGGGTAGGGTTCATGTTTTGGATTCAGAACGAGTACATCCCCCTCCTGAGTCCCAAAACCGCCGCTAACGTTCATACTGACCTGAGCGCCTTCTACACGTGGCTAACACAGCCGGGCGTGGAGCTGGTCGAGACGCACATCTTCCGCACCATTGACTGTCCGCGTTATGAAAAGCCCCGTATTGAGACCTTTAGCCGGGAAGAGTTCAAGCGGTTGCTGCGGGCCTGTAATGAAACGTGTCCTTGGCACAACCGCCAAGAGACCACAAGCCGCCGCCCTACCGCGCTGCGGGATCGGGCGATCTTGCACCTGCTGCTCAGCACCGGCCTGCGCGCCTCGGAGCTTTGCGAACTGCGCTATGGGGATGTGAACTTTGAAGAGCGTACCATCTACGCAGAGGGAAAAGGCCGAGGCCGTGACTCCAAAAAGCGCATGGTGTACTTCGGGAAGACGGCTCACCGCGCGCTGTGGCTGTATCTGACGCCGCGCCTGGATAGTATCAAGAATCGGGACTATGTGTTTGTCGTCGATGAATCGGGGCCGGTGCCCAGACCGTTGACTCGTGATGTGCTCTATCACCTCATTGCTGGGATTGGGGAGCGCGCCGGGATCCGCGCCTACCCGCACAAGTTCCGGCACACCTTCGCCACGGAGTTTATCCGCAACGGTGGGGATCTGCTGCGATTGCAATCTATCTTAGGTCACACATCCCTGGAGATGGTCAAGCGCTACACGCATCTGGTCGCATCCGATTGCGCCGCCGCCCACGAAGCCGCCGATCCCGCCGATAACTGGCGGGTGAAGTAAAAGAAGCCCCCTCGAAGGAGAGGGCTGTGCTTTTGCAGGGACTACGACCCCGCTGCACGCGCCGTACATGCAGGGAAAGGGGTTGGATTGCACGTCAGAGCCAATCAGAGCGGACGTTGTCCCACCATTCAGGATAGGGGGCAAACTCGGCTTCATTGGCGGTGGAGAGAATCGCTTTGATCCGCTGTAGATTGGCGATGTACTCCAATGGTAGCGGCTCCATCTGGCTGCAAAGGGTGATATACCTGCCTAATTCTTGTAGTATCTTTGTCTTTTCGTCGATCCAACTCATGGCATCCTCCATCAGAATAAAGAACTCTGGGAACTCTGTTGTTCCCACCCCTGGCCAGATAGCCAACGCTGGAGTAACTGGTCTTTGCTTGAACCAGCGGACCCGAACATGCCCATTTGTTGAGGGTGAGGTTCACGCTCGACGAGGGTAGCCCAGCCTGACAGAAATTCTTTAATTTTCTTCCCAGAACGGCGGCGCTCATGGATTGCCGTGAGTATCCCTTTTTGGGTATCTGTCAGGTCACCCCCAAACATGCTGGTTTGTTGCAGATACATCTCAACGGACATATCCCCGCGTGTCTTGATCTCTGCAAGTTTGCTCACCGCCGCCGTTACATCTTCCGTGATGGACAGATCACCTGCCCGCTGCCCGGTTCGGACCATCTCTTCAGTTCGAGAAAGAGCGCCAAGT
>Ga0210003_1001352_pt1 | contig 21773 bp, 19 predicted proteins | sample LantaG_FD_182804 | JGI IMG/M metagenome (GOLD analysis project Ga0210003, IMG submission 182804) | Deep subsurface microbial communities from Baltic Sea to uncover new lineages of life (NeLLi) - Landsort_02402 metaG (SPAdes) (version 2) | ecosystem: Environmental > Aquatic > Marine > Oceanic >... | reverse complement strand
CAGGCTGGCACCCATCGCGCTGCCAGCGGCCATGTGTGCCGGCGCCGCGTGTGGGCTGTTAGCGCCGAGTGTGACGGCACCTTCACGCTCGCGCTCGGATGTGATGGCAACTTCACGCTCGGCGGGAAGGTGGTTGGGCCGCAAGGTAGGGCGAGCCGGCCGCGTGTGGCTTGGCGCCGCGTGTGGCTTGGCGTCGAGTGTGACGGCACCTTCACGCTCGCGCTCGGATGTGATGGCACCTTCACGTTCGTGCCCCGGGCGTGATGGCAACTTCACGTTGGCACTCGGGCGCGGCGTGGGGACGGCGGGAAGGCGCTCGGGCGCGGCGCGCGGCGCGCGGCGCGCGGCGCGGGGGCTGGGAGTAGGGGCCAGGCGTCAGGTCACTGCCGGTAGCTGACCAGGAAGTTGCCCAGCCGTTCGATCGCGCTGGCCAGATCACGCGCCCACGGCAGCGTCACGATCCGCAGATGATCCGGTGTCGGCCAATTGAATCCGGTTCCCTGGGTGACCAGGATCTTCTCCTGCAGCAGCAGATCGAGTACGAGTTGTTCGTCGTCGGCGATGTCGTAGACCTCGGGGTCCAGGCGCGGGAACGCATACAGCGCGCCTTCGGGTTTCACGCAGGACACCCCGGGGATCTCGTTGAGCTGCGTCCACGCCACATCGCGTTGCTCCAGCAGTCGGCCGCCGGGCAGCACCAGGTCGTCGATACTCTGGTACCCGCCCAGCGCAACCTGAATCGCATGCTGGGCAGGCACATTCGGGCACAACCGCATGTTCGCCAGCAAGCTGATGCCTTCGATGAAGCTGGTGGCGTGTTCCTTCGGGCCGGTGATGACCAGCCAGCCGGATCGGTATCCCGCCACCCGGTAGGCCTTGGACAGGCCATTAAAGGTCAAGCACAGCACGTCGGGCGCTACGCTCGCCATCGCGATGTGTTCGGCCTCGTCGTAGAGAATCTTGTCGTAGATCTCGTCGGCGAGCAGCATCAGCTCATGCTTGCGCGCCAACTCGGCGATCCGGGTGAGAACTTCGCGGGAGTACACCGCGCCGGTGGGGTTGTTCGGGTTGATCACGACGATCGCCTTGGTGCGGTCGGTGATCTTGGATTCCAGATCCGCGAGGTCGGGCTGCCAGCCCTGGGTCTCGTCGCACAAGTAGTGCACGGGGGTGCCGCCGGCCAACGATGTCGACGCCGTCCACAGCGGGTAGTCCGGAGCCGGAATGAGTACCTGGTCACCGTTGTCGAGCAGGGCCTGCAGCGTCATCGTGATCAGTTCGGAGACACCGTTGCCCAGGAAGACGTCGTCGATGTCGAAGCGCGGGAACCCCTCGACGAGCTCGTAGCGGGTGAACACGGCGCGGCGTGCGCTGACGATGCCCTTGGAGTCCGAATAGCCCTGCGCATTGGGCAGCGCCGCGATCATGTCGCGCATGATCACGTCGGGCGCCTCGAAGCCGAACGGCGCCGGGTTGCCGATGTTGAGCTTGAGAATCCGGTGCCCCTCGGCCTCCAGCCGTGACGCGTGCTCGTGTACCGGTCCGCGGATCTCGTAGAGGACGTCCTGCAGCTTGCTCGACTGCGTGAAGACGCGCTGCCGGTCGTGGTGGCCGGTCGAATTCCACGGCAACTGCGAAGTGCTCATGGGCACCATCGTCGCATCGCTGTCGAGCGAATTAAGAATCTGAGGCCCGACGGTTACCTACCGCTTGCCCGGCGGTACCTACCGCTTGCCCGGCGGCCGCGCACCTTTGGCGACACCGAGGCCCTTGACTGGCGGTTCTTCCTTGGCCGGGGCGGCTGCCGTCTCGTCAGCCTCGGGGGCAGGCTCGGACTGCTTGGCAGTGGGCTCGGCAGGAGCAGCAGGAGCAGGTACCGCCGGGGCCTTTTTGGCGCCTGGGCGCCGTGCGCCCGAGGCGATGCCGAGTCCCTTGACGGGAGGCTCCGGCGCAGCCTGAGTCGTTGGCGCAGCCTGGGTCGTCGGGGCAGCCTCGGTCGTTGGGGCAGCCTGGGCCGTCGACGTCTTCGGCTCAGCTGGCACCTGGGCCGGGGGAGCGGCAGCGGCCTTCTTGGCCCCGGGGCGTTTGGCGCCGCCCGCGATGCCCAACCCCTTGACCGGGGCTGCCGGGGCATCGGCCGTTTCGGCGGCAGGAGCTTGGGCTACTGGGGCTTCGACCGCTGCGGAGGCGGCCTTCTTGGCCCCGGGGCGTTTGGCGCCGCCCGCGATGCCCAGGCCGGTGACAGGCTTGGACTCAGATGGCGCACTAGCCCCCGACTGTGCAGACTCGGTAGGTGCGCCTGCGACGTTTTCAGCTGGGGTTGCGGTAGCCGTTTCGGCCTTGGCGCGCGGGGCGCGCTTCTCGGCTTCCTTTGCGGCCGTGCCTTTTTCGGGGAGGGCAAAGGTGCTCTTGTCCAGTGAACCCAGCAGCAGCTGGGCCACGTCGAGGACCTCCGCCTTTTCCACGTCCCGAGCCGCGGCGACGTCATCGACACCGTCGGTGATCATCACTCGGCAGAACGGGCACCCGGTGGCGATCTTGGAGGCGCCGGTGTCCAAGGCCTCTTCGACGCGTTCGGTGTTGACGCGCTTGCCGATGTGCTCTTCCATCCACATCCGTGCACCGCCGGCACCGCAGCACAGGCCGCGGTCGGCGTGCCGGGGCATCTCGGTCAGCTTGGCGCCGGATGCTCCGATCAGCTCTCGCGGGGCGTCGTAGACCTTGTTGTGCCGACCCAGGTAGCACGGGTCGTGATAGGTGATGTCCGCCCCGCCCTGGCCATTTGAGTCGACGGACTTGACCGGAACCAGCTTCTTGTCACGGATCAGCCGGTTCAGTAGCTGGGTGTGGTGCAGCACGGTGTAGTCGCCGCCGAGCTGCGGGTATTCGCGGCCCAGGGTGTTGAAGCAGTGCGGGCAGGTCACGACGACCTTGCGATCCACCTGCTTGACGCCATCGAACAGATCTTTGAGCGTCTCCACGTTCTGCGCGGCGAGCTGCTGGAACAGGAATTCGTTGCCCGAGCGGCGGGCCGAGTCACCGTTGCAGGTCTCGCCTTCGCCCAGCACCAGATACTTCACGCCCGCCGCGGAAAGCAGCTCGGCAACCGCTTTGGTCGTCTTCTTCGCCCGGTCTTCGTAGGCGCCGGCGCAACCCACCCAGAACAGGTACTCGAAGCCTTCGAACGAGTCGACGTCCTTGCCGTAGACCGGCACGTCGAAGTCGACTTCGTCGATCCAGTTGGTGCGGTCCTTGGAGTTCTGTCCCCACGGGTTGCCCTTGTTCTCCAGGTTCTTGAACAGCACGCCGAGTTCGCCGGGGAACTCCGACTCCATCATCACCTGGTAGCGACGCATATCGACGATGTGGTCGATGTGTTCGATGTCCACTGGACACTGTTCGACACATGCGCCGCAGGTGGTGCAGGACCACAGCACGTCGGGATCGATGACGCCACCCTGTTCGAGGGTGCCGACCATCGGTCTGGTCGCCTGCAGCGGGGAGTCGGCGGGAACGCGCTCGAAGCCCGACTCCGGCACGTGCTGGTCGTCGTCATGTTTGGTCTCGATGAAGCCGCCCTCGGTCGACTCAAGCTCTTTGGCCACCGACGCTTCGCTGGGCAGCTCTTTGCCGTCCAGGAAATACGGCGCCTTGGCGAACATGTGGTCGCGCAGGTTCATGATCACGAGCTTGGGCGAGAGGGGCTTGCCGGTATTCCAGGCAGGGCACTGCGATTGGCAGCGACCGCATTCGGTGCACGTGGTGAAGTCCAGGTAGCCCTTCCAGGTGAAATCCTCGATTTTCCCGCGGCCCAGCACGGCGTCCTCGGCGGGATCTTCGAAGTCCACCACCTCGCCGTTGGACTCGACCGGTAGCAACGGGCCCAGGCCGTCGGGTAGCCGCTTGAATGTGATGTTGAGCGGGGCCAGGCCGATGTGCAGATGCTTGGAGTGCAGCACGATCAGCAGGAACACCAGCATGATCGCGACGTGCGCGAGCAGCGCGATCGTCTCGATCCACTCGTTGGCGGTATGGCCCAACGGCTCCATGATCGAGCCCATCAGCTGCGAGAAGAACGCGCCGTTGCCGTAAGGCAAAGTGCCGTTGTTGACCGCAGCGCCGCGGACCAGGGCGTAGGTCCAGATGACGTTGAAGATCATGAACAGGATCAGCCAGGCGCCGCCCGTATGTGATCCGTAGAAGCGCGAGCTGCGACCGTGCTGTTTGGGTTCGGTGCGCAGTCGGATGATCGCAAAGGTGATGATGCCCAGCAGCACCGCGACGGCGAAGAAGTCCTGTAGGAAGCCCAGGGCATCCCATGTGCCGATGAACGGGATATGGAAGTCACGGACGACGAGCAGGCCGAAGGCTTCCAGGTACACCGAGGCCAGGATGAAAAAGCCCCACATCGTGAAGAAGTGGGCGATACCGGGGACCGACCAGCGCAGCATTCGGGTCTGCCCGAACACTTCTTCGACCTGCGTGGTGATGCGCTTGCGCATGTGGTCTTTGCGGTTATTGGACTCGCTCATCGGCTGACCGGACCGGATCAGCCTTGTCAGCCAGCGCACCCGCTTGACGGCGAATACGCCGACGACGGCGATCATCAGTGCCCCGACGATGATCCTTATCAGCATCTGCGTTTCCACGCGCATCCTCCGGTCGTGAGGTTACCGACGGGTAACATCGGCTATGTTACCGACGGGTAACTTTGGCTGGGTGCCTGCTCATAGTCGCATCTTGGAGTGAAACGGCGCTACAGAGGTTGTCCTAACTAGTCGAGGCTGGCCGAGCCAGTTGCTTGGTTCAGTGTGACGGCGCAAGCGTTGCACGCGGCATCGACAGCATCTACGAACGGGACTCCGCCCCGAGTCGACCGCGAATCCGGGGGAGGCGATGTTCGACGGTCCTCGCTGAAATGAACAGTTGCGCACCGCTGTCGGGAAAGCACCGGGCGACCAGACGCCCGGAAAGACGCACGGACTGCCGTGCGCACCGTCGACTTGCCGGTGGCCGATACCCCCGGCCACGGGCAACTTGGTAGCCGCACGCGGATCGGCGTCCACTGCCGCGACTGCCTCACGGGACGCCGGGAGAAGGTCTGTCGGCCGGTGCGCGGCCGGACTCGTCATTACCGCAGGTCACGCACCGTCGCCGGGGACGATCGCTGTCGTCGTGATCGGATCCGGCGTATCGACCATGGTGGTTGGCGCGGCTGCAGTCGTCGGCGGTGCCTGTGTCGTGGTCGCCTGCGTCGTCGTGGGCTGCGTCGTCGTGGTCCGGGTCGTCGTCGTTGTCGGCGCCGTCGTGGTGGTGGCGGTGGTGGTGGTGGTGGTCGTCGTGGTGGTCGGGGACGTGGTGGTCGGGGACGTGCTCGGCGTCGTGGTCGTGGACTCGGGCGGCGGAGCTGGTGGCTGGCTGACTGTGGTGGTTGCCACACCGTCGGGCCCGACGGTGACCGTGGTGACCGGCGGGGGCAACTCTGGCGGCGACGTCTCACCCGGTGTGGTGGTCTCGGTGACCGTGGTTGAGTCACCGATTGAGCTGGTCAAGGTCACGGCGAGCCCGCCGATGGCCAGGAGTGCCGCGGCCGCGGCCGCCCCGAACAGCACGGGGGGGCGTTTGTACCAGGGGAACGGAGCCGGGTCGTCCTCGAGTCCGGCCCCGCCCAGTTCGCCACGACCCACTTCGCCACGACCCAGTTCGCCGGGGTAATCGTCGCCTTCGCGGCTGAACTCGACCGGCGGCCGGGCAGCGGTCGCCCCCTGGCCCGGGTAGGAAGACGACGAGGTGTAGTCGTCGCCGGTATAGGGCAGCGGATCCTCGGCCGACTCGTCGTCCTGGGACCAAGCCAGCGCGCGGAAGGTCGCCGACGCGGCGCCATCAGCGGTGGATTCACCAGCGGCAAGCCCCGCCGCGCCCGCGGCCCAGGCAGCAGATCCCATAGCGGTCGGTGCGTCGGCGGCCGGTGCGTCGGCGGCTGGAGCCAGTCCGGTGGGCGCGTCGGCGCCGAGGCCGCGGTTGGCCACCAGCGCTGCGCCGGCAGCCACGTTGAGCTGGGGCTGCGGGGTGGTGACCACGGGTGCGCGCAGTCGTTCGGACAGTCGCTGTGTCACCAGGGGGATGGCAGCACCGCCTCCTACGGTGGCCACTGCCGCGACGTTGGAGACTGGGACCCCGTTTCGCTGCAGAGTGTCTTCGACCGCGTTCAACAGCCCGCCGAATGGTTCGGCTATCAGCTGTTCGAACTCGGCGCGGGTCACCCGGACGTCGGAGCGGAACCCGGAGAGTTCAACGGGCACCATCGTGGCGGTCTCCGCGGAAAGCCGTTCCTTGGCCTGGCGGCACTCGTCACGCAACTGGGCAAGTGAGTCGTAGGCGGCGGTGCCTGTGGTGCCTGTGGTGCCTGAAGTGTCCGTGGCGTCAGCCCGATTTGCGTCGGCGATCCCGGCGAGCAGATGGGTGAGCATCGCCTGGTCCATCGCCTCACCCGAGAACTCCGGATACCGGACCGTCTGGCCTATCGCGTCAAGGTTCGCCCCCGCATCGGCCAGCGTGATGCTGGATCCGCTGCCACCGAGGTCGACTAGCACGACGACGCCGCGGTTGGGCAGACCTGGAGCGGCCTGTAGCGCCGCCAGTGCGGCGGTCGAGTCCGGGATCAGCGCGGCCGGCACGCCATTGGGTGCCAGGCTGGGCAGGGCGCGTAGCGCGCCGCGTAGCGCACCGACGGCCCCTGGTCCCCAGTGTGCAGGCACGGCGATGGCGATGGGTGAACCCTCGTCGACCAACCGTGCCAGTGCGTCCAGGGCGGCGGCCAGCACCTGCTCGCCACGGTGGGCCGAACCGTCGGCAGCCATCAGCGGAACCGGGTCGCCGACGCGGTCGACGAAGCCACTCAGGACGACACCCGGCGCGTCGGCGTGTGCGTTTCCCCCGACCTCGGGCGCTCGGTCGGTGAATACGGTGAGGATCGATCGCCGCATCACCGGCGGGCTGCCGACGCGGGCCACTACCAGATTGGTCGTCCCTACCGACAACCCCAATGGTTCAGTCATGGTGGCGCCTCTCCTGTCCGGGCCGTCATCACCTTAGCGACAGATCTCCACCTGAGGTGACCGCTAATCACCGCGGTTGACGGCGCTCCAACGTGCCGATCGTGCGCGCTACGCACGGCCCCCAGATCAGCAGGGTGCAGTACCGCAGCTAAAGCCGCCAGGCCACGACGACAAGCGCGAACAGGCCGAGGCCGGCGATCAAGGCGGCTATGACCCCGGCGAGGGAGTACGGCATGTGCGCACCTTCAGCCCGTAATGTCTTCATCTCCTGGCGATGCTGAAACCAGGCCAGCGCCAAGGCAGTCAGCCCGATGACAATCATGAGCATTCCGACGGCCCAGGGACTCAGGATCGCGTCGTGTCGGCGCTCCTCCGTCGACAGATACTGGAAAAACTTGAAGATGGTGAAACCGAAAGCGATCATCGACGTGCTGGTGCGGATCCACGCCATCAGGGTGCGTTCGGCCGCCATGCGGGTGCGGTCGACGGCTAGTCGAGTCGAGGTGTCCAGCGGCTGATCGGCCATCATCAGGGCTCAGGCACAGTCGGCGGCGGTGCGGTGATCGTCTCGGTTTCGGTCTGGGTCTGGGTGACGGTGCTGGTGCTTACCGTCGTGGACGGCGTGGTGGTTGTGGTCGTAGTGGTTGTGGTTGTAGTGGGCTCGGTTGTAGTGGGCTCGGTTGTGGTGGCCGTCGGTGTCGCGGTTTGGGTCACCGTCGCCGGGGGCGCCACTGCCGTGGTCGGCGTCACCGGCGTCAAGGAAGTCGTCGGGCTCGTATCGGTGATCGAGTCCCCGGTGATGGCCTTGGCGAGCCCATAGACGATCAGCGCGATGAGCAGCGCACCGCCTGCCCCGAATGCCACCAGTGCCACCGGCTTGCGAAACCACGGCGTGTCGCCGGGCGGCGGCTGGTCGTGTCCGCCGTAGTTGCTGAGTTCAGTCGGCTCGTCGTCAGAGTAGTTGCTCTGATCGTCGGAAGAGCCGTAGCGCGCCACGGCTCCCGATAGTAGGCGCTCGCCGCTAGCGGGCCGGGTTAAGCGTGCCTGTCGCGTCGGTTCCCGGCCTGCCGCGCGTGGTCGGTGCTGAGGAGTCCTGGGGCTCACGGGTCCTGGGGGGCCGGTAGTTCGGCTTCCGGCTGGAGGTCACCGGAGAAGATGTGATCGAAGAAGCTGTACCCGAGGAATCCGTACTGGAGGGTGTCAGGTCGGGGTTGATGTCTCTGGTGATCGGCGGTCTGGTGCTGGTGATCGTCGCCGTCGTGGTCGGTGTCGATGGCCGGGTGCTGGTGGCCGACGACGCCGGCCCTACGTAGTTGATGGGTGCCTGCTCAGGCTTGTTGAACTGACCGACCACAAAACTGATGGAGGCGACCAGCATGGCAATCGCGGCCAAGCCCGCCACGCTCGCACCCAGCAAGGTCGACGTGCGTTGATGCCAAGGTGAGTTCGGCGTGTTCCGGTGGGCGCCATCGAAGCGATCCCGTCTGCCCACGGCCACCGATAGTAGCCGCGGACGCGGGACAGTCGCTGGGTCAGCGAAGCTGGGCAAACACCTGCTCGGCGAAGAACACGACGTGATCCAGATCCGACATGTCGAGAAGCTGCAGGTAGATCCGCTGAACACCGGCCTCGACGAAGGGGCCCAGCTTGTCGATGATCTCGGCCGGAGTCCCCACCGCAGGCGAATTGGCGCGAAGTTCGTCGACCTCACGGCCGATCGCGGCGGCACGCCGGGCGATCGTCGCATCGTCGCGGCCTGCGCACACTGCGAACGCCGCGGAGTAGGTCATCGAATCCCTCGTGCGCCCCGCGTTCTCGATCGCCGCGGCCACCCGCTCGTACTGCGTTCGCAATGTCTGCAAACCGACGAACGGGATGTTGAACTCTGCGGCGAAGCGCGCCGCCAGCGCCGGGGTTCTTCTAGCGCCACCCCCGCCGATGATGATCGGCGGGTGTGGGGACTGCACGGGTTTGGGCAGCGCCGGAGAGTCGGAAACGCTGTAGTGGGATCCGGAGTAGTCGAAAGTCTCGCCCAGTGGGGCGTCCCATAGCCCGGTGATGATCTCAAGTTGCTCGGTCAGCCGGTCGAACCGCTCGCCCAATGGCGGGAAGGGGATGGCGTAGGCCCGGTGCTCGGCTTCGAACCATCCGGCCCCGATCCCAAATTCAACACGCCCGCCCGACATTTCGTCGACCTGTGCCACCGAGATTGCCAATGGCCCGGGGTGGCGGAATGTGGCTGAGGTCACCAACGTCCCGAGCCGGATCGAGGAGGTTTCCCGGGCGAGACCGGCCAGCGTTACCCACGAGTCGGTCGGGCCCGGCCGCCCGTCGCCGTTCATCGCCAGATAGTGGTCGGACCTGAAGAAGGCTGAATAGCCCGCGGACTCGGCGGTGCGTGCGACGGCGAGTTGGTCGGCGTAGGTGGCACCCTGCTGAGGTTCGACGAAGATGCGGAAATCCACGGGGCTCACGGAATCAGCCTAAGACCGCCGGCGCTCAAAAGCCTTCGACTCCCTCGACGCTGATGGTCATGCCGCGCCCAGTGCTGTCGTTGGTGAATCGAGTGCCCTCCCGGCTGGCGTTTATGGTCCAGCCCACCGCCGAATAGGTCTGATAGTCCAGGGTTACGGCGGGGATAGCGCCAAGATTGCCTAGCACCCAACTGATTTGCCCACCGGCGCTCAGGCGCACCCCGTTGGCGGGGGACCCATTGACCTCTGGAGCGTCGGTGAACGCCGCTTCGCAACCCACTTCCTGCTGGTCGAGTTGGCAGCGGGTCTTGCCGGATTTCGTCTGGATGAATACGACGCCGTTGCGGGGTTGGAGCACCTCGCCGCCGGGTTGGCGCGGCGTGGGCGACTGCGTTGGCTCGATGGTGGTGGGCGGCGCCGCGGTGGGCCTGCTGGGCCGCGGAGTCGGGAAGTTCGGCTCGGTCGGTGAGTCGGGGACTCTGGTGGCGGTGCCGTCGATGGTGGACTGGCAGCCAGCGAGCACGGCGGTAAAGGCAAGCGCACCTGTGAGCGCCAGTCGCGTCTTCATTCTTTGCAGGATACGGCGGCATCTTCAGCGCACGGCGGCGCTGGGCAACTCCCCTGCGGTGGTGGGGTTTTGGGCCCCGAGGTTCGACCCGTCGGGGGGTGGCCGGGTAGCGCCAACGGGTACGGCCATTCGCGGGCGAAACCGCTGAAGATGGGGTGCTTCTGGAGTATGGTGTGACGAATATCATATAACGATGGGATAACGAACCAGCTGAACTTCGACAATGTGTGGTGTGGGCCTAGGCGGACCTAGCCCGACCTGGGCCTAATGAACTGGCTGGCGCGTACCGACGTACCGAGAGGACACACCCAGCCATGAGTAGACGGCATCGCAAGTCCAACGCATCGGCCGGAAAAGCCGCAACAGTTCGCGTGAGTGTCCTAGCGGTCGCGCTCGGCGTTGGAGCCGCCGTGGCCGCCACGCCGGGCGTGGCTTCAGCCAAGCCGGCCGACCGCAGTTCGTCTGATTCTTCGTCGTCGTCTGGTTCGAGGTCGTCATCAGGATCCGCGGCGCGTGGGCCGTCAGGGAATTCTGGTAGACCCGATCGGCAGCCGCAGCGTTCAGCTCCTTCAACTGGTTCCACAAAGTCCGGGAGTCCGCGGGGTTCGGTTGAATCCCAAGCTAATTCAACCTCCGCGCGAGGTGAGTCGACGGCGAACGGCCCCCGCCCCAGGTTAGTGGAGCGTGCGCGTATTGACTCCAGGTCGTCGCGAATCGACACTGACGCATCAGTTGAATCGACGCCCATTCGACCGAGGGTTCCCGCCGTCACGGCGGCACCCGCCAAGCAGCCGGCCGGGCCAGCGTTCGAGGCAGCGGCGGTGGCTCCGCTGGTTACGCGTCCGGCGGCAACGACTTCCGCGGGCAGCGCCCCACCGAGTGGCAGCGCCCCACCGAGTGGCACCGGATTTTCGAGATCGGATTCGGCCAACCAGCAGGCAGTGGAGATCGTCACCGCCGCTGAGACCACTCGGTCTGCCGCTCAGCCGCGCACCGCGCCAGGAGCGGCTCTGACGTCGGTTACCGCGCATTCACCCACGGAGACTGCGGCTACGCTTGCTGTCGGGGCTGCCATGGCGGACGCTCCCGAACTGGCAGCGGTTCCGAAGGTGCTCGGTGAGCTGTTGGCACCCGCTGAATCGGTATCCGGCGTCGTGTCAAAGGTCCTGGCGGGGATAGGCCTGAACCCCTTCGTCTCCGGCAATCCGCTCGCCCCCGTCGAGTCACCCGCGCTGTGGGCAATGTTGGCCTGGGCGGGGCGCCGCCGGGCAGCGGAGCCGGAGCCGTCAAACTTCGGGCGGATCTTCCCAGTTGCGGAGAAATCAGAAGACACGGGCGTCCTCGAGCCCCTCAACGGGCTCACGGACCAGCAACTGATCGACCTCGCGCAGACCATGTTGGGGGAGGGAGCGACCGAAAATCCCAAGGGGACAACCGCCGGCTACACCTACTTTGGCCAGTTCATCGACCACGATCTGACCCTCGACACTCAACCGTCGCCAACCGACACCGTTGACGTCGAGGGTCTCGTTAACGGCCGTACGTTCGCGTTCGACCTCGACTCGGTGTACGGCGGCGGACTGGAGGAGAGTCCAGAGCTCTATGACGGCGACAGGTTCTTGATCGGCACAGCCACCGACGGCGTGTCGCCAGACCTGCCGCGCAATGCCGATGGCTCGGCGATCATTGCCGAAGCACGCAACGATGAGAACCTCATCATCTCCCAGATTCAGCTGTCGTTCCTCAGGCTGCACAACTCGCTCGTGGACGAGGGAATTTCCTTCGGTGAGGCTCAGCAGACGGTGATCAGTGCGTACCAATACGTCGTGCTGAATGACTACCTGCCCCAGATCGTCGGCCAGGACGCGGTGGATCAGGCGCTGAGCCAGTCTGTTTCGGACGGGATCTACCAGCCGGGGTCGAAGGACTCCCCGATCACCCCGGTGGAATTCTCGGTGGCTGCGTTCCGCTTCGGCCACTCCCAGATTCGGAACGGCTACGCCATCAACGACACCAACGGCGCCCTGGTGTTCTCGCTCGACCCCGACGTGCCCGATCTGCGGGGCGGCCGTCAGTTGCCGAGCGACTTCATCATCGACTTCAACAACTTCTTCAGTGAGTTGCCGCGAGAAAGCGACGAGAACCCTGCGCAGATCGGCGAGGCGATTGACACGAAGATCTCGGAGTCACTGTTCAACTTGCCGATTCCGGGCGTAGCGGGTAGCGGGTCGAACGTGCTGGCATACCGCAATCTCGTACGTGGCAGTTTCTACGACCTGCCCTCGGGCGAGGCGGTCGCTGAGGCGATGGGCCTGCCGGTCGTCGGTGAGCCCGTCTTCGATGAAGGCACGCCGCTTTGGTACTACATGCTTCGCGAAGCCGAATTGACTTCGGGGGGTGCAGAGCTCGGCCCCGTTGGCGGCGCGATTGTCGCGGAGGTATTCGTCGACCTACTCCGGTTAAACGGCGTGAACAACAAGATCGGAGAACCGAACCTGCCGGACGTATCGGGCGGAGACTTCCAGATCGGGGACCTGCTGGTTGCCGCTGACCAAGTCGGGGGAGACGAACCCGAGGTCGAGGCTCCGCGCCGGCCGCACGGCGAAAAAGCTCGTCCAATGCGGGGCCCTGTGCAAGAGATATCCGCGCCACGCCGACACCATCACGGACTTGGGCAAGCTGCTCACGAACAAGCTGCTCACGAACAATCAGTGGCCGACCTCCTCCTAGTCAACAGCAGGTAGTAGGTCGGTTAAACGTCTACCAGGCCGCGGGTCACTGCTCCGGCCCTGGTGGCGAGAGTCACGCTCGGGCCTACGGGTAGCACGGGATTTTGCATTTCTTTTCTCTCTCAGATGTGATTGGCTTTTGCACTCGGCGGCCCCGATTGGTCCCGCAGTCGAACCAAGGAGCTCTCAGATGTTGTTTTCACACCGTGTCGTCCACCGCGCGACGGCTGGATTGATCTGCAGTGGGGCGATGGCAGCCGCGATGCTGTTCGGTGGCGCATCGTCGGCGCTTGCCCAACCCGCACCCGACCCCGCACCTCAACTCGCACCTAATTGCACGGCGGCCGACCTCGCTCAGGTGTCGGGCAATGTCGGAACGGTGATGGGCGTGTATCTGTTCACCCACCCCGACGTCAATGACTTCTTCACCAGCCTTCGCGGGAAGCCCGACGATGAGATACGCGGTGCGGTCCAGGACTACATGAACGCCCACCCGCAGGTCGAGGCCGAGATCACCGGGATCCGGCAGCCGCTGAAGGACCTGAAGATTCGCTGCGAGGCGCCTGGTGAGTTGCCGCGCTGATCTCAGCTGTCGCCACTTAAGCCGAGGCGGGGTGTTCCCGTAGGATTCGACAGCAAGCCGGGGCATAAATGGTTGTCGGCACACGGGTTTTGTCGGCATACGGTTTGTCACTGAAGGAGAAAGAGCATGAGTCGCTGGACTCGATCATGGACCGCGTCAGTGGTTGCTGCATCGGCATTCGGGGTTCTTCCCGGGGCTGTCGTCCTGTTCCAGACCGCCGGGGTTGCCCACGCCGATGTGTGCGCAAGCGTCGGCCGGCGGGTGTCCGTCGGTGGTTGCGCGAACCTCGCCGATGTGGTCGCGCCCTACGCTCCACCGCCGGCTTACTACGCGCCGATGCCCGACGACATACCGCCGCCGCCGAATGGGGGCGGTTGTGTGAGCTACAACGGCCGGTGGGTTGGCGCCAGCAGCTGCAACTAACCGGTGCAAGCGCGCCGGAAAATCATCCCCATCGGATGGATCCCGTCGAGGGATTAGACGGTGGGTACAGTGACGAGCATGGTTGACGCTGATCGTAATTCGAGGTCGCATCTTCCCGTTCCCAGTGCGCAGCGAACGGGTCTGATCACGTACGACGCGAAGGATCCCGATACGTCGTATCCGCCGATCGAGCAGTTGCGTCCGCCCGAGGGTGCTCCCAACGTGCTGGTGATTCTGCTCGACGATGTCGGCTTCGGTGCGGCCGGCGCGTTCGGCGGCCCGTGTCAGACGCCGAACGCGGAGAGGTTGGCGGCCGACGGTTTGAAGTACAACCGTTTTCACACCACCGCGCTGTGCTCACCGACCCGACAGGCGCTGCTGACCGGGCGTAACCACCATTCGGCCGGGATGGGCGGGATCACCGAGATCGCCACCGGCGCGCCGGGGTACAACTCGGTGTTACCCAACACGATGTCGCCGATCGCACGCACGCTGAAGCTCAACGGGTACAACACTGCGCAGTTCGGTAAGTGCCATGAGGTGCCGGTTTGGGAGACCAGTCCCGTCGGGCCGTTCGACGCGTGGCCCACCGGCGGCGGTGGCTTCGAGTACTTCTACGGTTTCATCGGCGGTGAGGCCAACCAGTGGTACCCGACCCTGTATGAGGGCACGAATGCGATCGAGGTGGACCGCACGCCCGAAGAGGGCTACCACTTCATGGAGGACATGACCGACAAGGCCATCGCCTGGATCGGGCAGCAGAAGGCGCTGGCACCGGATAAGCCGTTCTTCACCTACTTCGCCCCCGGCGCCACCCACGCGCCGCACCATGTGCCCAAGGAATGGGCCGACAAGTACGCGGGAAAGTTCGATCAGGGCTGGGACATGTTGCGCGAGAAGACGTTTGCGCGTCAGAAGGAACTCGGGGTGATCCCGGCGGACTGTCAGCTCACCGCCCGCCACAAGGAGATTCCGGCCTGGGATGACATGCCCGAGGACCTCAAGCCGGTGCTGCGCCGCCAGATGGAGGTGTACGCGGGCTTCTTGGAGTACACCGATCACCATGTCGGGCGTCTGATCGACAGCCTGCAGACCATCGGCGCACTCGACGACACCCTCGTGTACTACATCATCGGCGACAACGGAGCTTCCGCAGAAGGCACGCTGAATGGCACGTTCAACGAGATGCTGAACTTCAACGGAATGTCGGCAGTCGAAACGCCGGAGTTTCTGACCGATCGACTCGAGGCCCTGGGCGGGCCGGACTCCTACAACCACTACGCGGTGGGTTGGGCGCACGCGATGGACACCCCCTATCAGTGGACCAAGCAGGTCGCCTCACACTGGGGTGGCACCCGCAACGGCACGATCGTGCACTGGCCCAAGGGGATTGACAACACCGGCGAGATGCGGTGGCAGTTCCATCACGTCATCGATGTCGCGCCGACCATTCTGGAGGCCGCCGGACTGCCGGAGCCGATCTCGGTGAACGGTGTGCAGCAGCACCCCATCGAAGGGGTGAGCATGCTGTACTCCTTCAACGACGCTGACGCGCCCGATCAACACGAGACACAGTATTTCGAGATGTTCGGCAACCGCGGGATCTACCACAAGGGGTGGACCGCGGTGACTCGACACAAAACGCCGTGGCTACTCATCGGCGAGGAGACCCCAGCCTTCGACGACGACGTCTGGGAGCTTTACGACACCACCAAAGACTGGAGTCAGGCCGAGGACCTGGCCAAGGAGATGCCGGAGAAGCTGCACGAACTGCAGCGGCTGTGGCTCATCGAGGCCGTCCGCTACAACGTGTTGCCGATGGACGACGACCTCGGCAGGCGGCTGAATCCCGACGTCGCCGGCCGTCCGGTGCTGATCAAGGGCAACACCCAACTGTTGTTCGGCGGTATGGGCAGGTTGTCGGAGAACTGCGTCGTCAGCATCAAGAACAAGTCACATGCGGTGACCGCGGCCATCGAGGTGCCGGAGTCCGGTGCCGAGGGCGTGATCATCGCCCAGGGTGCGAACATCGGTGGCTGGAGCCTGTACGCCAAGGACGGCAAGCTCAAGTACTGCTACAACCTGGGCGGTGTGCAGCACTTCTTTGTCGCGGCGTCCAGCACGCTGCCGGCCGGTGAGCATCAGGTGCGGATGGAGTTCGACTACGCCGGAGGGGGGATGGGCAAAGGCGGCACCGTCACTCTCTACACCGACGGTGAAAAGGTCGGCGAGGGGACGATCGACGCAACGTTGCCGATGGTCTTCTCCGCCGACGACGGCTGCGACGTCGGCCAGGACACCGGCGCACCCGTCTCACCTGACTACGGCCCGCGTGGCAACGCCTTCAACGGCCGGGTCATGGGTGTGCAGATAGCGATCGCCGATGCTGCCGAGTCCGGCGGTCCGGTGATCTCCGCGCAGGAAGCGATCCGGGTGGCGATGGCGCGCCAGTAACGCGGCCTCGCGACTCAGATGTACTGGTCGCGGAGTACGCGCTTGAGGACCTTGCCCGCCGGGCTGTGGGGAATCTCCTCGGTGAAGATCACCTTTTTCGGCAGCTTGAAACGCGCCAACCGGGTGCCGCAGTAGTCAAGGATGTGCTGCTCGGTGACCGTGTTCTCGTCGGCGACGACAATGGCACAAGCGATTTCGCCCCACTTCTCGTCAGGCATCCCGATGACTGCGACCGCGCTGACGCCGGGAATGCCGATGAGGACGCCCTCGATCTCCGCGGGGTAGATGTTCTCACCGCCGGAGATGATCATGTCCTTCATCCGGTCCTTGATGTAGAGATAGCCCTCATCATCAATCTCGCCGATATCGCCAGTACGGAACCAACCGTTATCGAAGACTGCGCGGGTGGCGTCGGGGCGATTCCAATATTCCTTGAGCAGGAAGTCGGACTTCATCACGACTTCGCCTTCTCCGCGTTCGCTGATCACGCCGTCATCACTGCGAACGCGGACGTCGGCGAACATGGTGGCGCGTCCGGCCGAACCGACCTTGCGCAGTGCGTCATCGCCGAGCAGCATGGTGCCGCCACCGCACGATTCGGTGAGCGCATAGCCCTGGATGACCTCCATGTTCTTGGCGGCATACATCTTGATCAATGACTCGGGCATCGGTGCACCACCGGTGATGAAGGTTCTGAAGTCAGGCGCGTCGAGCTCTTCGAACTGGGGCACCAGGCGCATGAAGTTCAGGATCGCCGGCACGGCACCGCCGACGGAGACCCTTTCATCGACAATCAGCGACCATATCTTCACCGGATCAAACTGTGGCATCGAGATCAGGGTGACGCCGCGCATCGCGCAGAAGATGACGGTCGTCAGTGCCGCGACGTGGAACATCGGCAGCGGCAGCAGAATGCGGTCCTTATAGTGCCCATCGACTGTCATTGCCCAGGCCGCCGCCCCGGTGTGTACCGAATCGTGGGTATGAACAACGCCCTTCGGCAGGCCGGTGGTGCCGGAGGTGTACATGATGAATAGGTTGTCCGAACCACCGTGTTCAACGGTCGGTTCGTCGTCGGCTGCTGCCTCAAGTTGCTCGGCGAGATCGCCCGCGCCACCCGCGGCCGGCACCCACGATTCCACGGTGCAGGGGTGTTCGGTTCCGCCCTTGACGGCGTCAACGATGCCGGCGAATTCTTCGCCGTAGACGAGGACCTTGCTGCCACTGTCGGACAGAATGAATTCCAGTTCGGGCGCCGCGAGGCGGGTATTGAGCGGTACTGCCACGGCCCCGATCTTGGCGGCGCCGTAGAAGATGCAGCAGAATTCGACACTGTTGGGCATCAAGAGCGCTACGCGGTCACCGGCGCCAATCCCGAGCGAGGTCAGCACGTTCGCACATTTGTTGGCCAGCGCGTTCATCTGGGTGTAATCGAGGCGAGTGTTCGTAGACGGTTCGACGTACGCCTCGAGGTGCGGCGAAACGACTGCCCGTTGCTTGAACATGGCACCAATGTTCTTCATGAATTCTCCGAGTCCGGTGTTGTCTTGGCGACCGTTGTTGTTTTGGCGACCTTTGTGCCAGTGTCGATTTGGAGCTGGCCTAGAGCTTCTGCGATCAGTTCGGCAAGGCGGGAGGGTTTGTCTACCGCCTCGGGGGCGGCGCCGACAGCCAGGCAGATCGTGGTGTTCACACTAGCGAAAGTGACATTGACGCCGGCGCCGGGCGGCAGAATCGGGAGACCATGGAATGCGACCATCGGCGCACCCGCAAGATAAAGTTGCGCGGTCGGCCCCTTCATGTTCGAAATCGCCAGGTTGGCGCTCGGCACCTTCCCGAACCCGGGCGCGTTGTCCGAAATCGTCAGGCTGCTGGCCAACATCACCGTGTAGGCCTGGCTGAACGTCTTCTGCATGCCGCGCCCATCGCGATCAGGTCGGCGGCTACTTGGTTGCCGCCGCCACCACCAGATTCGTCTCGCAGCGACATCGGCATGAAGGCCACCAAAGGCATATCCGTCGGCGCCTGGCGTTCGCTGAGGTAGTCATGCACTCCAGCGTCGATGATGGTCATGACGACATCGTTGAGGGACGTATCCGTCTCCTTGGCCGTGTTGTTGAAGAGCGTCCGTTTCGCGCTGAAGGGCAACGATGCCATCGCTCATGAAGTTGCGCATCGCGCGCAGCCCGCCTTCACCGTCGATGGATTCGGAGAAACGACGTTCGGTCACGAGCGCGGTCTCCCTCGTCGAACGGACGACGGCGGGACTCACCGATGCCCCGCGTGACTTTCCGCCGAGCCGAGCGGGCGAGCACGTCAGCGAACCATGCGGGCTGAGCACTCGTCCGCCGTTACGGTTTGCGCACCACTATTACCGGCACAGTTGCGGAGTTCACCACGGCGCTTGCGACCGAGCCCAGCAGCATGCCCGCGAATCCGCCACGGCCATGACTGCCGACAACGACGAGCTGAGCGGATTCCGAGTGCTTGAGGAGCTGATACGCGGGCCGATCGGCCACCACGACCCGACGTACCGGCACATCCGGGTAGCGCTCTTGAAAGCCTGCCAGACGTTCGGCCAGGACTTCCTTTTCGCTGGACTTGATGTTCTCCGTTTCGGCCGGCGACCAATTGATACTGGGGAACCCCATGACGGTCATGTCGCTCCACGCGTGCAGCGCCACCAACTCCACACCGCGGCGCGAAGCCTCATCGAAGGCGAGCTCCGTCGCGTGGTCCGAAGTGGGAGAACCGTCGACGCCCACCAGGACTGGTGCGCCCGAGGACGGGAACCCTTCGTCGTGGATGATCGCGACCGGGCAGTGCGCGTGATGTACCAGGGCGGAACTGACCGAACCCAACAACGCGCGATCCACCGCGCCCTGGCCTCGGCAACCTGCCACCAGCATCTCGGCATCTTTGGAAAGTTCGATCAGGGTGGGAATGGGCGCGGCGTCGAGAATCTTGGTCTGTACTTGCGGCGAGCCAGTGGGTGAACTGACGTCCGCGACGATGGTGCGTGCGTCCTCGAGCGTCTGCTCCGCTTGCTCGTGCTGCCAACGTGGGTAGTCCGCGGGTACCGGCACTGTCATCAGTGCCGACGCGGTCGGCGCGGTCGGCGCGGTCGGCGCGTTGACGCACACCACTGAGAGCGGGATGTTGCGCAGCGCTGCGTCGCGGGCGGCCCACGCGACCGCCGCGTTCGATGGCGGCGATCCATCGACCCCGACTACGATCCCGTGACGCGTCTTGTGAGCTGACATCCCTAACTCTTTTCTCCCATTCAAGGTGCAGACCTACTGCGCCCGGATTTTCGCCTCTACCTCACCGGCGGCGAGTTGTTTGGTGCAGAAGAACCAATCTTCGCAATTGACACCATCTTCGGCGCCGGCCATCCGGTCGCTGGCCACACCGCACGAACCTGCGGGCGGGACGATGACCGGGTCGCCGGGGCGCCAGTCGGCCGGGGTTGCAACCCCGAAAGCATCCGCTGTCTGCAGGGCCTTGACCAGGCGCAGCAGTTCATCGAAGTTGCGGCCGGTGCTCAGCGGGTAGTAAATCATCGCGCGGATGATGCCGGAAGGGTCGACCACAAACACCGCTCGCACAGCCTTGGTAGAGGACTCGCCCGGCATGATCATCCCGTACTGCTTCGAGACCTCCATGCTGATGTCCTCGATCAGTGGGAACGTCACCTCGACGCCACTCATGCCATTGAAGGCGATTTTCTCTTTGATGGTGCGCAACCAGGCGATGTGGCTGTAGAGGCCGTCGACCGACAACCCCACCAGTTCGGTGTTGTAGTCGCGGAACTGCTGCTGCATCGAAGCGAAGGTGATGAATTCACTGGTGCACACGGGCGTGAAGTCGGCAGGGTGCGAGAAGAGGATGGACCACTTGCCGTTGTAGTCGCTCGGGAAGTTGACTGCGCCCTGGGTGGTCTCCGCAGTGAACTCAGGGGCTGGATCGCCGATTCTGGGCATGCTGGCAGGTGCGGGATTCTCGGTGGTGGTCATGTCGATCCTTTCATCCGTCCGCGCCGAGCATATACCCAGCGGAGCATATACCCAGCGGGGTATATGGCTCCAGAGGCACCTGGCATCCGGTGTTCATGTCTGGATCTCCGGCATTCGAAGGTTCATCGGTGGCGCAGTTGAATCAGGTGAATCTATGAGACATAGTGGCAAATATGTCTAGTAAACCCTGGCGGCGCCACGCCGAGGTCGGACACGCCGTCGATGAGCTGCTCGACGCTGCCGGGAGGGCATTCGCCACGTTCGGCGTGGCGAGCGCCACGATGGTCGACGTCGCCCGGACGGCCGGCTGCTCGCGCGCCACGCTGTACCGGTACTTCCCTGATCAGGAGTCGTTGCATCTCGCGTATGTGCATCGTGCAACGCTGCGGATCGCTCATCAGCTGGCGGCCGACCGTGCGGCCGGGGCTCCCGACACGCTCGTCGAACGCATCGTCGCCGGCATCGCGCACGTCCGGGCGGATCCGCTGCTGGCAGTCTGGTTCGAACCCGAGAATATGGCCGTCCCGATCACCGTGAGTCAGAGCTCCACGCTGCTGCAGACGATGTCGGTTGGACTGATCGGCCAGCTCAACGAGCCGCTCGGGCACGACGAACTACAGCGACGGGCTGAATGGATGTTGCGATCGATCGTGATGCTGCTTGCCATGCCCGGTCCAGATGAGGACGCGGAGCGCTCGATGATCGAGCAGTTCGTTGTCCCTGTCATCGCCACCACCTCCGTCATCGCCACCACCCCTGTGAGGAGTCAGATATGAGGTTCAAGTGCGAGGACGTCGGCCTCGAGTTCATCGAGGAAGCCCCGACGCGGTATCAGGCGAGCGAGGAGATCGCCGCGACTCCGGAACAGGTGTTCGACGTTTTTCTCGACGCCGACGCCTGGGTGCAATGGGCGATGCCGATCACCGCCGTCGAATGGACCTCCGGTTTCCCGATCGAAGTCGGGTCGACGCGCACGGTGCACATGCGCGGAGGCATCATCGGGTACGAGGAGTTCATCGCCTACGAACACGGCGTCCGGATGGCGTTCCGGTTCGACGAGGTGTCAAAGCGGGGGATCGAGGCTTTCGCCGAGGACTACCGCGTCACCGATCTGGGCGGCGGTAGATGTCGGGTCGACTGGACCATGGCGATGAAGAACGCTCAAGGGAACTTCGGCTTCATGTCGCATCTGAGCGATCCGGTCATGGGTTTCATGGTTCGCCGAATGCTTCGCAAGTTCGGCCGACTGGTGGAGTCAACGAAGGTCGGGACGAAGTGAAAAATTTAAAGAACACGACGCTGGATGGCATCGATCTCACAGACGCGTCGGTGTGGGAGAAGGCGGCGCCGCACGACTGGTTGGACCTGCTGCGTTCCGAGGATCCGGTGCACTGGCATCCGGAAACCGATGGCCCGGGTTTCTGGGCACTCACCCGCCACGATGACGTCCGCCGGGTGTCGGTATCCC
>Ga0210003_1001350_pt1 | contig 21789 bp, 16 predicted proteins | sample LantaG_FD_182804 | JGI IMG/M metagenome (GOLD analysis project Ga0210003, IMG submission 182804) | Deep subsurface microbial communities from Baltic Sea to uncover new lineages of life (NeLLi) - Landsort_02402 metaG (SPAdes) (version 2) | ecosystem: Environmental > Aquatic > Marine > Oceanic >... | reverse complement strand
AGAAGCAGATATGGAATTTTATGAGATCCTAAAAAGAGATGAGTTTAGAGCGGCCAAACTTTATTATTGGGGTGTCAAATTATGCGGGTGGATCTGGTGGGGACACGAATGATAAGCTCTTCGCAAAAAAAAGGGACGCCGCACGATTAATCGGGTGACGTCCCTTTTTTTATTTAGTGCTGATTTTTGACCATTGGGTTCTTAGTCTGGAGATTCGGCGGGAGGCGTTGTTTTTTTTGATAACGTCGCTTTTTGCCGCTTTAGTTAATTTTGATTCCAGTTTTTTGAGTAAAACGTCGGCTTCTTCACGATTATTCTTCGCAATTACCATTCTTGTATTTTTTGTAAGCGTGCGAAGTTCTGACATAACTGTTTTATTTCGAAGGTTTTTTTTCTTATCTTGCCGCAAGCTTTTTATAGCGGCTTTCTTGTTTGGCATAGTGTTTGTTCTCCTTAAATGGCCCCTTCTCTTTGTTCGGAAAACTGAGAGAAATAGGGGAATTAACTACTTTTAAACGTTTGATTTAGGCCGTTAATTTAGCACAGCTTGTTTGTTTTGTCAATATTTTTTGTGTGACGCGAGCGTGAGGCCAAACCCTAATTAGGATTTGAAAGTTTATAACATCAAATGACATAAAGAGAAAGATGTGCTATTATATTGGTTCTGAACGAAGTTTTAAGAAAAAAGGGCGCGCGCATGGGCCGCCTCTACGAAGTCGGGTGACCCCCTACTTCTCACTTAATTATTAAATGCTAATGACTAATATTAAACTTTTGAAATCCAGCGGGATAATCGGGGGCGCGACGGTTTCGAGCCGAATATTGGGCTTTTTTCGTGACATTCTTTTCGCGAAACTTTTTGGGACCAATATATTCGCTCAGGGGTTTGTTGTGGCTTTCAAACTGCCGAATATGCTTCGTGATATGGTGGGTGAAGGAGCTACAAACGCGGCGATCGTTCCGGTTTTGAGTGAATATAGGCATGTGCGTTCCGAAAAAGAATATTGGGAAGCGGCGGGTGTTATATTAAATTTGATGCTTATCGTGCTTGTCGTTTTATCGGCGGCAGGGGTGATTTTCGCGCCGATCTTGGTACGGATAATAGCGCCGGGTTTTTTACGCGATCCGGAGAAGTTTCGGACGGCGGTTTTTTTAACTCGCATGATTTTTCCTTATATACTTTTTCTGGGTATGACGGCGTATAGTAAAGGTGTTCTTAATTCTCTTCATTATTTTATGTCCCCGGCTTTCGCGCCGGTTGTGCTTAATGTGACAATGATATTAGCTCTGGTGTTCTTGTGTCCTGTGATCGGGATAAAGGGGATGGTGATCGGAGTTTTATCGGGCGGGATATTTGAAGTGTTACTGCAGGTAATCCCGCTAAAAAAGCGAGGATTCAAGTTTGCCAAAAATTTTCGATTTGTTCATCCGGTCGCGCGAAGGATCGGCAGGCTTCTTTTGCCGAGAATGGCCGGTACGGCGGTTTATCAGGTAAGTGTGCTTATTGATACTGTACTCGCGTCGTTCGCGTGGATTGTCGGCGCCGGTGGTGTCGCCGCGCTATATTATGCCAATCGTTTAGTGCATTTGCCTTTGGCGGTTTTTGGTATATCGCTTGCGACGGCGGCGCTTCCGAAAATGAGTAAAGAAGTTGCCTCAAACGATATGGGTAAATTCAAGAAGACTATCGCGTTTTCTCTTAAGGCGGTGTTCACGGTTATGGTGCCGGCCGCGGTAGGGCTTATGCTGTTGGCCGGGCCGATCATTAAGACGTTGTTTCAAAGAGGGGAGTTTACATCCTATTCTACGGGGATAACATCTAACGCGCTTTTTTTCTATAGTTTCGGACTTTTGGCTTATGCCGGTATAAAAATTCTGGTAAGCGCGTATTACTCGATGGGGGATACGCGTACGCCTGTTAAAACTGCCGCTTGCTCTTTAGTGATCAATATCGTGCTTAACGTGATTCTAATGTATCCGCTAAAGCTTGGCGGACTTGCTTTAGCGACATCCGTAGCGGCAACGGTTAATTTTTTGGTCTTGTACGCGTTATTGGTTGTGAAAATAGGGAATATCGGTACGGCGCGAATTGTGAGCTCGTTTATAAAAACATGCGCGGCGGCGTTTATCATGGGAATCGGGACTTTTTTAATGGCGCGCGTGTTTTTGGCGGGTACTGAATACCCGAGCTATGTTATGCTCATGAGACTCTCGGTTATAGTATTAGCAAGCGGTGTGATATATCTTGTGACCGCGTATTTGATAGGACTTGAAGGAGTGAAGAAGTTGGCGAAAATGGTCAATAACGAATGGTAAATGGAACCCCGCCAATCTAAAAACACTAACCTAAAATACCAACCTCGTAGGTTCACAAGCGGGCACATGCAATGTGCCCCTACAAACAACCTACGAGGTTGGTGGTGTTTAACCCGCGAGCAATGTGCCCCTACAAACAACCTACGAGGTTGGTGGTGGTTAACCCGCGAAGTTGATTGAGGGGTAGAAAGAAAAAAAGGGGTTTATGGGTAGAATGGCCGCGGGGATATTGGGAACGAAAATAGAAGCTTTGCCGAATTCGGCGGGAGTGTATAAATTCTTAGACTCAAAAAAGCGTGTTATATATGTCGGGAAAGCGAAAAATCTTAAAAAGCGCGTTCAATCTTATTTTCGCGCGAAAGTTGGGAATAATCGATTGGAGCTTTTAGCGCGCGCCGTACGGGATATAGAGATCGTTAGGACATCTTCTTCCGCTGAGGCTCTTATTTACGAAGCGGCGCTTATAAAAGATTATAAACCAAAATTTAACGTTGAACTTAAAGATGATAAATCTTATCCTTTTTTGAAATTGACGATAGATGAAGATTTTCCCAGATTGATAATAACCCGAAAAAGGGTAGCCGACGGCGCGCTTTATTACGGGCCGTACGCTAATCGGAAACTTTTAAAAGAAGCGGTTTTTTTTATGGAAAAAGTTTTTCCTCTTAGAAAATGCCGCAAGTTAAAAAAGAAAGTTTGTCTTGAATATCATATCGGTTCGTGCCGCGGGGTATGTGAGAAAAAAATAACCGCCGTGGAATATAAAAAAATAGTCATGGCGTTAAAAAAGTTTCTTGAAGGAAAAAAAGAAGAGTTGATTCACGCGTTAGAGAAGGAAATGAACAGATTTTCGAGCAAGCGTAAATATGAAGAATCACTTTTCGTGAAAAAGCAAATAGAAGCGCTTATGGCGGTACGCGCGTTTCATGATAGGTCCCGTCAGCCGATATGCGGGGAGCTGGACGAGCTTAAGGATATTCTTAAACTGGATAAGACGCCTATCGTAATTGAATGTTTTGATGTGTCGAATACGAGCGGACAGCAGGCAGTCGGATCTATGGTCAGATTTTTTGCCGGTGAGCCTGAAAAATCCGGATATCGCAAATTCCGCATAAAAAGTATGAAAGGTATAAACGATTATTTGATGATCCGTGAAGTGGTCCGCCGGCGGTATTCACGGCTTTTGAAAAAGAATGAACCGTTTCCGGATCTGGTTCTTATTGACGGGGGAAAAGGGCATTTGTCGGCCGCGATGGAAGAACTTAAAAAGCTGGGGCTTGAAAAAATACGGGTGGCGAGTATTGCCAAGGAGTGGAATCATTTATATTCGTCTCGAAGCGATAGAGCGATAAGGTTATCTCCCGGTACGCGGGCGCTTTTTCTTGTTCAGCGTATACGTGATGAAGCTCATCGATTCGCGATAACGTATCACAGAATGCTTCGCAGTAAAGATAAGTTCGAGACGCCTCTTCGGGAAATAAAAGGAATCGGGCCCGCGCGGGAAAAGAAACTGTTAAAATTTTTTGGGGGAATAAATAATATTCGTAACGCGGGGGTGCAAGAAATTCAAAAAAGAGGGATCGATAGAAGAACTGCCGAAAGGGTTAAGGCAAGGTTGAAATATACCAAAACACCAACCTCGTAGGTTCACAAGCGGGCACATGCAATGTGCCCCTACAAACAACCTGCGAGGTTGGTGTTTTTTTTTGCTCCTAAGCGGGCACATGCAATGTGCCCCTACGATCAACCTGCGAGGTTGGTGTTTTTTTTTACTCGGGCACACGCAATAGGGCCATTCGGGTTGGTTTGCGCGGCGGGCTTGTTCATTTTGCTATTCCGGCAAGTTTTGAAAGACAGTTTTTGCACAATAGGATTGGTACTGTTATAATAAACTCGAAAACACGGAGGAAAATAGTATGGACAATTTAAAAGAAGCGGTTGAAATGTTGGATATTAGACTGAAAGAACTTAGGGGGTATCTTTGACCTCGCCGCGAAAACCAAAGAAATAAAGAGACTTGAAGCGGAACTTAACGCGCCGGAAGTTTGGAAGAATCAGGAAAAGGCGGATAATTTTTCGCGGGAACTAAAAATACTTCGGGCGGTTGTTGTTCCCTATAAAAAAATAGAAGAGAAGTGTCATTCTATTCGAGAATTGTCGGAGATAGTCGAAGAGGACGACGGTGAATCCATTAAAAGCCTTAAAGAAGAGGCGGACGAAGTCAGCCGGAAGATCGACGAGCTGGAATTTAAATGTATTCTCTCGGATGAAGCCGATAAGAATAGCGCGATCGTAAGTATAAACGCTGGGGCGGGCGGAACGGAATCCTGTGACTGGGCTTCAATGCTTCAGAGAATGTATTTGCGGTGGAGTGAAGAACATAATCATAAAGTTGAAGTTATAGATCAGCTTAACGCCGCCGAAGCCGGTATAAAAAGCGTCACATTCATTGTTAAAGGTGACTACGCGTACGGGTATCTTAAAGCGGAAATGGGGGTTCACCGTTTGGTAAGGATTTCTCCGTTTGATTCAAACAAAAGGCGTCACACATCATTCGCGTCGGTTGACGTGATCCCTGATATCGACAAAAATATTACAGTTGAAATTAACGAAAACGATCTCAAAATAGACACGTATCGCGCTTCCGGTGCCGGAGGTCAGCATGTGAACGTGACGGATTCAGCCGTTCGGATAACTCATATGCCCAGCGGCGTTACAGTTCAATGTCAAAAAGAGAGGTCACAGCACAAGAATAAGGCCACAGCTATGAAACTTTTAAAAGCGAGGTTATACGAGCTTGAACGGCGGCGGCAGTCCGAAGATATTATGCAGTCGTACGGCGACAAGAAAAGAGTAGAATGGGGCAGTCAAATAAGGTCATATGTACTTCACCCATACAAGATGGTGAAGGATCATCGCACAGGGGAAGAAACGTCTAACGCGGAAAAAGTTTTAGATGGGGCAATAGATTGTTTTATCGAACGGTATCTTAAGAAGACTGCGGCCGGATAGATCGCATGAGAATGATAATTGTCGCATAATGTTCGAAATGCGCTTTCGGAAACGCCCCTACGCGGGGTGGAAAGAATGGCGGTTTTTGTGTAATGCTCATAAGGGCGCCTCGCGAGGCGCCCTTATGAAAGAGTTTATGTTGATAGAAATTAAGGGGATGATATATGTTTGGTTTATTTAAAAAAATTTTTGGAACACAAAACGAAAGAGCGCTTAAAAAACTTGGAAACAAGGTTTTGGAAATAAACGCCTTAGAAGAGAAGTTTAGTTCTTTTTCTGACGCGGAGATAAAAGCGGAATACGAGCGTATAAAAAAAGAAGTGCTTGTCGAATACGCGAAAACTGCCGAAGAAAGAAATCGGGTGAGAGAGCGAATCGCGACAGCATCTTCCGAAGTGGAACGCAACAAATTTAAAAAAGAGATGAGAAATATTAAAAACAACGTATTGGACGGGAAAATAACGGAAGTTTTCGCAATCACGAGAGAAGCGTCTAAAAGAACAACCGGTCTCAGGCATTTTGACGTACAGCTTCAGGGCGGTATGATTTTGCATGAAGGTAAAATCGCGGAAATGGCTACGGGTGAAGGAAAAACGCTTGTCGCGACGCTCGCGGTATGTTTGAACGCTCTTTTAGGTGAGAGTATACATGTGATTACGGTTAATGATTATCTCGCGAAAAGAGACTCAGAATGGATGGGTGCTATATACAAATTTTTAGGACTTTCAACGGGAATAATACAAAATGATATGCGTCAGGAAGAGAGAAAAAAAGCTTACGCGGCGGATGTGGTTTATGGTACGAATAACGAGTTCGGTTTTGATTATCTGAGGGATAATATGGTTTCGGACGAAGCGGACATGGTCCAAAAAGACCTCAGTTTCGCGATTATTGACGAAGTTGACAGTATTTTGATCGATGAAGCCAGGACGCCTTTAATCATATCGGGACCGGTAAACGAAACTAACGAAGCATATAACCAGATGAGGCCGATCGTTCAGGAAATTGTTAGGAATCAGAAACGCCTTGTAGGGGAATGTCTCGAGCAATTCAGGAAGAAGTCGGCTGAAAATGAAAAAGACGCCGCCGGAGAAATTTTGTATCTGATACACAAAGCTGATCCCAAAAACAGAGATTTTTTAAATATCATAATGAAAGACCTCAACGCGAAAAAACTTTTTGATAAAACGCAATCTCTTTTAGACGGTAAAGTGATGGAAAAAGAGCGGCATGAACTTCTTGAAGGACTTTTTTATGTTTTCGATGAAAAATCGCGAGAGGCGACATTCAGCGCGAAGGGTCAAAAAATGATGCAGGAAAAGTTCGGGATAGAGTTTCTTTTAGAAGATATTGAAGCTAAGCTCGCGGAGCTCGCGGATGAAGATCTGCCGGATGAAGAAAAAACCGCGCGCGAAACAAAACTTGTTGCTTCTTACTCTGATCATCAGCGCAAAGTCGAAAGCATTAAACAGCTTCTTAAGGCGTACATATTGTTTCAGAAAGATGTGGATTACGTGATAAAAGATAATAAGATCATGATCGTGGACGGATTTACGGGCAGAATGATGCCGGGTCGGCGATTTTCAGACGGTATTCATGAAGCTATCGAAGCGAAAGAACGCCTTGAAGTACAGAGGGAGAGTCAGACGTTAGCGACGATAACGCTTCAAAATTATTTTCGCATGTATGACAAGTTAAGCGGGATGACGGGGACCGCGAAAACGGAGGAAGCGGAATTTGAAAGTATTTATCTTTTGCCGGTTATCCAAATGCCGACAAATAAACCTTTGGCGCGTAGTAGCATGCCGGATCGTATCTATAGAACTGAACGGGAAAAATTTAATGCCGTAATTGAAGAAATAATTTCGTGCAATGAAAGAGGCTGTCCCGTTTTAGTGGGAACGATATCTATTGAGAAATCTGAAAAATTATCTAAGAAATTGGAAGATAAGGGGATTAAACATAATGTCTTAAACGCGAAATATCATGAAAAAGAAGCGCAGATTATCGCTCAAGCCGGCCGGTTTCGCGCGGTTACCATAGCGACTAATATGGCCGGACGCGGTACGGATATTATGCTCGGAGGAAACGCGGAACATCTTGCCGAGGAAATCGTCAGCAAGCTGGATATTGATGATCCTCTCGAAAGAGAAAAAACGCGGGAGAAATTTCTTGCGGAGGCAAAAATAGAAATACTTGCCGAACGTGAAAAAGTGATTACTGCCGGCGGACTTCATGTCATCGGAACCGAACGTCATGAAGCTAGAAGAATAGATAATCAGCTGAGAGGCCGGTCAGGCAGACAAGGCGACCCCGGATCCAGCCGGTTTTATCTTTCGCTTGAGGATGACCTTATGCGTATCTTCGGCTCTGACAGAATAAAGGGGATAATGGATAAGCTTGGTATGGAAGACGGGGAAGTGATAGAAAACCCGCTGGTTTCAAGCGCTATACGAACGGCTCAGCGCAGAGTGGAAGGACAGAATTTTGAAGTTCGGAAACATCTCCTAAAATATGATAGTGTAATGAGTCAGCAGAGGGAAGTTATCTATCGCCGAAGGCGAATGGTGCTGACGAATGAAGATTTGAAAAATGAATTTTTCGAATGTTTATGCGTAGGTCTTGAATCGATATTGGAGACAAGAGAAGGGGATTTTCCCGATCTTGAATACATATCAAAGCAGGTCATGTATAAATACGCTTTGAATGTAAAACAGTATTTATCTCCGGGAATGGAAGAGAAAGAGATCTTGGAGATCATATTGGACCGGGCAAAAAAAAGTTACCGTTCGAGGGAGAAATTTGTTGGAAAAGAACGAGTGAGTGAAATTGAAAAATTAGTTATGATCTCTGTTATCGATTTCAATTGGAAAGAATATCTTCGTGAGGTTGATGATCTTAGAGAAGGTATCTCGTGGAGGGCTTACGCTCAGAAAGATCCGCTTATAGAATTTCAGCACGAAGCGTTTAAGATGTTTACTGAACTTATAATCAAAATCGATGAGGAGATTTCCGAACGCATCATGAAAATATCCGCCATGGAAGAGCAATATAAGAAAAATGTTTTCGTGCCGGGGACCGAAGTTTTTGAGCACAAAGAATATTCGGCTATCGGGGATGCTTCAAGCGGACAGGATGAGGTATATAGCAAAAACGAGCATAGTGGTTTATCGAGTTTTCAAGGCGCGCCCGGCGCCGTCCAAAGCGGCAAGACGGAGTATAGAAGAAATGTTCCAAAAGTAGGACGGAACGATCTTTGTCCCTGCGGCAGTGGGAAAAAATATAAGAAATGCTGCGGGAAATGAACCGTAGCGGCACATTGCATGTGCCCCTACGAGTATAACCAACCTACGAGGTTGTTGGCGGACGAATTTATATGCGGGCACATGCAATGTGCCCCTACGAACATAATCAACCTACGAGGTTGTTGGCGGAATTTGTTGGTGATTCGTGGCGGCGCATTGCATGTGCCCCTACGATAGAGTAGAGCCTGTTGTCGGGGAGCGCCTGGCCCGAAGGAGAAATTTGAATATTAAAGCGCGGGATACGCGGATGAAAATGTTGCTGGCAGTGTCATCGGGGATTCTTTCTTTTCTCGCGTTTCCGCCTTTTGAATTCGCGTTTTTGGCATGGGTCGCGCTGGTTCCGATGTTGTGTGTTTTTAGGTATGAAGTCAGTATAAAAGAAGCTTTTTTTTATCCTTTTTTAGCCGGTGTAATATTTTTTTCCGGTCTTTTATCGTGGCTCGCGGGCGTTACAATCCCCGGGATGATCATACTTATTATCGTTCTTTCGAGTCTTTACGGTATTTTCGGGCTCGGCGTTAAATATGTTTTGAAAGCATCTGTAAATTTTTTGGCAATTCCTTTGATGTGGGTGATTCTCGAATATACGCGCGGGTTCATTTTTACCGGATTTCCTTGGGGGCTTCTCGCGTATTCGCAGTATACAAATCTCAATCTTATACAAATCGCTGATCTGACCGGCGCGTACGGAGTGTCTTTTATTATTGCCGCGGTCAATACGGCGTTTGCCGCGTGGGGTTTTCGTTTAAAAAGAAAAGTTGCTTATTTGATGACCGCACTGCTTCTTATTGTAGTGGCGGTCACGTACGGCATATTCAAGTTTAAAAATTATTATGTCAGAGGCAGTTTTAAAGCGAGTGTTGTGCAGGGAAATATTCCGCAAGATCATAAATGGGACGCCGCTTTCGCGGATGAAATTATTGAGAAATATGTAAATTTAACCGAAAAAACCGTAGAGCAGGATTCTCCTGATATGGTAATTTGGCCGGAGACGGCGTATCCGTATCTTGTTGAAAATATGACGGAAGCGCCTCCGGAAATCGCCGCGTTTATTGAAAAATGGAAAACGCCGCTTCTGGCGGGTGTTGTGGTGAAGCGAGGTGACGAATATTTTAACAGCGCGATGCTTTTTGATCAAGACGCGAAAGTTTCCGGATTTTATAGTAAAACGCATCTTGTTCCTTTTGGGGAATATATACCGTTTAAAAAGGCTTTTTCTTTTCTGAGGGAGCATATTGATAAACCTATAGGAAATTTTGAGCGCGGCGGGGATTATGACATTTTTCGGATCAAATCTGTTGTTTTAAGTTCGTCAGAAAAAGCGAAAACGCGCCGTACGGATTTTTATAAGTTCGGTGTGCTTATATGTTTCGAAGATGTTTTTCCGTACATAACTCGAAAATTTGTAAAAAAGGGCGCGAATTTTATGGTGACCATAACAAATGACGCGTGGTTCGGGAAAACTGCCGCCGCTCGAGAGCATCTTCAGGCTTCGGTTTTTAGGGCGGTGGAAAATAGGGTGCCTATGATACGCGCGGCGAATACCGGCATTTCATGTTTTATTGATTCGACGGGAAAGATATTGAAAGTAGCTAAGAAAAACGGAAAAGAGATCTTTGTTAGCGCTTTTCTCGCGGATTATATAAATATGTACGTCGGTCGAGTTTATTATACGACATACGGTGATGTTTTTATGCTTTTTTGCGGAGTGGTTTTAATTTTACTTGTCGGTATTGAAAAAATCTTGAAAAAAGCTAAATTTGCAAAAAATGGAAGTATTAGGTAAGGTATAGTACACTCATAACAGTTGTTTTTACAGGGATGATTTATTGAATGGGGTTTAAAATAAAATGGTTATGGCTAAAACAATACTTTGCCAACGCTCAAAGGAGGCCAACCCTTACGGGGATTCACGCTTACCGTTTAGAACTTGCGGGGACAAGCTTGGCGGGAATGATAAAACAAAATGATCGACAAAATTACTAATCGTTTTATTTTTGGGGTATCAATAGTCGTGTTGGTTTTAGTGGTTGTTTTACTTACGCCGGCGGCGGCTTTTGCCGAAAATGAAATTGTATCCGTATTTTCAGTCAGAGGTGACGTTAAAGTCGTGCAGAAAGGCGCGAATCAAGGAGTGAAGTGCGAAAAAGAAATGATATTGCATGCCGGGGATTGGATCAAGACCGGTACGGATTCATCGGTGACCATCGCTTTTGATAAAGAAGCCGATAATGTAATCACTATCGAAGAAAAAAGTTTGATTGTGCTTAGACTTGACGGGTATTTTAAGGTACAGCTTTTGAGGGGTGAAATATTAGCTATTCTTGAAAACGTTTCACACGATGAAAAATTCAGGGTTTTAACGCCTTCGGTAGTAACGGAATCTTTGAACAGCGGTTGGGGCGCGACGAGTGACGGGGCGTATACGAATGTGGTGGTATTTGATAACAAGGTTTTTGTTTGCGGAATAAATCCGGAAGGCGAGATCGAAAATAAAAAATATTGGATAGAGGAAGGCGAGCAGAGGAAAACTTTAACGTTTGAAGATCCGGGTGAACTTGAGTCTTTATCAGAGAATGCCGTTTTGTGGTTTGAGAAACAGGTTATGGCGCACCATTTGGCTAAAATAGAAGAAAAAGGGTCTCGCGAGCAGGATCTTGATATGGAATTGTTGGGAGCTGAAATTGATTACGGTAATGGTGAGACGGAAGAAACGGCAAGCGCGTCGGCGGACAAAACAGATCTTTTGGAGTATCTGTATAAACAGAGACTGAAATATAAAGCAAAGAGAAGGTAATATGATGCTCGGGGTGGAGAGTCTTTATGAAAAAAATATAAAACGGGTCACATTTACGTTTTTTATCGCGGGAATCAGCGCGATAATGTGGTCCTCCGTGTCTTTCGCGGATACGGTATATATGAAAAAGAACGGGCACATAAAGGGAGTTGTTGTCGAAGATTATAAAGATAGGATAGTTTTGTCGACGATGAACGGGGAAAAACAGCTGATGAGAACTGATATTGAACAGCTTATTTATGACAGAGAAGAACAAAATCTTGTCAGTCTCGCGGAACTTTGTCAGGATAAGGGGCAGTTCATCAAAGCTTACTACTATTACAACAAAGCTTTGTCCATCAATCCTGAGTATAAAAAGGCGCGTAAGGGGTTGAATTATGTCGGGATTTATGTCGTTAATTCCGGGCGTAAGCAGAAACTTGACCATGTTGAACGGCTTAACGCGGGAGAAAGAACCAGCCTTGGGATAAATGAAGGTGCCGATAAAGAAAAACGTGAAAGAGTCAAAGATGTTTTGGGGCTAACTCTTTCGAAAAATTTGGAAAATATTGTTATTTCAGAAGTTCGTCCCGCCTCTCCCGCCGCGAAAAGCGGAATCAAAAAAGGGGACATTATTACGTCGTTATGGGCCAGATCCGTCAAGTATATGGATCCGGAAGATATTATGGATAAACTTTTGAGTCCTGTTATGGATGTTCAAATAACGGTTAAGAGACATTACAATTTGAATTTAAAAAACGCGTCTTTGAAATATGGTAATCTGGCCGGAATAAAACCGGGATATTCCGAAATGGAAGGAATGATAGTGGAAGATGTGTATGAGTCTTCTCCCGCGGATGAGATCGGGATAAAAAAGGACGATATTATATCAGAAATTGGGGGGCAGGACGTAAGATATATGGGGATCAAAGAACTGAATAACATAATAAATTCCGCCTCCGGCGGATCTATTATTTTGACCGTAAAAAGAGATATGGTTATATGGAAAAATTTCGCGAAAAACGGAGGAAGTAATGGCTGAGAAAAAATTTAAAAGAAGACAATATATCGTTCATATGGGATTCCAATTAAAATATATTCTTTACATCCTGCTTTTTATATATATTGGTGCGGCAGTCGCGGGCTATACCGTATATTGGACAACGTGGGTTACTTTAGGAGAAAAACTGGCTAATGTATATCCGAGGAGCCAGCTTATCTATATTTTTCAGTCCGCCAATTGGGTTCTTATCTTCCGAATGCTTTTAATTACGCCTGTTTTTGTGGTTTTAGGGATATTGTTGTCGCATAGAATTGCCGGACCCATATATAGAATAAGCAAGTACATAGATTCTCTTAAAGAGGGAGATTATTCAAGAGACATTAAACTCAGAAAAAAAGATGAATTAAAGGATTTAGCCGGAAAACTGACCGAATTATGTCACGTACTTCGAGCAGATAAAGAAAAAAGAGATACCGCCGCCCGCGGCATCATAGAAGAGATAGAAAAATCCCCCCTCCCCCCAGAAACAATAGAAAAATTAAATAGGGACGTCTCCCATTTAATTAAATAAAAAAAAGGCAGCATAAATAGGGACGTCTCCCATTTAATTAAAAAAAACAAAGTAGGATATAAGTTAATAACGTCACTCACCTAATACCTGAGGGTCAATTTTCCGCGGCTTGCCGCATAATGCGATAGCCCTGAAGGGCGAAAAGGCAGAATGTGATATTCTGTGAATGCGGAGGGGTATCGGAATGAAGAAACAATCAGTCGTTAGGTGAAGGAACAAGGGCGAGAAAACGAATATAAGAAGATTCACAGACGGGGAATTCAGTTAGATTGGTTTGACGAAGGTATTTAACGGGGGATACCCCGTAGCTTGCTACGGGGAGGCTTTATTTAAATAATGGCTCCTTTCGTAATTTTAACAAAATGGGAGACGTCCCTATTTAATTCCCCCTCTCTCCAGAAACAATAAAATAAACTGGGACGTTACCCATTTAATTAAAAAAACAAAGTTAGATAATGATTATTTAATCATGGGTCGTCCCCTAAGCCTTGATGCTAGAGAAATCCCTAATTTATTTTCCAACATTTTAAAGAAAGATTTATTCCCTAAAGGTTTTCCCAATAGGGTATGTTTGTTAATTGTTTCTATAGATATCTTTGAAGGTTCCTGTTTTAGATATTCTCGCCAGTTTTGTTCACTCAATATTTTTTTACTTGGTAATAAAGAAATAATTCCTTGTTCGATGTTGAGATGATCTCTCGCGCTAGACCATTTCCAATCTTCGGGGTTTTTGACAAGTTTTGCTTGTACGGGATTAAGTTCAATATATTGTGTCACAATGTAACTATGTTGTTCATCAAGCGGACAAGAAAAAAAACGATTTTGCCAAAGGTGCCCGATTTTTTTATATTTTGTATTAAAATACTGGGTATAGCACATTTGAGTACAGTTGAATGTTTTGGAAAAAGAATCCAGTTGCTTAGGGATAGCTTTAACATGAATGTGGTTAGGCATGAGAGTATAGGAGGAAATATCGAGATAATATTTAGTTTTATATTTCTCAAGCAGAGTAAGATATTTGATGTAGTCCTCGTCATCTAAAAAAGTGGGAGTTTTATTGTTTCCTCTCTGAGTGATATGATGCGGAATATCTAAAACAACAATACGGGCAGTTCTAGGCATAATGGCTCCTTTCGTAATTTTAACAAAATGGGAGACGTCCCTATTTAATTCCATAGACTTTTGTCTAATGAACGGTAGCCGATGGCTTCAGAAATATGATTTGTTTCGATGATTTCAGAAGACTCCATGTCGGCGATGGTGCGCGATATCTTTAATATTTTGTCGTAGGCTCTGGCGCTGATACCGAGTTCGAGTATGGCTTCTTTTAGTATAATCTCAGCGTCTTTGGACATACCGCAAAAGATTTCTATGTCTTTTGAAGTCATATAAGCGTTATAACCGGCGTGTGTGGATTTATAGCCGAATCTTTTTCTTTGAAGGTTTCGATTATTTATTACGCGTTTTTTGATCGTTTCGGAAGATTCGCCCGTTCTTTTTTGTGATAGTTCGTTATATTTCAGACGCGGCACTTCAAGATGCAGATCTATCCTGTCTAAAAGAGGGCCGGATATTTTGGAAAGATATCGCTGTATTTGATGGGGAGAACACTGGCATTTTTTTTGAGGATCGGTGAAATACCCGCATGGGCACCCATGCGTTACACAATGACAACTTTTTACCCCTCGTTTATACCCTCAACATAGACATTAACCTGCTTGATCTAAACCCCGCATATCCCAAAGAGCCTGAAACACCTGGAGAGAAATTGAGAAAGGCGAGAATGGATAAAAACATGCTTATCAGGGAGTTTGCCGAGCTTATGGACGTCAGTAAGGACACGGTTATTAACTGGGAAAAGAGGGGGACAGAGGCGCGCGGGAGGTATTTGACACAAATACAGAAATTTATTGAGGGTTAACGTGAGGGGTGGTAGAATATGCTAAGTTTGACTTTTATTATCAAAGAAGATAGCAAAGAATGGATGAGAGTACAGACTGTGTCGGATATTGTTTTGCAGGCAGAGTTGATGTATTTAGATAAGGCGCTGTAGAAGATAAAATTGAAATGTTTCGTAATAGGGGCTGGCCATGGATTTTATGATGAAAGGTTATTGCCGGCAAGAAGAAGGGAGAAAGGCATGAATCTGCCGATTAATATCAACGATTTAGTAACGGCGCGAACTGTAGAATGGGAGCGTTTGGAATTTAAGGCGGGCTGGAACCCTGAAGCTGTTCTTTTTACAATGTGTGCGTTTGCCAATGATGTCCATAATCTTGGAGGCGGGTATATCGTTATCGGTATTGAAGAGAAGAATGGAAGTCCTGTATTTCCTCCAAAAGGAATCTCTACAGATCAAATAGACAAAATACAAAAAGAGATACTGAATCTTGGCCATCAGTTTATACAACCAAGTTATCACCCGCTGACCGCGCGATATCAGATAAGCGGAAAAAATATCGTAGTTTTTTGGGTGCCGGGCGGAGAAACGCGGCCATATAAAGCCAAAGTGAGTCTCTCGAAGAAATCGAAAGAATGGGGATATTTTATCCGAAAGCAATCAAGTACGGTCAGGGCAAAAGGCGCGGATGAAAGGGGCTTGATTCGCCTTGCCAATACGGTGCCGTTTGATGATCGTTACAATCAATCGGCAACGGTGGGGGATCTTTCTCAGAGATTGATGGAGGAATTTTTACGGGAAGTAGGCAGTGAACTCTTGAAAGAGGCGAAGAATCTTCCAATAGAAGTTTTGGGAAGGCAAATGAATGCTGTGGGCGGACCGCCTGAATCAGTTTTTCCTAAAAATGTGGGATTGCTTTTTTTCAACGAACAGCCGGATCGATTTTTCCCGGTCACTCAAATTGATGTGGTGTGGTTTCCTGACGGCCCCGGCGGGGATAGATTTGAGGAGAAAATATTTAAAGGACCTCTTTCGCGGATGACAAGGGACGCACTCGCGTATATTCAAAGAACTTTTCTCAAGGAAACGGTTATTAAGCATCCTGACAAAGCACAAGCTGAACGGTTCTGGAATTTTCCTTATGCGGCGATAGAAGAAGCGATTGTTAATGCGGTCTATCATCGTTCTTATGAAATGAGAGAACCGATAGAAGTACGAATCACAGCAGAAGACTTTGTGGTTTTAAGCTTTCCGGGGCCGGATCGCTCAATCCGTATGGAAAATTTACGCGCCGGGAAAGCGGTCAGCCGTTGTTATCGGAATCGCCGTATCGGAGAATTTTTAAAAGAACTGGATATGACCGAAGGGCGTTCCACCGGTATTCCTAAAATCTTAAGAGCCATGAAGAATAATGGTTCTCCGGAACCGGAATTTGAAACAGATGATGATCGCCTGCATTTTTTGATCAGGCTCCCTGTTCATCCTAAAGCAAATAAGTCGATTGCGGATCAATCAGATATACAACAAGAATCACCGGCCCAGTCAGGGGCCCAGTCAGGGGCCCAGTCGGAAAAGATATTGAATGCGCTTGCGATGTCCCCCTTATCTATGTTTGAAATAGTTAAAACTTTAAAGTTAAAAAGTAAAACCGGTGCGTTAAAGAGAGCCGTGAACGAATTACTTTCCAGAAAACATATTGAATATACTATCCCGGAAAAGCCAAATAGCCGTTTGCAGAAATATCGGTTAACGAAAAAAGGAAAAAGGCATTTAAAAAAGCAAGTAGGACAAGTAGGATAGGAGCGTTCAATGGATAAAGATGTTTCGGTGCCTCTTGTATACAACATCAATATTAAACTAAACCTGAACGATTTTGACCCCAAATATCCTGAAAATCCCAAAACTTTTGGCGAAAAAATAAGAAAAGCAAGAATGGACAGGAACATGCTTATAAAGGAACTCGCTTTGAAGATTGGTGTTACCGAAGATACGGTCATCAATTGGGAGATAAGTGGGGTAACACCGAGAAAAATACATCTGGAAAAGATAAAGAGTTTTTTTGAGATTTAGATCTATTCTTCCGCATAGACTTGTACTTTATTCCGGCAACGGAAATAGTCCGGTTTTCGCTATTCACTCATCAGTCTAACCAAAAATTAAAGTTTCAAAAAGCCAGCTATTGTGTGTTGACATACGATGCATGCAGGGGATAATTACATAAATCCTCGTACATGTTTTCCCGACCATTATAAAAGCACATTAGTTAAGAAAACAAAACTCGGCTATCTTTTGATTGCGTTAACTTTGGTTGTGTGATAAAATCATACGCATGAAAGGACAATCAAAGGACAATCAATTGTACAATTTCAAAAATAGACATATTATATCTATAAGACCCATCATAATACTTACAATATGCCTGCTGTTTACTTCGAATAGCAGTACCACATATTTGCCTAAAACTCTACACACACCTACTGACCATACTCTTTCAAGATGGTTATTATCAGATTCCTTAACAGATGTTGGTATAGATGATCCCTTGGAAACAACTTCTGCAGCAGTTACCGGTCTACATTATCTTGAAAGTGGCATACCTGTAAAAATTGTTAATGCATATTTAAGGGAAGCAGCGGATAGGATAGGTGAAAAAGAAAGAATCAAGTTTATTTCCTGTAGCAGTCAAGATCAAGGAATCGTAAGGGCAAGGTTTATCGTAATTAATCAAAAACACACACACTGTGAGATCATACTACAAAATGGCAATATTTCAATCAACAAGATAAGCGATAAAGATAAAGGTACAATACCAACGATTATTTATGGAGAAACTCTACAAAAGGAATTAATAGAAACTGTTGAAGAAGTTTTTGAATGGTACTCACGAACAGTTGAAGGCGAGGGAAAAATGGATGTCCTTTTAGTAGAAAAAATTCAACTAGAGGAACAAGTCCACATACGATTAACTAAAAAAGATTTACATGGAGATAGAATAAACAAATTAACCAAAAATGCCATATCATCAAGATTTATAGAGGAAATAAATGAACGAAAAGCTCAAGCTGATAAATACCTTGAAGATGCTAGAATACAAGCAACTGAATATTTGTCAAGAGGAAAACTAAACCCAGATACATATGTATCAATCATACAATTATACGAACTTGCACGTAATACATATGAGATAATTGCTGTTGCAACAGGATATCAAGAAGAAGTACTTATTCAACAATCTAATATACATATTGAATGCGAGCAATTCCGACAACAAGCTGTTGATCCAGATGTTAGGCCTGATTTTGTAGTCTCCATAATAACATCAAATAGATCAACTTCACTAGAAAGACTCTTAAAGTCGATTTTAGAAGAATTAACATTATTCCCTTATGGAGTAGACGCTCATGGACGTTCAACAAAAATTAAATTATGTGTTGTTGATAATTCTTGCGACACTTCTAATACACATAAAAATAAGGATATCATAAAAAGATTTTCTAAACTCATGCGACTGCCCATACATTATGTAGATATATCAGGAGATGCACATCCCCACAACTATACATACCCAATCCAAGTTGCAGAAAAAACAAGTGAATTGTTAAGCAGCCCTACAACCCTAAAATGTGTTTTAGATGATGACGTACAAATAAAAAACCTAGTTCCACTTCACAATGGACAATTAGGCACTAGGCATATATTCCCATATTTCGACAAAGCCAGAACCATAATGGAAAACCCTCAAATAGATGAAGTCGATGGAGGAGTAACCAATGCTGATGGGGCAACTCCCTTTAGAACAATTTTAAGTGCATCTATCGATTTATGGCATATGTTAAATGTTTTTTCTACTTTGAATCCAGAGAGCAAATATGACCAAGGTGTTGATATTCGCATGTATACTGTAAATTATTTATTCAATCCCGCTCAAACCGGATTTGTTGATAAAAAGTTACACCCTCGACTAAGAATTCCGCAAGAAGGTGAAAGTCTAATGGTTGGAGATCAATTCAAAATATACTGCAATCAACTTGAATCAACAAAATATGGCAATAGGGTTGGCAAAATTATTGTACACCATCCTCCAAGTTATTTTATTGAACAAAATGGAGCTCCAAGAATACACACAATCCCGAATGAAGCAGTTGGAGGAAATCGCATAGCACGTTACGGATCAACATCTTCGCCTTTTTTTGCACCACCATATATGCGTCGTTTACATCAAATACGCTCACAAATATTAAACAAAATATCAGTAGAAGGTAACTCGTTTTTTGCATCATTGCCACTATATCACGATCGCCCAGCATTTCACTCTGAATTAACAGATGACGCATTCATTGCCAATATGAGAAAAGGTCTGATGAGTAAAATCTTTAACGAGGCATTTGGCGCGTTGCTCAAGAAAACAGCATTTAGTGCTGCGGTTTGCAAAACTGAAGGAGAAAAATATCGAGAACTTTTTAAAAACTTGCAAGCATGTATAAAAGAACATTACAACAAATCTGATGATTCATTACGCAGAGAATTAGTAGCTTTAGAAAAAGAAATTTGGATTGTCTATTGTCAGGAAATGTGGGGTGTAATTAAAAATCTATTAAAACAAATTGACGATGCTGAATATTTAACAAGTACAAAGTATTTTTGGAACAACAATCCAGAATATAAAGAGGCTGTTGACCAATTAAGAAGTTGTTGTACATTTCTAAAATACTATTATGATCCAGATGGAAAATTTACATCTAAGCTCGATCGGGTATTCAAAATTGGTGAAGGTGAAATCATAGATCAAATTATTAAAGATTTATTGGATACAAACATTGAATCCCTAGCAGAACCACTACCCGTTGATTTTCTTCAAACTAATTCGGAAATTATAGAGACACCTCCCGCCCCTAAAAAAGGATCGTTATATTGGCATGCCCGCTATACATCTAAGGGACATCATTCTGATGAAATTATTTCGGGACTTCAAAAAGAAATTCGCCAGGGAAACCAAAAGGCATTGTATTGTGCCTTGGAATTATTACATAGCGGAAAGGATCTGGAACAAAAACTGTGGCAACGGTTATTAATTATATCTGTTGAAGATGTCGGAATATCTGATCCGGAAGCTTTAAGAATAGTTTGGGAATTGAGAAATAGATACTGGAAACTTCCAGATAAATCAAAAGAACGACTTTATGTTGCACTAAGCGCTGTCGATTATTTAGTTAACGCCCCAAAAGACCGTTTTAATGACGAAGTTTATATATGCCATAAACTTCGTTGGCCAAATGTCAATTATGCTGCCGAACTTGAAAAACAGCTAAAAACCGCAATCGATAGCCATAATCAACAATTAGCTTTAACCGCATGCATTTCATTACTTCGAACTGGAAATGAAACCAAAGCACTCGATATTATCTCATCTGCAGCACAAGAACGCGGAGAAGGATTTCAGAGCTTCTATCACACTGTTTTTAATTTAACGAATCTTATAACCACGGAAGATAAAAATTTATTTATAGTTCATATAGTTAACCATTTATGTACTTATCCATCAGATACATATAAAACATCAGATATCACTCAAAGAGCAAACTTAGACATATATAGAACATTTTCTCCAACAGAGATTAACCATTTACAAAATTCCTCCTTTGAAATTAGGAATATATATCTTGATCTCCACACTCAACGAGGAAAAGCATTAGGACGGGACTTTGAATTTTTCATACTTCATAGTTCAAGACTAAAAAATGAGAATCCTGCAAGAGATCGCTGTTATTTGGAACAAATCCTTAAAACGCTAGGTCTGGATGAAAAACAAAAAAACCATGTAGAGCAAAAAAGGGATGAACTCTTTAAACAATTTAAAGATGAAGATTTTATACTAAAAACAGGAATCAAAACACTTAAGAATTATTTAATAAATATGCATATTAACTTAAATTCTTTACCAAAAGAAGGATTATCCAAACATCAGATCGAAGAACAGCTTAATAATAACATTGAAACGCTCGCATTAAAAATTGCATGGTATATTGAACGAGGATTAAACATAAGATACATACTGGAAAACGACACAAAGGACGAAAAAGCTCTTACATTATTAAGAACTAAACTTGGAACTATTGCAAAAGAATTAAACATCCCAAGAGATAAGTTACTAGAAAGTGTTAGTAAACCACATGAAGGTGAAAATGTAATTAAAATATCGCTGAAAAACGCCAGAAACTTTGAAAATATTGAAAAATTTAACGATTGGGAATTTGTTGTTGTCCTCACAGATGACACAACAAAAATGGGCGTACCGATTCCAAGCTACACTGCCGCTATTGCGATAGGACTATCACAAGCAATACTAAGAATATCTGCTGAAAAATCATCTGGGGATGATAACTTTCAAAAATTTGATTCCATAGATCAAACTACAAAATATCTCTTTTTCAACAGAATAAAAAGAATTTACCAATGCTATGGCGTCATAGAAGAAGATGACGACTTTAAAATAGATGATCTAAAATTCATGGTTGTTGGATGTTCTAAAAACAAATTACAATGGGCCAAAGAATATGCCTTACCACCAATAGTGAAAGACCTAGTAGACAAAATTAACGAAATACACGAAATAATACAAAATATTTTAAGAGCCGCCTAATTTGTTTAACTTATACATTTGAAATCCCAAATGGTACTGTTGCGGCGTATACCTGCATATTCCAGGCATTCGTCCCCACCTATTCCGGCAACTTGTCCTCATATAGGGTTAATAGGGACGTTCCTATTTTTATGTCCAAAGACTTTTGTCTAATGAACGGTAGCCGATGGCTTCAGAAATATGATTTGTTTCGATGATTTCAGAAGACTCCATGTCGGCGATGGTGCGCGATATCTTTAATATTTTGTCGTAGGCTCTGGCGCTGA
>Ga0210003_1001349_pt1 | contig 21801 bp, 41 predicted proteins | sample LantaG_FD_182804 | JGI IMG/M metagenome (GOLD analysis project Ga0210003, IMG submission 182804) | Deep subsurface microbial communities from Baltic Sea to uncover new lineages of life (NeLLi) - Landsort_02402 metaG (SPAdes) (version 2) | ecosystem: Environmental > Aquatic > Marine > Oceanic >... | reverse complement strand
TAATAACAAGACTGCGAAGATTCAGACTCTTCTGATTCAGATTGCTGACTCCCCCAACTTTCTGTCTGAGAACTTTCGCTTACAGAAGTTAATGAATAAGAAATAAGAGATAAAGTGCTTTCAGAAGGACTTGAAGAACTTTCACTTAAAGAACTGTCCGAAGTGCTTGAGGAGCTCTCACTTAAACTACTAATGGAAGTGCTTGAAGAACTTTCACTTAAAGAACTGTCCGAAGTACTTGAAGAACTTTCACTTAAACTACTAACTGAAGTACTTGATGAACTTTCACTTAAAGAACTTAATGAGAAACTTGAAGAACTTTCTGATGAAGAATCCACATTACAAACTAAGCAACTTGCATAGGTACCTTCAATTTCACTTGGATAAGAATTAATTTTATCTAGTGTAGCACCAGTATACTTATAACAAATACCTCCAACTCGAATGGATGGACCTTGATAGTCATCAAATATTTTAATTGCCATTATAAAACTCTATATGTATAAATTCAATATATGATATATTCTAAATTAAAAATTAATTTACTGCTCATCATTTAAATATTTTGCACCATTACGAATCGCCCCCGGTATTTTTTCCCAATCTTTTTCTTTTCTAATCCTTAAATTATAATCAAAAATTTCCTCTAATAATTTACAATCAACCTTTAACTCTTTGCATCTACCTATAATCGCTGCCAAATCTTTTGTAAAACACTTACCTCCAAAACCACGTTCTTTTGTTACACTAGTATGAGATAAACCAATTCTTTTATCGGTTACTGTTCCAGCTCGTACCATTTCATAATCCTCATTAAGTGTTTCACATAAGTCATAAAAAATATTACAAATTGCAACTTTTGTTGCTAATAAAATATTAGCTTGGTACTTGACAATTTCTGCAGCAGTAACACTCATCATAAGTATATTTGTATGTCTAAACGATTGCATGGAGCGATATAGCGCTTTTAATTTTGTGATTGCTTCGTCGTCACCACCTAAAATAATTCTATCTGGATGCATAAAATCATGTAGGTGATTTTTTTCTGTTAAAAACTCTGGATTAAATGCAAACGAATTATTGGTATATTTTTGTGAATAAGATTGTGTTGTTCCCGGAACAACAGTTGATTTTATGACAATTAATTTATCATTAACTAACGAACATATCTCTTCAATTACTTCGTCCATAATTGACAAGTCTATGTGTAATGTGTCATTGTCAAAAGGTGTTGGCAAACATACAAAAATAATTTCACTTCTTTCGCAAACTTCTTTTAATGATAAAGTCTGACTCATGTAACGATCATAAATAAATATTGCATGATTATTTTCAAATCCATATTTGACAGCTTTGCCAACAAAACCATATCCAACAATGCCTATTTTCATTATTTTTATTCCTTGATTAAAATTTTTAATATTATACAAAAGATAGACTTGATTATCTTTTGTATTGATATATATTATGGTCACACAGGAGAAATTTTTCAATGAGAACAAAGATTGATGCAAATAATGATATTATTTCTTGGGAGATTCAGAATATGGTTAGTTCTTGGGAAAGACCAAACGTAACCTTCAAAGAAGCAATGAGTAGCCCATATCCTTGCGAGGTACATGATAAATGTACTGCCACTTTTTGGGTTCAAGTAGACGGAGAGGCTTTCGATCTTTCATTGTGTTTACTTAGTGAATTTCCATATCCATACCCAAATAAAGAAATTTTAAAAAACACGAATATATGTCCAGAACACAACATCGATTTTGAAATCCAAAACATTGGATTAGATGAAATATTAATTTATGATTATAAAAGAAGGACAGAATTTCGAATTACTGATTGGATGATAGAAAATGGTATAGCTCCATACGTTCCATTTAAAATACGTTTGGAAGTTTGTTATCATCATGTTGGTGGATATGATGACGAAGATTGGGATTGCGAATATGATTATGAAATATTAGAAATTAAATCAAAAAGTGAAGATGAATTAACACATCAACAGCTTTGGGAAATGTGGGCGAAAGACATTGAAATACAACACATATTGATTGGATAAATAAAAATGACAACCTCTGAATTAATTAAATTATTAAAGGAAGCAGACCCTGATGGAGATACGCCTGTAAGCGTCCAGAATTTTGATATAATGGACGTTGAGAGGGAACCTGCATATCATGATGGATGTCTACAACAATTGCATAGAGACCCGTCTATTGAGACTTATAACGTTATTAGCGCAGAGTATATCAGTAGTGGATTTAAAGTTGTATTAACATCTCTTTCTATTAAAGAGGCAGTTTTTCAAAACCCTGATTTAAAAATTGAATTTGAAAATTCACCTTTAACAGAGAAGTATCGTCAAAATGTTGATGAATGGAGAAAAGAGGCAAACCCTCCAAAGTGTGGGAATACTGGGGAACAATGGGGAAGATATAGTTGTGAATATGATGAAACTGGAACGTGTATTCATTGTGGAGAAGAAATATCATTCTAAGGAAATGACACATGCCGAGTAATTATTCTATTAATCAAATTGTTGACATGAACGTTACGGATTTAATTCATTTGAAAAAGAATTAATTTTTCATATTGCAAAAAGATTTTTCATGCTTATAGTAGTTGAGTAGTAAATGGCATTTGAAATTTGTCAATATTGCACAAGTGATTATCATTTTATTAACTAATATGAAACTAGGAGAAAATTAACATGGATGATATGCAATTAAACAATCCATTTAAAGTTATTGATTTAACAGGTGAAGTTGAAACAAAATATTTTGATGACGTTACATCTGGCAGAAAGTGGATTCGTCATTTATTTCAGTGGAGAACAAATTCTAGATGTGTTATTGAAATTAACGAGAATACAACAGTACCTTGCGACAAATGTGAACAATTTTGTGCCCATATAGATAATATGCCAGTTAGTGAAATTAAAGATGTTCCAAGAACTCCAGCTTTTTGTGCCACTTATTTATGTAATGATGGCAAGTGCCCTTTAGACAAAGCAATTAGAAACGGATGACTAGAAAAGATATTAATTGATTTTCGTTTAGAACGTATCTATAATATAAGAAGATTTCAAGAGGCATAACATGTCATTAAGCACTATTGACAAAGACATTCAAATAAAATGTCCTCAATACGTTAAAGATAATAAATTCTGTTTTGATTATTTAGTCAAAGATATTTATAAGGAATTTCCTTACTTAGGTTTTATTCTTGCAAATATCAAAAGATACCCTAATAAAAACATGAATCATATAGCTGAGATTTCAGTTAAAAAAGTGTTAAAATATAATCCAAATAAAATGGCACAATTGACATTTGAGGAAGCTAAAGCAGTATTACTTCATGAAGTTTTACATATAGCAAATAAACATTTTCCACGAGCAAGATATTTATTTAAAGCGTTATTTTCTTTAAATGACCCTTATGGAAGTTACATGTCAAAAGCAGATAATGAACTAGTGAACTTTTTGTTTCCATTAATGAACATTACAATGGACTGCGCAATTAATCAATTAATTTCAAAAAGATTAAAGATTCCTGATTCGTCAATTACTTTAGAATATCTTGAAAAAGTATCTGGACAAAAATTAGAGGCAGAGCGCGAGTTTGAATATTATTTCGCTGCCTTAAGCAGTAAGAACAAAGAACTTTTGCAAGATTTTTTAAATAAAAACTCTTGTTTACATGAGGGGCAATGGGAAGTTACTGACGAGATGTTACCAGAAGCGTTAGAAGAATTTTATAATCTATTAAGAAAAGCTCATTTAAAGCAAAGAGAATATGAGAGCGCAAGAGGTATTGGAAGCGATTCTTCTGATAGCTGGATGCCGTTACTTCCTGACCCTAGCTTTAATGTTAATGATCGTTTTTTATGGGAATCACTTATTCGTAAGTCGTTAGGCACAATTCGCGGTTTTGATCAAAAAATAGCATTATCAAAGCCGAACAGGCGCTTATATGATAATCCTTTTGGTAAAAAAAGGACTAAAATATCAAAACATGTGGTGATAATTTTTGATACTTCGTCGTCTCTGCACAAGGAGACCTTGGCAAAATTTCTAGGGATTGTTAAAAAGGCAACTAAACGATATAAAACAACGGTTGAGGTATTATTGACGGACACTACCGTTTATAAGGTTTATCAAAATGTTCAAAGTTTTAATAGAAATGATTTTGAAATTCATGAAAATGGTGGAACAGATTTAAGAGAAGGAATTAATTGGATTAGAGAAAATAAAAATTTTGGGTCTTATAATGTGATTATTTTAACAGACGGAGAAACACCATTTTATAGTAGAAATGAATTACCAAAAAATATTAGTGAAATTGGATTTATTTATACAGAAGATCATGAGAAGATTGAAGGCTACAATAATTATGCAATTCTATATAATAACTAAAGAGGATGAATATCTATGAGTGCAACAATTACATTTCAACAGTCATTTGAAATTTTTAAAGCGATTCATCAGGTGGCACATAATGACATTAGGATTACACCTATTTTATGGGGGAATAAGGCAATTGGAAAATCAGAAATGGTTGGGCAATTTGCCAAACAGATTGGTGCTAATTGTGTTTCGATTTTACCTTCACAAATGGAACCATCTGATTTGATTGGTATTCCACGCGAAAGAGATGGACAGACATTTTGGGCATGTCCTGATTGGTTCTCAAATGCAATTAAGGATGAACGTCCATGTGTTTTCTTTGTTGATGAATTTACACGAGCAGAAAGCTTTACTCAACAGGCATTGTTTGAATTTCTTTTAAAAGGAAAGTTACACACACATCAAATTCGACCATTTGATATGGTTGTTGCAGCATCTAATCCTAATTCAGCAGAGTACGATATTAATTTTATGCAAGATGATGCGTTGTTAAGTCGTTTTGCGCATTTTTATTTAGAGCCAACAGCAGAAGAATATCTTAGTTATTTACGTAATACTAAGTGTCACGCTGCGATTATCAAAACAATATCAACACACTTAGATGTAATTGATAGTGGCGTTGCTGTTGATCCAGCGTTGAAATATGTTGCAACTCCTGATAGACGAAATATTTTCAAAATTGGTATGATAATGAATTTTTTAAGTGAAGAACAAATTAAATCAATTGGATTTTCACTTTTTTCTGCCATGGTTGGACCTGATTTAGCACAAAACATTATGCATTCATACAAAGAATTTGAAATGTTAAGTATTAATGATATATTGGATGGAACAATTTTTGTTAAAGATATTGATTTTGAAAGTGACTTAGATAAATTGTCTATTTTGAATGACGCATTAGTGAGATACATGGTCAACAAAAATAATCATGTGCATAAAAAACCAAGACAATTAAAGTCAATAAAGTTTCACAATAAGACATTGTACTTAAAGGAAGTGAAGCATTTGAATAATATTCGCACTTATGTGAGCAAAATTCCAATCGATCAGCAATTTGGTTTTTTGAGGACGCTTAGATATGAATGGGAAACATTAATTACAAAAGATTCTCAATATGATTTTGATCACTTAGTTTGTCTTATTACTTCTATTGATGAAGATTTAGTGACTAAATTAATTAGCTAAAGAATATGTCATTAATTGCTTTACGGTTGGCAAGTCAAAATGGACAATTAGAAGTTATTAAATACTTAGTAGAAAATGGAGCAAATATTCATTACCAAGATGATATCGCATTAAAATTTGCGATTCAAAAAAATCATATAAAAGTGGTTAAATATTTAATAGAAAAGAGTACGGATGTTCGTTCTTGTAATGCTTGGTCATTAAGATGGGCATGTTATTATGGACATTTAGCAATAGTTAAATATTTAGTAGAAAATAGTGCGAATATTCATGATTTTGAAGACGAAGCATTAAGATGGGCAAGTTACAATGGACATTTAGAAGTTGTTAAATATTTAATTGAAAATGGTGCGAATATTCACACTCGGAATGGTTGGGCATTAAAATATGCCAGTAAGTGTGGACATTTAGAAGTTGTTAAATTATTAATTAAAGATTTCAATAAGCAAGAACAAATGTATTGGTTATTAAAATGTCTGAAATAAATGAAAAATTGGCTATTGCATGTTTAAACGGAGATTTGAAGAGAACTAAGTTGTTCATTGAACAAGGTGCAAATATTCATGTTTGGACTGATTGGCCATTAAGATGTGCATGCCAATCTGGGAATTTAGAAATTGTTCAGTTATTAGTAGAACAAGGTGCAGATATTCATGCTTGGGATGACTCTCCGTTAATAAATGCATGCCAATCTGGGAATTTAGAAATTGTTAAGTTTTTGATAGACCGGGGTGCTGATATTCATGCAGAAGATGATTTTTCATTAAGATATTCAAGTGAAAATGGACATACTGAAGTTGTTAAATATCTAGTAAAAGATTTATCTCAACAAGAAAAAATGTATTGGTTATTAAAATGTCTGAAATAAATAAGGAATTAATTCATTTATGTGGAGAAGGTAATTTAGAACTTGTTAAATATTGTATCGAACAAGGTGCAGACGTTCATTATGCAGAAGATTGGCCAGTTAGAGTTGCAAGCTACTTTGGGCATTTAGAAATTGTTAAATATTTAGTAGAAAATGGAGCTAATATACATACTTGTGACAATTTTTCATTAAGATATGCAAGTGAAAATGGACACTTAGAAGTTGTTAAATACTTAGTAGACAGTGGAGCAAATATCCACGAACATGATGACTATGCATTAAGATTTGCAAGTAAAAATGGACACTTAGAAGTTGTTAAATATCTAGTAAAAGATTTATCTCAACAAGAAAAAATGTATTGGTTATTAAAATGTCTGAAATAAATGATAAATTAGAAATAAATCAATCATTAATAAATGCAAGCTTTGACTGTAACTTAAAAAAAGTTAAAGATTTAATACGAGATGGAGCAGATGTTCATGTTTTTCGAGATTTGCCATTAAAATATGCATGTCAAGAAGGTTATTTAGAAATTGTTAAATGTTTAGTTGAAAACGGGGCAGATATTCACGCTTATAGTGATCGAGCGTTAAGATTTGCTTGCTATTATGGTCATTCAGAAATTGTAAAATATTTAATAGAAAAAGGTGCAGATATCCATATTTTTGATGATTATGCATTAAGAATTGCAATTGAAAATGGTCATTTAGAAGTCGTTAAATATTTAATAAAAGACTTAAATAAACAAGAAAAAATGTATTGGTTATTAAAATGTCTGAAATAAAACAATATTTTCTATTCAACTTGAAATTTTTCAAAGACAGAGTATGTTGAACCTAAAAGGAACTATATCAATGCAAGAAATTAATAAAAGTATAATTGAAGCAGATACAAAGTATATTTGCCATCAATGTAATTGTTTAACGAATCATTCAGCAGGATTAGCACTTGCAATTTTTAATAATTTTCCATATGCAAACATTTATAAAATAAGACCTAAGCAACAAGATTGGAAACAACAAGTTAATATTCTTGGAACGATTAATGTCGCTGGAAATGGTGAAGATCAAAGATTTGTGATTAACATGTTAGCACAACTGTTTCCGGGTAAATCTAAATATCCTAACTCAAAAATTGATGGCGTTAGCGCTAGAGAAGAATATTTCAAAATGTGTTTGGAAAAAATTAATAAGATTCCAAATTTAGAAACGATTGCATTTCCAGAAAAAATTGGATGTACTATGGCAGGTGGAAATTGGGAAAAGTATAGAGAAATGATCCAAGAATTTGATTCAATGACTAATGCTGAAGTGTTTTTATATAACTATCAAAACGGGAGTTTAATAGTTTAATATGATGCCAATTAAATATATTTTATTAAAAGAAGTTGTTGAGCCGGAAGTAATTGACCTTGAAAGAATTGGCGGACGTTTAGAATACCATAATATTATGATATCAGTAGATAATATGTTTATCTCTGATTGTGGAGAAAGATGGAAATGTGAACTTTCAAAAAAAGAAACATTTGATGATGAAAAAGTAAATTGTAATATTGTTGAATTTGCACCAACGTTAAGGCAATCAATAATTGGTGCGCTTAAAAAACTTATCGAAAAAAATCATTAGAAGAATTGACATCTATGTATTACGAGTTCGATCTAAACAAGAAAAAAACGTATTGGTTATTAAAATGTCTGAAATAAATGATAAATTAGTTAATGCATGTGAACGTGGGGATTTAGATGAAGTAGAATTTTTAATCGAAGAAGGAGCTGATCTTCATGCTTATTGCGACGACCCATTAAGATATGCAAGTTATTATGGTCACTTAAATATTGTTAAATTTTTAATAGGAAAAGGAGTGAACGTTCATTCTCAAGATAATTATGCATTAAGATATGCAAGTCGTAATGGACATTTAGAACTTGTTAAATATTTAACTAAACAAGGTGCAGATATTCATTCTTATGGTGACTCTTCATTAAGATGGGCGATTTCAAATGGACATTTAGAAGTTGTTAAATATTTCATAAAAGATTTAAATAAACAAGAAAAAATGTATTGGTTATTAAAATGTCTGAAATAAATGATAAATTAGTTCTTGCTTCTGCAATAAATGATAAATTAGTTCTTGCTTGTAAAGAAGGGAAGATTCAAGATGTTAAGTGTTTAATAGAACAAGGCGCAGACATCCATTTATGGAATGATTATCCATTAAGATATTCATGTCATTGTGGACAGTTAGAAGTTGTTAAATATTTAATAGAAAAAGGGGCAAATATTCCTTCTGGTGCGTTAAAAATTGCAAGCGCAAACGGATATTTAGAAATTGTTAAATGTTTAATAGAAAATGGAGCAGATATTCACGCTGTTGATGACTATGCATTAAGATATGCAAGTGAAAAAGGAAACCTTGAAGTTGTTAAGTATTTAATAGAAAATGGAGCAGATATTCACGCTTATTGTGATTGTTCATTAATATGGGCTAGTGAAAATGGACAGTTAGAAGTTGTTCAATATTTAATAGAACAAGGTGCAGATATTCAAGAACTTGACAATATGGCATTAAAACTTGCAATACAAAATGGACACTTAGAAGTTGTTAAATGTTTCATAAAAGAGTTAAATAAACAAGAAAAAATGTATTGGTTATTAAAATTTATGAAATAATGACTTGCAATCGCCTAACAAACAATTATATTAAAGAGTAGAAAAATAAATAAGGTAAAGATGATGCATATCATAGAATTTACTCTTGATAACCCCTCTCGCAACGAAGTTAATCAATATATAGATGTTTTATATAATCTATTACAAAAAAACAAAGAAATAATAATAAAAGTCAAAGGTATTTTCAAAGTTAAAAAAGTTTGTATGAGTCTCGCAATTTTACCTGTCAAATATGAATTCCCAATCACTTTTAATTGCGAATTTAATGAAGAGAATAACGTTTGTAGCTTTGATGTAAAAGCAACTCGCTTCTTCGCATGTCTGTCTTGAATATACCTTTAGAAAAAAAGAAAAATGAATAACAAAGAACAAAAACCTTGGAACACATTCCTTGCATTAGTAAAAGAACGTCCAGATAAATCACTTAAAATAAATAAATATAAGTGTCCTTTTTGTGAAAGTAAAAAAATTACAAAATCTGGATCAACTACTACTTTAGTTGGTGGAAGAGGAGATGCAAACCACGTATGGACATCTTGTTCTTGTCAAATTTGTAAGAAAAGTTTTATCCATGAACATATAAATAATAATACATGGTATACATGCGAACAGAAAATAATTGCTGGAATTCCCTCTTGTTTTGAAAATTATATTTATACTTGTGCTTATTGTAATGGAAAAATTGAGAGACACTATTTAGAGTTAGATAGTGATAACGAAGCAAATTTTTTATCCTCTAGGGAAATAGATGGAGTTTGGAAAAATGAATATAGAATTGTTTTTAAATGTAATAATTGTTTAGAGTCGATTGAATCTAATATTGACCATTGGTACAAAGGATGTGAAAATCCACCAAAAATTTCTAAAAATCGAACTCTTTTATTAGATTGGAAGATATACGAAGAAGTTGGAATGTGTGAATATAATCCATCTGTTTTTAAAAAATTGAAAGGAAAATAATTATGGGCTGCTGGAATGGATCAGATTGTATCACTTTTTTGCCCATTAGATATGGCGACCCAATTAAATTATTAATCCTTAAACAACATTTAACACAACCAAGTCGAGGCAGTGGAGTTTGTTATACTCATGATTTATGGTATCCTATCGCGACAGCTATTTCTGGAAAATATGATGGATATGGATGTATTAAGAATATTAAAGAAAACGCTGTGTCAAGATATTTATTTAATATTCTTAAAGTCGGAGACAATATTAAAGATGCAGTTCCTGACTATGAAAATAATATTGTTGGAAAGTTAAATGCTGTTGAACGGGGAGTTGTAAAGCTTGCAAATTCGCATTATAGTATGTATGATATTGATTCTCATCTTAATGAGTGGATGGTTCACGAAAGTACTTGGAAATTATTAAAATCATTTAAATACACGTCCTACGAAAATAAAACAGTTAATAGTTATGCAAATATTATTAAGAAATGTATTAAAGTAAACAATATAGAAGGAAAAGAAGACTGGAAAGAAGATCGTCCTTTAAAGTGGGAAATGAAAACAAACATTTTGAATTTATTAGATTTTAATTCACCGAATTGTAACTTTTTATGTGAAGCAATTGATTGGTCTATTTTAAATTTTTGTTCAACAGAAATGATAAATTGTATTGTGGAGTTAAAGAATGTGACTTTGACTATGGATGCAATGTCAAGATATTTCGCTCCTATTAGTGGCGCGGGTGGGCAATATGAAGATTATGAAAAGCACAAATTATTTGCTGAAATGATAATTAAACAATGTAAAGAAAAAATTCAAGAAAATTCATTAAACACGTAAAATGCTTATATTATGTTTGGAAAATAAAATAGAAGGAAAATATTTATGCCTAGAAAACCTAATCATTGTCAACGTTGCGGTAAATATATTGAAACGGTCAAGTATAACCCATATAATATAACTTTTGATGAATATTATTGTCAAACTAATGATAAAAAAATGTGTTTTGCTTGCGCTAAACATTTTGTCAAGGAGCACAACAAAATGAAAGGTGGAGCTTGGGAGATACAAGAGTGGACAGAAGACTCTGAAGTAAAAGAACAAGTTAAAAAAGAAGCTATTGATTTCTTAAAGGAAATCCGTAAAACTTTTTGAAATAACTTAAATTATATTTGTAACATTAAGTTCAAAGAAAAAAACAATATGGGCAAAAATCTCAAAGCATATCCGCATATACATCCAAGCGTATTTATGTTAGGAACATTAGATAACTTCTACAAAGATAGAATATATATAGGAAAATATGTTGTTGTCGGAGCAAATTCCGCTATTTTAACACATGGACCAATTAGACCATATAAAGAAAATAACCAAATTCACATAGGAGAATATAGCTGGATCGGATATGATACAACTATTCTAAGCGGGGCAAATATTGGAAGAACTTGTATAATCGGAGCAAAAAGTTTGGTAATAGATACAATAACACCATATTCTATCGCATGTGGAAACCCTGCTAAATTCTTAAAATTCAGAGACGGAAATGAAATTATTAGATCTTTTGTCGTTAAATGGCTAATGAATAAAGGAATGGGATCAGTGCCTATTAAAAACGTACAATGGAATTTAATCACAAAAGAACAAATAAAAGACCTGTTTGGTTTACCAAGACAACCAATAGATGAAAATGATCCGATTGTACCAGTTTATGAAAACTTTGAACAACTCACTATACAAGAAATATTCAAAATATATGATATTCAATTAAATTCTTTTTAAACATAAATAACGTACTTGAAAATAATTGAATTTCAAGTAACTTAAATAAGTTATAAAGATGTATTTCAGTTGGTAGATCAATACAGCCTCATATGATAAGGTAAAAGACGCCTAAAAAGGGAGGTAGGGGTGGTCCCCTTAAATAGTCGCCGGTGGTTCGAGTCCACCCATCTTTATAACTTATCTAATGCGTCATTCAATTAACTGAAAAAATTCTTCAATTAAGAATAAAAATCAATAAGGAAAAATCACCTGTGCGAATGTTGTGTCGCTAAATGTAAAGATATCGCAGAAATAATCCCAAAATGGTGGCTAGTTCAAGCCACAAAAGATGGAAACATTCAATGAATGAAGAAAACAAAAAAGGAAAGGAAGAAAAAATGAGTCAAAATATAGATATGTTATTAAGTTTTAGTCGTGAACTTTTAGCGATAGATGTTAGATCATTACCGGGAACAAAGGTCATTCTTCGGCTTAAAGAGTATTTTAAAAAATACGATTTGCCTTTAGAAGGTGCTGCTTTAACTCAAGTGTCAGTTTGTGAAGAGTTTTTTGAAGACGAAGAAGTTGCAAACGAAATTCTTGACAATATTGCAAATTTTTATAAAAAATCTTATGACTTTTATGTTGAAGAATTTGGTCAAGTTCAAGGGAAAAGTCTTTTCTTGGAAAATTGTAAGAAATTTTCAATCACATATGATGTTTAATTCATGGATATGTTTAAATGAAAACATTTAAAGAAATATATAAAGTCAAATTGAACTACCAAAAACATGATGGATATTGGGTAGTAGGACATATCGAAGATGTATTTGTAGAAGTTACTCACGGGAAAAACGAGAAGAACAATCACAAAAAAGCTGAGAAATTGGCACTGGAAAAGTTCCCAAATGCGAAAATTGTATCCGTTTCTTATTGCTAAATAAAGACATTGGTTCGGGACTTAATGATAAGAGAAGACAATTCAATAAGTTACTCAAAAGAATCGAAGACGAAGAAGTGTGCAGAGTTGTTATTGAATACAAAGATAGAATTACTCGACATGGATTTTCTACATTTGAGGCATATTGTAAAAGTCACGGAGTTGAAGTTGTTATCATTAAGAGTAAGCCTGACAAGAATTTTGAACAAGAAATGGCAGATGATATATTGTCATTAATAGCTTCTTATTCTGCCAAGTATTATGGTAGAAGAGGCGGTAGAAAGAAAAAGGAGAACAAAGGTGAGTGAATTGACAGTAGATGAATTGAAAACATTTTTGGCAACGAGAGAAAAAATATTAAATGAGTTGCTAAAAGTGACAAATAATTTTGTAGATAACGAAACAGATCGTATTGAAATGTGTTGTAATTATAAAGAAACTAAACTTTTCAAGAATGATAAAGTAGGCAGTATTCATGAACCAATTTATTCCGCAAAAGTAATAGGGCAAGACGGGAAGTGTTCAAGATATATATTATTAAAAGAGGAAGAATTAGTAAGGAACTCTTAGACACAAATTAAAATAGATAAAATGATTACAAAACCAAAAATGAAAAGGAGAATAAATGAGTAAAGGAATACAAACACACGAAGCTACAGGTATTATATTGAAGGAAGCTAAAATTGATGACAAAATAATTCCTGTTGTGGAATGGGTAAATTCCTTGGAGTGCTATACGACGGGATGTTGTCAAGGATGTGATGAAAGTGATCATTGTTGCATTTCTCATCCTTACATTATATTTGTTTGTTGGGGTTTAGAGTCACTAGAACATATTATTTCTATAGTGAAGAGTTTCAATTTCTCTTATAAAGATAAATACAAAAACCCTGTATCTCTAGAACTGCAAACTAGTCTTGTCAGCCATTTTGCTTTGTCTAGAAAAATATCACTTAGCATGTCTAATGAGGAAATTTTGCCATTATTTTGTAATCATATAAAGGGAATGGCAGAAATTAACAAAGATACTATTCCCAATGATACTTTGCCAGATATAAATTTACTATGAAAACCGATAAGATAAGACGAGTTGCACACGGTCAGGTATGGTTCTCTAATCCAGAGCCTATACTTGAACTGTGTCAATTACAATGTTCTGCAACTCGTTCTGCTTATCAGGCTATTCATAAGCACAATATTAAAGGTAATGACGTAAAGAAGTATGTCAAGAAGAACTAGTGGATTAATGATGAAGAATTAACTGAAAAAGAATTTATTAATAGAAAATCTCATACAATAATCATTGACGGAAAAGAAGTTACTTTATCTCACAAGTCGTTCAATGAATTAAAGAAATTCTTCAAAGGAGAATGAAAATGATTGAATATAAAGTTAAAGTTTATGAAGATAGAACTGAATGGTATCTTAATGATCAACTTCATCGTGAAGATGGTCCTGCTATTGAATATACGAATGGTACTAAACTTTGGTATCTAAATGGAAAGCGTCATAGAGAAAACGGTCCTGCTTATGAAGATTCTAATGAATATACTAATGGTTCTAAATGGTATCTGAATGGAAAACTTCATCGAGAAGACGGACCAGCTATTGAATGGGAAAATGGATATAAAGCTTGGTTTCTTAACGGAAAACCTCATAGAGAAGATGGTCCCGCTTGTGAATATCCAAAGGGTACTAAAGAATGGTATCTGAATGGAAAACTTCATCGAGAAGATGGACCAGCTGTTGAATGTGCAAATGGTTCTAAATATTGGTATCTAAATGGAGAGCAATTAACTGAAGAAGAATTTATAAAAAGAAATTCTCATTCAATCACCATTGATGGAAAAGAAGTTATCATATCCAACGACTCGTTCAATGAATTGAAAAAATTCTTCAAAGGAGAATGAATAATGATCGAATATCAAGTTAAAGTTTATAAAAATAGAACTGAATGGCTTCTTAATGGCCAGCTCCATCGTGAAGATGGACCAGCTGTTAAATGGAAAGATGGATATAAAGCTTGGTATCTTAATAATAAACGTCATCGTGAAAACGGTCCTGCTTGTGAATATGAGAATGGTGATAAATTTTGGTTCCTGAACGGCCAACTCCATCGTGAAGATGGTCCCGCTTGTGAATATGCTAATAATGGAGATAAATGTTGGTATCTGAATGGGAAAAGACATAGAGAAGATGGACCTGCTATTGAATATACTGATGGATATCAAGCTTGGTATTTGAATGGAAAGCGTCATAGAGAAGATGGACCTGCTATTGAATGTACTGATGGATATCAAGCTTGGTATTTGAATGGAAAGCGTCATAGAGAAGATGGACCAGCTGTCGAATATCCTAATGGACATAAACTTTGGTATTTAAATGGAAAAAATTTAACTGAAGAAGAATTTATGAATAGAAATTCTCATAAACTTGTAATTGACGGAAAAGAACTTATAATTTCTAATGAGTCTTTCAGTGAACTTAAAAAATTCTTCAAAGGAGAATGAGCAATGATCGAATATAATGTTAAAGTCTTTGATAATAAAACTGAATGGCATCTTAATAACAAACTTCACAGAGAAGATGGTCCTGCTATTGAATTGGCTAATGGAGGGAAATGGTGGTATTTGAATGGAGAAAAATTAACTAAAGAAGAATTTATAAATAGAAATTCTTATAAACTTGTAATTGACGGAAAAGAACTTACTTTATCTCATAACTCTTTCAATGAACTGAAAAAATTCTTCAAAGGAAAATGAAAATGATCGAATATAGAGTTAAAGTCTTTGATAATAAAACTGAATGGTATCTTAATGGAAACCTTCATCGTGAAGATGGTCCTGCAATTGAATATGCAAATGATGATAAATGTTGGTTTCTGAATGGAAAAAGACATAGAGAAGATGGTCCTGCAATCGAATGGAATAATGGAGATAAATTTTGGTATTTTAATGGAAAGCGTCATAGAGAAGATGGTCCGGCTATTGAATACTCTAATGGAAAGAAATATTGGTTTTTAAATGGAATAGAATTAACTAAAGAAGAATTTATGAATAGAAATTCTCATAAACTTGTAATTGATAGAAAAGAACTTATAATCTCAAACGAATATTTCAATGAACTGAATGAAGAATCTTGGCGTGTTGTATGTGCCGCAATGTTTATGGATGATGACATGATTATAACTGGAGTACGGCACTACTCACCAGATATGAGAGCTGTATTATATAGAATTTATGGTGACGATTATCACAAACATGTTAAAGAGCAAGGATTTATTGATTCTCAAGGAAATTTCCTCTCAAGAAAAGATGCTTGGATTCGTGCCGATCAAAATGGGCAAATATTCTTGTACGACCCATCAGGAGAAGGTTCGCTTATTCCACAACCAAAAAACAAGAAAACAAAAGAAGTTCTTTTTAGTGAAAACTTGTATTGAAGGATCAAGATTGGACAACGAATGGAAATTCTTCAAAGAAATTTCCTCTCAAGATTTGCTACCACAAACAGGAATTGAAGAAAAGTTAGTTATTGGAAGGAGAATACGTTTTGGAGTGATGGATCTTTCGTATGTAGTACTGGTGATGCGAATATTGAAACAATCAAAAAGTATATAAAGGAGCAAGGATGAAAAATAAGTATGACAAATTTGGTATTGGAATTGATTTAGAAGATATTCAGAAACAAAAATGGGGACAATTAGAAAAATGTCTAAACAGATTAATCAAAAAAGCTGGACTGAATGGTAGATTTGAGTTTCAAACGCAGCCTCATGTGGTAGACAAAAAAGCAGTTGTAGCTATTTGTCTGGAGGTAGAGAAATGAAATTAAAATTAAATAATGGCATGGAAAGAGAATTGTCAAATGTAAAATGCTTGGCAATTATACCTAAAGGAGAAGATACACATATTACATGTTGTGGTTTGAACATACGCATGGAACACAACAGTAGAACGGAAGACTTATTTGATGATTATATAACTAGTTTCGTTTCCAAATATAAAACGGTTCATGGATATTTAATCGACCACAAAGTAAAAATACCAATAGATATTCATGGAGGAAATACGAATTTGTGTTATTTTGGCTATATTAATCCATCTATTTTTGATAATATTTGAAATGATCGCCTAGCTTCGTGACACTGAAGATGTCGGGGTTTTACGCTCACAAAATGAACTTATTAACATTGACGGAAAAGAAGTTACTTTATTGCATTGAAGAAATTTTTTCAAGGAGAATAAAAATGATTGAATATAAAGTTAAAGTTTATAAGAATGGTACTAAAAAATGGTTTCTTAATGAAGTTTTTCACCGAGAAGATGGTCCTGCAATTGAATACGTTGAAATTGGACATAGATATTGGTATCTGAAGGGGAAAAGACATCGAGAAGATGGCCCAGCAGTTGAAGAGTCAAATGGATATAAAGAATGGTGGATTAATGGAAATCTGCATAGAGAAGATGGTCCTGCAATTGAATATGCTAATGGTAATAAACTTTGGTATTTAAATGGTAAACTTCATAGAGAAGGTGGACCAGCAGTTGAATATTTTAATGGAGATAAACTTTGGTATTTAAACGGGAAAAATTTAACCGAAGAAGAATTTATAAATAAAAATTCTCATACTCTTGTAATTGATGGAAAAGAACTTATAATCTCCAACGACTCTTTCAATGAACTGAAAAAATTCTTCAAAGGAGAATAAAATGATTGAATATAAAGTTAAAGTTTATGAAGATAGAACTGAATGGTACCTTAATGGAAAATGGCATAGAGAAGATGGTCCTGCTATTGAACGTTCTAATGGAGATAAATGTTGGTATCTGAATGGGAAAAAACATCGAGAAGATGGTCCTGCTGTTGAATGTGCTAACGGTACTAAAGTTTGGTTCCTGAATGATCAACTTCATCGAGAAGGTGGTCCCGCTTGTGAATATGCTGATGGATATAAATATTGGTATCTTAATGGAGAAAAATTAACTGAAGAAGAATTTCTTAATAGAAATTCTCATAAACTTGTAATTGATGGAAAAGAAATCATCATCTCCAACGAGTCGTTCAATGAATTAAAGAAATTTTTTAAAGGAGAATAAAAATGATTGAATATAAAGTTAAAGTTTATGAAGATAGAACTGAATGGTACCTTAATGGAAAACCTCATCGTGAAGATGGTCCTGCTATTGAACGTTCTAATGGAGATAAATGTTGGTATCTGAATGGGAAAAAACATCGAGAAGATGGACCAGCTATTGAATATGTTTATGGAAGTAAATTGTGGTATCTGAATGGAAAATGGCATAGAGAAGATGGTCCTGCAATAGAATATGCTGATGGATATAAAGCTTGGTTTCTTAATGGAAAATGTCATCGCGAAGATGGTCCTGCTTGTGAATATCCTAATGGAGATAAATATTGGTATTTAAACGGAGAAGAATTAACTGAAGAAGAATTTCTTAATAGAAATTCTCATAAACTTGTAATTGATGGAAAAGAAATGACTCTCTCCAACGAATCATTTAATGAACTGAAAAAATTCTTCAAAGGAGAATAAAAATGATTGAATATACTGTTAAAGTTTATGAAGATAGAACTGAATGGTACCTTAATGGAAAGCTGCATAGAGAAGATGGTCCCGCTTATGAATATCAGGGTGGTACTAAAGAATGGTATCTGAACGGAAAGTGCCATAGAGAAGATGGTCCAGCTTGTGAATACTCTAATGGAAATAAATTTTGGTATTTAAATGGAAAGCGTCATCGTGAAGATGGTCCAGCCGTCGAATATGCTAATGGAGATAAATCTTGGTATCTTAATGGAAAAAATTTAACTGAAGAAGAATTTATAAATAGAAATTCTCATAAACTTGTAATTGATGGAAAAGAAGTGACTTTATCTCATGAGTCATTCAATGAACTTAAAAAATTCTTCAAAGGACAATAAAATGATTGAATATAAAGTTAAAGTTAAAGTTTATAAGAATGGTACTAAAAGATGGTATCTGAATGGAAAACTTCATCGAGAAGATGGACCAGCTGTTGAATACGTTGCAATTGGACATAAATATTGGTATCTTAATGGGAAAAAACATCGAGAAGATGGTCCAGCAGTTGAAGAGTCAAATGGACATAAAGAATGGTATCTGAATGGAAAACTTCATAGAGAAGATGGTCCCGCAATCGAATTTGAAAATGGAGATAAAGAATGGTATCTTAATGGAAAAAAACATAGAGAAGATGGACCAGCTATTGAAGAGTCAAATGGATATAAAGAATGGTGGATTAATGATAAATTACATAGAGAAGATGGACCAGCTTGTGAATATACTAATGGTAATAAATCTTGGTATCTGAACGGAAAACTTCATAGAGAAGATGGTCCAGCTATTGGATATTCGAATGGAGATAAAAAATGGTTTATTAATGGAAAAAGACATCGCGAAGATGGTCCAGCAGTTGAATGTGCAAATGGGTATAAAGAATGGTATTTAAATGGAAAAAAATTAACTGAAGAAGGATTTCTTAATAGAAAATCTCATTCAATCACCATCGATGGAAAAGAAGTCACTTTATCCAACGAGTCGTTCAATGAATTGAAGAAATTCTTTAAAGGAGATAAGAAATAAAAATGCTCAGTATACTTAAAAGATTTATTAATTTCGAAGCTGATTGTTTGCAAGAATGGACTGAATGCCACTGGAGGCAGTTTAACATAGCTGGAAAAGTATTATTTGTGCCATATTTTTTGTTTGGATTAGTATTTTTGCCAATTTTCATGCCGCTATTGTATTTAGTAATGAACTTATTAACATGAAAACCAAACCATGAAAAATAAAGAATCTTGGCGTGTTGTATGTGCCGCCATGCTTATGGATGATAACATGATTATAACTGGAGTGCGTCACTACTCACCAGACATGAGGTCAGTATTATATCGAATTTATGGCAACGATTATCACAAACATGTTAAAGAGCAAGGATTTATTGACTCGCACGGAAATTTCCTTTCAAGAAAAGATGCTTGGATTCGTGCCGATCAAAATGGGCAAATATTCTTGTACGACCCATCAGGGAAAGGTCCGCTTATTCCACAGCCAGAAAAACAAAAAACAAAAGAAATGCTTTTTAGCGAAAACTTGTATTGAAAAATCCTCAAACGAAATTAGGAGAAGAAACAATTAAAAAACACAAATGCGAAAACTTGGTATAGATTTTATTCAAATAAGTTATAAAGATGTATTTCAGTTGGTAGATCAATACAGCCTCAAATGAAAGGTAAAAGACGCCTAAAAAGGGAGGTAGGGGTGTTCCCCTTAAATAGTCGCCGGTGGTTCGAGTCCCCCCATCTTTATGACTTATCTTCTCTGAATGATCTTGATTTTTGTCAATTCCTTTCTATATTAAATAGGAGAAATATATCAAGAAAATACAATGGCTATGATTTCATACTCTTGTAATTGACGGAAAAAAAGTTACTTTATCTCATGAGTCTTTCAATGAACTGAAGAAATTCTTCAAAGGAGAATAACCAATGATCGAATATAATGTTAAAGTCTTTGACAATAAAACTGAATGGTATTTTAATGGGAAAAGACATCGTGAAGATGGTCCTGCTATTGACTATGCAAATGGAGATAAATCTTGGTATTTAAATGGTAAACTTCATAGAGAAGATGGGCCTGCTCTTGAATGGGCAGATGGAAATAAGTCTTGGTATCTTAATGGTCAACTTCATCGTGAAGATGGGCCAGCTTGTGAATATGCTAATGGAGATAAATGTTGGTATCTGAATGGGAAAAAACATCGAGAAGATGGTCCAGCAGTTGAAGAGTCAAATGGAAATAAAGAATGGTGGATTAATGATAAATTTCATCGAGAAGATGGACCAGCTATTGAATATCCTAATGGAGATAAAGCTTGGTATCTGAATGGGGAACTTCATAGAGAAGATGGTCCTGCTGTTGAATCTGCAAATGGAGATAAAAAATGGTTTCTGAATGGAAAAAATTTAACTGAAAAAGAATTTATAAATAGAAAATCTCATAAACTTGTAATTGATGGAAAAGAAGTGACTTTATCTCATGAGTCTTTCAATGAATTGAAGAAATTTTTTCAAGGAGAATGAACAATGATCGAATATCAAGTTAAAGTTTATGATGATAGAACTGAATGGTATCTTAATGATCAACTTCATCGTGAAGATGGTCCTGCTGTTGAATGGAAAAATGGAGATAAATCTTGGTGGATTAACGGAAAACGTCATCGTGAAGACGGACCAGCTTGTGAATATCCAAATGGGGATAAAAAATGGTATCTGAATGGAGAAAGACATAGAGAAGATGGTCCCGCTGTTGAATGTGCTAATGGACATAAAGAATGGTATCTGAATGGAAAACTTCATAGAGAAGATGGTCCCGCAATCGAATTTGATAATGGAACGAAATATTGGTATCTTAATGGAGAAAAATTACCTGAAGAAGAATTTATAAAAAGAAATTCTCATTCAATTACCATTGATGGAAAAGAAGTTATCATATCCAACGACTCGTTCAATGAACTTAAAAAATTCTTCAAAGGAGAATAAAAATGATTGAATATACTGTTCAAGTTTATGAGGGTAAAATTAAATGGTATCTAAATGATAAACTCCATCGAGAAGATGGACCAGCGATTGAATACGTTGAAATTGGACATAGATATTGGTATCTTAATGGGAAAAAACATCGAGAAGATGGTCCAGCAGTTGAAGAGTCAAATGGACATAAAGAATGGTGGATTAATAATAAATTTCATCGAGAAGATGGTCCCGCAATTGAATATGCTAATGGAGATAAATTTTGGTATTTAAACGGAGAAGAATTAACTGAAAAAGAATTTATAAATAGAAAATCTCATAAACTTGTAATTGATGGAAAAGAAATGACTCTCTCCAACGAATCATTTAATGAACTGAAAAAATTCTTCAAAGGAGAATAAAAATGATTGAATATACTGTTAAAGTTTATGAAGATAGAAC
>Ga0210003_1001348_pt1 | contig 21805 bp, 19 predicted proteins | sample LantaG_FD_182804 | JGI IMG/M metagenome (GOLD analysis project Ga0210003, IMG submission 182804) | Deep subsurface microbial communities from Baltic Sea to uncover new lineages of life (NeLLi) - Landsort_02402 metaG (SPAdes) (version 2) | ecosystem: Environmental > Aquatic > Marine > Oceanic >... | reverse complement strand
CAGGACAGATGACGCCCGAGCCGACGTGCTTTAAGCGGATTTCGACTCGACGATCCTCGAGCCGCAGGTCAACCGCCTCAACCCGCCAGGAGTCGTCGGTCCCCAGCAGTCGGGCGTAGTGGGTGGCTAGTGTTTCCATCCCCCCAATCTAAGCCATCGCCGGTCCGGAATCCGCCAAACCGTGCCACGAAATTCCCCGAAGAACCCTTTTTTGAGTGGCCGGTTGCTGGTCATGACGGTGCTTCTGGTTTGGTGGCGGCGCATGATGATCTCGAACAGATATTCGCCGCTCCGCTTGGGCAGCTGTTTCATCCCCATGTCGTCGATGATCAGGAGGTCAGGACGGAGGTAGCGGGCGAGCGTGGCATCGTCATCGCCGAGGGCTTCTTCGTGGAGGAAGTCTCGCACGACGTCAAAGACGGAACGATAGAGGACGGTGCGGCCCTGCTTGATGGCGGCGTAGCCGATCGCCTGGGCGAGATGGGTCTTGCCGGTGCCTGGTGGCCCCATGAGGAGGATGTCGCGGGCGTCGTCGAGGAACTTGCAGGTGGCCAGCTCGAAGAGCTGCCTGCGTGGGAGCGAGGTGTTGAACTCCCAATCGAACTGATCGAGGGTCTTGAGATCCCGGAAGCCCGCGAACTTGGTGCGGCGGTCGATCCGGCGATGATCACGGACGGCGACTTCGTCTTGGAGGATGAGTTCGAGGAACTCGAGGTGGCTCAGGCGACTGGCCTGGGCTTCTTGAATCCGGACGTCGAGTGAGGCCGCGAGCCCGGAGAGCCGGAGCTGACGAAGGATGGAGCGGAGGTGGTCGTGCATGGCAGGTGGCTCCTGGGCCGAGAGGAAACAGAACAAACCCGATCCGTCACGCTGACGGATCGGGAGCTACGCTTGGCGTGTCCGGTGAACAGGAGTCGGGCTCTGCTGAGGAGCAACCCGATGAGCGATACCCGGACCACAGGCATCCGTCGCCCCGTGGGTTCACCCCTGCGGGGCGACGGTCTTGGCTGCTGGGATGGATGCCTGTGCCATGGCTCCCAAAACCTTCGCCCAGGGATGGGCGACTCTGGCGGCGATGGATCGCCCGAGCGACCACGGCGGCGTAGTCGTCGAGTGGCCGGATGATCGGATGCTCGGCGAGGAACTCGAGTGGCTGCTGCCTGTCGGCCTGCCGCGCGATCAGCTGTCGCAGCAGCCGCAGGCGATAGCACTGGTTGGCGAGGGCTATTTCGCAGGCTCGTTCGAGTTCTGCGCAGGTGTGCTTCCTGGTGAGCGAGAGGAGTCCCTGCACCACCCGATGGCCTTCGATGCCCCGGGCATCGACGACGGCCTCGGCCCAGGCATGCGTCTGGGGTCCGATCGACCGGACCTTGCCCAACAGATAGGCGATGCCGCGTTCGAGCCCGTTGATCTTCGTAGGGTCGAGGTGCTGGGCGTCGGTGCTGTAGCGGCCGTGGTCCCGCTTGGCATGAATCGCGATCTGCTGCATCCGGTCGTTGAACACCCGGACGCTGCGGCCGTTCCAGCGAACCCAGACCTCCCGGCCGAGGTATTCGGGGGGTACTGAGTAGAACGTCTTGGCGACCTCGACATGGCCGTCGCGGCTGACCTTTCGCTTGGCCTCACGGAAGTTCTCGAAGCGGTTCGGTGGCAGCGGCAGTAAGGCTGCCCGTTCCGCTTCGTTGAAGTAGGCCAGCACCTGCTTCTTCGTGGTCCCGTGAATCCTGGTGTCGGCTGTGCGTCTTTCCCACTCCTGGAGATGCTGGTTCTGGGCGTCGAGGCTGGGGAACGTCCGCCCTTTGAGGGCGTTCTCGGCTTCGTGGGGAGCACGGTCGTGCCATAGTGGCGGCAGAAGTCTTCGAGCTTCGGGTTGAGTTCGGGGTCGAACCAGTCGGCCTTGAGCACTCCGGCCTTGAGGTTGTCGATGACGATCGTGTGGGACACGCCCCCGAAGTGTTCGAAGGCGTTCTCCAAGCATTGGATGAAGTCGTCTGTTGACTGGGTAAAGACCGCCTCGCTATAGCCTCGGCGAGAGTGCGAGAGGATGACCCGGATCACATGCGTCTTGCGTCGTCTGCCATCGGGGCCGACGACCGGAGCGCCCGTGCCGAAGTCCACCTGGGCTTCGAACCCCGGCGGGCTCTCCATCCGCCGGAACGGCACGGAAGAAGCGGCTCCGTGCTTCTTGAGCAGCCGCCGCACGCTGTCGTAGCTGACCGCAGCGGCGGCAGGATGCTCGACCGGGAGGTCCTGATGGATCCGCTTGGCCGACAGCCCTCGCTCCCGCTGCTCGAGAAGCCATGCGAGCCAAGGGCTCGCCGTGCTTGCCTGGCTCAGCGGTGAGCCGGTCGGCGGCTCAAAACCGGCCGCCTCCGGGCCGGACGGCGCGCCAAAACCGGCCACGCCCCCCTCGGGCCCGGCCGGGAAAATCGGCGCGCTGGCCGGTTTTGAAACCGGCTCACGGCCCAGTCGCAGGCGCCGAGAGACCGTCTCCCGGTGGATCCCAAGACGTCTTGCGATCTCACGGCAGGACAGTCCTTCCAATCGTAATGAATGGATCGCCTCGATCATCGTCATCTTCAGCACATTCGCCATGACAGGCCTCCTTCCGCGGCTATGCCGCTGGAAGACCTGTAGGTCGGAATGCTCCGTGAAGATGGCCGGGGGTCAGGCGCCGATCACTGGCCGGTTATGCGCGCCGACTGACACATTGTTGGTAATCCTAGGCGTACTTGTGTATTTTCTCGCAACAGACACCAATCCAAATTCAACGCCCGAACAAGACGCAGAAAACGCGGGTTGGGATTTCGGATTGGCCTGGACATGGGCGTTCAGAACCGTTTTCCTAAAAGCGGTTACTTTTATGATTGGGCAAACGTGGAGGCGATGGTATCAAACGCATAACTCAAACGCATAACTCAAACGAACAACCCGACACTACCGCTTGAACAAGGCTGATCTTGCATCGGATAGTCGGGCTGCCACCGAACCATAAAATGCACCCGAGTTGCCGATCGGGCGTTTCCTGAAGTCAAAGTCTCCGAGCGGCAACCGGGTGATTTTGGTCGTTCGCCCAACGGAAGGGCAGTCGCGTGCGGCGAGCCCGTGCTTTTCTTGCTTCGCACTTCTGCGGTAATCTATGGACGTTGGGTTACCGCGTGCGTAGGAGAAAGACCATGGCTGTTCGCATCGATTCGCTCGGTATCGATCGCCTTAGCGTGCGTGATCGCCTCGACCTCATCGAGCAGATTTGGGATAGCTTGCCGGAGCAGGTCGAGCCCCAGGACATTCCTGAATGGCATCGTGCGGAGGTCGCCATGCGGCGCAAACGTGCCGCTGAAGAACCTGGTGTCGGCAGGCCCTGGCGAGAAGTGTTGGATCGCCTTGAGGGTGGCTTGTGAGCCTGCCGGTCATCCTGCGGCCCGAGGCAGAATCCGATATCCAAGATGCCTGCGACCAGTTGGTGGGCGTTCGCGTTGGTCTTGGAAAACAGTTCCTGGCCCGTGTGCGCGAGGTTCTTACTTCTGTCGAGAAGATGCCGGAGCTACACGGGGTCGTCCAGGAAGATGTTCGTGCCGCGAGGCTGAAACAGTTTCGGTATATCGTCTACTTTGTCGTGCTTCAGGATCATGTCGATGTGCTTGCCGTCTTGCACAGCGCTCGGGACCCCGCGGCTTGGCAGTCCCGCGTATAAAGAACCAGGGCAGGGCAAACCAAGCATTGGAGCAGACTCGCGATGTCGTCCAGCGGTGTGGATCGCGTATGGTCGCGAGCCGCTGATTGCCGGTGTTCTCCAGTGGGGCCGCGATGCCCTGTGTGGTATTCTGGAGTAGTGGTTGATTGTCTTGCTCAGTCCCGCAACTGGAGCCTTGAATGACCGCAACTCCTTACACAGCCGTTATTCGGCGCGACGGCCGGTGGTGGATCGGCTGGGTTGAGGAAGTGCGAGGCGTGAATTCGCAGGGCGAGACGCGCGAGGAGCTTCTTTCGAACTTGCGCGAGGCCCTGGCCGAGGCCATCGAGATGAATCGTGAAGATGCACGAAAGGCAGCGGGCGAGCAATTCGAGGAAGTGGCGATTCAGCCGTGAAGCGGCGAGATGTTGTTCGCCACATGGTGGATAATGGTTGCGAGTTGATTCGCGAAGGTGGAAACCATTCGTGGTGGGGAAATCCAGCGCTCAAGCAACGGTCCGCCGTGCCGCGACATCGTGAGATTCCCGAAAACCTCGTGAAGAAAATCTGCCGTGACCTTGGGATTCCGGCTCCGGGTGAGTCCGAAGAAAAGGGAGAACAAGGCAAGGCAGCGGACTCGCAATAAAATTGGGCGGCGTGGTTCGCGCAAGGTCGCGAGCCGCTGATTGCTACCGTTCGCCGGTAGTCAGACGGGATCTCTGAGGAGATTGCGGGCCCTGGGCCTCGACAGCGGCAGGCGGTCCACGATGGGCGGATTCTCTCCGAGGGTGCGCTTTTCGCTGGAACGGCAGCATTGCGCCGGCGCTCGCCCGTCACAGAATACGGAAGTCAGTAACCTCAACGACCGTTGACTCAACGTCGATCAAGAAGAACGCCCGCAGCGGCTCCTCGTCGATGTAGTACAAACCCTCCGACAGAAACGTCCCGTTCCCGGCCGGGTCGTCTTCCAGGTGATGGCGAATCGCGTCAGCCGCCTGGATCGCTGCCACAGCGCCAACCACGCCGGAGATTCTCAACAGCTCCGCAGCTGCCTCCAGCGCATACACGACGGAGTAGATCAATCTGGAACTCTGCCTTGAACTTTCGCGACCAACTCGCCCCAGGAAAGTCGATGCCCATCGAGGCTTGCCCGACTTCGGGCTCGTTCAATCTCTATGTCTGTTGGAGGGCGTCGGACGAGGCCGATCGTTCGGCCGCTTGAGTCAACTAGCTCAATCGGCCCTTCGCCGGCCCTGATTTGAGCAGCAACATCCTCTGCGATAGCAACTTTTGTCATGATCAACTCCTCTCCGATTTCGATTTTACACGAAATCGGGTCTGTTCGTCACTGAGGCCGCTTGTCCCGCTGCAAACAAGGGGCGTGGCGAACCAGGCGTTGGAGCAGACTCGCGATAGCGTCCTGCGATATGGTGAACCGGTTGGGTGCGAGTCGCTCAACACGGCCGCTCGGATGAAATGAAAATACGCATTCTCCAAGTCCACGCTTTTGTTTCCGTCGTCGCAAGCAGCCTCATCGGCCGCCATTGCGCCGTTGCCGCCGACGTGAGGCGTGAGTCGTGAGTCGTCTTCCCGCGATGGTGTCGCAGCGACTTTCGAACGCCACCCCGGCACCACATTCGAGATTCGCGGCCCCTTGGGCAGGCAGATCCAGGGCGTTGTTCAGAACTGGCTCATTCCGGCGCCGCGGGACAATCCCGCGATGCTCGACATGTTCACAGACCAAGACAAGCAGCCCTATCGACAGCTGCTTCCATGGTCCGGTGAGTTTTTCGGCAAGTATCTCACCGCTTCGACCCAGATGATCCGGCTGACCAGTGACCCCAGGCTCCGGGAGACTGTCGAGAAACTCGTAGCCCGCGCCGTGACACTTCAAGCCGAGGACGGCTATTTGGGTCCATGGCCAAAGGAGTTTCGTCTGCGGAAAGGAGCTCCCAACTGCGAGCGGTTCGGCCTGCCTCAGGTGGAACCATGGGATGCGTGGGGGCACTACCACGCCATGGTCGGCCTTTTGCTGTGGCATCAAACCACAGGAGATCCACAGGCCTTGGCATGTGCGACGCGGGTCGCCGACCTGCTTTGCGATCGGTTCCTTGACAATCCGCAGGAACGGCTGCACGACACCGGCGAGCATGAAATGAACCAAGCCCCGGTTCATTCTCTGTCGTTGCTCTATCGCCTCACCGATGAGGTCCGTTATCTCCGCATGGCTGAGCAGATCGTCACGGAATTCGCTGTTCCACCGGCGGGTGATTATCTGAATGCGGCGATAGCCGGCAAGGAGTTTTGGCAAACTCCAAAACCGCGCTGGGAGAGCCTCCATCCCATCATGGGCCTGAGCGAGCTGCATCTTGCAACGGGAAAAGAGCCGTATCGCAAGGCATTCGAGCACTTGTGGTGGAGCATCGTCAGGGGAGATCGACACAACACGGGCGGCTTCAGTTCGGGCGAGAAAGCCACCGGAAACCCCTATGCCGGCGGCGCCATTGAAACATGTTGCACGATTGCATGGATCGCAATGAGCATCGAAATGCTACGCCTTACAGGCGATCCGATCGTTGCCGATGAAATCGAACTCTCGACATTAAATTCCGTCGTTGGGCTGCACTCGCCGGACGGCGCGTGGTGCACATACGACACCCCCATGGACGGCACCCGTGTTCCCAGCACGACGGCAATCGCATTCCAGAAACGACCCGGGTCCGAGCAGCTCAACTGCTGTTCGGTGAACGCCGCCCGCGGATTTGGGATGATCAGCGACTGGGCCTTGATGCAGGATCAATCAACCGACGCCCTGGTCCTGAATTGGTATGGACCGTCGACGATATCCACCGTCATCAATGACGTGCCCGTGATGCTCCGTCAGGAGACTGACTACCCTCGGCAGGGCCGCATCGACATCCACGTTGAGCCGAAGTCAGCGACGCAGTTCATCTTGAAGCTGCGCGTTCCGCACTGGTCCATTTCAACGAGATGCTCCATTAATGGGGAGGCGGTGGAGGCCGAAGCCGGTAGCTACTGCGACCTTGAGCGTCGCTGGGAGCCCGGTGATCGCGTCACGCTTGAACTTGATATGCGGCCGCGGGTCTGGGTTGGTGAGCGCGAATGCGCCGGGAAGGCCACACTCTACGCACCCCATTTTCACGCCTATCATGGCGATGCTGAGGCCGTGTACGGCCTTGACCCCATAGAGTTGCTCGCTGGGAGCCTGCCGCGGCGACAAGCTAGACTGGTAGAAGCTTGGGCCGAGTTGCGCCAGTTGGAGTTGGTTGTCGACTGGGGCCGGTTGCAAGCCGGATCGGAACCCCTGCCAATTGAGCTATTGCCGTAGGTGCCAGCATGATTCACGCTCTTCATCGTGTCACAGATTTCCAGGTTGTTGGACCGCATCGCCTACGGGTCGCGTTTCGTGACGGCATGGTGCGCGAAATCGATTTTCGGCCGGTCTTGGCCGGATCTCTGTATGGCCCTCTCCGTGATCCGGACCTGTTTAATCAGGTGAGGCTCGATCCCGAAGTCCACGCTCTGGTCTGGCCGAATGGTGCAGATTTCGATCCGGCTACCCTCCATGACTGGCCCGAGCTGCTACCAGCGATGGAAGAGCGTGCGAGGTCGTGGGAATCCGAGGACGTCCAGAGCCGCTCTGTGGCCTCCGAAGTCAAGTAGGCGCACCGGTATCGTTGACCTTGAAACATTTTTCATTCTCCCGCCGATCTTCGGCTTTGTTGTTTCGGGTTCGAGCGGGGTTGGCAGGACGTTCTGACCGGTTGGCGACGGGGATGCGTTCTCATCTCAGGCTGTGGGCATGTCAGCTGGTCTGACACGACCGCGCCAAACATCTCTCTGAGGCTCAGCCACGCGAGCAGGTGCCGTGGGCCTCCTGGTCGCGCGGGGCATGGTCGGGCCGTGTGGGGCCGGGTCGCATGCAGGGGAGCCGCCGGCGGGCGGCTCCCCTGCATGAAGGCCATGCGTCCTCGAAGCTCATCTGTTCGTTCCCAGCGGCTCTTCAGCGCGTCAAGTGCGTGCTCGAGGCACGCCTCCGTTCAGTGCGGCTCGTGGGATCGGCGGAGAGCGTGTGTGGTCAGTTCGTCGGGCTCGTCTCCCCTCTGGGCTCGTGTGTTATGGCGGGCGCTGGCCGGTGGCTCTTCCAATCAAGTGAGTCTGCGGTCCGTGGCACGGCGCTGGGGCGAAAGGGTGTGGCGCCGAAGGCTCCTCCCCCTTCGGACGGTCAGGGCTGCCGCGCCTTGGGTGATGGGGGCCGGTACCCGAGGGCACTGTGCTCAGGTTGGCAGTCTTGAGCGAGATCAGTGACCGCTGGGAAACACAATCCTCGTACCTGAACATGCAAGCCAGATGACCCGCCCGATCATCCAGGCATGAAGAGAACCTGGTTGCTTGACGCTCTAGAACCGATCGTCCGGTTCGCCGTCGGCCCGCTCGAGATCGCGAAGCAGAGCCACGGCCTCGTCGAGCGAAGGGGCATCCCCACCGCGGACGCGGCCCCCGCGGTCTGCTTCGGCCAGCAGCAGCACATCGAGGAAGTCGGGATGGAGTTCGAGCCTCTTTCGCGCCCTGTGGCCGAGTGTTCCATCGGCGTAGGCCCGTGCCGCGGGAAGGTTTTCGATCAGCCAGCGGGTGCGGGGCGTGACGAGGTTGCCGACCGCCTCGCAGCCGGCAGCGACGGCGTTCCGCCGATCGATCGCCAGGCCGATGTCGTGGACAAGCGCGGCGGTGAGCAATTCCTCATCGAAGGGCCGCTCGCCGAAAACGAGGCCGAACACCTGGAGCGTGTGGTGGAGCGCGTCTCCCTCCGGGTGGCGGGCGGGATTCTGACGAACTGTCTCGAGCACGGCGACCATGGCCGCGAGCCGGTCGAAGCGATCGCCGCCGAGGTGGGTGAGCGAGCCGGTGGGGTCGAGCCGCCGATGAACCTCACGGCGGATCTCCCCCTCGTCCGGCAGACGGTCATCCGGCACCCAGCCGCGGGCGACACGCCGGGCGGCGCGAAACACTGCCCGCCGGGAGTCGGTGCCTCCGGTCACACCGCGGGCAGCCTCGCCGGTGATCCGCTGCCGCAGCCTGTCTGCCGTGGGCGTCGTCTCGCGATCAGCCGGCTCTAGGCCGGTGGCATCGTCGGCAGAAGGAACGGAGTCGGGGTCGGCAGGGCTCATGGAGGGGGCAGGGCTCATGGAGGGGGCAGGGCTCATGGAGGGGGCAGGGCTCATGGAGCGGGCGGGCGAGCTGTGGGACCGGGCACAGGCCGCCAGCGGATGCCGCGGATCTCCGCTGTGGTGCAGTAGGTGGCGATGCCCAGCGGCTGCGAGGGAATCACCTCCTGGCGGACCGACAGCACGATGTCTGCCAACACCTGGTCGATGACCTGCTCGTCATCCAAAAAGCACTCGATCCGCTCGGCCGTGACCCGGATCCGCACGGCATACCAGCGGTTGTTGTCGAACGACATGATCTTCGTCGTGGCGTTGTTGGCCGCATCCTCTCCGTTGATGCTCGACAGGCCAACCACGCCGCCTCCCCAGCCACCCAGGATCAGGCTGCAGTGGTCGTCGCCGACGGGAAAGGTGAGTCCGCAGAAGAAATCGTTGCCATCAACGCGGCGGGCGTCGAGTGAGACTTCGAAGTTCTGCTTGGGAAAGTCTCCCTTCCATGTGATGCCGCTCAGGTCGACGCCCATCCCGATCCGGAGCACGCCCGCGCCGGCGGTCACCTCCCCCTCACCACCGAACGGGGTCGGTTTCCAGTCTCCCAGCGTCTTGCCGTCGAAGAGCGGCTTCCACGCGGGATCGTCTCCCCGCGTCACCACCGACGTTGGCAGAAAGAGGAGGAGCAGCACGGCCAGGAGATTCCGCCGGGAGAGCGTGGAGCGGGGCATGGTTGCGGTGGTCCTTTGAGCGAGGAAGAGCGGCACGACTGGCAGGGGATCGAAGCAGGGGGTTCTCTTCAAGATTCTCCCTGGAGGCGAATCTGCCCGTTGTCAGGGCCATAGTGAGCTGGGCTGGTCCCTTCGCGGCGGGCGGCGGCGGGTCGTCGGCCAGTGACGCCCCGCAGAGGAATAGCGTACCCGCCCGGGCGGGGTGCGGAACAGTGGGGCTGGACGGGCCAGGAGGCGACGCCGCGGGGCAGCACTTGACAAGAAGTGTACGCACGTACATCATAGGAGCTCCGGTGCTTGGACGCGTGCGTGTAGCCGCGGCCCGAGCACCGACTCCGGAGGCCTTGTCATGCTCGCCCGCCTGCAGACGTTTTCCTTGTTCGGGATCGAAGCGGTGCCGGTGGATGTCGAGGTAGACGTCTCCACAGGCGCGTTGCCTACGACGGTCCTCGTCGGGATGCCCGACACCGCGATCCGCGAGAGCACCCACCGTGTCGCCCGTGCGATGGTCAATTCTGGGTTCAGCCGGCCGAACGACCGGATCGTCATCAACCTCGCCCCAGCCGAGCTGCCGAAGCATGCGGCCACCTTCGACCTGCCCATCACCCTCGGCATCCTGGCCGGCAGCGGGCAGTTCGTCTCGGACCGGCTTCAGGACTATGCGGTGGTGGGGGAGCTATCGCTCGAGGGGTCGACGCGACCGACCCGGGGGGCGCTATCGATCGCGATGGCGGCGGCCCGGCAGAGGCGGGAGCGGCCGCTCCGGGGCGTGGTCGTGCCATCGGCCAACGCCACCGAGGCGGCTGTGGTGGAAGACATCGAGGTGATCCCGGTCTCGTCGCTCATCGAGGCGGTGCAGTTCTTCGCCGGCGATCTCAATATTCCGCCGGCTCCTCCTCGGGTCACCGAGTGGTTCGAGCGATTCGCTTCATACGACATCGACTTCGCCGATGTCCGCGGCCAGGAAGCTGCCAAGCGGGCGATCTGCGTGGCGGCCGCTGGCGGCCATAACTGTCTCATGGTCGGGCCGCCGGGCGGAGGCAAGACGATGCTCGCCAAGCGGGTGCCCACGATCCTGCCCCAGCTCTCGGCCGCGGAATCGATTGAGACAACTCGGATCTACAGCGCTCTGGGGCTCCTGCAGCCGGGCCAGCCGCTGCTGGCGACGCGGCCGTTTCGGGCGCCCCACCACACGATCTCGGAGGCGGGGCTCGTAGGTGGCCGCTCGATTCCGATGCCGGGAGAGATCAGCCTGGCCCACAATGGGGTGCTTTTTCTCGACGAATTGCCGGAGTTCAACCGGCGGACGCTCGAGGTGCTGCGGCAGCCGCTCGAGGACGGCGCCGTGACCATCAGCCGGGCCAAGAGCACCACGCGGTTTCCGGCCGACTTCATGCTTGTGGCCGCGCTCAATCCCTGCCCCTGCGGTTACCGCGGGGATCCTCGGCGGCAGTGCCAGTGCACAACGCCCCAGGTTGAAAAATACATGGGCAAGATCTCTGGGCCGCTGCTCGACCGGATCGATATCCATCTCGAGGTGCCTGGCGTCCCGTTCCGCGAGCTTGCCGCGAAGCGGCCCGGCACATCGAGCGGACAGATGCGGGAGGCGGTGTTGGCGGCCCGGCTGCGGCAGGCCGTACGCTTCGCCGACGTCGGCACTCGGTCGAATGCCCGGATGACGAGCCGCGAGATCCGCGAGCATTGCCGGCTCGAACCGCCGGCAGCCGAGCTGTTGCGGGTTGCGGTTGCAGACCTCGGGCTCTCGGCCCGGGCGCACGACAAGGTGCTTCGCGTGGCCAGGACCGTTGCCGACCTCGATGGACACGACGCGATCACCGCTGCCCACATCAGCGAGGCGATTAACTACCGGCTGCTCGACCGGGGGCTGTGGCAGTGAGCAGTCTCGGCGTGGCGGCCGCCGGCCGGCTAACGGCCGTCACGCCGGGACCAATTGCCGGGACCAATTGCCGGTGAGTGCCACGGTCTGTCACACTCTCACTATGGACACTTCGCGATCCCCACACCTATTGCCGGGCTCCTTCGGTTCTGCGTTTGCTTTGTATCGCCGTGGCTTCGTGCGCCGGCTGCTCGTGGCCGGCGGGCTCGTGGGGCTCGGGGTCCTTGCCCTCACGATCGACGTGCCGGTGGCAGCCTGGTTTCGTACCCATCGCCTCCCGAGCGAGGTCCGCCGGTTCTTCGATCTTTCGGAGGTCTTTGGTCATTCGCTCGGGGTGGCCGCGTTGTTGGGTGTGACGGTGACACTCGACCCTGTCCTCCGCGAGGCCCGTCGGCTCGCGCACGCCCGCTGGGATGTTGTCCGGCTCGTCATCGCGACCTACGCCGGCGGCCTGCTCGTCGACGCTCTCAAACTAGCGGTGGATCGCGTCCGACCACGGGCGGCTGAGTTCACGGCCATCAGTTCGGTGTTTGACACGTTCGGCACCGCGGCGTGGCTGGCCCCCGTCGGGGCCGACGTCTCCATGAAACTCGGTAAGGCGGCCGACCTGATGAGCTTTCCCTCGGGACACGCCGCAGTAGCTGCCGGGCTGGCGACAACGCTGGCCTGGAAATACCCGCACGGGCTGCCAGTGTTTGTCTTCCTCGCGATCACCTCCGCGGCGCAGCGGGTGGTGTGTTCGGCGCACTACCCCAGCGACGTCGCCTTTGGCGCCGCCTGCGGCGTGGCGGCGGCAGCGGTCTGCCTCGGCGTTTCCCGGCCGGCCGGTGGTGTGGATGGGCTGCCGATGGCCGGCGGGCGGCCACCGTGCTAGGCTTATCCTACGACTCAATTGCACAAGCGAACTGTGCACAAGCATCCGACCCCATGGCCACCTCGTAAGGATACCCATGCCTCCTGCCAAAAAGCCTCGCAAGAGCAGCAAGCCCGCCACCGAGGAGGCGACAACGTCGTCGCAGACCGGGGCCGCCGTGGCCGAGCGGGCGACCAAGCGAATTCTGCTCGTTGACGACGACCGCGAGATCGTCGAGTCGATGAAGACCGTGCTTGAGTCCCGCGGCTACCAGATCCTCGTGGCCCGCGACGGCAATCAGGGGCTTGTCATGGCCGAGAGCGAGGTGCCGGATCTGGTGGTCCTCGACATGATGATGCCGAAGCGGAGTGGATTCCTGGTGCTCGAAAAGCTCCGCCGCAGCCGCCCCGATCCGATGCGAGTGATCATGATCACCGCCAACGAGGGGAGCCGGCACAAGGCCTACGCGGAGATGCTCGGTGTCGACGACTACATTCGTAAGCCGTTCGCGATGGACCGGCTTCTCGAGAGTGTGGATCGACTGTTGTCCTGATCTCTCGTTCGAAGCGTTGGCCGATGCTCACCCATGACGATCCCGAACCGTCCCGCTGATCGTTGCCAGATGGCGCCACATCGCTCCGGCAGCGGGCGGAGGTGGGCTGGCCGCTCGATCGGGTGCGGCCTCGCAGTTGCGGCCTGCCTCGCTTCCGCGGCAGGGTCTGTGATCGGGGCCGAAAATCGGTGGTCGCAGTCGCCTCAGGTGATGCCCGTCGAAGCGGCGGGGCAGCCGTTTGCCGTTCTGCCTGGCTTTCAGGTGGAGCGGCTGTTTGAGGTGCCCCGAGACGTGCTCGGCTCGTGGGTGTCACTGGCCGTGGATCCGCAGGGGCGGCTCATCGCCAGTGATCAGGGCGACAAAGGGCTCTTCCGCATCACGCCCGCGCCACTCGACGGCCGCGGCGAGACGGTCGTGGAACGGATCCCGGCGGCGATCACCGGCGCCCAGGGGCTGCTCTGGGCGTTCGATGCGCTGTATGTGGTCTGCAACGGCGGAACGGGCAGCGGCCTGTACCGCGTGACCGATGCCGACGGTGATGGCATGCCCGAAGCGGTTGAGAAGTTGCGGGAGATCCAGGGGGGCGGTGAGCACGGCCCCCACAACATCATCCTCTCGCCCGACGGCACACGGCTGTTCGTGATCTGCGGCAACCACACAAAGCTCCCCTTCGGCGTGCGAGACGTGACACCGCCGCAGACACTCGGCGGCGTCCGCGAGTCGCAGCGGCGGCTCGAACTCGCGGCGGACGGCTCCAGCCGCCTGCCCGCCTGCTGGGACGAAGACGTCGTGATCCCGCGGATGTGGGACGGCAACGGCCACGCGGCGGGCGTGCTCGCGCCCGGCGGCTATGTTGCTAGCACCGATCCCGCCGGCAAGACCTGGGAGATCTGGAGCGCCGGCTACCGGAACGCCTACGACTTCGCCTTCAATGCCGACGGCGAACTGTTTGCCTACGACGCCGACATGGAGTGGGACTTCGGCACACCCTGGTATCGACCCACCCGGGTCAATCATGCCACCAGCGGCAGTGAGCTCGGCTGGCGAAGCGGCACTGCCAAGTGGCCGGCCAGCTATGCCGACAGCCTCCCGGCCCTTGTCGACATCGGGCCGGGCTCGCCGGTGGGGGCCTGCTTCGGCTACACCGCTCGCTTTCCAGCGGCCTACCAGCGGGCGCTCTACGTCTGCGACTGGACGTTCGGCACGATGTATGCAATCCACCTCGAGCCGTCCGGCTCGACCTACAAGGCCGTCAAGGAGGAGTTTGTCTCCCGCACGCCGCTGCCGCTCACCGACGTGGTGATCGGCCGCGACGGGGCGATGTATTTCGCGGTCGGCGGCCGCGGAGGCCAGAGCGAGCTCTATCGCGTTCGCTACGTCGGCGGCGAGCCCACCGATCCGGTCGATGCCCGCGACGAGCGGCACGCGGCCGACCGCCGGCTGCGGCGGGAACTCGAGACGCTGCATCGCAGGGCGGACGACCCGGCCGCGGCGGTCGCCCAGGCACTGCCGGCCCTCGCCAGCCCCGACCGTTTTCTCCGCTATGCAGCCCGGGTAGCGCTCGAGCACCAACCGCTCGAACTCTGGCAGTCGCAGGCGCTTTTAGCCGCCGGTCCGCGGGCGCGGATCGAGGGGGCGATCGCCGTGGCTCGGCAGGCTCTTCCGGCAGCGCAGGCCGGGGTGCTCGCGGCGCTCGACGCGATCGATCCGAGCGATCTTTCCGAGCAGGATCTGCTCGCACTTGTGAGGGCGTATCAGCTCGCGCTCATCCGCCTGGGCCCACCATCGGCCGAGGCTGCGGCGGCGATTGCAACCCGCTTTGGGCCGCTGTTTCCTGCTGGTGCATTCGACCTCGATCGGGAACTCTCGGCCCTGCTCGTGGCCGTGCGGGCGCCGGGCATCGCCGCGAAGCTCGTCGAACTTCTGGCCGCTCCGAGCGGATCGGCTGGGGGCACGAATCTCGCCCCCGACGAGAATGACCTGCGGAAGCTGATCGAGCGAAACCAGGGATACGGCTCGGCCGTGCGGGCGTCGCTCGAGAAGCGGAGCGATCTCCTCCAGATCCACTACGCGTATGTGCTCCGCACGCTGCGGGACGAGCCGGGCTCACGGATGTGGTCGCCCGCCGATCGCAAGGGTTATTACGAGTGGTTTCCGCGGGCCCGGGAGTGGGCCGGCGGCAGCAGCTTCCGCAAATTTCTGGCCAACATCGAGGCGGAAAGCCTCGCCGGGCTCTCCGACACCGAAAAGCTCGCTTTCGAGACGCTCGGCATCCGCAAGCCGTACGTGCCGCCGCCGCTTCCCAGTCCGCTGGGCCCCGGCCGGAAGTGGTCAGTGAGCGACGTCATGGGTGTGGCGGAGCAGGGGCTCGCGAACGGCTCGCGGAACTACGAGGCGGGCCGGCGTGCGTATGCTGCCGCCCGGTGCGTCGTCTGCCATCGCTTCGGGGAAGACGGCGGCGCGACGGGCCCCGACCTCACGCAGGCTGGCGGGCGGTTCCAGGTCAAGGATCTGGTGGAGGCGATCATCGAACCGAGCCGGGTGGTTTCCGACCAGTACAAGGCGAGCATTGTGCAGACGGCCGAGGGCAAGGTGGTTAGTGGGCGGATCGTGGCCGAGGACGAGGCGTCGATCACGATCGTGACCGATCCCGAGGATGCCACCAAGTTCGCCCGGATCGCCCGATCCGATATCGAGGAGATCACGTCTTCCTCGACGTCGCTGATGCCCGCCGGGCTGCTCGACCAGCTGAGCGAGCAGGAGGTGCTCGACCTGCTCGCGTACACGCTCTCGCGTGGCAACCCCAAGGACAAGCGTTTCAAGCCGGGCAAGTAGGGCGAGAGCGGTTGCGATGGGATTGGGAGGCGGTCCCAGTCCCCCGGCTCGCGCCGAGGGCTTCTATGGCAGGCCGCGCCCACTGGTTGAACCACGCCGCGGAGTGCACTCAAGCAACCGCCCGAAGGAACCGCCCGGGCAGGCTGGGGGGAATGCGGGGGTCGCGATCGACGTTGACCCGATTTTTCCCGGCTCGTAGAGTGCGGCGGTAGATTGTGGTGCGGTGTGTGCCGCACGTTCTTCTCCCTCCGGAAACGTCCCCAGTGCACCCTCAGCAGGCTTCGGTGGGCGGGCGGGACGACATCAAAGAGCGGGTGCGGGACGCCATCGACATTGTCGACCTGGTGGGGGCATACATCGCACTCAGGCGCCAGGGCAAGGGCTTTGTCGGGCTTTGCCCGTGGCATGAAGACTCGCGGCCAAGCCTCCAGGTCAATCCTGAGCGGCAGACCTACCGCTGCTGGGTCTGCGATGTCGGTGGTGACGTCTTCAATTTTCTGATGCGGATGGAGAAACTCGAGTTTCGTGAGGCGATCGAGCAACTCGCTGAGCGTGCGGGCATCACGCTGGCCCGCGGGCGGTCGGCCGCCGCAAATGACGATCGGGCAGCGCTTGGCCGCACCCTCGAGTGGGCTGCCGCCCGGTTTCGTGAGTGTCTTGTGTCGACTGACGAGGCCGCCGCCGCCCGGGCGTATCTCGCAGATCGCCAGCTCACGCCATCCTGCCAGGAGCGGTTTGGGGTTGGGTTTGCGCCCGAGTCGTGGGACTGGCTCCTGCGGCAGGCCGCCGCGGCCGGGATTCATACCAGCCTGCTCGAACGCTCAGGCCTTGTGATCAAGCGAGACGACCGGCCCGGACACTACGACCGGTTTCGTGGCCGCGTGATGTTTCCCATCCGCGATCCGCTCGGTCGCTGCGTCGCCTTTGGCGGCCGGATTCTGCCCGGTAGCAAGGTCGAGATGGCGAAGTACATCAATTCCCCGGAGACGCCGCTCTTTTCCAAGAGCTCCACGCTCTACGGCCTCGACTCAGCCCGAGAGGCGATCGCCGTTTCCCGGCGGGTGATCGTGGTGGAGGGCTACACCGACTGCCTCGCCGCCCGGCAGGCCGGCTGCGACGACGTGGTGGCGGTGCTCGGCACGGCCCTCGGGGAGCGGCACGCCAAACTCCTGCGGCGGTATGCCGACCGGGTGATCCTCGTGCTCGACGGCGACGAGGCGGGCCGCCGCCGGGCAAACGAGATTCTCGGCGTGCTGCTCGCCGAGCCGATCGACCTGCGGATTGCCCGTCTGCCGGCGGGCCTCGACCCCTGCGATTTGCTGCTCGCCGAGGGGCGAGAGGCGTTCGAGGGGGCGGTGGCCGCTGCCGTTGATCCGCTCGACTACCGAATGGACGAGGCGTTGGCGTCGCTGCCGTCCGATGCCGGCGACGACGCGGCGCTGGTGGCCGTGGAGAGCGTGCTGGCCGCCCTGGCCGCCGCCGTCGCTACCGAGGGCTCAGAACGCCTTCTCCGGGAAGACCAGGTGATCGGCCGGCTTTCCCGCCGGTTCGGTCTGGCGCGGGACGTGCTCCGCACACGGGTCAATGAACTGCGACGCCGCGTGGTGCCGTCGCCCACGCGTGCCGCAGGAACGCCAACCGGAGCGGCGACCCCGCGGCTGCCGGCCTGGGACCGGGAGGTGCTCGAGGTGCTGTTTTGCGTTCCCGAGGGAGCCGGGCTGGTTGTCCGTGAGGTCCGGCCAAGCGATCTCGACAGTGACGCCGCCCGCACGGTGGTCGAGGCGGCCCTGCGGTTGCACGCTGCGGGGCGGCCGGTCGACCTGGCCAGCCTGCTGATGGAGCTGCCCGACCCGCTGCTGCAGAGCCTGCTCGTGGCGGTCGACGAGACCAGCGCGGCCCGGGCCGGGACCGACCCCGGCGAGCGGGTCGGCCACTTCGCCGACGCCCTCCGCCGCCGATCCGCCGGCCGCGTGGCCCACGCCAGCGCCCGCGCACTCAAAACAACCCGCCTCGACTCCCTGGCCGAGGCTGAATTGTTCGAAAGGCTCGTCGCTCAGCGGCGGGTCGCCCAGGGCATGTCCGATCCCAAGGATGGGTGAGGGTGCCCGACTCGTCGTTGCAGTCGGTACGGGAGACACTCCTTTCCCGTGCCGGGGGGCGGCGTGCGAGTGACGATGGTATGGTGAAGGAGAACCAAACGATGTCCAGTACTGAGAAGCCCACCGCCGCCGATTCCCGCGCCGCTTCGGCGGACGGTGCCAGTTTGCCGCGGCTCGCTGTGTTCCCTGCGGTTCCGGAATTCGAGACCGGTGCCGACCTCGCGAAGCTCGTCGCGCTCGGGTCTTCCCAGGGCTACCTGACCTTCGATCAGATCAACGAGTATCTGCCCGACGAGGCGGTCGATCCCGAGAAGATCGACGGCCTGTTGGTGACGCTCGAGGAACAGGGCATCGAGCTGGTCGACACGCCGCCGGAGCCGGTTGTGGCCGGTTCGCAGCCCGCCGTGAAGGCCCAGCCGGTCGCGAAGCGGCGAGACGAAGCGATCACAACGCCCCCGTCGAACGCGGGCAACGATCCGATCCGGATGTATCTGGCCCAGATGGCCGAGATCCCGCTGCTCACGCGGCGGGAAGAGATCTCGCTCGCCAAGCGAATCGAGGTAACCCGCAAGCGTTTCCGGCGTGCGGTCCTGGGCTGTGCCTACTCCCTCCAAACAACCGTCGACACGCTGCGGAAGGTGCACGAAGGGCACCTGCCGTTTGATCGCACGATCAAGGTGTCGCTCACCGAGCGGCTCACGAAGGAGCAGGTTCAGGCCCGGATGCCACACAACCTGGCCACACTCGACCGCCTGATGGCCGAGAGCCGCACCTGTTTCCGCGCCCTGATCAGCCGCCGCACCAACCCCGACGAGGCCCGGGCGGCCCGGGCCCGGTTCAAGCGGACCAGGGCGAAGTCGCTCCTTCTTGTCGAGGAATTGAGCCTTCGGACCCGCCGGGTCCAGCCGCTCGTGAAGCTGCTGCGGGGCATGTCGACACGGATGGACGAGCTCCAGCGGGAACTCAAGGCCATGAAGGACGGTCAGCGGTCGTGCGACGACCGGGCCGACATGCGGAAGGAACTCCGCGACCTCATGCTCACCACGCTCGAAAGCCCGCGGTCGCTGCGGACGCGGGTGACCGCGCTCGAGAAGCTCCGCGAGGAATATGAAACGGCGAAGCGAAACCTCTCGGCGGCGAACCTGCGGCTCGTGGTCTCGATTGCCAAGAAATACCGGAACCGCGGCCTCTCGTTCCTCGACCTCATCCAGGAAGGGAACACGGGGCTCATGCGGGCGGTCGACAAGTATGAATACCGGCGGGGGTTCAAGTTCTCGACCTACGCCACCTGGTGGATCCGGCAGGCGATCACCCGTGCGATCGCCGACCAGGCCCGTACGATCCGGATTCCGGTGCACATGATCGACGTGCTCTCGAAGCTGCGAACGACCGCCAAGAAGCTGCTCCACGAGCTGGGCCGCGAGCCGGCCGTCGAGGAGATCGCCGAGATGGCAGGTGTGCCGATTGAGGAAGCGCGGCGGGTGATCGATATGGGCCGGCAGCCGATGAGCCTCGACCGGCCGGTGGGGGAGAGCGAAGACGCCAGCTTCAGCGAGTTTGTCGAGGACGTGGGCGTGATGAGCCCCACGCAGTCCACGACCCACGGGCTGCTCCGTGATCGGATCGATTCCCTGCTCAAGACGCTCACGTATCGGGAGCGGGAAATCATCCGCCTCCGCTACGGCCTGACCGACGGTTACACCTACACGCTCGAGGAGGTTGGCCGGATCTTCCGGGTAACCCGCGAACGGGTCCGGCAGATCGAGGCCAAGGCGGTCAAGAAACTCCAGCATCCTGTCCGCTCGGGGCAGCTGGAGAACTTCATGGAAAACGCTACCAACTAAGCCCGTTCTCGCCGCACGGCGGAGGCCACACGCGGCCGTGGTCCGCCGGCAAGGCTGTGCTACACTCTCCGGCGGGGCGAAAAGCTCGTCCCGCCGGAGATTCTCATGCCTGTCGCCGTTGCCAACGGAACGCTTCGCACCCTGCACCGGATGTACCGGCAATTGGAGGATCTCCAGGGCCGGCTCGAGGCGGGCCCCCTCCGGGTAGCGATCTTGGAGGCGGCGGTCCGGGCCGCAGAAGCGCGGCGGGTAGCTGCCCAGGGGGCGGTGAAGCAGGCCCGGCTTTCGGCCGACGGCAAGCAACTCCAGCTCAAGAGTGCGGAGGCAAAGATCGCCGACCTCGAGGGCAAGCTCAACGCCTGCAAGACCAACCGCGAGTATCAGACGCTCCGCGACCAGGTGGCCGCCGACAAAATGGCAACAAAGGTTCTCGAAGACGAGATTCTCGAGGCCCTTGAACGGATCGACAGCCTCAAGCCGGCGGTGCCCGCGGCGGATGCCGCGATCGCCGTCTCGAAGCAGACGCTCGCCGCGGAGGAGACCCGCGTGCGTGGTGAAAAGGCGCAACTCGACGGCGAGGTGGCCCGGATCCGCGGCGACCTCGAGGGCGTTGAGCGGGAGCTGGCCGAGGATGTCCGCGAGCGATACGAGCGTGTTGTGCGGAGCAAGGGGGCCGACGGCATGGCACCGGTCGACGGGCGAAGCTGCGGCGGATGCCACCAGCAAATCACCAGCAACATGATCTCCGAATTGCTGGCGGGCCGGATCGTCACCTGCCGCAGCTGCGGCAGGCTTCTCTACACGCCTGAAACGGCGACCGGGTAGGCGGGCCATTGCCGCTTTTCCCGCCCCTTCTTTCCCGTGGAAACCATCGATGTCCGACCGTATCCCCATGACCCGTGCCGGCTACGACAAGCTCAAGGCCGAAGTCGACCAATTCGAGACCGTCGAGATGCCCATGCTCGCCCAGCGGGTGGCGGCGGCCCGCAGCGAGGGAGACCTCAGCGAGAATGCGGAGTATCACGGGGCCCGTGAGAGCCAGGGGCTGCTCCAGGCGAAGATCAACCTCCTGCGAGACAAACTCGCGCGGGCGGTGATCGTGGAGCGGGCCAAGGAGGCCGGAGATGAGGTGGTCTTCGGTGCCACGATCCGCGTCAAGGACCTGAAGTTCGGCGACGAGGAGGAGTATGTGCTCGTCGGTGCCGGCGAGGAAGACTTCGACGCCGGTCGGATCAACGTCGCCAGCCCGCTTGCCCAGGGGTTTCTCGGCCGCCGCGTGGGGGAAAAAGTCGAGATCGATGTGCCTGCCGGGACGCTCAAATACGAGATTCTCCAGGTGCGGTTCGACTGAACAAACGCACGTGATCGGTTTGGCAGTCAGCCTCTTCTTCGCTCACGCGCGTCGGGTGGGCTGGCGATTGTTCCCGCAGTCCCCGGGCTCGCGCCCGGGGCTTTTATTTGGGCGAGAGCGCGGGTGAGGATCGCGATCCCGTAATAGAAGCCCTCAGCGCGAGCTGGGGGACTGCGACAGCAATAGAAGCCCCCAGCGCGAGCTGGGGGACTGCGACAGCAATAGAAGCCCCCAGCGCGAGCTGGGGGACTGCGACAGCAATAGAAGCCCCCAGCGCGAGCTGGGGGACTGCGACAGCAATAGAAGCCCCCAGCGCGAGCTGGGGGACTGCGACAGCAATAGAAGCCCCCAGCGCGAGCTGGGGGACTGCGACGTGGCGGGCTTGAGTTAGCGGGCGATGCCCTCAAACAGGGCCGAGCCAATGCGGACGAGTGTTGACCCCTCGAGGATCGCGGCCTCAAAGTCACCGCTCATCCCCATCGAGAGGTCGCGGAGCATGCTTGGGTCGGCCAGCGTGGCGGCTAGGTTGTCACGCAGGGCCCGCAGCCGGGCAAAGTCGCGGCGGGCGTCGGCCGCGTCTGCGTCAGGCCGCCCGGCCATGCCCATCAGGCCGCGGAGCCGCACCCCGCGGGAGGCCGCCGCTGCCGCGACCAGGGCCGGCACGTCGGCGGGCATGGCTCCCGAACGGCCCGGGTCGTCTGTGAGGTTTACTTCGACGAGCACGTCGCAGCCGGTGGCTTCCTGCCCCGCATCCGCTGGCCTGAGCGCATCCGCCGGCCTGACCGCATCCGC
>Ga0210003_1001347_pt1 | contig 21831 bp, 19 predicted proteins | sample LantaG_FD_182804 | JGI IMG/M metagenome (GOLD analysis project Ga0210003, IMG submission 182804) | Deep subsurface microbial communities from Baltic Sea to uncover new lineages of life (NeLLi) - Landsort_02402 metaG (SPAdes) (version 2) | ecosystem: Environmental > Aquatic > Marine > Oceanic >... | reverse complement strand
TAATATTGAAGTCATCATTAAAAAAACAAAAGATGCTTGTGATGAATACAATACGCTTTACCAAAAGAAAAATGTTGTTGCCGCTTTTCATTTGACCTGCTAAACTTTGATAGAAAATATTAACATAGTTAAAATCTTCTTATAATAGTTAAGAAAACAGAAAAATGAAGGAAATACAATAAAATCTATATTACTTTACATAAGATATATTATAGGACGTTGTAAAACTGAAAAAAAATACAAAATTCTCCGAACCCCCTACCACTTATGTTATTCCCGATTCCCCTTATTTCATTCCCGTGAAAACGGGAATCCATCTTTTATATTTCTTTTTATATTTTCTTCCTCTCTCTGCCATTGCAAACTTTCTAAGAAAATGCGGCAATCTCACTATTACTTTATATCTTTCATCTTTTTTTTGCATTTGTATTATTTCTTCCCACACTTATAGCTCACACTATAACTATCCGCTATTCCTATACGCTAATTTGCATTTTACTACTAACAACTATTTATTAACGACTGATTTTAATAACTATGCGCTATTCCTATGCAATATCTTACCTTTTTCCGACTAAAAAACTATAAAAAAACTATAATTATTACTTAGTAATTATTCATAAAAATGCTATAAACCCTACAATCAAAGGCTTTTAAGGATTTATAAAAACGCTCATATACTATGTATATGAAGAATATTTGACTTGCCCCTTATGATTGTACCTATTTTGAAAAAGACCCCCCCTTAAAATCAAAATATGAAGGTTTTTCTCGGGATCTAATAATCCCTCTAATACATATTAAAACATTTTGATCTGTCTATCTTGAGGCTCAATTATATCTCCATTCACTTTTTCAACAAAATATTTATCTGTATCTTTAATTGGCAACCCTTTTTCATCTAATTCCTGCTCTATCCTTAATTTAACTGATATTTTAACACCAGCATAAAGCTTTCTAATTTTTCCAGAATGTACTTTATTTAAAAATTCTTTATCTTCCATATATGCTTCAATTATTTTAGTAAATATAAATGACCATTTTGAATCACCTAATAAATCTGGTTTTTTCAATTTTAATTCAACATTATCTATTGTATTTATGCTATTTTTATTATTTTTTTCTCTTTCTATAATAGTAGTCGACATATTATCAAATTCATCTTTTGAAATATCAATCTTTGTTTCGCCATTTTGTATTATTTTTAGCCCAGTTCTATCTTCATCTTTTGATAATACATCATAAGTTTCAGCTAATGAAGTATCAATAGTGCTATCAGAAAAATAATTATTGGTTGTATGAGCATCGAATATAATAACTCCATTATCTTGATTGATAATTTTTGCTTTATTTTTTTCATATTTAACATCTTTGGGCGGTTGTCCTTTTAGATGCTGTTTAATCTGTAAATAAATGAGATAAATACCAATGACCCTTAACGACATATCCGCAATTGGTAATAATACCTCCTTTGCATAAAATATTATTGTTGAAAGAGTGATTTCAAAACTGCCCTTTCCCAAATTAATAATCTTTAATTTAGCATCACTTTCAGGATATTCATGGGAAGTAATGTTTTTAATTGTTTTAACTACGCCATTGATAGAGGATGATAGGGTTTCTACATCAATTTCATTTTTACCCTCATACTTTAGAGTAAAATTACTTTTATCTTCTTTAAATTTATTTACATCTTTTTTCATAAATTCCTTCTTTAAATGACCGTAGTTATAATAATCTAAAAGCGACTATGCAAACTTTAATGTCAATTATAAATGATTTTGTAATAGAACGATTTCAAAATATATTATTTGTGGCTGCACTTTTCTATCTAAAAAAAATAAAATATAATAATATTCTGGTTGGTCAAACTTTATATTATTTATACTTACAACAACTTTATGATTTTTTTTAACAAAAAAGGAGTTGCCGGAGGCAATTTGGAGAAATCTCTGATTTCTCTTTTATTCACTGTTAGAAGCCTGTGCCATATTTTTATATCCTTCATAAAATGTTACACTCTTTTTTGATCTTTTCGTCAAGTAGGGTTAATAATTTTGTACAATACGAATCGGCTCCTTCTAGATCGGAAATCAATAAATCCAAAATGTGAGTCGTCCTTTTAGATGCACGATTTATGTCCTGACTAATTCCTCTCAGGTTTACAACGGCCACTCGGTATGTCTTTAGTCCTTTTAAGGCATTCCCGGTTCCTGAGCGCAACTCATCTATCGATGAGCGAAACTTAAGAATTGCATCCTGATCCTCTTTACTATGTATTCGCACAGTTTGAACGAGACCAGAGGTGCTCTCGTCGAACGATTCCCAAGCATTATGCTGTTTGGGTTGTTCTTCCTCAATTATTTTTGCATGCTGGATCATGTCCATTGATGCTGCAGTAGCAATCTTACGAATCTGAAAGGCTGTACCTGGTAGTCCGCTTTTTTTAATTTTCTGCACTTCCACCGTTCGCTGTCGCATTTTTTCACCAATTTCTTGCATCGACTTTGTCATTCGTTCCATACCTTCGGTGATGTCCTTCATGGTTTTTACACCATCTACAACAAAGTCCCATAACCCTTTTTCTTCTCCCCCAGTTTCAATTTCCTTTTCGTCTTCTGTTTTCATCACGGCTTTCTCGGCCTTGGTTACTGGATGAAATTTTACTCTCCACGTTTGCGGAAGAAAATCGGCTACTGGATTTCCAAATCCAAGTTTACCGCTTTTTGCTTTCTCACCAATATCCTTAAGTTTTTGTGACAGTTGTGGTGCCTTCTTAAAGTGAATGGAGTATGGAGTCAAGCGGTAGGACTTTAGATCAAATGGAATGTCCTCATTGAATTGCGTCAAAAGCACCGTTGGTTTCTGCATGGTATGTGAGATTCCGAGTTCATAGAAAACGTTGGCATTGAGGCTGGTTAGATCTGCAACTACTAAATCTGCCTCTGCGATACCCCGTACTATATCTATTAAAATATTGTGCTGATTGGAAATACTGTCGGCACGCTTGACATCATAGCCCACTTCTTCCAGTGCAGGTTTAACAAGATCATTATAAACCGCATCAAACTCTGGATCAAACGGCATTAAGACGAATGCCCTAAATGTTTTTTCGGATTCTTGGTTCATAAACTTTCTCCATTTTCTTAAAACTCAATATGTATTGAAGAATGGCATGGCTCTGCTAACTTAAAATAATCGAACTACTACTCATAATAAATTATTCTTATACTTAATTATTTAAAAACTTTTCTATATTCCTTATACTACATATCTTTTAAAAACCCTCTTTTTTAAAAAAACTTATTTAAAACCCCCCTGCTCTTCTAATGCAAGGATTCCGGAAAGTTTTATTGTGTTTTATTTAATTTATATAAGAATGTTTATTTATTCTCAAGAGTAAAGTAAATTGGAAATGGTAAACTAAAATGCACCTAAGGTGGAAAATAAAAATGCACCTTCCCTCTCAACCCTTACCTTACAAAAAGTTAGAAAAAATTAAACAATTATTAAGTTAGTACTGCCATGCTCTTTGTACTCAAAAAGTTCGAGTCCTATCCGGCTCCCCGGGTTGGTGTCTGAAAGCGTGCTTTTATGGGATAAAATGAAAATCCATATTTTTAGAATAAAACATGGAGAAATAAAATTACTCTCTTATTAATTTTTCTGTTTATATTCTTTATAACTTTGTTTTATTTCTTCTATCCTACTTGGAAAACCATAAACATATTCAATAATTGCAGTAAAAAAATCATCTATTGTATCTACGGGTAAAGAGCGTATATTTGTTTCTGTAGCATGAACACCAATATTTCCAAAAAATCTTAAAATATCTGCCATCTCAATAAAATGTTTGGGTATTTCTCCGTTATTTGCTAGCTCTTCTAATCGATTAAATAAATTTCCTTGTTTTATTTTCCTAGCGTCACATAAAGCCTCTAAACACTTCCTTATTTGTCCAGCAAAAGAACTAGGAGCTATCCTTTTAATTCTTATCGCTTCTTCATAGTACTCTTTAATTCTTTGAGGAACATTATCAAATAACATTTTCCGTTTGGGCCAATACAAGTGACTAGTTTGAAAATCCTCTTTATCTTCACAAACATGTAGATCTCCATATAAAAGGGGTTGTTTACAAGTTTCACAAACGGTAAAATAATATTGCATTGCTAATCGCCATTCATCTTTTCCATCCCCATCAGCCTTAGTAAAAATTTCTTCACAATCATGGATATATAATAATAGGTGAGTTGTTTCGTTTCCACAATGAGGGCAAAAAGCAATTTTAGCACATCTCTTTTTCATTAGTAATCCTCCTGACTCATATAAAATAAGAATAAATTTGATAAAAACACTTATTAAATATTAACTATTACCTAATCATCTTTCTTGCAAATACAAATATAAACATTGCCATAAAAATTGCCCCCAAAAGTGCTTCTGTAGAGGCAATAATTTGGAAGGAACCAGGTTTTGGAGCTAAATCCCCAAAACCTAAGGTCGTAAAAGTAACAATGCTAAAATATAATGCTTCTAAGAAATTTGGATTATATGAAGTAATTTTACAAGCTATTCCGTTATATATTCCACTAAAATAGTAATATATAAAAGCATATCCAAATATAATATTAATCCACCATATTAATATATTTGATGGCCTTTCACCATAACCAGTGATTAATTTAAAGAACATATTACCAATCCATTGTAGATATTTTTTCTCTTTCCGGTTGTATTTAGTTTCCATTAATTTTTCTCTATAATAATATTCTCCTGATATATTAAACATGCCTTCTTGTCTAAAGTAATTCTTCAAATTCCTATAAACTTCTCGAGCTTTTTTATAGTCATTATTTTTTTCTTGAATCACTTTTTTATCCAACTGGTTATCTGCAAATTTTAATGTCGAATTGTCAATTTGGCATTGGTACCAATTAACATCATACAAAATAGTTTCTTCATTAAATCCTGTATTTTTCAAATTTGTTCTTTGTAATTTTGCTCCTTGAAGATTAGAACTCCACAATTTAGCATTTTGTAAATTTGCTCCTTTCATATCAGCACCCTCTAAACAGCTTTCATGTAATGTTGCATTTTCTAAATTAGCGCCTCTTAAATATGCACCCTTTAAAACACTTCCTCTTAAAATAGCATTTTTTAGATTTGTTCCTCCAAAATAAGCTTTTTCTAAATTAGCACTTGCAAGATTGATATTCTCTAAATTTGCCCTACTAAAATTAGCATTTTGTAAATTTGCTATATTTCCTTTATTCGATAACTTTAATCCTTCAAGGTTCCAACCACTTAAATCTGCCTCTGACCAATCCCAACCAGGCTCAATATAATTCATTTCAGAGGTTAAATCTTTATCATCTTTATGTTTTTCTAATAATTTTTTAACTTTTTCTTCCATGTTTAATTCCTCAATTACTATTTATCATTACTAGGCAATTCTTCAGCAAGCTTTCTAATTCGAGAATCTTTGTGATTAAGCAATTTTTGTTGCTTATCAAGGAAGTATACTCCCTACTCTTATTCTAACCATGTATTATAAATAAGGTACATAAAGTAAATAGATAGTTAAATAAGAGTATAGAGATTTTACACCATGGGCAAAATCTATCAATAAAACACGCTTATTTAGCTCATTATTATATACCCTCAACTAAAATAATCTTGGAGGTTGACAAAATTTGAAAATATGTTATACTATTAATGCTTGTTAATTCAGCTTAAAAAAACACTAAAGTCTCAACTTATGAGACGAAATAAGCCCCGCTACGGCGGGGCTTTTCATTTTTATATTTAATCTTTATTAAAATTTTTATGTATATCAGGTTTAATTTCTTTAAGAAAAATAACTTGGTGTGATGTCTTTTTGAGATCTTTAGATAATCTTTCCTTTCCCGCGATAATTACAACCCTTTTATACTTACCCTTTAAATATTTTAGTAATTTTAAGAAATCTCCATCTCCACTACACAATATAAAAATATCGTAACTGTCAATAGTATCAATAGCGTCTATAGTAAGCTCTACGTCAAAATTACACTTATGTTTAAACCCATTTCCCCTAGAATCAAAGACCCTATTAATAAGCTTATGCCTGACTATGAATCCTTGATCCTTTAAAAATTTAAAATAGTTTTTCTTTGCTTCGGTCGAGCGAATAAAATCTTTCAATGTCTTTTCAGGATAGATATCAAAAAAAGATGCTTTAGAAACCATTCCCTCGTAATAATAAATCTCAGATACATTATAGTGTTTTGCTAAAAATGCTTTAAATCTTTTCCAGTCAATTTCCCAGTTGTTTTTCTTCAAATAATAATGAAAATTTGAAAAATCAATAAATACACTCGCTTTTAATTGTACATTATTTCTTTTACTTTCCGTTTTTATTATAACCTCTCCTAAAATTATCTAAAATAATTTTTGCTGTGTTTAAAAGATATTAATAGAAATATTTAAGTTCTTATAAAGCTTTTACTTTTCGAGATCTTGAATTTTTAAAATATCTTTCTAGGACACGTGAGATAATGAAATATTTTTCATTTATCTTTTTAGTATCCAATATTTCTCATCACATTCTTTTTTTAAAAAAGAAAGATCGACTTTAATTTGTCAGTCTTCCTATTAGTGCAATAAATCCAATTTAATGGCTTATTATGCCTTATTTATCAATAATTATACTCCCCTAATCTTATTCTAACCATGTATTATAAAGGTAGGTACAGTTATTTTAAGGATAAAAAGATAAAAAGAAAGGTAAGAATTTGCATTAGAAAAATAAGAAATCGCAGAATATTCCAAAAAAAATGTTTACGAACCTTTCGATAAGTGTAATATCGCTTTTTATCTCTTTATTTTTCATTTTACCCCCGTTAATATCTATCTAATTGGTCTATTTAGTCTATAAATTCAAATGTTTTACCGGAAGGATTAGGATCATATTGCTCATACCAAGTATCTGTTTCTCCGGTTAATGTATTTAACTTAATTATTAATACGCGGTCATAAAGATCAGTAAGGTCATCATCAACTTTAACAGTGTAGATTTGATATTTTGGTATAATCGAATAAATTGCCCCTGGCAAAACATAAATTAGGCCAGCAATTACTAATATTATTAATCCTACCAAGAATATATTCTTAGCTTTATTCATTTAAATCCCCTTTATCTCTCTTTTTTTTATCCCTAAATAGTAAAAATTCAAAAAGACAACAGGAGGCTGAATAAACAATCCACACACACCAAGTTCTTCCCCAATCAAAAGGATTACTTTCGCGATAATATGAAATTGGCTTTGCATATTTATCAAAGATATCCCCAGTAAGTATGGTCGGGCGGTATATTACTGTATATCCCACGCTATTTGCAATTACTAAAGCAATGAAGAAAATAATTATTGGAACAAAAATTGCCAAAACTATCTTTTGGTTTTTATTCATTTTAAACCCCTTATTATTTACTAGGTGCAATCAATCGCCCCTGGCTTTAAATATTAGCAATAACTCGCCTAGAATAGGCTAAAATATCCTCTATTTTTTTAGTCATATTAATTAACTCACCTACTTTTATTTTTATCTATTGGCGGACTTATATATTTTCCGAAAGTATCCTTAAACATTTTTATAACAATTTTCCATTTTAAAATTACTAGACAAATAACAATGATAATTAAAAGAGTACTCATTTTCTAAAATACCCCCTTTCATTTCTTACCAAAAATAAGATAAATTATAACCCAAAAGGTTATAAACCCGGCAATAAATAATTTCCAATCATCATTAGCCACCACATAGCCGGCCCAATGAAAAAACACATATAACCCGGCAATCATTATAACCAATCCTAAAATATATTGAATAGCTTTGTTCAATACTATTAACCCCCCTTTATCCTGGATCATTTAAACAAATCCGGAAGAAGAAAGAAAACTACAAGGCCCATTATGGCCAGGATCACCCCTAACCTTAATTGATATTCCCCTACGATAAAAAGCATTATCAAACCAAAAAACACAATACCGGTTATAATTAAACCGTTTCTATCAGATTCCTTAATCTTTTTCACCCTCTTTTTAAAAATAAAACGTTCAATTTTTCGTTTTAAGAGGGGTCAAACTAACCCCCCTTATACCTATACTACCTTTTTAACCCTTCCTGCAAGCGTATTATAGCCCGAAGCCGTTAACAACTTCTTTATTCTCATCGTCATTAAATCCTATAGGGTCAGGTCTTGAAATATCACTTTCCCTCTTCCCCCTCAGTTTTTTTAATTAAAATGAGGATACATCCTATTTTTTCTATGTTTTAGCTTTCCATTTTACGAGGTCTTCCTTCAGGACGTCTATCTATAATAATACCTAAAGCCTCAACCATCCGGTTAAGAACTCCTCAGATTTTATAGGTTTCCCGCTGAAATTACCGAATTATTAACTTGGCACACCTTCCCTGTTTATTCAAAATTATATTTTATTTGTATTTTGTGAACTTGTGAAGTCTGCCATCACTATCCCAATATAAATATTACTGATCATGTTCTATATCATTTAACTTCCACAATTTTAATTTCCCAATCTGCTATTGCATTAATATTTAAATAAAATGTGCCTTTTTTGGGATTGTAAAAACTTCCTTTACCCGGTTTTGTTTGATTGGCTGCCACTCCAACTAAATTTCCATCTCCATCATATAGGTAAACTTGAAACATCATAAAATCTTTATCTTTTGTATCCCATTGCATTTCCCAAGAAGTTTTAGTTATGAATGGTCTTGTGGTTTGCATTCCATTCCCTGAATACCCACTTATAATGGAGTCATCCGCAACCTTCAATCCCAGTTTTCCAGCTAAAATATCATACATTTCTAATCTAATATCTTTATTGGCAACAGCAGTAATTTTTTTTAATTCATTAACAATTTCTTCTTTAGATAAATCTCCGGCTAGTATAGTTATTGAAAACAATAAAACAAAAACCATCAATACAATTAATTTTTTCATTTCATTTAAACCTCCAAAACTTTTCGACTTTACTTTATTTTTCTAAACAGATCCCCATATAAAGTAAAATATCAATTAACGTTTCAAGCCCAGGTAAATTATTTAATAGTAACCGGATAATCCCCACTCAGATAATTCTTAAGATTATCTTCTGTGATATACCATTTCCCGGCAATTTTTTGGAGAAACCAGGGATGCATCCTATTTTTTTATGGTTTATCTTTCCATTTTACGAGGTCTTCCTTTGGGACGTCTATCTATAGTAGTGCCTAAAGTTTCAATCATCCGGCTAAGAAACTTCTCAAACCCCATATGTTGTCACGTTAGGACAGCCAGTTGCCCGACTGCCCCCGAACAGATCCCAGCGTGCGGAACTACCGCACTGGGCTCTTTAGAGATACTCGCTTCCGTAAAAGACAAATTAGTACGGAAACAACGTCGCCATCTGCATTAATCTTTATTTACGAGGTTCTATAATTCACTTCAGGAAGTACGGTCTTCCCTATGGCCTATCTGTTTCCCTGTGTACGCTTCATCTAATGGTTACCCATTTCGATGCAACACTCAGTATGGGTGGTTGGCTAGACCTTACCCAACAAGGACTTTCACCCTGCAAGACATATAGAGCTTCTTGGCACTCTTCCGCTAAAAATTACCGAATTATTGAGCTAGTACACCTGCCTTGTTTTTCCAATTTAAAAGTAAAATATTAAGAATCGCTTTATATCTGCTTTAAAAGTATTCCCACCTCTTTTATGTTTTTTATTTAATCGTTGGGTATATAATCCGTTTAGTTGTCTCACCCCTTTGATAAGTTACAATAAGGGGTTTCGATAAGTAGATGATAATGTTTGTTCATCAGACAAAAGGTATGTAATATGAAATGGTATCTTTTTGCCACAGAACATAAGAAACTGAGGAAGTCCGAAAAGTCTTTCTCGTCAAGAAAGATCCTCTGCTTCGCACTTCCTATTGAGGTGATATGATAAACTGTTCCTGAAAATACTATCCGTAATAATGTAGTCTTTGCTACATTATAAGAACTGTCTATTGTTAGTTCAAATATGGAATCTATGTTTTTTTGTATAAGATTATCTTTCCGTTTTCCTTAAAATAATTAAAGCGGATCTTTTTTTTATTTCATAATCTTGTTTTTCGTAAGGATCTTTGATTCTTCTTTTCAACCCAAATTTTTCAACAAAATATCTTTTTTTTCGAAGTTTATTTAAAATCTCCAATATTTCTCCTACTTTGGAATCTTTATCATTAAATGGATAATTATTCAACCATTGGCTAACTAACATTGTCACTGGAGTTAATATAATGGGTTTAATTATTTCTAAGCTTAAATTTTTAGTATATTTTGAAAAAAATAGTTCAATTGTATCATAAGAAAGAAATATTTTGTTATTTCTGCCGACATCTTTAATTTTTAAAACATCTTTCCATAAATCTAATGTATTTTTATTGGGAGCCATTCCTTCAATAATAAAAATTGCGCCATTCTTTTTAAGGATTTTATACATTATTTCTAAGCTTTCATCTATTAGTTGAAAATGATGAAAGCTATTTCGGCAAATTATAAAATCATAAAATTCTTTTTTTATATCTTGCTGATAAATTGACTGTTGCGAAATAATAACTCGTTGTAATGTTTTAAATGAATCCAACTTTTTATTTGCAATTTTTAACATTTTTTCGGAAATATCTATCCCTTCACCATAAGCATCTCTGAGAATACCTTGTTTCGGATACATTTCAAGAAAATATTTTAAAACTTCGCCTGTTCCAGTTCCTACATCTAGAAAATTAATCCTATTTGTAATACTTTCTTTCTTATAATCCTCTAAAAAATAGTAAAAAACTTTAAAAATATCACCCATGAATTCTCTATTAGTTACCCATGGTAAAACATCGAAAGTATCGGCTCTTCTATTAAAAATATCAACTATTTCAGCTTTTGGCTTTTTCTTTAATTTATAATAATATTTTTCATTCATATTTTATCACTTCCTATAATCAACATATATCTTAGCAATAAATTTCATAAAGGGCTTAACAAAAACAAAAGCCAATAAAAATATAAATATATAAAAGGTTAAAGGTTTTCTTAATTCTTGCACAATTTTGATTTGGTCAAAAGGTCCTTCAAATATAACAACTATTAAAGCTGCAAGGGGAGCAATAATTCTTTTAGGAATATCGGTTAATATTTTCAAATTAATATTAAATTTTCTTTTCCTTTCCGACTCATTTCTTTTATTCATTTCATTAATATGTTCACTTAATAATTCTTCTTTCCCTAAATCTTTCGGGTTATTTTTCTTTTCTAACCATGCTTTATATTTATCGCATGTATCAAGAATTTTTTTTTCCTCCTCATTATCAATGCCTTTGCTCCAAGAATTTATTTGAGCACTAAATACATTTTTTCCTGTATATAACCGATGCGATTCATCGTTATATTCTATTAGTATCATTTGACAAATAAACATAAAAGGATATATTTTGATTGGAACAGGTGATGCGTTAAATATTTGCAAAGGGAAAGCCCAATACACTCCAGGAGGTAATTTATTTTGCGAGAAATGAATATTAATTCCCAATTTAGAGATTATCGGTCTATTAAATATTAAACCCATATACTTTGTACTATTAATCGAAACTACTTCAAGGGTTTTGCCTAGATATAAACTTCCAGGAGCAAGTTCTAGCCCATCCCAAGGTATTTCTACGGTTGTATATTTCTTTTTAAACTCTGCTTGATGACTTAATAGATCTATTTTATTTCTTTTATTTACTCTTATTTTTGTCAAAACAGGATGTAATCTAAAATTTATGGCATCAGGTTCAATTTGATAATCTGGGTCAAAACAAAAATCTTCATCAGCATGTACAGTAATAATTTTTCTGTCATACAATAATCTTAACCAGCATTTCCTATCAAAGACATTTGAGATCAATGATATCCCCCCCTTTTTTATAAATAATTATGTACATGGGTAAATTATTTTATTTGATATTATGTAATTTCATGAAATAAAATAGAGATATTACAAAAAATATACTTTATTTCAATTTTAAAACTTAATATCTGGCTTCATGAGTTCCGAAAATAAATATCTTTTCTATTATTATATTAGTACAATAATATAAATTTAAAAATTAATTTTAGTAAATTAAAATAAAAAAAACAGAATAAGAAAATAATGATATTACTCTCTTACTCTGTCCTTTTGCCTGAAAGATTCTTCCTAGAAAATTAGGAGATAATTCTTTAAAGTAAGCTCTGTAAGGTTATTCCTAAAAATTAGGAATTGCCCCGTCGGTGCTTTTTGGTATAAAGCTCTCCAGAGTTCTGTCCGGTAACAGTCCTTTGGCCTGAAAGTTTAGATACCTTTCGTATCTTGCCTCTTCGGCTCCTTTTCTATTAAAGAAAAGGTCTCTCCTGTTACCTTCATCCAGAAGAAAATATTTGGTTTTAGGTTAAGCGATGATAGAAAATTGCTGCTTGGATGGTTAGTATGGTTAGGATGTGTTACTTAGTGGGTCTCTTGGGATAATGAAAGAATGTGATTCTTATAATAAATCTTAGATAATAGTGCTTTTTATTTTAGTACGATATTATTACAACTATTTTGCTTAGATAAAAAATAAGCTTATTAAAATATTTTTAGTCATTATTTTATATATACTATACAACTTATTAAAAGTCCTTCTTTTTCTGAAAAGTAATTTATAAAAAATAAAAAAGCACTTCAGCGAAATGCCAAAGTGCTGGTAATTGATATTGTTAAATTGGGGTATATCCCATTTTTTTCTATGATTTAGCTTTCCATTTTACGAGGCCTTTCTTTAGGACGTTTATCTACAATAATATTTAAAGTTTCAATCATCCGGTTAAAAAAACTCCTCAGACCCCATATATCGTCGCGGTAGGTCAGCCAGTTACCTGACTGCCCCCGCACAGATACCAGCGTGCGGAATTACCGCACTGGGCTCTTCAGAAATACTCGCTTCCGTAAAAAACAAATTAGCATTGCCTTCTTGGCTATTCCCTGCAGGGAGGTTTGCATTTGTTATCCAGTCCTACTTTGCCCGGCAAATGTTATCCTTTGCAATGCAACACTTGGTATGGGTGGTTGGTTAGACCTTACCCCACAAGGACTTTCACCCTGTAAGACATATAAAACTTCTTGGCGCGTCTTTCGATAAAAGTTAGCGAATTATTGACTTGGCATACCTACCTTCTATTCCTTTTCGACGATTGGTTACAAATAATCTACTTGTTTTAATCGCTATTACTTATACGCAAATCATTATTAATATCCCAACCACTGCTACGCAATGCTTCTTCTTGTCCTGAAATATTGTCGCAATGAACCGCGACGCAAAGGAGGTGAGATGGACGGGACATTCCCACAAATGCCATTTTAAGATTTTGTTTTATCCCTTTTTGAGTTGGTTTAGTGTATTGGCCCTTCATATAATCCATTATTCTCTCTATATCATATTTATAACAGAAAGTTTCAAGGTAACATGTTGCGGTATGCGTTTCACCTTTTACACCATGAATAGTTGAAACTTCTATTTCAATCTCGGTTGTTTCGAATGAACATCTGTATATATTGTTGTTTTTCAGTGCTTCTTGTCTATTATCCAATTCCAAATCGGAAGAATTGATAAAATTTGTCAGTTCATCACTTATCTGGTAATCAAAAAAAATCTTAAACTCGTTCGTCAGAAAATTTTTTATCTCGTCAAAGACTTCTTCTTTTCTGTGAATCTGCAAACACCAAGCAGCTAATCTAGTTTGAAAGTATTTGTAAAAATTTGGGTCATTTTCTAAAAGGTATCTATACAGTTTTTTATCTGTAAATGGTCTTCTATCATGCTCAGTAATTTCGGCTATCCTTAGACATTTTAAAAGAGCCTCAACCAATCTCCTCCTGTAAAAATTAGCTCCTTTAGAAAAAATCAAGCTATCAAGTTGTGGAATTAAGTAGCTTTTTAAATTACTAAATTCAGTTCTTTTAACTTTTATTTCTTTGGAATAGCCGTCCCAGTAGCTAGGTATGGTTCTTTTGCTGTCATGCGGTTTACCTCGCCAACCAACTGCTTTAAATATTTTATACTTATGCTGGTGCAACTTATTTTTAATGATTATCTCAGCAAACTTATCTAAAACTTTTTGAACAGTACTATCATTATAAACAATTATAACTGGGGTAATTTCATTTTGTCTGACAATCCCCGTTATGGGTTGCCGGCAAACACAAAGATTCTCCACCTTGCTCGCTATAGAATTTGAAAACCTCTTACTGCCTGTAATAAACATAGTTCTGTCATTATTTATTTTCCATCCGCATTCCAAATCAGCGTCATAGTCAAATATTGCTTGATTTAAATCACCTATTCTTTGGGTAATAACATTTTCGTTAAAGAGATCATCAAGAAGTTCTGTTTGCGTTGTATTTGTATCCTGCATCTCATCAATAAAAACATAGGCAAATCTTCTTGAAATTATATCTTTCCAAGTAGGATATCTTTTAACATAGTTTGCTGCCAAGAAATATGCATCATCATAGCTCAGTACTCCATCCATAAGTATTTTCTTTTTTAACCACTTCAGCTTCTCATATATAGATTTTTGCGTTATATCGTTCAAGCTTAGATTAAGTTGCTGACAAGTATTATCATCATCTAGTGCGAAATTATTGAATCTAAGCGAATAAGGATAATTTTTTCGGCCACTTCTATAGCAGAAAGCATTTGTTTTCCTACCTAAATATTTTCTTAATTTTTCTACTTTATCAAAATAACTTTCATTATTTATAAATAATGGTTTACGTTTAAATTCATTAATATACGCTGGCATAGCAAGATACTTATCTACAAAGCTTTGAATGGTACCAAAATGATTTGGATAATTAAAGAGCTTGTTGGAAGCAAAGTCAGCGTGGCTTTTGATTTCATCGATAGCCACATTTGTGTGAGTCAATACGCATATTCCTCTAGTATTCTTAAATGGCATGTATTGCGAAAGAATCAGTAACTTGGCAAGTAAAGCCGTTGTTTTACCACTACCTGGACAGGCACAAATATCTTTGGTTTCAAAACACTTGATCACTGCCTTTTGCTCTTCGTCGAAATGTTCACCAGTCGGCAAAAGAATTTGTTCTGCCCAAGAAATATCTTTATTGGTAATATTTATTGACATTGGTTACCCTGTAACATGTTTTATCGCATCCACGATATATTTTAATTTTTCGTCAAACTCAATCTCTTTTCTTAATCTTTCTTTTGATTCTTCGCGTTCAAATCGTTTGAGTAATACAGCAGCAAAGCATTGAGCAATAATCGGCTTGGAAATTTTCTTAGCAAGTATGTAATCCTCATAAATTTCTCTTGCAATTTCTTTATCTGTTTTATTTGCAGAGCTCCATTCATTAAAATCAACTTCAACCTGTTCTTTTATTTTTTTGACCTTCTCAGATGTTAAACCATAAGCATCGCTATTTTGAATTTTCTCTGCACAAAGTACGGCATTATAAAATTTCTTCCTAAAGGCTGTGCTCAAAGCAATATCATATTCCAAAGTCCAATTCGGAGAAATGAAGGTCTTTACACCTTGTCCATTGTATTTCTTTTCCTTTTCTGCTCTTTTCCCTTCAATTTCTTTTGGAGAAAGTCCTGAATCTGGCTTGATATCATTATCAGTTATTATAGCGACTTTAATTCCCATTTCCTCGCCCGATTTCCTTCTAAAAATCTTTGAATATCTTAAAAAAGCTCTACTTTGGACATTCACAACCGATACACCATGCTTAGCAAGAGACCTATCAAGAATACCCGCTATAATTGGGACTAAAATATTCTCTGCATCACCTTCAACCAGGATAACCCCATGAGCAAAAAACAAATTAGCTTTCGTAACATCTAAGAAACGCTCTAAAAACGCATAATCCCCTTTTTCTAACTCAGTTTCAGGAGGATCACTTCTCATTGAGAAAGCTTTATCATTCTTACAAATGATAAGATTATTAAGTTTTACTTTCGAGGCTAAATTTGGACTATGGGTTGTCATGATTAATTGAACTTTAGATTTTTCCGCTATCTCATCTTGTAAATACTCAATTGCTCTCAACTGTGCTTGAGGGTGTAAATGAGCCTCTATTTCCTCAATTAAAGACAATTTTAAGCCATAATAATCACTACGTTTTAGAAGTAATAACTCTGTAGCAATGTACAAGCGATTATAGGAACCTAATCCTGGATTTTCTTCGATAAACTCAAGCATTAGCTTCTCCAAGATACCAGATAAGCTTTGACCAGAGAGTTTAAATTTAGCAATCTTATTTCTTTCTTCTTCCATGAAAAACTCTTTTAAATAGTCATTGATGTTTGATAGCAATTCTTTCCCGGATTTATCATTAAGCTCAGCATCATTTTCATCTTTCCCTTCGAAGTAACCTTCAATTTTTTTGTTTGCTTCTTCGATAATTCCAGTTATTTTATGTTCTTCTTCCGGAATAGAAGAAAATGCTTCATGACTTTTTAAAATTTGTGCCAAGCGAGACCTTCTGCCAGGAATCAATTCTCTTGCCGCATCCCTGAGAGGTTTGAGGTAAGTCACTCTCAAAAAATCTTTAGCGTCTCCATCCATCTGAGTTCCCTCATCATCAGGACCAGCTTTTATGTTGTAAGTAATTTTTCTGCCTCTGCGTTCACCATTTAAAGTAATTTTGAGAAAATATTCATCAAGGCCGTCTTCATTCTTTTTGATACCAAGCCATTCCAATAAATTGGCTGCCTCATTATTTCCATCATCAAAACCGCGCAGTATGCATTCTATTTTTAGCCATTTTGCTCTGTTGCTATCAATAGGTTCTGAGATCTGTTTTACGAAAAAGTCGCTTTCTTCTAAGGGTTGATAATCATGACTTTGCGTTTGCAAAACAAATTTTATAGCATCAATAATAGCTGTCTTGCCTGAATCGTTTTCCCCAACAAGCAAATTTAAACCTTTATTAAAAGTTAAATGTAATCCAGGAGGGCCATTTTTATCATCCCCTCCATATTTCCTAAAATTCCAAATATTTAATTCTAATAAAAACATGGTAATCCTTCTCTCATTTCTATTTGTCTTCTCTTATCATAATCGAGAATTTCTCCTTTTCTTTAAAGTTTTTAGTTGTATTTTTAAGTTTTGCAAAACGGAACGTAAACTTGTAAAACTAATCCCGTCTTTTGTCTTTATTCATAATCCATACATCGACTTAATTTTTTCAAGTGAAGGAAATTCCTTATACCCTAAATACATTACATAACCTACGTAATCAACAAGCTTTACGTAACCTACTCTTTTTGCGTAGGGCATAAAAGACGAACTCGCTACACTTTTTTTTGGTTCTTTTAAAAGCCACGGCAAAGAAGTTACCATAATAAAATTCCACATTCCCTTGATCGGAAGATCTTATTGGGCCAGGTCTTACAATGTCACTTTTCCTCTTCCCCCTCAATTTTTATAATTAAAATGGGGGCAATACATCCTATTTTTTCCTGTTGCTTAGCCTCCATTTTACGAGGCCCTCCTTTAGAACGTCTATCTATAATAATACCTAAAACCTCAACCATCAGGGTAAGAAACTCCTCAGATCCTATAGGTTTTCTACTAAAAATTACCGAATTATTGAGCTAGCACACCTCCCTATTTATCTAATTTTAAAGTAAAATATTAATTGTCTAAGAAAATGGGATGTTTTCCTATTTATTTATTTCGTATAACATGCTCAGTGTATAAAAAGTTTCAACAAAGCTGAAATTTGGACAAACATAGCGAACTGTATATGCTTTGTTGTATAATGTTAAGAAGTTACTCTAAGTAATCTCAATCTCTTAGTGACTCATTATTTCTTAATATTATATTTTTTACTTTTTAATTTGTAAGGGTCTGGACCACCTTCTAAGTGTTTAATAATCTCTGATCGAACTATAGGTCTATCAATAGCACCGAAACATTTAATATCTCCTTGCATTGCAGTACTTTTAAGAATTATAAAATTATCTGAGTCTGAAGCCACACCAACGCTAGAATTATGGGTTGTTAGAATAAATTGTCTTTCTTCTTTACCTGCGCGTAATTTTGAAACGAGGTCTTCATAAACTGATGGATTATCTAAAGAATCTTCAGGTTGATCTATAATAATTGGTCGGGCACCTTCAGAAAGGGCAATAATCAAAAGTGCAGTGCATTTTTGACCAACTGAAAGTCCAGAAATATGGTAGTAATTACCATCTTCTTTTCTAAATTCTATAGAAGGGATATCTTCAGGATATACACTATGGGATATGGCTAAAATATCCTCTAAAGCCTCTTTTGAATTTAATATATCAATTAATTTCTCTGCATTTTCATATGCTAAATCTGCTTTCTTTGCCAATGAATCGATTTTATTGTCGATAATTAAGTCTATGAATTTTCGAGGCATAAGATTTTGTGAAACTTTCTCGATATCAGTTTCTCGGATTCTTGACCCCTTCTTTAGAGCCAAGAGTTCCTCTTTAAATTTTTCCCTATTTGCAGCATAGTTTAAGTTCAATTTAAGTTTGTCACTGGATTGCGAAGTGAGATCATAAAATTTTTGTTTTCTGATTTTATAGTTGCTATAATGAACTTTTTCAAATTTGTCTAAAAGTGAATCCCAACTTTCTTTGATCTTATCGAGTTTTTCAAATTGTTTAGTATGTTTCTCGAGTTCTTTTTCTATAGCTAGTTTTTTAATCTCCAGTTTTCTCCTTTTACCTTCTAACTCTCTTTTATCACCTCCTGCTTCTTTAAGCATATTTTCATATTGTTCTTGTTTTTTCTCAAATTCTGGAACCCATTTATTAAAACTTTCAGATATTTTTTCTTTATTCTGAATTACCTCTATTTTAACCTTTTCCATAGAAATGACTACTTTATTATACGACTCTTCCGAGAGCCGTTTTGCGTTCCCAATTTGAGAATCTTCAGAAATTTCTTTACTAATATCAGGTTTGGTTATTTCCTCAGTAAAATCGGATATAATTTGATCAATTTTTTGGGTAAGATCATTATGAAAAGATAAATACTTTTCGAATGTTGTTTTTTTACTTTCCCATAGCTTTATCTCATCAAATAATCTATTCTTAAGAGATAGGTTTAGATTTTTAAGTTGTTCATCTATCGTGCTAAATTCCTTTCTATATGATGCTACTTCTGATGATGCTTTGATTGATTTTGCCAGTTCTTTATCCTTTTTAGATAATTCCAGAGATAAACTTTGTATATCTTTTTTATATTCTGTTAAGTCTATAAATGAATCAATTAACCTAAGTTGAGCTTTTTCATCTTCTGCAATCTTTATAACTTCATTTTGACTATATGCAAGAATCGGAAATAAGGCAGGTATGCTTCCTTCATATGATTCATTTGTATGTAAATTAATGCACTCAATTTTATTATCAACTCCATCATATGTCCGAATTGCTCGATACCGTTCTCCATTTACTATTTCAAATTCAATAATAACTTTACCAAGCGACCCTAACCTTTCCTCCAATTTATTTTTATGATCCTTCAGGATAGAATTGTCCTTAGAAAATTGATCTATAGCAAAACGTAAAAATTCTATAACAAGAGATTTGCCGACACCCTTTCCACCAACTATACTATTTAGCCCTTCATTAAAATAAATTTTTTGATTCTCTAGAAACCCCTGAGAGGCTTCCATAAGAGTAATTTTGGGGAATTTTTTTATTTCAAGTTCGCCTTTTTGTCTTATACGAACATCTGGATCGCAAAAACATTGTCTTAAACCTTCAAATGAAATTTCGTCAAGTTTGAAATAGGTAAAACGTGAACCTATGCCCTCTAATGAGTGCTTCCCCTCCTCCGTGCTAGAAGGATTATCAGATGCTTGATATACCGCTAATTTTCTATATTTTTGATGATTGCCATCAAGAAAATCAATAACTCTTGTCTTTATTTTTTTCTTATCTGTATTATTAAAATCTGTAGCCTCTGCCGCAATTAAGTTTGGATTTTGGATTATATCATTTCTTGGATTTCCTCTCATGCCTCCCATAACACCCTGCTTTGAATTAGCGTGAGCTAGAATTGCCATACCTTTATGCTCATATATTATGTTGATAACTTGAGTAGGACTATAGGAAGTAAATGCCTCTTCTTTGCCATAACTATCTGCCTTAATTTTTAAGTCACCTAACAAATTTTCAATATCCTTAGTAGTTTTAGACTGATCAAAAATTCCAATAATATGAATTGTCCCCATTTCTCCAGCAGTAGCGGATATTTCAACTCCTGGAAAAACAACTAATTTTTTTCTAGATACTTTCTTTACTTTATCTACCCATTCTCCTGTATTGTGATCTGTAATAGCAATAGCGTTCAGTCCTTCACTTATTGCTTTTTTTATTATATCTTCTGGAGTTACAAATTTATCATCAAAACATTTTGATGCTGGAGTATGTATGTGTAAATCTATTTTCCGATAGACCAAGCCTGGAATTTCATTTTCTTTTGTCATTTTAATCCCTCTTTTCTTTGCTCTTTAAATCTTTAGATTAGATAAACACGTCCCAAAGTCAATTTCTAGTAACGTTTCCAGTATAAAAGATTCTCGCACTGCCTCAAGCGATAACAGTTGCTCGTTTTAAATATACTAAACTCTGAAGCTATCAGCTTGATCGCACCTTAAAATTGGTGCGGGGTTTGAGTAAGTGCCACAGGCTACGAGCTTTTTATGCAGTATTATCTGTTGTTACTATTATTAAAAACCTCTCTTTCCCAATCGTAGATTATAGCAAGTTCTCCACTGGTTCTGTGCCAATATAGTAACAATTTACCTCGATATGCATTTACTCTGGTAGGGTTCATGTACTCTCTGTAAATTCTAATTATTTTAGAAATACCGCCATCATCCCTGCTCAATGAACCATATATCAGATGTATAGCTCTATAATAGCCTAAATCAATAAATCTAGTTAAAGTGTCTAAGTCTTTCTTTAGTTGAGACCCGCTAGCGTTATTTAGCGGTTTCACTTCCATAACTATAAGATTATTTTTCATGGTTCCCTGCTCGTGGAAAATAAAGTCTGGTTTTAAAGCACCAATTTCTCGATGAATAATTGGGTGACCATTTTTATCCATTTCACCCTGTAAGGTGTAAGGAGAACATTGCAAAGCTAATCTAAGCTGATGATAAAGTTCATAGCAATAAATTCTTTCTCTAAAACGATGTCCTCTTAAGTTGGCCATAGCTATTTTAAAATAATATTGCTCCATACTTTTTGTTGCCTGTTGTAAACTTTCCTGAAATTTCATAAAATGTTTTTCTTTATCTGGCATTTTTATTATTCCCTTAAACTGCAATAATTTAAAAAGAAGCACGTCCTATTTTTTCTATAGTTTAGCGTTCCCTTTTACGAGGTGTTTCTTTAAAACGTCGATCTATAGTAATACCTAAAGCCTCAACCATCTGTTAAAGAAACTCCTCAGCCTCCCATAGGTATTCCGCTAAAAGTTACCTGATTATTGACTTGGCACACCTTCCCTCTTTATTATTATTTATTATTATAAAGCCATCTCAATACATTTGCCATTTAGCATCTCAGCAGTTTGAGGATGGCAGGTTAAAAAGATTACTTGTTTATGTTTTGCAAATTCGTTAATTTGCTCTGCAGCCAGGGCTTGTCTGCCCGAATCCATATCTACAAGAGGGTCATCAAGTATAAGAAAGCCTGATTTATCCCGGAGAAAATATTCTGCCATAGTAAGTCGT
>Ga0210003_1001346_pt1 | contig 21831 bp, 19 predicted proteins | sample LantaG_FD_182804 | JGI IMG/M metagenome (GOLD analysis project Ga0210003, IMG submission 182804) | Deep subsurface microbial communities from Baltic Sea to uncover new lineages of life (NeLLi) - Landsort_02402 metaG (SPAdes) (version 2) | ecosystem: Environmental > Aquatic > Marine > Oceanic >... | reverse complement strand
GTTCTGAGTTTTTTCTCTCTCCCTCTTTCCCGCCTTCTCTCTTCTCTCTCTTTCGTCTTCCAAGAGGAGCCGGATTCAAATCTCCTCGATCGTCAAGTTTGAGCTTCTTTCTCTCGCGTTCGAGGTCATCCGCGTGTTTTCTCTCTCTCAACTCTCTCAACTCTCTCCTCCTCTTCCTCTCTCTCACTCTTTTCCCTCCAACCTCTCTCACCACCACTACCCAACCCCTCTCACCTTGAGATAAAACCCGCGAACCGACACGGCCAGCTCGTACATCTCCTTCCCGGCCCACTCGTGGTGCGGCTTCCACAGCTCCTCCTCCAGCCTCTCCTTGTCCCAGGGCCTATTCTTGTCGCCTCCTATCCCGGGGAGCAGACCGGCAACTTTCGACGTCAGCGCCGCCTCCTGCGCCTGCTTGAGCTTGTATGCCGCATAGATCCCGGTGGCGCGCCTCCAGAAGTCCGCGGTGCGCAGGGCCAGGTGGGCCTGGTGCCTGGCAGCGTCGCCCGTGGAGCTGAGGGCCGAGGCGATCCCCCGCGGGGAAGGGAGGGTGGGGAAGCTGGGGAGGTTGTTGGGGAGTTGGGGAAAAGAGTGGAGACCAAGAGGGTGTCGAGTCGAGGAAGGAGAGGAAGAGGAAGAATCAATCGGCGTCGATGATGACGATGATGGTGGAACGAGCTGCCTCTCTCCCTCCTGGCCCTGGCCCTGGCTCGTCGTCGCAGTGCCCTCTCCGCGAGGCATGGTGTGTGCTGCGTATCGATCGATTGAGCGCGTGAAAGAAAGAGAGAAAAAGAGAGAGAGAAAGAGAGAGTGAATAGAGCAAAGAGAGAAAAGCGACGACGCTTTTGCTCTTTCGATCGATCGGGAAAAAAAATGACGTCGACCGCCCACAAACCTCGGCGGCGACGAAGATCTTTTGAGAAAAAGAAAAAAACCCTCGCTTCCTCTTTTCTTTCGTTCGTTCTTTCTTTCGTCCTCTCCGAAATGAATATGCTCTCCCGCCGCCAAGGCAGGGTGCAGTCGTCGTCTTCTGTACCCTGCTGTCCAAGGCGCGTGGTCATCACAGCGGCAGCTCCACGTCCTCCTCCTCGAAAAAACCTCGAGGAGAACGACAACGACGAGAGTGAGTTTTTTTTCGGGGATGCAATCAAAAAAGGAAAGCGTCTCGTTGGTGCTCCTCTAGCGGGTTATTTTCTTTTCCACCCCCCTGCGATGCGAAGAGACTTTACTTGTCTTAAGATTGAGGGTAAAAAGAAAGGAAACACTTACATTAAAAAGGCGAAAGGTCGCGGATGATTTAAAAAAGAAAAAACCTCGAATGCGCTGTGTCGTCGTCATCGAGCATCGAGCGGAGGAGAAAAAAACTAACAACGAAAAAAAAAACTCTTCCTTGTCCTTCCTCCGACACTACCAACCAACCACCACCCCAGCTCCTCCTCCCCCTCTCCTCCGCCGAGCAGCCGCGGCCTCTGCGGCAGCCGTGCTCTCCGTCTCGGCGCTGCTCGGAAGCCCCACTCTTGACGCGTCCGCGGTCGAAACGGCCTCCTCTTCTTCTTCCTCTATTATTTCAACCTCTTCTTCTTCTTCCTCTCCCTCAACCCCTCCTCCTCCTCCCTCTCCTCCTCCTCCTCCTCCTTCCTACTACCACCTCCCCGTCGTCTCGCCGGACCCCGACGTCCTCTCGGTCCAGCGCGTGCTGCTCCAGGCCTGGGACATCGTCGACAGGGCCTTCGTCGACGGCTCCTTCGGCGGGCGGGACCGCGGGGAGTGGAGGGGGGACCTGGTCGACTCGCTCGACGCGGCGGCGGGCGCAGGCGCGGCCGGGGGCGGCGGCGGCGGCGGCGCGCGGCTCGCCGAGCTCGCGATCGACGCGATGCTGGACCGCCTTGGCGACCCCTACACGCGCAGGATGCCCTCGAGGGACTACGAGGCGTTCAGGCAGTCGTCCGAGGGCGAGATCGCAGGGGGCGTGGGGCTGCTTATCGCGGCGCAGCCCGTGAGGGAGGAAGAGGAGGAGGGAGGTGGTGTTGGTTTGTCTTCATCGGCGGGGTCTTCGTCGTCGTCATCGTCTTCTTCGTCGCCTCTTTCGCTTTCGTCCTCCCCTTCTTCCTCCTCCCCCACCTCCAATAATTCCTCCTCGTCGTTATCGAACAGCACCCGCCTGCGCTCCCGCCTGGTGGTCCTGTCCCCGATCGAGGGAGGGCCAGCAGCCAGGGCCGGGATCAGGCCCGGGGACGAGGTTCTGGCGATCGACGGCCGACCGACCGACGGCTTCGACGGCGAGTCTGCTGCCGGGTTGTTGAGGGGTCCCAGAGGGAGCAGCGTGGTGGTGGACGTCGCTCGCAGGGAGGTGGAGGACGGCGCCGAAGGCGGGATGGTGCCCGGGATCCCGGGGAGGGCTCCTCCTCAGAGGCTTTCTGGTTCTTCTGCGACGGAGATGATGATGACGACGCCAAACGGGACGAACTCGAAGAAGAAAAACTCGGCAGCTCCTCCCCGCGTCTCCATCCGCCAGGTCAGGCTCCGCCGGGAGAAGGTCGAGCTCTCCCCCGTGACCAGCTCCGTGCTGACGGTGGATGGAGGAGGGGGAGAAGGCTTGGCGAAGCAGAAGAAGAAAACCGCTTCCTCTTCTTCTCAACATCAACAGCAGCAACAACACCGGGTCGGCTACCTCCGGCTCGCCTCGTTCAACGCGCGCGCCGCGGCCGACACCGCCCGCGCCCTGGCGCAGATGCGCTCGCAGGGGGCCGAGGCCTTCGTGCTGGACCTGCGCGGCAACGGCGGGGGGCTCGTGCGGGCCGCCGTCGACGTGTCGCGTAGCTTGCTGCCCCGCGGCTCGACTGTCTTTGCGGTGCAGGGCCGGAGCGAAGAGGAAGAAAGAGACGAGATGGACAAAAACCACTACCACCTGATGCGAGCGATGACGCCGCCGGCCTCCCCCGGGGACGTCGTCCCGGCCTCCTCGGGCGTCCCCGCGACGGCGATCACGCAGCGCGTGGTGCTGGACGACAACAACGGCGATGGCGATGAGGTGGGAGAAGGAGGTTTGAACAACAACAAAAACAGAAGCGGCGGCGCTCGTCTCCTCAAGCGAGTGATGACGATGCTGCTCCCCAACCTCTCCTCTTCTTCTTCCTCACAGCAGCAGCAAGACGGAGAGAGCGACGTTGCTTCTCTCCATTCCCCCCTCTCGACCCCTCTGGCGGTGCTCGTCGACCGCAACTCGGCCTCGGCCTCGGAGATCTTGGCTGGCGCCCTCCGCGACAACGGCCGTGCCGCGCTGGTCGGGGAGAGGACTTTCGGGAAAGGGAAGATCCAGTCCGTTTTCCCTTTGAGGGACGGGTCCGCTCTGTTCGTGACCGTGGCGAGGTACATGACGCCCTCGGAGGAGCTGATCGACGGGGTCGGGATCAAGCCGGAGACCGCGTGCCGAGGAGGAGGTGGAGGTGGTGGAAGAGGAGGTGGAAGGAACAACAACAGCAACACCCTCCTCGCTTCCCTCGAGATGGTCCCCGGCGTCGTCAGGGAGGCCGGCGCGCTGCAGGCGTCCCTGGCCGCGGACTCGTGCGTGCTGACGGCCGAGAGGCTGCTGCTGGCGCAGGTGGAGAAGCTCCAGCAGCAGGAGCAGGAGGGAGGTGGAGGAATGGGAGGAGGAGAAGGAGGAGCGACGCCGACGACGGCGAACAAAGGGCGCAGGCTCTAAGAAGAAAAAAAAATCGATTTTACAAGAGTGTTTTTCTTTTCACTGTGCCTCTTTCATTGAGCACGGGCGCGCCCTTTGAAGGCATTCATGCGCCTGTGTCTTGTGCTTTTAACTGTGCCCCTCATGTTTGATTTTTTTAAGAGAGAGAGTGAGAGAAGAAGAAGAAAAATAAGGTTGAGGGTTGACCTCTTTCTCTTTTCTTCTTTTATACAATAACGAAACAACTTTCCCCGCTTTCCGATGATGATAAATAAACTCAATACAATACAACAAATGACAAAAACAACAACAAAGAGCAAGAAAACAAACGAGAGAGGGAGATTGTAGATGAAAAATTTGAGCAAAAAATGGAAGAAAAAAACTTTACCCTTCTTCTCTCTCTCTCTCTTTTCTCTTTTCATCGCTCTTCATTTCTTTCTCAAGTTTTGTCCCTTCTTCTAATGTTACAAACAAAACAAAAACTACTTTCATTCCGGCCTAAACCTCCTTGCGGCCCTCAGCGCGGCCACGCGGGCCCTGTCCTCCTCGAACCTCGACCGCAGCTCGGCCAGCTCCCCCCTCCTCGCGTCGCGCGACCGGAACCGGTAGAAATCCTGCGCTAGCCTCTTTGCCTTGGCTGCCGCCGCAGCAGCAGCAGCTGCGGGCGCGACGCCACCGGACGCGATCGCCACGGAGCCGGCAGGGATGGGCGTGGTGCCCTCGCTCTTGCTTTTCTTCTTACTTTTCTCTCCGCGCGTCACCAGCGTCCAGCCGTCGCCCGAGGCAGCGCGCGCCGCCGCCGTCGCGGCCAGCTCGGCCTCTTTCTCGAAATCGTCGACCCACCGGTCCAGCCGCGCGGAGAGCGCGACGTTGCCCGGACAGATGCGTCGCTTGTGGTCCTCGACCCAGAGCTTGAGGCCGTGCGGCGGGGAGACGACTGGTTGTTGCTTTTCAAAGTCGTCATCTTCCGAGTCGTCGTCGTCGTCGTCGTCAAACTTCCTCTTCTTCTTCTTCTCCTTCTCCTTCTTCTTCCTCTTGTTCCTGGTTGCGGTGGAGGAAAGCGGGGGAAGGTGGAGCGTCGCCGCCGAGCGGGCCGCTGCAGCGCTCGTCAGGGTCGTCAAGGCCTTGGGAGACGAGAACGAGACGATGGCGGAACACTAGTGGAGGGAGAGGAGGAGGGTCGGGGTTGAGAAAAAAAAAAGAGGAGAAAAAAGGTCGTCGACGTCGAAGGAAAAAAAACTCTTTTGCATCCAAAAAAACACTAGTAAAAAAGAAGAAAACAAAAAACTCCTCACCTGGTCAGGGTGGACCGCTACGGCCTCGACGTCGCCGTAGGCGCCAAACAGGCTCTCGAGCACTGGCGCGAGCGGCCTCCAAAGCAGCGGCAGGCCGACGACGAAGACGGCGTGAGGATTGTTGCTGGAAGAAGACCGGCCGCCGTCGTTGTTCGTCTGCCGTCGATGCATTCCTTCTTCTTCTTCTTCATCGTCATCATTCTCTCTGTGCACTTTCACGTACAGGTGAGGTTGGCAGGGCGCATCTCCAGTGAGGCTGATGGGCAGGAGGAAGAAGCCCGAGGGCAGGGAAAAGAAGGAGAACGACGGAGGCTCCGCATTCATTGCAAAAGAGAGAGGAGGAAAAAAAAAAGAGAGTGAGCGAGCATGGTTGAAGAAGAAGAAGAAGAAGAGAAAAATCGAGTCGAAGGACCACTCACCTTTGTCACACTTTTTTTTCCTTTCTTTCTTTTTTCACCTTCTTCTTTGTTCTTCTTCTTCTTCCCTCGAGATGAACGAGCCACCCCCTGCGGCTCCGCCGCCTCCCGACAACGTCCAGGCCCTCGTCAACCCTGCTGCCGTCGTCTTCACCGTGTCGAGCGGAGAAAGAGCGGCAGGCGAGAAGGGACAGGAGCAGCTGCACCAAGACCTCGTCGCATCAAAAACGATGTGGTTGCCCTCGTCCGCTGCTGCTGCTGCTGCTGCTGCTTCGCCCCTTCTTCCTCCTCCTCCTCCGACCTCCAACCTGTTGCCCCCTCCTCCACCTCCTGCCCAGCCTCCTCACGAGGCCGCCATCTCAGACGATCTCGCCCCTCTGAGGCTGACGGTTTCGACCGAGAGCAGCCTTGCGCCAAAGCTAGCTGCTTGCGTCAACACCAACTCATTGGCGATGGCTGCGAAATCAACGTCGACGACCATGACGACGACGACGACGACGACGACATCGAACAAAGCATCGACGCCGCCTCCCTCCACGCCGCGTGCTGCCGCCGACGGAGGAGAAGGCGGCATCGCCGTCATTGCCCACAACCACGACACTCTCGCTGTCTCATCCACGACAGAGGACTACGACGAAGCGCCCCTGCTCCCTCGCGGCACGCGCGTCGTGGTCAAGGGCAACGCTCGGACGCGAGCAATCTACGTCGGCAAGTCGGGAGTGATTCGCACGGCCGTGGGCCTCGGTGGGTGGCACCTCTTGGTGAGTTTTTTTGCCTCTTCTTTTTTCCGATCTCGTGGGGGGTTGTTTTATTTTTCAAGAGCTTCACTTTGACGCGAGAATCGGATCGAGAAAAGAGCGGCGGAAGGCTCGCGCGGGCGGGTAATTTTCTTTACCATCTCCGACAAGAACGCGTTCGCATCTTTTTTCTCTTCGGGCTAGGTATCCATCGACCCTCTCTCTCTTTCCCATCATTTTCGGCGCGCTCGTGACGAGGCAATTCCGATCCGATTCGAGTCGCCGCCGATGCCAGCGATACGAGACGAGGTTGATCGACCGTCCGGGGTCGGAAAAGGCGAGACATCGCGCGCGAATCGGGTTGAATCCGAGGGACCCTCGGATGGCAAAAGCGTAAAAAAAACGCGAGCGAAAAAGAAAGAGAAAAAAAGTTCCCCGTTTGAGGGCGCACGCGAGAGCAGCTTGGGAAGACGAACGGTCTTGCCAACAGAAAACGCCTCGTGCTCTTTCCCGCTCTCGCTCTCTCGCCCTCGTGCTCTTTTTGATTCGATTTCTTAGCTAATAAAGCTCTGATTTGATTTCTTCTTTGGTTTGGGGGGAAAATCGGAATTCAAGACAACTCCAGAAAAAACTCAACCTCTTCTTCTCTTCTCTTTTCTTCTCTTTTCTTTTCTTCTCTGTTCTTCTCTTCCCTCTTCAGCGCCTCGACAATGGCGCCGAGGTCCGCCTCCAGCGCAACGCCCTGAAGGTGACGGGCCCGCCCACGGGAGACGAGAGCGTAAGGAGGAGGGTTTTGTTTTTTCGGTTTTTGGTTTTCGGAGAGAGAAGAAAAAGAAGAAAAGAAAGAAAAACTCACCTCTTTTTTTCCTCTTCTCTTTTCTTTCTCTTTCTTTCTTTCTTTCTCAACACAGGACTTTACCGACGACGAAGAGGAGCCACCCCCGATCCAGAAGCACTCTTCCTCTTCGGCCATGCTGCCTCCCCCGGCGCTGCCGCAGACGCCAGTGCAGCGCCAGCAGCACCAGCAGCACCAGCAGCAGTGGCTGAACCAAAACCAGCAAAACTTTCCGTCGTCGCTGCTGCTCTCCAACAACTCGTCGTCTTCTTCCCTGCTCCACCCGCCGCCCCCGACGGCCCCGGCGCGTTCGCGCCAGCGCCGCAGCCGCGCTGCTGCTGCTGCTGCTGCCACCGCCGCCGCTCCTGCGGGCGGGCAGAGGAGGTCTTCGTTCACCCCTCCTCCGACGACGACTGCTGCCGTTGCCGCGTGGGGAGCGACGACGACAAACAGCAAGAACGACGACGACAGAGATCAACTGATGACGCTGCGCGCGCCTCCGCCGCCGCGCCCCGCGACGCTCGCCGCCGCCGGCTGCGGCAGCGCACAGTTGCCGCTGCTGCGCTGCCGCGGCGTCGGCGTCGGCGCTGGCGTCGTCGTCGTCGGACGCGGGAGGAGCCCCCCTCTCCTTTCCTCCTCGACGTCGACGCCTTCGCCGAGAAGCACCGCGACGCGCCCTGCTGCTCTTGCTCCTCTTGCTCCTCCTTCCCCTTCGTCGGCGTCGCCGCCCCTCCTCTTCCACCCGTGCATCGACTTCTCGAGGCTCGAGACGTCGGCGTTGAAGCGCTACCGCAGCTTCTACGGGCTCGGGGAGATGGAGGAGGAGGAGGCGGCGGCGAAGAGCGGTGGAGGAAGAGGAGGAGGCAGGAACGACGGCGACGACGACGAGTCTGACGACGAAGAAGAAGAAGAAGGCTTGTCCGAGGAGGAGACAGGAGCAGGGGCAGCGACGGCGAACGCCGACGGCAAGCCATCTCGCCCTCAGTCCAAGGCCAAGAGGCAGCGCTTGAACAGCAACAACTTCAACATCGACTTCAACGGCACCAGCAGCAGCAATGGCGGCAGCGGCGACGAGAACGACAACGACAACAACAACGAGGACGAGGACGAAAACAAAACCTCGACCTCGACCAAGCAGGCGCTCGCCGCCTCGGTCGCCCGCCACTTCTCGCGCGTCTCTGTCGCCGACGAGCGGGCCGTCATCGCCAACTTTGTCTCCGCGGCCATCAGAAAGGCGCACGAGCACCAGCACCAGCAGCGGCAGCAGGCTCTGCAGCGCCGCTGAAGGAGGAAAAGAAGAAAGAGAAAACGCGCTGCGCGCGAAACTCAACAAAACGCAAAACCCAAAAAATCTTCATCATCATTGTCCAAAAAAAAATCCACCATTCTTCAAAAAAAAAACTCATCATCATCGCTTTAGGTAGCTAGTGCTCGTTGCCCCATCCGATTGTACCCCCCAACCAAAACCTCATCATCATTGGTTGTTTCCTGTTTTTTTACACGTTGTACAGCAGATAGCAGAGCTAGAGAGAGAGAGAGAGAGAGATCAGAGATATCAGAGAGAGAGAGAGAGAGAAAAGAAGCGGCGGGGGAAAAAAGTGCTTGAGGGAGGGGAAGAAAAGAGCCCTTTCCTTTTTCTTTTTTTACCGATACAATTTTTTACACACCCATTTGCCTTGCTTTTTTGTCTGTCTGTCTGTCGTCGTCGTTGTCGTTGTCAATTCGTGACGGCGCGTCGTCGTCGTCGTCGTCGTCACTCCTTTTTGGTAAAACAAATAAAAACACACAAAAAAATCAACAACAGCAATAACAAAGAGAAAGAAGAACAATAAACTTTTTTTCTTTTCTTTGAATTCTCTTTTACTCGCAGAGAGAGAGAGACAGAAAACTCAACCCACACAACAAAAACCGAACCACAAGCAACAACAACGACATTCGAGTGTAAATAATCAAAGAGAAAGAGAACCCGTTGTTGGAACTTGGTGCGGAGGTGTTATTTTTTTACGAAGCGTCAAAGTTCTTCCTCGCTCTCTCTTCCTTTTTCTCTTCCTCTCTCCCCCCCCCTTCTTCAAAGCATCCCCGAATAAACGGCCGCGCACAGCTCCATCACCTCAGGCGATGCCGCGACGCGCTTCAGGGCATCGGCGCAGGGCGCCGAGTCCGGGTCGAAGAGCGCCCCTCCGACGGCGGCGGCGCGGGGCACGACGCGAGCAAACGGCAGCGCGAACGTTGACGAGGATGTTTTCTCTTCGTCATCGTCATCGTCGTCGTCGTCGTCGTCGCCGTCGCCGTCACCATCGCCGCCGCCGGTGCTGTTTGGCGGCCTCAGCGCGCTCTCCAGGGCCCTGGCTGCGGCCCCCGCCGCGCCCCTCGCCGCAGCAGCGGCGGCAGAAGAGAACCGGGGAGAGCACAGCGCGGCGGCGAGCTCCGAGGCCATGCCACGGACAAGCGCGTCGTCGGCCGCGACGGCCGGAGGGAGGAACAGCTGCTGCTCGAAGCCGTTTGTGGCAAAAGGAGGAGGAGGAATAGGAGACGTGGTTTCTGAAGCAGCAAAAGCAGCAGCAGCAGCAGCAGCAGCGATCGCGGCCTCGGAGAAGAACCGGTCTGCTTCCTCGGGCGCGGGGAGCAACAGGTCGCGCCAGAGGGGCACCGCTTCTTCTTCGGCTTCTTCGGTTTCGGAAGCGGCGTTGCCGCTTCTTCTTCCCACCTCCTCCTCCCTCTTCTTCTTCTCCTTCGTCGCCATCTTCGCCGCGGAGCTCGCCGCGGTCATCAGCAGCGCCGTCTCCACGGCGGAGTGCGCCTCCGACAGGGCCCTCAGCACCTCCCCGGGCCTCACCTCGGTCGCCAGGTCGAAGCGCGAAAAGGCCGCGTCGGCCGCCCTCGCCGCGACACGCTGCAGCCGCGCCGCGCCCCTCCTCGGCAGCGCGTGGCCCCACTCGAGGAACCTCTCCTGAGCCGCCTTGGAGACCGCGTTCGAAGAAGCTGCTGCTGAGAGCATGCTGGTGCTATTTGTCGCAGCAGCAGGAGCAGGAACGTGTGCAGCTAAGAATAAATGCCTGCCGAGGACGTTGAGCGCGACCCTCGTCCTCAGCGCGAGCGCGCTTAGCGCCCAGGGCGCGGCGACCGCTCGGGCCAGCGAGGCGCGGCGCAGGGCCCGCCACGCGCGGAGCTTGTCCTCTCCGGCGAGCGTGCCAGACCGCAGCAGCAGGGCCAGGGCGTCGACGTCGGGGGGGAAAGAGGTGGAAGGCGGAGAAGGAGAAGGAGAAGAAGAAGAAGAGGAGGGATCGCTCGATGACGAAGCAGAAGAAGAAGAAGACGGATCACTTGACCTCATCTTCGTCGTCATCATCTGCCTCATCTTCCCGTCCCGCTCGGCCTCGGCCTCGGCCTCGGCGACGTCGGCGGCGGCCTGGGCGAAGGTCGCCCGGAGGTCCGCCAGCGCCTGCGGCAGCGTCACGCCGTCGCAGATCGACTGCACGGACTCGAAGTGGCGCTCGAGGTCGGCGACGGCGCGCAGGCGCAGCGCGGTGTCCGGGTTTTGCTGCTCCTGTTGTTGTTTTTGCCGTTTTTCGGCAGCAGCAGCAACAGCAGCAGCAGCGCCCGCCGGGGCGTCGTTCTCTTCGTCGGATTTGCTGCTGCTGCAGGTCTCGCTATCGTCGTCCACCTCGTCGTCGCTCGATCTCTGCCTGCGCGGGGGCATCTCGAGCTCGCCGTTGGTGTTTGCAGAGGGAGCAGAAGCGGCAGGAGGAGAAGAAGAAGAAGAGAGCTGGCGCATCTCCTCCTCTTCTCTTGCTGCTGCTATTTCTGCCGAGTCTTCCGCATCGTCTTCGACGGGATCCGTGTACCTGTATTTGAAAAAAATGAGGAGGAGTTTCTTTTCAAAGAGATGAGCGGCGGCATGCCCCGGCACGGAAGAGGTTGAAGGGAGGGGGACGTCAAACGAAACGTCAAACGACGCCAACGAACGAAAGCAAAAAAAAACTCCATCTCTCTTCTCTCACCACCGGTACGCGTAGTACGCCACGGCCGTGCCTACCGCCGCCGCGACGGCGGCACCCATCAGCCACCGCCTGGCGCGGCGGGCGGCGGGAACGGGCAGAGGCATGGGTAGGAAAAAGGGAGGAGGAATTGCTTGATGGATGGATGCGACGCCGACGAACTTCCAATGCAACAACGTCGACGTCAAAGACAGACGCCTGTCGTGCCACCCTGAGGAGGTGTTTTTTTGCCCTTTTTCTGAGCGGGAGCTCGAAAGCAGAACAAGCCTATATCGCTCTCGAGGGGGCAAGAAAGACGAGAGAAAGATGACGTGCAGAAGAACGACCCCGAAAAGAAGAGGGAGACGTTTTTTCTTTTCCCTTGAGTTCTGAGAGAGCATAGAAACAGGGAAAAAAAAGACAACACTCTCTTCTCTCTTCTCTCGCTTTCAACCCCGAGAGAAGAGAGAGAGAACACCACCCCCATCCATGCCTCTGAGCCGCCAGCTCCTGCACAGGGTCCAGGCTCTGCTGCTGCTGCGGTCTCGTGGATTGCGGGAAGCGAAGACGAAAGCAGCCGCCGAGGAAGAAGCGCAGATGCTGCTCCTGTCGGCAAGATTGGCGTCCAACGCATCGGCGTCGACGACGTCGATGACATTTGCCTCTTCTTCGATCCCTCGATGTAGCGTGCCATCGAGAGCTGCGATGGTCGCGCCTTGCTCGTGGCCGGGCTGGCGGTGTCACGTCGACCGACAGACAATAGGACGGGAACTTTGTCTGTTCCACGGGGGAGGAATTCATCATAGACGATCCTTTTTTACTAGACCGGATTCGACGCCGATGCCGACGACGGTGGCGGCCAGCAGTAGCAGCAGCAGTAGCAGCGACGACAGAGGCAAGAAGGGCAAGAGGAGCGACAGGCGGCGGCGGGCTTCCTCCTCTTCCTCCTCCACTTCCTCTGCTGCTGCAGCTGCTGCTGCTCCCAGGCGCAGAATCCTGCCCTCGGAGATGGCGATGCCCTCGCAGCTCCCGCCGCCACTGCCGCTTTCGCGAAGAGGGCAGAGGCAGTGGCAGACGCTGCTGGAGGACGAGGTGAGAGAGAGTTCGGTTTTCTTTCTTCGCCTTTCCTGCTTTTTTTCCTTTTGTCGTTCCTCTTTCCTCATCTTGGTCAAAACCCAACAAAAACAATCCCAGCACCCTCTCCGCGAGGAGGACATCCCCCCGGAGATCCGCGCGATCATGAGCAGGCTCCGCGGAGCAGGTGAGATTTTAAAAAATAAATATTTTTTGCTTGAAGTTGACAGTTAGTTTATTTCAACCCTTGAGTCGTTGTGCGACAAAGGAAAAAAGACACAAACCTTGAAACCCGTGTTTTGACTTTTTGGATCGCTCGCGATCGCGTTCTTTTTGCTCAACTCTCGCTTGATGCTTGTCTCTTTTCTACACCGCGAAAGAAAAAAACGGGATTTGATTCAGCAAGACGCACACGAAACGTTTTTTTCTTCCTTTGCGCGCGAGCGCCGCCGCCGACCCTAACCTTTTTTTTTCCCCTCAACCCCTTTACCTCAACTCTCAAAGGCCACGCCTCCTTCATCGTCGGAGGCGCCGTGCGCGACGCCCTGCTCCGGATCCGCCCCAAAGACTGGGACGTCCTCACGACGGCGAGGCCGCAGCAGATCTCCCAGGTCCTCAAGCGCGGGGCCTTTCCTTCTCTGAGCTCTTCTTCTTCGAGCTCTTCTTCCTCCTCCTCTTCTTCGTCTTCTTCACCAGCTGCTGCTCTCTCCTCCTCCCCCCGGGCCTCTGTCCGCGTCGTGGGCTCGAGGTTCGCGGTAGCCCTGGTCAAGCTCCGGGGCGTGGTCGTCGAGGTCTCCACCCTCCCCGGGGCAGCAGCTGCAGCTGTCTCTGACGAAGGAGGAGGAGTAGAAGAAAGCGAAGAGATCGAAACCGAAGACAGCGAATCCGATGATAGCGACAGGGACGAGGCGATGAACTCGAGCGCCTCCCGCTTCCTGTCCCGAAGCACGCTGCCCTCTCACCTCTTCGACGCCCTCGCCGCCAACGCCCTGAGGCGGGACTTCACAGTCAATGCGCTCTACTTCGACCCGGCCACGGGCGCGCTCCACGACCCGACGGGCCTCGGGGTCTCGGACGCCGTTTCCGCGAAAGCGGTGCGCGTCGCGTCGGCGCGCGGCGCCGCTTATTCTTTTTCCGAGGACCCTGCCCGAGGGATTCGGGCGATAAGGCTGGCTTCGAGGGCGAAGCTGAAGCTGACCCCTGCGGTGGAAGCGGCGCTGGTGTCCACCGTCGTCGCCGGAGGAAGAGGTGGAGAAAAAAAAGAGGCAGCAGAAACGGAAGTCGAGTTTGAACCCTTCGACAGCAGCAGCCTCTCCTCTTCCTCTTCCTCGTCGTCGCCGCTGCTGTCGCAGGTCCCGGCCTCGAGGCGCGCGCACGAGCTCGCCGCGCTGTTCGCCTACGGGGGCTCGCGGAGGGCGCTGGCGCTGCTGTGGAGGTACGAGCTGCTGGACCTGCTGCTGCCGGAGCACGCGAGGTGGCTCGCCGGGGCGCGGGTGCCGAGGAAGAGCCGGTGGAAGAGGAGCAAGAAGGGAGGAGGAGGAGGAGAAGAAGGAGTCGAGAACGACGACGACGACGACGACGACGCCGACGACGCCGACGACGACGACGAGGACCAAGGCAGCAGCAGCAGCGAAGCCGCCTCCTCTCCTTCTTCTTCTTCTTCTTCTTCTCTCGACGGAGGGGATGACGACAATAACGGCAACAACGAGGGGGAGAAGAGGAAAGCGTCCGCCGCCATTCCCTTGCCTCCGCCGCGGCTCCGCTCCCTCCCTGGCGTCGAGAGCCTTGCCGCGCTCGACGTCGCCGCCTCGGCCACGCACCCTGCGCCCCCCGCCCTGTGGGCCGCGGCGCTGGCGATGCCGCTGGTGGCCTCCGCGGCGCTCGCGGAAGGTGCCGCGAGGGAGGAAAAGAGGAGGTGGAGGGGGAAGAAGAGGGGTGGGGACGGAGAGGAAGAAGAAGAAGAAAGCGAAGAAAATGACAAACCCGAAAGGGAAGCAGAAAGCGACCAACTCGAAAGCGACGACCTCTTCTCTTTCTCTCCATCATCTCCCTCGCTCCTCCCCCGCCTGCGCAGGTTCCGCTTCCTCGTCCACGAGGCCGTCGAGACGATGGGCGCAGGGGGCCACCACCACGTCTCCAGGGCCGTCCGCGCCGGGGCGGAGGCCCTTATCCTGAGGGCCGCCGCCGCCGAGCTCGAAGAGGCCGAGGCCGAGGCCGAGGCCGAGGCTGCGAAAGTAGGAGGAAAAGGACAAGGACAAGGAAAAGGCAAGGCGCTCCTCCTCTTGGGCGTTGGCAGCAACGCCTTCACCCAGACCCGCAGGCAGCAGAACGGCGGCGGCGGCGGCTTGAAAAGAAAGGAGGTCTGGGAGACTGTGCTTGCTGGCGCCGGGAAGTGGGCGGCGATCGCCGAAGGGGTGGTGGGAGTCGCGGTGGAAAGAGCGTCGAAGGAGAATAAGACGGAGACGAAGGAGACGAAGGCGAAGGCGAGGAAGAGGAGCGGCGGCGTTCGCGGCGGGAAAGCAGAGAGGAACAAGAAGAACAAGTGATTTTTTTGAAAAAAAAGTGAAATTTTACAGAAAAAGGAAAAAAAAGCAGTTGCGAGAGATTCTATTTCAATTCATTTCAAAAGACCTCATCATTCAGAAGGCTCGTAGTCCTCGTCGTCCTCGTCGTCGTCCCTGATCGGGAGCATCGCGACGCGGTGCCTTTGGATCCCAAAGACGCCCTCAGAGCCTCCTCCCCTCCCTTGCTGCTTCCTCCTGCAGCTGCGGGGCCCGAAGACAGTGATCGACCCGTCGAAGCTGGCCGCGGCGAGGGCCGTGCCCGAAGGGTGCCAGGACACGTCGCGGACCGGGTCGAGCTGGCCAAAGCCGTCGTTCTCGGAAGGAAGAGTTGAAGTTGATGCCGTCGCAAAAGCTCCTCGTCCTTCCTCCTCTTCCTCTTCTTCTTCTTCCTCCCTGCTCGCCCTCGCCGCGGCCCTCGCTGCGACGAGGAGCCCGGCAGGCAGGGACCTCACCAGCTCACCCGTCGCGAGGTCCCAGATGCGGACACGGCTGTGTTTGTTGTTGTGATTTGGTGATGGTGGTGGAGACAAGGGAAGCGAAAGAAAAAGAGTGAGTTTGGAAGTTTTTTTCTTTTTTGTCGGAAAAAAAGCACTCTCTTTCTCTCTTCTTTTCTTCTCACCCATTGCTTGAGCCGCTGTACGCGAACCTCCCGCCAGTCGATTCCAAGGGGCTGAACCTCGCCCTGATAAGCGTCGAGAGCACCTCGTGGCCCGTGAAGGTCACAGCCGACGCGTCAGCGCCGTGGCGCCACCGTCTGGCCGACCGAGGGTAGCTCATCCAGCGGTAGTCGAAGTTGCGCAGCGCCGCCGGCGGAGGGGACGCGGCGGCGGCGTGCTGCTCGGCGGCGGCGGCGGCCGAGACGCCCCGCAGGCCCGAGCGGAGGTCCCAGAGCTTGGCCGTCTGGTCCTTGGCGTTGGAGAGGAGGTGGTGGCCGTCGCCGCGCGAGTCGAGGTAGGTGATTCCTGGGAAGAGGGGAAGGAGGAGGAGAGGAGGAAGAGGAAGAAGAAAGGAGTGAGAAGAAGAAGAAGAAGACGAGAGAAAGAAAAAGAACGAAAAAAGGAAAAAAAAAAGGAAAAAAAACAACTCTCTCTCTCTCTCTCTCCCTCTCTCTCTCTCCCTCTCTCTCTCTTCCTCACCTGCTCCGTGCCCGATGAGCACGCCGACGGGCCGCGCCACGGCGTGGAACGCGGTCTCTCCTCCTCCACTGCCGTTGTTGTTCCCGGCCACGCTGCTCCCGGTCTCCGCCCCGGAGGGCACGCGCGTGTCCCAGATCTTGATCGAGTTGTCGTCCGACCCCGACGCAAAGACCTCGGGCGAGGACGAGAGCGAAGGGTTGTTGTTTCCGCTTCCTCCACCACCTCCGCTCCCCCCGCAGCCGTTGTTCCCAGCGAGGTAGACCACCGCGTTGACGTCGTCGCTGTGCGCCCTGGCGTACCGCGCCACCGTCTTGCCCCTCTCGGCGTCGAAGAGGTAGCAGCAGCCGTCCGACGCCCCGGCGAGGACGGTGGAAGTGCCGTTTCCGTTGCTACTGTTGTTCCTCGGGTTCCACCGGATAGACCAGATCCCGAACCCGGGCAGCGTCTCGTCCGGCGGGGCCCCGAGCATCTCGTCGAAGTTAAGGGGCTCGTGGACGTCTGTGGTGTTGGCGATGGAGGTGACGCGGGAGCGCGTGCTTCTGCGGCGGTTTCGGTTTCGGTTTCGGTTTCGGGTTTGGTTTCCGCCTTCGTCGTCGCCTTCGCCTTCGTCGTCGTCGTCAAACTCTTCTTCCTCCTCCTCTTCATGAGAGGAAAGCGTCACGGCGTGGACGGTCGGCGAGATCGTCGAATAGAGGAGCTTGGCATCGCTACTCCCACCGCTTCCGGGGACGCACAGGGCGTCGGTGACGGTCCAGCGCAGGAGGCGGCAGGAGATGTCTTTCACCAGCCGCCACCCGCACTCGCCCACGACGCCGCTGCCACCGTCGTCGCTTCCGCCGTCGGTCCTGCCTCTTCCACTTCCGCTCCCAATCCCGCAAACTCCGAGCCCCTCGGGCCCGCACTCGTAGACCCTGATCCTCCTGTCGTTCTGGTAGCCGCAGACGAAGAGGTTTCCGGGGCCTGTGTAGAACCCGACGTAGGCCCTCGAAGGGCGCGGGTTGTCGCCCAGGCCGGCCACGGAGGTCGGGGCGAAAGTTTTGGACGTCAAGTACGCTCGTTGGGCGGCGCCGAAGCCCGCGGGGGAGGAGGAGGAAGAGGCTCCCCCGGCTCTGCCGGCGGCGCCGCGCTCGCGGGCGCGGAGGATGGCAGTGGCGGAAAGCGTGGCCGAGGCTGCCGCGAGTGGCGAGGGCGTGGTCGGCGAGAGACGAGGAGAGCGAGGAGAACGAGCAGCAGCAGCAGCAGCAGCAGCGGAAGCGGAAGCAGAAGAAGGAGAAGGACGAGGGCGAGGAGAAGAGTGGTGCTGGCTCTGCCTTCTCGCCACTCGAGGGGTTTCTTCTCCTGCTTCCGCTTCCATCTCCTCCTCCTCCTGGTCCTCCTCTTTTCGGACGGAGCACATCCTCATCATCATCTGCCTGAGAGCGGGGGACCCCCGCGGGCCAGCCGGGGTGCAGCGCAGGGAGAGCTCGTGCGCGAGGCGGGCCGCGGAGGCCGCGGCCGCCGCTGCCGTCTCCGGGTCGCAGGAAGCGGAAGAGGCCGCGTTTGCGTTTGCCTGCTGCTGCTGCTCCTGCCTCCTCCTCCGGCCCCTGGCCGAGCGCTCTGCTTCCGCTTCTTCTTCGTCTTCGTCTCTGAGAGGACTCGAGCGCGCCAGGACGATGCGGACGCCTCCTGCCGTGGTGACGGTGAGCTCTCCGGGGCGGTCTCCTCCGTCGTCGTCGTCGGAGTCGTCGTCGTAGTTGCTGCTCTCTTCGCTGTCGTCGTCGCTGTAAAAGTTCTCCTCGTCTTCCGATTCTTCCTCTTCTTCGGAGGGAAGAGCAACATCTTGCTCTTCTTCTTCCGAATCGTCGTGGCGAGGAGCTGAGCCTGCTGTTGGTGAAGAGAGAGAGAGACAGAACGAGAGAGAGAGAGAGTTGTTCGAGGTTGAGGTCGAAGGAAGGAGGCTAGGAAGAAGAAGAAGAAGAAGAAAAGAAAAAGCAATGCTTTTCGATCTCTTCCTCTAACGTTTTCCTTCTCCACTTTTCTCTTCATCTCTTTCTATTCATCTCACCGACCGGACGAGCAGAGCGCCTGGGAGGCATCGCGTTGGGTGCAGGAAAGGGGAAAAAGGGGACCGAGCGAGTGTCGGAGAAGGGGCGACGATTGAAGAGAGAGAGAAGAACCCTTCGTCGTCGTCGTCGTGGTCGCAAGTGAGAGCAAACCAGCAAGTGAGGGCGAGGTCGGAAAAAAAAAATCAAAACGAAACTTCAACACCCTCTTTTCACTTGTCCGTTTTCGTTCTCTTTGAAACGGCGCACGCCTCTCTTTCTCCATCCGTTCTCTCTCCCGTTCTCCTTCACAGGGCTTCGCTCTCACCATGCTGCGCACCCTCGCAGCGCGCGTCCTCGCTGGGGCGACCGCGTCCTCCTCGTCTGCCTCTGCTTCTTCTGCATCAACGACGGCTGCAGCGGCGAGCACCATCATCATCGGCTCTTCTTCCGCTTCTTCTTCTTCTCTCTTCTCGTCGCGCCGCTCCTACGCGGCGGGGACCAGCAAGAGCCCCACCAACAACGATGCAGACTACGGCCTCGCCGCCGGCGTGCCTGAGGAGCTTCTGAACCGCGAGGTGAGGAGAGAAGGAAGAGAGAGAGAGGACGGAAACTGAATGAGCGAGCGAGCAATCAATCGCCCTTTTTTCTTCCTCTTTGATTCCTCCTGCTTCCCTCAGGAGCCAGCTCTCTCTCTCTTTCTCCACTCGGGCATGGGATCCAGAAAAGTTTGGAAGAGTGCAAGCGACGTCTGCCCGTGTTGTTATTATGCGCAATTCCGTACTCAAGCAAGCGGCGAACGAGAACAAAGATGTTTTTTTCCTTCTCTTTTCGCTCCATCGACCTCTTTTTTCGTTTTCGACCTCCCCCCGCCCCCTCTCTGACCTCCTCTTCTCTTCCCCGCTTTCCTCCTTCTCCGCCACTACCACCACCTCCCCACCACCACCCATCAGGTCGTCATCTTCTCCCCTTCCCGCACCCCTTCCCAGCAGGGCATGTCCCAGACAAGCGCCCCGGGAGGCCTGGGCAAGGGGTCCAGCTGGCGCATCGAGTTTGCTACGCAGCAGAAGTGGATCAACCCTTTGATGGGCTGGACCTCGACCGCCGACCCTTACGAGAACGTCGGGAGGGCCGGCATGTCCTTCGACACGGCCGAGGCCGCCAGGGACTTTTGCGAGAAGCACGGGTGGAGGTACACCATCAAGGAGGGCTTGCCCTCTGCGAGGCTGAGGCCCGCTCGATTCAACCAGTACGGGGACAACTTCTCGGTGAAAAGAAAGGGGTACCCGGAGGGTGGGCTTGTCAGTGAGAATGGAGGGAGTGTCGAGGTTCGAGGAAGGGAAGGAGTGAAGAGCAGCGGTGGAGGTGGTGCAAGTGCAGCCAAGGGGAAGGGGAAGAAATAGAGAAAAGAGAGAAGAGAGATAGAGTTTTTTTCTTTCGAGTGTAACCTTTGTGCTTTCCCGTTGTCTTCCTCCCTTCTCCGCCGTTGCCCCCCCGCGCCCCTCTTTATTACTCTTCTTGTTGTCTCTCGGTTAACACAAATAAAAACAAAAGAATCGAATCAAAACTGCTTTGCTCTCTCTCTTTTCTCTCTCTTAAAAAAAAAACCCGAAACATCGAAAAAAAAACCCAAAAGAATTCTTGTTTCTACTATTTTTGTTGTTGTTGTTGTTGTTGCTGCCTTACGCCGCTCTCTCTCTCTACGCTTTTCTCTTCTTTTCTTGCTGCCTTTTGTTTCCCTGCCATGTCGACAGCGAAACAAAAGAAACAGAAGAAGATAGAAACAGGAAAAGAAAAGAAACGAGGAAAAAGAGGCCTTTCAAAAAATCTCCCTCTCTCTCTAAGTTATGACCGTCGGCTTGTCGCGCCCCGTGAACTCGCGCAGCTTGCTCGTCTCGAGCGCGACCTTGATGATCGGGCCCAGGGCCTCCTGCGCGTCCAGCTCGGCCGCGGCCTTGCCGTCGGCGGCGTACTGCTCGACGTAACTGTTTTGTTGTTGGAGTTTGTTTAGAAGAAGGAGAAGAGCGTGAGTAAAAAAAAAAAGTTTTTTTTCCGACGCGCGAAAGAGAAAGAAAAAAAAACTCAGAAAAAACATTCCCTCTTCTCTTTCTCTCCTCTATACTCACAGCCTGACCGTCGCCCCGGCGGACCCAGTCCCGGACAGCCTCACGATGATCCTGGACCCGTCCTGGAAAACAAACCGGATCCCCTGGTTCTTGGAAACAGAGCCGTCAACGGGGTCGGTGTAAGCAAAGTCGTCGGCCGACTCGAGGCTGAAGTCGCCAAACTTGTCCCCCTTCTTGGAGGAAGCGATGACGGAGCGCAGGTGCGCGACCATCTTGTCCGCCGCGGCGGCGTCGACGGCCTCGTAGTCGTAGCGGGAGAAGAAGTTGCGTCCGAATTTCGCCCAGTGGTCCTTGACGACGTCGCCGACGCCCACAAGTTTCCCAACGGGAGTCGACTTGTTGGCCTCTGCCAAGATCGACAACCAAGCCAGGACGGCCCAGATCCCGTCTTTTTCGCGGACGTGGTCGCTGCCCGTGCCGAAGGACTCCTCGCCGCAGACGGAGCACTTCTCTGCGTCCATCAGGTTTCCAAAAAACTTCCAGCCCGTGGGCACCTCGAAGAACGGCACTTTCAGCTCGGCGGCGACCCTGTCGAGCGCGCCAGAGGTCGGCATCGATCGCGCGACGCCCTTGAGGCCCGATTTGAAGTACGGGATCGCGGCCTGCGCCCTGGCTGCGATGACCGCGACCGAGTCGGCAGGGCTGACGAAGAAGGCCGTGCCGAGCACCATGTTCCGGTCCCCGTCCCCGTCTGACGCGGCCCCGAAGCTAGGGGCGTTTTCTTTCGACCACATTTTTTCGACGAGCTCGTGAGCGTAGGTGAGGTTGGGGTCGGGGTGGCCCCCTCCAAAGTCCTCCAAGGGGGTTCCGTTGACGATGGACTTCGGCTCCGCGCCCAGAGCGTCGACGAGGATGGGCTTGGCGTAGGCGCTGTTGGAGTGTTGGAGTTTGGTTGGGAGAAGAAGAAGGTGAGGTGTTGTTTTTTTCGTTTTCTCTCTCTCTCGCGTGCGCTGTTGTTTCTCTCTTCTCTTTTTCTTTCCTTCTCTTCTCTTTTTCTCTCTCTTGTCTCTTTCTTTTCCTCTCTTTCTCCTCTCCTCTTTTACCCAGTCACGGCGTGCATCGCGTCAAAGACCATGGAGAAGTCCGGGCGAGCGATCAGTGCTTTAATAGCCCCGAAGTCGAAGACTTCCTGGAGAGTCTGCAGGTAGTCGGCAACAGGGTCGACGACCTCGACCGTGAACCTCTGCTTCCTTCCGTCCTCGCCCACGAGATCGAAGACAGTCTCCCCGACCTTGGACAGGTCGACGTCAGGGATGTCGGCGAACTTCAGCTCGCTGATCGACGTGGTCTGCGCGAAGATGGCGTCGGTGACGGATTCGGGCGCGGGCTCGCCGCCCGAGGCGTTGAACTTGATCCCCCAGTCCTCCTCGGGGCCCCCCGGGTTGTGCGAGGCGGACATGATCAGGCCGCCGAAGAGCTTGCGGCGCCTGATGAGGGCGCTCATCGCCGGGGTGGCCATGATGGCGCCTGTGTTTGTTTTCGCAGAAGAAGAAGAAGAAGAAGAAGAAGAAGAAGAAGAAGAAGAAGAAGAAGAAGAAGAAGAAGAAAAAGAGTGGGAATGGAAAGAGAGAAACGAGTTGTGTGAGTCGAAGCTTTTTCTTTCCTCTCGTCGTCGACCTTTTCTCTCTCAACTTCAAAAAAAAAAAAGAGAGAAGAAAGAAGAAAGAAAAAAAAAAAACATCTTCAACCTTTCCCGACGACCACGCGGGCGAACCCGGCAGCGGCGGCCGACTTCAGGATGATCTGCGCGGCCTCCCTGTTGTAGTACCGCCCGTCCCCTCCCAGGCCCAGCGTGGCGCCCTGGGTCTTGGCCGATCCCAAGGAGCGGAAGAGGGACTGGACCCAGTTGGCTAGGTAGTTCTCTCCGGAGAAGACTTTCGTCTTCTTGCGCAGGCCAGAGGTTCCGGTCTTCTGGCCCTCGATGGGCTTCGTGGGCTTGGAGACGATCTTGAACTGGGGAATGGGTAA
>Ga0210003_1001344_pt1 | contig 21849 bp, 11 predicted proteins | sample LantaG_FD_182804 | JGI IMG/M metagenome (GOLD analysis project Ga0210003, IMG submission 182804) | Deep subsurface microbial communities from Baltic Sea to uncover new lineages of life (NeLLi) - Landsort_02402 metaG (SPAdes) (version 2) | ecosystem: Environmental > Aquatic > Marine > Oceanic >... | reverse complement strand
GCGTTCATGACGAGGTACTTGATACTGCTACTGCCGTAGATGGCTCATAGTGGGTGAGTCCTCCCGCTCACTGCAGGACAAATAGCGACCCGAAACCGACTGCGGTAAAGGTGGATAGACGCCGCCAACATGGTGGAGCCAGTAAAATTCCACCGGCGAGGACAGGCCCGAGTACCTGCAGCGTCTTCGGTTCGTGCAGCAGACCCCTTTGTTGCCGCCACAGCTACCGCACCACGCGATCACTGGTCGCTAGGTTCCTGCCTCAAGACGTACCCACCTTCCCGCCGCGGGCTTCTTTCATTCAGCCAGTCACCGACGCCGGACAACATGACCGCCAACCCGTACCGAATCACCCGACGAGCCTCTTCGCGGTACTGCTTTCCATCATCGTCGACAGTAAGCACCGAATCGGTCACCGCGTAGGACTCGAGGTTCGCTGCCACCATCCCCAGCACCATTTTTTGTGCACCGCGGCGAAATACAGGTCCACCGCTGAGTCCGCCGGGCGCCGGGATGCTCAGCTCGCCCGCCAGATAGCGGTAACCGCGCGGACTTACATACGGCATGATGCGTTGGAAGTGGCCGATGAAGACTCGGGGCACCGGTACAGTTTCTGCACTCTCCGTCGGGCCTTCGGTGGGGTAGCCGAACGCGACGAATTCCTCGCCTAATGTGAAGTTTCCCACCCCGTCCCAGAATGCAATCGCCGGACGGCTCTGCTCAGTGCGGGTGTCCTCACCCGCGCAGAACAAGATTGCTATGTCTGCGATTGGATGCCGCTCGACGCGTTCGACTTTCAACACCTTCTTGGTATTTGGGAAGAGGATGATGTAGACGTGGTCGTTGTTGGGCACGCAGTGAGCAGCGGTCAGCGCCGTCACATCGCTACGAAACAAAAAGCACGATCCCAACGGATCCATTTTCTCTGTTGAGAACGCATAGATGACACCGACGGCATCGAGTTGATTGGCTACCACGGGCTCATTGTGACAAGTGATCGAACCTGCTGACCGCGATTCATGCCCAGAGCTCATTACTGCTACGTCTACTCCGAAAGGGGGCCGTGCGACGCCGTGATGCTCTGGGCAACGGGGATTGACTTCGAGCAACCGCCTCCTTTCTGCAATACCACCGAGGATGAGTAGGCAAGCCGAATGGAGAAATCAACGTCCAAATCCGCCGAGCCGACCAAGCTGAACGCGGACAATATGCGCTGGTCAGAGCCGCGAAAGCGCACTGACCTGTTAATGGAAGTTCACGGGGATTCATCAGAATTGACCAGATTCGTCTGTAACTGTGCCCAAAATGTTCCCACAACTCCGGCGGACACTCGGCGACAGTCGCAGACGCCTCAAATCGACTTCCCAAGCTGAATACGCGGGTTCGATTCCCGTCATCGGCTCCACGAAATGGCTGTTCAGAGCACTTTCAGCGGCCCGAACGTGCGTTTGAATCGTCACTTCCGACCCCCAAACGACCCCCAACTAGAAACGCATCGTCCGCATAGCTAACTCGGGGCCGCAAGCACCGTCGGGTCGCCGCCACAGTCAACAATCCCACTGCGCGACGGGCTTGCCGAAGTTCGCAACCAGCTTCTCTGTCGGTTCCTGTAACCACTGGCCGTCTTCGTAGACCATCGTGCGGCTCTGCACAACGCCGAGCACGCCGAGGCGGACGATGGCTTTCGAGTCGCCGTCCATGCGGACGCCTTCAACTGTCAAGCGCAGACCTTCGGGTCGTTCCGTCTCCGCGGCGCACCGCTTGGCGTACGCCTCGTAGTCGTCCTGGCTGATGGCATCGCGCAGTCGGCTGCTGTAGAGCAACCACTGGCCCGCGTAGTCACCGGACGAGTAACGGTCGGCGTTCTCTTGCTCCGATGCCGTCGCGGCCTCAAGTGTCTTCGGCTTCTCGGGTGTCGCCGTCGTGCTGCTGACGACGGAGTTCTGGGTGGCGTTCTCGGTTGCCTCATCACTTTCGGTCGCGGTTGAGCCGCAGCCGGTGAGCGTAAGCGCGAACAGGACAGGGAGAGCAGCTATCCGAAACATCCAGCGGAGCCTATGAGAGCCGTCGATTCGGCAAAAGGCTGGGGCACGCCTCTGTTCGGCCGGCGATGTCGAACCGTCGCGGAGAAATCAAGTGACTTGTCGGATCTGCGCGATATGGTGCGCTCCAGACTTAAGGGGGGCGTGTCGTGGGGCAAAACGGAATGGAAGCGTTGGCGACGAAGGTCATCGACACCTCATTTGACTTCCGGACAGATACGCCCCCAGGTGCTGACCCCGATGCTTGTAGTCTCACGCTGCGCCGATACCACCAGGTTTTATGGAGCAAGCCGCTGCCAAACGGAATGCGCTTTGATCTGAATGCGCTAACTCGGGGTCGGCTTCGTCACCGTTCCGAACTCGGCGAGTTTGTCTTGGCAAGCGACACCGTGATTCCGACTTGGGAGAAGTGGACGAAAGCATCGTCTGTCATCGGGCAGTTATCCGAGGACGAGAAGAAGGTGTTCGGGACAATCCGGTACACCATCGGCGGGATGATGGTGTTCCCCGGGAAAAGGGTCGGCGGTGGGCAGACGATCAACATGGAGCGTGGGATCAACCCGAAGATTTGCGATCGGATGGACCTAACGCTTGAGTGCATCCGCCGCTACTACCTAGGTGAGAAAAGCCATCGCGAAAGAGCGGTGCAGCGTTTTAGCCAAACGTTGCAGCGCTACGCCGACTTCTTCGCGCTATTCGAAAATTTTACAGGCTACGTCGATTTCTTCCTGCTGCAAGACATGGTCACGAGCGACTATTCCGAAGTGAAGTTCGCCCTGCCGTTCGATGACTTCGTATCTAGTCCCCTCCCGAGGGACCTCAATGCCTACCGTGAGTATCGCCGCAACAGCGTCGACTTTATCGCGGCTAGGAACCGCCGAATCGATCAGCTTGCGCTTGAGCTTTGAAACGATTAGCCCGCCCCGTCGCAGCGCAGCGGGACGACGTTGTCGCCGTAGACGGGTCGGGTTGCGAGAGCTCCCAGAGCTGCCATCTCGGTGGAGTAGTCGGCTTTCTTGTACAGGTGCAAATCGACAGCGTCGTGGTGACTTTCGCGTGTCCCGTGGAGCTGCCGGGAATTGAACCCGTTTCGCCACCCTGGCCAGAGGCCCGAAAGCGCCTCGACCAGGCAATCGACGTTCACCGGGATTCACCCGAATTGCCCCGATTTATCTGTAACTGTGCCCAAAATGTGCCCACCGAGTCGGCCGCGTGGGCCCTCGGGGTGAATACGCGGACATACACCCACACGAAGTTGCGCACAAGACGCCGCGGCGAACACGCCGTTGGCGTTTCGGCCGGCCGCAGAATTGCGACGCCGTTCTCGCATTCCGGGAGCACCGCCGACGCCGTAATTCTGCTTGCGAACATCCCTTCCCGAGCCGCTGCGTCACCCTGCGTGATACCCAACGATCCGGGCTTGTGCAGTCTCCTTAGCGCCACGCGGATCAGCCAACCGCTCACCAACCGTCCTGATGGCCAGGTCAGACGGCAGCGCTACGGAAAATTTGAGCCCAGAGATCGCGTCGTCATCGACGCGCGGAACGGCGTCGGAGTCCGCAGCATTCACGTCGTCTCCGGTGATGCCTTCTGGGAGAAGGACGCTCTCGTTCTCCACCCCGCTCGCGTCAAGGCCGAGCCCCGCAAGAAGTGTCGCGTTGGCCTTCAGGCCGGCCCATGTCCACAGCCGCGCGCCTCCGGCACCGCGAGGGCGAAACACAAGGCCGTTGTTGTCGACCTCCATGGCGCGATCTTCGCGGAGGCGCTCCAGCGCTACCGGAACGCGCTTGGACAACTCGACGTCAGGCGCCGCACCGAGGAGCACCTCCCTCTTGGCCTGGCACACCTCGAACGATTGCGCGACGGCACCGGACGGCCACTTCACGTCACCTTTGGTTGGAACCTCCTCGACCCATACAGTGAAGCGCTCCCAGTCGACGTGTTGCACGAGCCAGCCTCGCCCTGCGAGAACGAGTGGTCGCTGCTCGCGATCCTTCCCGGCTGGGATGGCAAGCGGCGAGACGAATCCGATCTCCTTGATGCCGGCCACGACCCGCAACTCAAGATCGGCAACGAAAGTCGAGAGAAGGTCCATGAAGTGTCGGTTGCCGAACTCCTTCTCCGCGCGCGGGCCGATCATCAACAACCCTGAGTCCTCAACGAGGAACTCTTGGTCGCGCAGGTAAGCGAGCGCCTCCGCACCATCCGCCATGAGCGGAAGGTCCCCCCACCACCGTGACCAGTCCGATGCTCCAAACGATCCCTCTTGGAGCGCCAGCGCAAGAAATTGTTGGGCAGCAAGGTGACGTGGATGTGGTGGAGCGACTACGTTCTCGACGAATCCGCGCCTCCACAGAAGTAACACGGCGGCAGCGTCGAGTAGTCCATCGAGGCTGGTGGCAAGAAACAGGGTGTTGCGGCTCGTGCCCGGTCGCCTACCAGTGCGGCCGAGTCGTTGCAGGAACGACGAAACGGTGCGCGGCGCATCGATCTGGATCACCCGATCGAGGTCGCCAATGTCGATACCAAGTTCAAGCGTCGACGTCGCAACGATGACCGTGTCTCTGGCCTCGGCGAAAGCACGTTCGCTTTGCCGCCTCTCGTCGACGGAGAGCGACGAGTGGGATACGAAGGTCTGGACGCCACGTTCGCGCAGGAGGAAGGCGAGTTCCTCTGCGGAACGGCGTGATTCGGCAAAAACCAGTCGCTTGTCGCCCCGATGGAGCCGCGAGATGACCGTGGCAGCATTGTCCATGCTCCCGACGTAGTCGACAGTGATCTCTGGGCTCACCGTTGGCGATGAGTCCTCACGCACCACCACGACCGGCCTGCGCCCCTCGGTCGACCCTTGCATCCACGTGCCAACCGTCTCTGGGTTGCCAATGGTTGCGGAAAGCCCGACGCGTTGGATCTTGTGAGCAGCGATCCGTTCGACTCGTTCCAGCACGGCGAGCAGGTGCCAGCCTCGGTCGGACCCTGCGAACGCGTGAAGTTCGTCGACCACGACAGCCCGCACGGATCCAAGGAACCGCTCGTGGTCGACTCGTCGCGACACGAGCATGGCCTCAATGGACTCTGGTGTCGTCAGCAGGATGTCTGGTCTGTCGGCGAGCATGCTCCGACGCTCGGACTGCCCAATGTCGCCATGCCACAAGCCCGCCGTCCTACCGAGCCAGGAGCAGTAGGAGCTTACGCGGGAATGAATGTTGTTCAGGAGCGCACGAAGTGGCGTGACATACAGGATGGTCGTACCTGACCAGTCGCCTTCCACCATCTCGGAGAGCAGTGGAAACAGGGCGGCCTCGGTCTTGCCCCCGGCAGTCGGTGCGACGAGGACGCAATCCGCACCTGACCTGACCGGCTCGACCGAGGCCGTCTGGAGTGGTCTGAGTCCAGGCCAGCCCAGCGAGTTGACGATGTGGTACTCGATGGCCGCGTCGAGGCCAGTGGGAGCCGACATCAGCTAGAGGTCCAACTCGATTTCGTCGACGCTCTCGGCTGGAGCGCGGTTGCTCCGCGCGTGCACCTCTCGCTCCACCGGCGTCAGCTCGTCGTTACTGACTGTGAGGTGGTAGTCGCGGCGTGGGTTGAAGTCCGCGAAGAGGTCCACACGGTCGAGGACGTCTGAGACCAACTTCTTGAGGAACAGCCGCGGCGCGATTCCGGTTCGACCACCCAACTCCCCGCCGACCGCGGCTGCGAGGTCTCGCAAGTAATCGTCGTCGACGACGATCCTGACACGCTCAGGATCCTTGGATCCGGACGCGTAGATGTCACGAACACGGCTGCCCAACTCCAAGAGCGAATCGGGTGTAAACCCGGTGAGGCGGACCTGCGTTGCACGCGGGTTATCGAAGCGCGCGTCCGTGGTGAAATCGGTTTGAAGTCGTTGAGCCAGCGGCGGGAGACGCTGCACACCTTGCTGCCCGTCGAAGAACGCAGGTGTACCGGTGAGGAGTAGATACAGCCCAGGGAACCGGCCGCCGTCAATCTCGTCCATGAGCTGACGAAGAGCGTTCAGCGATTTCTCTCGGACATCGCTTCTCATGCGCTGCAACGTCTCGACCTCATCGAGGACGACGACAAGTCCCGCGTAGTCCGAATCGCGGAGGACGGTCAGCAGCCCCTGGAGGAAGCCGAGTGCGCCGAAGTGGTCGAGGTCGCCACGAACTCCAGCGGCACGCTTCACTGAGGCCGCAACGTGAGGCTGGCCACCGAGCCACGCCAACAGTCCATCCGCCTCCGCAGAGTTCCCCGCCGCCTGCGCCAGCCGGTACTGCCGCAACACAGCGGCGAAGGCCGGCGCATCCTTCGAGACGTCGGACAGTCGACGTTGGAGGAGGTCGAGCGTTCCTTCTGAGCCTTTTGGTTGTGCGGCTCCATCTTTGGCGTCGTGGTCGAGGATGTAGAACCAGCCGTCAATGACGTCTCGGAGGGCACCCGACTGAGTGGTCGAAGTGGAGAGGTTCTCCGTGACGCGCCGATACACGGTCTCCAACTTGTGCAGGGGCGTTTCCGTCTCGCTGATCTGCACCTCGGTGGTTGCAAACCCTGCTCGCTTGGCTCGCTCGGTGAGCCAACGGGAGAAGAAAGTCTTGCCGGAGCCGTACTCGCCACGGACAGCCTTGAATACGGCGCCGCCACCGGAAACGGTCTGCAACTCTTCATCAACGGCGTCCTCGAAACGTGCCAGGCCCACGGCGAGGACGTCGAGGCCCTGCTGAGGCACGGTGCCGCGCCGCAGCGCGTCGATGATGTCCTTGCGGCGACGGGGGCTGAAGCTGCCCGACACCTCGGTCATCGCGCGCCTCCGACCTCGAACTGCTCACCCAGGAGGTGCTCGTCGAGCCGCAGTGTGACGCCATCGCTGTCGAGCTCGACGACGCTGTAGCCGTCAACGTTGAACAACCGACGAACAGCCGCAAAGACCTGTCCTACATCGGCGGTGGGGATTCCGACAGCAGCGGCCACCGTGTCTTGATGAGCGCGACCACCACGATCCACGAGTGCGCGCAACACCGCTTCGGCGGTCCTGTCGTCAAGCGCCCGCCGACCAGCCATCCGCTTCTGCTCCGCGTACGTCGTCGATGCGAGCACCGCTTCGACCAGACCGGCAGGAGCTGCCGGCGCGGTGGGCAGCTCGCCGAGCTCAAATAGCCCATCGCCCTGACCCGGTGCTGCCGCCTTCTTCGACTTCTTGGGCTGCCGGGCGGACACTGGTACCTCGGTGGACGGGGCGCGACCGATCGGGTCGTTCCACCACAAAGGGACCTGAGGGGCGGCTTGCTCCCACCCAGCAGCCCCGGTCGCTACGGCAGCAGCTTGAAACATGAGTACGGGGATCGTCAGCTCTGCGAGGCTGGCACCACCGTGGTAGCCCGCGTGTCGGGGGCCGTAGTGCGCGTCGTCACGCCAGAGCAGCACCGCTTCGCCGCGTGGTGCGACCACTCGCGGACCAGACACGAGCACTTCGCCATTCCCAGCAGCGCCGGTTGAGACGGGTCGCCAACGGGACTCGGCACCGTCGACGCTCAGTGCCTCTGTACCGCGCTCGACAACGTGGCCGTGATCGGACGTCAGGATGACCGCGCGTCGAGCGGACATCGCGGCCTCCAGGAGCGCTCGCAGTGGATCGAGCGAACGCAGATCCCAATCCCACGCTGACATGTCGTTCTTGTGGGTCGCGTCGTCGATTGCGTTGATCACCACTCCGACGACGGGCACCGCGGCGTCCCGGATCGCGGCCATCACATCAGCCGGTAGCGAAGCGCCGCCCTCTGATCGAAGGTCGTTCTTGTGGAAGAGCTTTGCGCCAGGGAATGCGGTGGCCAGCCCGCGCTTCTCGTCCTCACCTGTGCCTGAACGGACCTCACCACAGAACAGTGAAGTACGAGAGACGTTGGTAAGCGAAGGCAATGCCGCGACGACTGACTGCCGTGCGTGCGTTGGGGCGGGGACCCACTCCACGAGGCCCAGCCGGGCAATCTCGGATGTGAGGGCTGTGGCTATGGCACCACTCATCCCGTCCAGCACGACGAGAAGTGCACCGCCTTGGCGGCGCCAAGGATCGACGATCTCGGCTAGCAGTCGCTCAACGCCAACCGCTCGTTGGTCGTCCGTCCCGTTGACTTGATCCAGCCTCGATGCCGCAGCGCTGTCACGCTGCTTGCGGCGAGTGTGCACCTTGTCGAGTAGCTGTTGGTATGCCGCCGTGACAACCGGATCATTGGAGCCGTTCCACACGGCGCCGACGGCGGCGTCGACCCATGCACCGTCGTTCATCTGCCGTTGGAGATCCCTGCCGAGCGATGCCGAGGAATCCTCGGCGGTGGCAAGCCAGCGATGAAGGCGCACCGCCATCGTCGGAGCCTGCGAAGCATTTGCGTCACGGTGCTCAAGGACGCGAACTAGTGCCTCCTCGACCTTGTCACCGGAAGCCAGTGCCGATGCAAGGGCACGAACACGAGCCAGATACCCAGGACGCAGCACGGCCGACTGCTCGGCTCCCTCGGGCCAGCCAAGGTCACCGAGGAGTGCTTCTGCTTGTTGTAAGGCGACGACCATCTCGGGAGAGTTGTCCACTTCAAGGCGCAGAACTGCCGCCCTGGCCAGTCTCGCAATGGCTTTCGCAACATCGACGGCCACCGCTTTCCCATCGACGAAGCCCTCGACTCGCACCCTCGCGGAAACCTGCGTCTCCGTGGGCGGAACGCCGTCCTCGGGCCACATGACGTCCAAGGCGAGCCCGACGGCAAGTGGGGTGACATGTTCGTTGCGCTGAGCGATCTGCAACGCAAGTGCTGCCGGATCGCCCAACTCGGTTCCAGCCCAATCAATCAGATGCCGCCTCAACGGCGCATCAACCGCGGCCCACGCAGCGCGCACGTTCCGTCTCCCGAGAGCCGTTAGGAGCAGAACGGCGTCAAGCTGAACTTCAGCACCAAGTCCGAGAACACGCGCGAGGAGAGAGCCGACGGCGTGGCGAGCGGTCAGCGCAGGTTCAATCGATCGCGGCCACCCACCTGGTGGCTGGTGATCAAGCAATGCTGTGGCAGCCCAGTTCAGACGTCGGAGATCGCGGCCGACCTCGATCGCCCCGGGGAACAGCCGAGGCACGGCCTGCCATTCGTCTGGCAGTTCGATCCCATACTTGTAGGCGCGCGAAAGCACGGCGTCGCCAAGGTCTTCGGCTGGTCGGTCGGTCAGGACGATGGCCCGCTCGCCGGTTGCCAGCGAGGCAAGGATGTCAAGAACGGCAAGCTGGGATACGCCGGGAACGACTCGGACGACATCGTCCCCGACCGTGACGTCGCCGTGGCGCCATTCGGGACGAGCGCGAAGCAGAAGGACCTGGGCGTCCGACTTGAGAAGGTCTGCTGCCCGCTGCTGCACCATCGCCGGCGAGACGCTGACAGTGCGGAGCTGCTCGCTCAGAGCCATCGCCAGTCGATCCTTAGCTTCTTGCCCTCGACCGGGCGGCTGAGTTCCTTTACAAGATCCGCAAGGAGAGTCTCGAGCTGCGCCGCACCCTCAATTTCGACCGTGTGTTCCTGGCTCGCGCGTGTTTCAGCCTCGCGCTGCGCCTCCGCTTGCCGACGGCGGAACTCCTCCTCTTCTTCGCGCAAGCGACGCTCGCGGTCGGCTGCCTCCTGCTCGCGCCGCTTGAGTTCCTCTCCCTGCTCGCGCCGACGTTTGTCCTCTTGCTCACGACGCGCCCGTTCCTGCTCGGCTGCGGAATCGTCGTCGGGCCGGCTTTCCTTGCCACGTTGGTCGACGAGAATCTGCGTCACCGCGTGAGCTGCCGCGGCAAGCGCGGGGGCCAGGTCGACATGCATCTCGTCGGCCTCGGCGGCACGCCGCAACTCTGCAAGTGCGGTGACGGCCCGCTCACCCGTCAAGCTGGGAAGTTGATTGAGGAGCTGCCAGTTGGCACCCTGAAGAGCCGCCGCAACGTCTGCTGCGGAGGCCAGTGACCGGGCGAGGGGTTGCAGTTCTTCAGGAAGGTCGAATTCGGCGATCACCCGAATCCGGTCGACGTGGTCGACATCGCGCAATGCCGCCTCGACAAGGTCCCGAGCGCGGCGGGCGGTACCCAGTCGCGGACTCACATCTCCCAGGCCGAGTACATCGCTGTGGGCTTCCAGCGCGCCGACAAGGTCAGTCGCGCCCCGATCGAGTTGGCGCACTTTTGTCGCCAATTCGTCCCCGAGTCGCTGCACTGCACTGCTGGAGAGATAGTGCTCATTTGCGCCCATGCCGAGTATCGCCTTGACCCGCCTAAGCGCGGTGGTCCAATCCTCTTGGCTCGGGAGGACTGGCTCCCGGAGGGCAATGCCGTTGGCCAATCCGCCGATTCCGGGCGACCCTGCCGGCGACCCGTGGCGGAGGAGTTGTCGATCGGTAAGCGCCACCCACGCGAGAATCAACAGATCCTGAGCATCGGCAGTCATGCCGGTGGGCGCAAGCGCGGCTCGCAACGTGCCGACGGTCGGGTCACCGCTGGCGAGAGCCTTGGTGAAGGCGTCATGCCACGCGAAGCGCACCGTATCCAGAACGTAGGTGACTTCGCTCAGGGTGCCGACCCCGTACGCATCGACCACCCTCCGCACCTTGCCCGCAGTGTTCCTCTCAACGGTGTCGATGCGGCCACCTTTGGCCATCGCCTCACGAGCCAGCTCGAGCACGGCGGTGAACTCAGCCCTGCGGACCTCGTCAGTACCTCGATCGACATCGGGATGCCTCGGAAAACGCGCATCAAGGCCGCCGCCGAGGACCGCGACAACAGCGTCGGCGAAGGTGGGTGCAGACGGCTTCTGCGGGTCGAAGTCGGGCGCCAGTGTGACAAACGTGTTCCCTTCCGGCACTCGCTCCCCGAGATGGTCGTCAGTCGCCGCGTCAATGCCGTAAGACTGGCGCAACGCGAGCACGATCTGGTCCCGCAGCGAGTCCCGTTGGTTGGCGAGCTGGCGCCGGGCGGGTTCTCGGTCATTTACCGGTAGAGACGTCGAATACTGGTCGAACCGTGCCCCGGTCAACAGATAGTCGAGGACGACGAGCTTGCCGATTTCATCCATGCGGGTGGCGGTCAGGAAGTGAGGCAGCCACGCGATGGTGTCGCTCTCCAGACCATCCTGCTTGAGTTGCACGAGGCGAAGCACGTCGTCAGACGGCGGGTGGCCGGCATCATCAAACGGAAAGTCGACGACAAGCTTCCAGCGTCCATTCGTCGCTACGAGTGCAGAATCCGGAAGTGCGCGGGCGTCACGGACATTACCGAAGACGACGTCGACCTCCCGCTTCTGACCGCGCCATACGTGCGTTAACGAATACTCGCTACCCAACACGCCCGTCAGGGAAGCACCAACCTGCTCGGCGAGGAGGCGCCGTAGCAGTCCGCGCCGGTTCTCGTGGGTGTCCTCGTTCTGGACGTGGACAAGAACGGAGTCATAGTCGACACCAGACAGTTGCAAGGTGATGATTGGGTCACCCGTCTGCGAACCGATGGTGATTTCACCGAACTCCGCCGACCAGTCGCGTGCAAGTGCGACGACCTGGACTGCTTCCTGGCCAGGAATCATCGAGACCACGGTGCCGAAGTTGAGCGCCGCCAACTTCGAGGCGGTGAGATCCTTCAGAGAGGCTGACCCAGGGGCGATGGCCGCAACCAGAAGCGCCTTGGCAAGCCGGTCGTCGCGACGGAAGGCGTGGTCCCGGGCCAACCGCCTCGCTTCCTCTTCGGTGAGGCTGTGCCTGTTCAGGAGATACGGGCGCATCTTGCGGGTGTAGAAGGTGCGCGCTGCACGGAACAGGTTCTTCATGTCGTCGGTCAGCGGCTCGGCATCGCCAAGCACGACCACGTCGAAGAGGTCACCGACGGGGATGACGTCGCCGACGGTCAACTCGTCGCGACCCCGCGACAGCAGTTCGCTCATGATCTTCAGCGCGGTGCGTTCGCGCTGCATGATCGACGAGAGCGCGACCATCGCGTCCACCAGAGCGGGTGAGAACGGGTAGACCTGCTCGAAATCGACTGCGGCGGAACCAGCTTCGTCGGTGAGCAAGTGCTTGAAAGCCACCGGGTTTGTGCGCACGCGAGCCACCGAAGCAGCGAGGGCGTCTCGCCCAGCCTCGCTGGTGGGCTCCAGTAGTCGTTTGTGCACGATTTGAGGAAGGTTGGCGGCAGCCAGGGTGATCTTCTCGAACCGGCCCTCCCACCATTGAAACGAGTCATCCAGTGCGACCTGTTCGGCGCCGACTGCCCCTCCGCCGAGGAAGTCCTTCAGGTTGCGCTGACGAGCAACGAATGACGCCAAGGGAATCGGCAGTGCACCGATGCCCGTCTCGACGAGCTTGGCAACCTTGGAGGTTTCGGTCTGGATGAAGGCGGTGTCCCGCAAGTGATTTGCCAGCCACAGCACAAGTTCGTCGAGAAAGAGCACGACCCCGTCGTATCCGAGGCCCTTCGCGTGCTCGGTCATCGCTTGGAGGCCGTCCGTCATCTCCAGCCAGGTGCCGGTGTTCTCAAAGGCCGGGAAGTACGTCCGAACGAGATCGGCGACCACACGCTGACGGTCGGCGTCTCCTGCTGGCTTGATCCGGGCAGCATCATACAAGTCAGGCGTCAACACGGCGGCGAACGTGCCCCAGCCAGACGAACCCGAGCCGATCGCCTCAAACCGAGCAAAGAACTGCTCGTCGCCGAGCTGCGAACGCAACTGGTCGGCGTTCTCGAACAACGAGTCCGAACGGTGCAAAACAGGAGCGGGCGCATCGGGATACCGCTTCTTCATGGTGGCGAGGTAGCCACCAAAAAGGGCCGACTCGAAGGACTCAGCCCCGATGAGATGGTAGTCGATCGCGAGCAGTTTGCGGCTGAGCAGTGCCTCATGCTTGGCAACCTGGGCTTGGAGTCCAGGAAGTGCCTTGGCCTGCGCGTTGCTAGAAAGCAGCAGATGCATGACGGCCATGTAGTGCGACTTACCGGATCCAAACGAGCCGTGGATGAAAGCACCCTTGGACGAACCGCTCGACAGGGTGGCCTCGACGAGCGTTAGACCCTTCTCGAACGAATCGGCGATCGACTCGGTGACCACATAGTCAGCGAGCGTTTGAGACGCGGCCTCTTGCGCGCGGTGGATCTGGAGGACGAAGTCGTCGTCGTGGACGGCGAGCGGGATGTCTATCGCATCGCGCAACGGCAAAGACAAGTCGGTCATCGCGACGCCCTCCGCCCACGAGTTGCGGCCGGCGGCGTCCACGCCGTCACCTGATCGCGCGTCTTCTCCATACGGGCAAGGTACTGGTCAACGACGCCAGCGATGACCGAGGCCGGGCTAGCGCCAAACTGCGGTTCGATCTCCGAGTGCCACTGCGCCAGCCAGGGCTCCAACTCCACCAGCCCCGCGACCAGCGGTACCAGGGCGGCATCGTCAGCACCGAGCGCCTGCTGCACAGGCATCTCACGGGCAAGGGCGAGCGCCTGGTCGCGGTGGGACCACCCGGCCCAACCGAGCACCGGTGTCGGATCGCCTTCCCGTGCAACACCGGGATATGCGATAAAGCGCTCCTTCGGGACGTCGAGCTTGCCTCTGGCCTTCCAGTACGTCGCCTTCACGAAGTCGCCTTGGATGTATTTAGGCGGCAAGGGGAATGCGAGCTTTGCACCAGCGTCCTCACGCCGCTGCAGCGCCCACACGCTCTGCCACGCCCGGTACTTCTCAACACCCGTCGATTTGTAGCGATAAGCAGCTAGAAATGGCACCGCCTCGCCTTCTACCAGACTTCCAATCACCGCAGGAAGATCCGGCTCAGCGGTGTCGGTGAGTGCGCTGGCGATTTCCTTCAGCACCGGATCCGCACGGAGCAGGTCCGCGAGCTCGGCCACCGACCTAGTGATTGGGCCCTGCGGGTCTTGCCACAGGGTCGGGTTCTCAAGCCGGTCGAGGATTGCAGCTTGCAGAGTCGATGTGCGCTGTGTCTCCCAACCGGTGGTGACCCAGCGGCGCTTAAACTCCGGTTTCTCCAACAGCTGGATAGCGCGGTCGGCATTCATTAGGTCAAGCCGGCGCTCAACAAGGGCTTTGTAGTCGTCTGGCCAGGATCCTGGCAGTCCGGTAATCGGCGTCGAGCCGTGACGCTCGAACCACGCCGTCACGTCACTACCTTCCTCAACGCGACGAGCGAGGGCAATTTCAAACACCCTCTGCCCCAGTAGGATTCCATCGATGGCGGAACCGGAATAAGTAAGATCGTCGTCGATCAAACGGTATAGTCGGTAGACCTCCCAATCCAACTCCTCCTGCTCGAAGATCATCCGCGACCGAAGTCGATGCCACTCCGCTTCGGCTGAGCCGAGCGCATCACCAAGACTGCTTGTCGAACTATCGAGCCAGGTCCTCAACACAGCCGATGGAGTGGTGGCAGCCAGTTCACGCACCAGCCCATCCAGGATCCGTCCACGATCCTGCGGAAGATTCGTCGGCAGTGGGAACCGCTCCAGCTTGGTGCCGGTGAACTCGTACCGGGGCTCCCAAGCCTCATCGCCGATACCTCCACCGATCCCGCCGTTGCCCTTGTTCTGGCTCACCTCCTTCATCCAGAAGCAGGCCGTCGAAGAGTTCAGGACGCCAAGCAACTCGAAGTGCTGTTCGTCAGTCGCATCATCCGGCAACTTGATAACCGGCGCCGACTTGTTCACCACCGGACCCCCATCAACAAGAACGAAGTGGTTGTGCGTAGCTACAAACGCAAACGTAATCAACCGCTTCGCCCGCATTGACCAGTGTGTGAACTGCATGTATTCGGTCCACCGAAGACCCGCGTCGGCCATTACGCCCTGAAAAGTGTTGCGACCCGCCAGAAAGCTCCGCCAAGGCCACAAACGACGATCGATTTTCGTCGTCGTAGTGAAGTCATCAGCGTACGGGAAGATGATCGTTTCCTCGCCGCCGACTCGATAATCCCGAACGCCCTCTCCAATGAGGAACCTGCGTACGAAGTTGGCGATGTCGCGATCAGTGTTCATACGTCGGGGGCGCATGTATATGTCGTCAGCCCCGACCCTGACCCCACCGCCAATGCCGACATCGATCAAGTGGGCCAGCTTCTGAGCTGCGGCGCCCTCGACCTGTTGGAAGAGATCAGCGGCACCGCCACCACTTAGCGACCAGGGGTGCGTCGCAAGGACATCCCGAGGTAATTCGGTGACGGTCACGAAAGTTCCGTCGTACTTGACCCGATCAAAATGATCGACGATCTCAGTCCACATGAGCCCTTTTGAAGGATCCGCCGGTGTGCCGGGCTCGCCCCGCACACCGAGAACCGCCCGGACGGTATCTGCGACGGGTCGACGGCGGCGGCCGAAAATCATCACTGTAGGCGTGCCGTGGCCCGGAATGTAGGCGCCGGAGACGTCGATGACAGCGGTCAAGTCGACTGGATTTCCAATGTCGTGACCCGCGAATAGGTGCTCGATGAGCTTTTTGCCGAATTCGCGCTTCATAAATGAATTCGAGGTGATCTGTCCGACGTATCCGGCCCCCTGCCCCTTTTCGCCTGGGATGGCGAGTCGGAAAAGCAACTCCATGAACGGGACGGTGAGTGCGTACTGTCGATATGTGGTTGTATACGCAGCCCGATAAAGGGCGTTTAGTGCCGGATCGTTGGGCGTTATGTAGGGCGGGTTTCCGACGACGACGTGATACTGGCTTGGTTCAAGAATGCCGAAGTACTCGTTGAGGTCTTCGTTGTCGTAGCTGAATGCAGCTCCGGTTTCGTCTTCATCGAAATCGAAGCTCTGAACTAGGCCGCCTTGGATACCGAGAAGCGAGTCGCCGATGGCGAGGCGGAATCCCATCGGCGGCACTCCGACAAGTGAGCGCGCTCCGGTCGCCTTCAAACCGGCGACAGTAAGGCGGAACCGTGCAATCGCCACCGCGAACGGGTTGATGTCGACGCCGTGGATCGATGACATCGCGCGATGCACCCGCTCCTTGGCGTCGAGACCGGGCGCAGCTTCGATCCACCCCTGGTTGATTCGCTCGAACGCCCCGAGCAGGAAATGTCCAGACCCGCAGGACGGATCGATCAGTTTGAGCCCTTCGAGTCCGAACTCCGCGACCGCTGGGGTCAGCGTCTGGTCGAGGATGAACTCCTCCACGAATATCGGCGTCTGCAACAGTGCGTAGGTCTTCTTGGCGTGCTCGGAGAGGTCTTGGTAGAGGTCGCCGAGGAATCGGGTTTCCAGGTTGGGGTCGGTGAAGTCGTGAACCAGGGAGCTGTCGTCATTGGTGCGGCGCCAGAACGCGATCAGCGCGGTCGCGGACTCCGGGCTGATCTCGGCCTTCCACACCGGATTATGTTTCGGGTCGACCAAGGCCGCACCAGCGGGTTGCGCGGCGAGCACGCCGAAGCCGTGCTGGAGCCAGTGGCGACGATTGTGAGTGGGATGGTCGCGGAAATAGGCGGTGAGGTTCTCCTCCGCGCGCTGCACCCGGTCGCCAGGGCCGGCGATCCAGCCGACCGCGGTCGGTAGGCCATCGATCTTGGCACCGACGAGCAGTTCGTTGTCCTCACAGAAGCGCAAGAAGGTCGTCGATAGGATCCACGCGACAGCGGCCTGGTCGACTTCGTTGTCGCGCCAGTCCACCCAGGACCAGCCGGTGCGCTCACGGCGGAAGGCTTCGGCGTACTCCTCCTTCAAACGCACGCCCCATGAGTTCGACGGCTCCTCTGCGCGCTGCTTCAGGTCGGCTTGAAGGAGCCTGAGCTGACCTTTGAGGTCGGCGAGGAGAGTGGACGAGTTGATCACTTTCGGACTCCTGGGGTACTGCGAGTGATTGCGGGCTCTGTGAGGAGCGAGAGATCTGCGGGCAGCTCTACCCAGCCGCTTGGACCGAGCGGCACGGGCTCGTCCTCCAGCAACGGGACGGCCTGGTTGCCCTGCTTGGCGACAAGCAGCCAGCGCGCCGCGGGGCGCGGCGTGCCTACGTCAAGAAGGTTTGAGAGAAGTCCTGCCAAGCCGTATCGGACGAGAGGCCCAGCATTAAGGATGAGCAACGGCTTGTCGCTTGCAAGCTTTTCCTCCCAGCCTGGTATCACGGCCTGCTGGACGAGGTGTGCGAGCTGTGACCAGTCTGCGCCGCCCTTCTGGCCGGCATCGACGCCGAGGACGAACTCCCAACTTGCTCTGTGCTGGTTGGCGAGTGCGCGCGTCGCCGTCACCACCAGTGACGCGACATCGAGCACTTCGACGCCGTACCGCTTCGGGAGTTCGTGTGCCGCCTTCACGTATCGCTTAGGTGGCGTGGTCAGGGTGAGTGCGCCGTTCCGTGAGATCGACTCTTCCAGCTTCGCCGCCGCCTCGGCGACAGCGACCGGCGTAAAGACTGTTAGGCCCGTGCCGGTACGGGTGGTGGAGCGCGCCTCGGAAGCCAACTCGTAGACGCCGTTGCGGTTCACCACCCCGGGCAGGACCGCAGAGACAAGAGCGTCGAGTCGATGCGACGCGGCCGGTAGCTCGACTTGCGGGAAACGAGCAGCCACGCTGCGCCGGACGGCGGACTCGCTGATGCGCCGGCCAGGTTTCCCGCGTAGTGCGCGCTCCGCCGCCTGCTGTGGGTCGAGGTCGACTGGGTACAGCTCGTCGAATCCCGAGACTGCAGCCTTCGTCGAGATAGAGGCAGCCAAGGTGAGGAGTTGACGCCCGGTCAGGACGGTTAGCGTCGACGCACCAGATTCGGTCACGATGTCGCACAGGGCTGCATTCGCGGTTGCGCAGGGAACGACTCCGGCCGCGACGAGTTCATCGGCTCGGCGTCCCAGCTCGATAGCCGTCTCCGTCAGGATGTCGGCTGGCGGGAACTCTTGCCCTGACTCATCAGGGTCCGCAGTTTCGCGTAGGGCGATAACATCCGCGCGCTTTCCGATGCCTCGCCGAAGTTCCAACGTTGGCTCGGGCATGCGCGCATCGACCTCATAGGCCGAGCGCAGCAGGGCCGCTCCTTGCCGGAGGCGCTCCTCCCCGTCGAGCAGGGAACCGCGCTGGACAACCAAGGCGTTCGCAAGGGACGTCACCGCCATCACTCGACCGCCGCGGGCGAGGAGGGTGGCTGCTTCAGCGATCACGCTGTCGATGGCAGGGCCGATCTTCTTGCCCCACGTCGTGACTGCTTGGTCCGCGGCATGCGCGACCCGGTCGCGAGTGATCCCAAGCGATTGGGCTGTGTCCCCCGTGGACGGCCATTCGCCTGGAGCCACGCCACCCGCCAGCCCGAGGAGGCGCTCGATCACAGTCCGCTCTGCACCCTTGAGCTGACCCAAGAGCAAGGAGACGAGGCGCTCTGTGCCCATCGGCTGATCAGCGGCGACCTCTCCCGCACCGCTGAGCCGTGAACGCCAGCCGCGAATCCTCGCCTGAATCTCCTTGCGGAAGGTCTCCCCGAGGCCGCGAATCGAGTTGATCCGGGTCGGGTGAACACCCAGGAGTTGCCCCACGGTCGCCACCTCGAGCCGCGAGACGGCGGACAACGCCCGAGCGGACAGACCCGCGCGCTCCAACGGAGTGTCGAGCGTGGCAGCGTCGGCGAGGTCGTCGCTTCCACCCGCGCCGTCCTCCTCCGTGTCGAGGGCAGCGAATACGCCCTGCCAAGCGACTGCCAACTCGTCGGCACTGCTGAACCTGGTTCCTGCGTCCGGGCTGAGAGCACGTTGGAAGAGTGCAGTGAGTTGAGTCGCGACGGCTGGCTCGAAGCTCGTCGGCTCGATGATCGGCGGGTCGCTGGGATCGGCGGGGCGTCCCGCACCCTCGCCCCACCACGGCAGCTGACCGGTCGCCATCTCGAAGAGGGTGATCGAGACAGCCCACAGCTCGGCCGCGCGGTCGTACTTCTGGCGCCGACCACGGCCGAGGTAGGGGTCGAGATAGCTCGGCGTTCCAGATGCCGTGTTGTCCACGCTCTCGCTTGCTAGCGAGAAGTCGAACAGAACCAGAGACGGCCTTCTAGTGCCGGGATCCGGGGTGATGCCCAAGTTGGCCGGCTTGATGTCTCGGTGGAAGACACCCTGGGATTCCAGGTAGATCATCGCTTCCAGCAACTGGCTGCCGTACTGCTCAAGTTGGCCCACCGTCGCCCGACCCTCTTTGGACAGCCGCGTGGCCAGGGTTTCCTTGCCGGCGTCGGTGAGCAGAAGTGCGCGTCTGTCCCCGACGTCGAGCGGGCCTGCGACGAGTCGCACCACCCGGCGGTGGTCGAGTGCTCTCAGCGCGTCGGCTTCGAGCGAGAGCCTGCGCCCTGCCGACTCGGTGCGAGCGACCTTGAGGACGAGCTCGCGGCCGGGGTCCTCGGAGTCTATGTCCTGGACGGCGAGTGCGACTCCGCTGGAACCTTCACCACGACGGCTGGTGACGATGAAGCGGTCGGCGACGATGTCGTCCTTCTGCGCGTCGACGGGGTCGTCCACCGGTGTCGGGTCGTCGACTTGGTCCCCTCGACGAAGCTCGTCGCTCGCGAGCCGAAGGAGTTCCAGCACTTCCTCAATGGTCGACAATCGTTCTGATTCGACAGAGCGGGTCGCCATCGCAATGACGTCGGCCACGCTGTCGGGCATGCCCGGCGACGCGGCGCGCGGGTCATGTGCGCCCGCCTCCGACAGCCGCTGCTCCAGCTCGACAATCGTCTCGGCGGGTGGCCTCCCCGTCAAAAGGAGATAGGCAAGGACTCCGAATCCGTAGACGTCGAGCGGAATCGGCGGTAGTCCTTCGACGGAATGGCGGGCCTCCGGTGCGAGCCAGATCCAGTCGTCCTGGTCGGCCACTCCCATCAGGTCGTCAACCCCTGCACTGATAGCGGTCAGGCGGGAGACGTTGCGGGTCGAGCTGTCGCGCTGGGCGAAGTACCAATCACGGATCGTGAGGGTCGGCAGGGCGTCCTTGACGGGGGTCGCCCACACACGGCGTGGCGACAGCGCCCGGTGCCGTAGATGAACGTTGTGGGCGAACCGCAGAATCTCGCCCAACCGGATCACCAACGCGATGCGCTGGTCAAGATCCAGCTCGGCGCCCTCGCCCGCGATGTACGCGTCGAGCGGGAGTTCCTGAGCGTCATGCTCGAACACCAAAGCCGGGCCGTCATCGGTTCGCTTGAAGTCGATCGGTACCGCGATGCCGCCGTGCCGCAGTCCCTGGGTGAGCTGGAACTCGCGCTGTGCAAGCTGCTCGATGTGCTGGCGGTCGGCAGGCGATGCCGTCGCCGGCACGTCGTACAGCCGCAGTCGGCGCTTGACGTCGGGCAACGCCGGGAGGTTGACGAGCACATCCTGCCAATCTCGTCCCTGCGCTATCGGCTCGTCATCGGCAACGACAAAGTCGCCGACCATCCGGACCTTGGGCGTCGGAGTGAATCCGACTGCGTCGCAGAGCGAGCGAACTTGCCTTGCTCGCTGGAGGTCGATCGGCTGGCGGAAGTCGTGTGGCGGCTGGGCAAGGAAATCGGAGAATTTCAGGAGGCGGGGCTTGGAGTTGACGCGGTATCCGTCGAGAGTCAGCACCCCGATGTCGCCCGGAGCCGCGATCTCGACGGTGCTGCCCTCCCCGTGCATGACCACGACGGCTTGGATGCGCGGCAACATGGTCCTGGCAGATTGGTTCGGCGCTCGATCTTGAAGGAGACCCTTCAACCACTTCGCCTTGCGGTCAGCAGCCAATCGTGGGTTCTCGACGTTGCGTTGGCCTTGGTTCCAGCGCTGCGAGTTTCCGCGGATCGTGCCGTGCCAACCCTTGAGTTCGACGAGGTACATCCCCTGAGCCGTCAGCAGGAGTACATCGACCTCGGCGGTGCGTCCTTGATCGTTGATGAAGGTCAGGTTCGCCCAGGCAGTGGTGATGCCATCGTCGGGGAGAAGCTCACGGAAGGCATCGAGGGCGGCGGCCTCAGCAGGACTCGCCGGTTCACCCATCACCTTCCACAGGGAGGAGTCATGCTTCATCGCGCCCCGCTTTCAGGCACGCGGTGCGCGACCCAAGCCCACGCGGCAAACACAGCTTCACCTAGGAGACCCTATCGACAAGGCTGACAGAACTGGGACAAACCAGGGCTGATGAACGATTCTGTGACAGGCATTCCCTAGGCGGCCTGATTGGTCGTCGCGGTCATGATGGCTTCGAATTCGATGGCGGTGCCGCGTCGAATCTGAACATTAATAGTCCGGCAACCGGCGAGGTGCACACGCGCTTCGATCGCTCTGCGATTGCGCCCGATGTTGAGCACGTAGCCATCGGGTGGGTGTCGAGCCAGGTCAGATAACCGGCGTCGTCGTCGCGGAACTCACTCGCGTTCATCGCCTCATCTTCGGCCACTGTGCGACCAGCAACCACTTGACCCCCAGTGTCATTTTCGGTGGCCGTGGGTATTCGTCGGTATCCCGATTGTGGACGTCAGATGCGGTATCCGGTCGTCGGCGGACACGCCCGACTACCCACGAATTGCGTGCCGTTGCTATCCGCGTTGCTATCCACGCAAATTAATCGACGCGCCCGATGGCGTTTCGAACTACGTAGGAGTAAGCCGACGGATTTACAGTCCGTCTCTCTTGGTGTTTGCAACGACGAGCTGTGTTGGCACTTCGGCCATGTTGCAGGTCAGGTGGTTGGCTGCGTTGGTCTCCTCAAGGTTCCGCTAGCTCTACTGCGGACGGCCTGCGGACGATCCACGGACAGCCCATGCTCGACGACGGCTATCCGCTGGACGTTCGGTGCAAATTCCGTGGCCTGGGACGGGGCCTGGCTACGGTGGTTGATGCAAGGATGACC
>Ga0210003_1001343_pt1 | contig 21853 bp, 15 predicted proteins | sample LantaG_FD_182804 | JGI IMG/M metagenome (GOLD analysis project Ga0210003, IMG submission 182804) | Deep subsurface microbial communities from Baltic Sea to uncover new lineages of life (NeLLi) - Landsort_02402 metaG (SPAdes) (version 2) | ecosystem: Environmental > Aquatic > Marine > Oceanic >... | reverse complement strand
CTCTCTCTCTCTCTCTCTCTCTCTCTCTCTCTCTCTCTCTCTCTCTCTCTCTCTCTCTCTCTCTCTCTCTCTGAAGCCTCTCAAAAAAAAGGACTCACCTGATAGGGGTTCAGCGTCGGGTCTTTGTAGTCGAGACCGACAACGAGACCCAGAGAGACGCGGCAGGGCTTTGCTGCCGCGGTCGAAGAAGGAGAAGAGGTTTTTTCTGCTTCGTCGTTCGCGGCGTTGTTCTCGCCTTCTTCGCTCTCACTCCCACTCTCTCCTCCGCCTTCCTCCTCCTTCTCCTCGCCCAGATGGTACAGGAACCCACCGCCGTAGGTGTCGCCGGGGAGAGGGAAGCCAACGGTATGCCACGCCGTTCCCGGTGAGTGCCTTTCCGGCAAGACCGACCACACCTCTTTCAGGCCCAGGGCGTACGTCTGCGGCTCGCAGCTCTCCCGCAGCTTGAATTCTTTCTCTGCCTGCTGCGTGAGAGAGCCGCGCGCGCCCTCGGCGAGGAGCGTCGCCCTGGCTCGGACCTCGACCCCGCGCGTGAACCCCCGGCGGTGCGAGATCCCGTCTTTGGCGATGCCGACGTCTCCCGTGACGACGCCGGCGACAGCTTTGTTGAAGTCTCTCCGGTTCTCTTCTAGTAAAAGAGAAGAAGCGGCAAACCCGGGGAAGACGTCGACGCCGGCCTCTTCTGCTTTTTTGCCCAGATAGCCCACCAGCTCCCCCAAAGACAGCACCCTTCCTTTACACTTCCTGTTGTTCATCTGCGGCGGCGTGGGGAGCCTCCACGCTGCCTTTTCAGACAAGTAGAAGAAGCGGTCTTTGGTGACGGCGACGCCAGAGACGGCCCGCGCTTCGGCATCGGCGGTCTCCCATTTCTCTCCGAGCAATTCATTCAAAGAGCGAGGGTCGACCGCCGCTCCGGAAAGGGTGTGAGCCCCAATGGCCGCGCCCTTCTCGAGGACGGCGACGGAGAGGTCCTGGTTGGCGGTGGAGGCGCGCTGTTGTGGAGAGAGAGGAGGGAAAAGAAAGAGAAAAGAGGTCGAGGGGTCACGAGGTTGTGTTTGATCGAGAAAGCGAAAAGAGCTCATTTCTCCTTCTCTTCCTCGCTTCTACCGCTCACCTGCTTGAGCCTCAGTGCCGCGGCGAGGCCTGCGGGACCACCACCGACGATCACGACGTCAAATTCGAGGACTTCGCGCGGAGGCAGAGCGGGCGGAGAAGGTGACGAAGTTGATGGCGACGATGACGACGACGACGATGACGATCGAGCGAACAAGGTGAAGATTAACTGATCGCTACTGCTGCTGCCGCCGCTGTTGCTTCCTCCTCTCCCGACCAGCGCCGCGCTCAGCCTCGATGATGAGCAGAGCCTCCGGAGCGCCATAGTGGGAGCGGTAATCCGGGGAAACATCCCTCGTCTTTGCAGAGAGAGAGAGCGAGAGAGATGTTAGAAGAAAATGAGAAAAAACAGAGAAAATGAAAACGTTCGACCTCGGCTGAAAAACAAGGGGCGCCCTCTCTTTCCTCTTTTCTCTTTTCTCGCCCCCGCCGCGAGTGCTCCAACTTCTGAAAGAAAGAAAGAAGACTTTGTTTTGTTTTGTGCGTGTGTGATTGTTGACATGGACTCGACTCATCATGAGGGGGGTTGAAAGCAGAAACAAAAAAATAAGAAAAAAGGCGTTGAAGAAAAGAAGAAAGAAAAGGCGTCAAAAAAATTTAATTTTTTTCTTCTTCTACTGTCCCTTGCTCAGAAGCGCCTCGACGTCGTCGAGGCCGGCCAGCAGCTTGGTCGCCTTGCTGGACGGGTAAGGGGCCGCGCCGTTGGCCGCCAGGTGGCCCTGCAGTGCGTCGACGCTGATGTAGCAGCGCCTCGCCGATTTCAGCCTCGCCGAGCCCCCCGGCGCGTATTTCGCTGCCCACACCGCCCCGGCTTTCCTCAGGGCCTTCCCCTTGGGAACCCTCGACGCGTCAGAGGGGGCCAGCGCGAGGTATTCGCGGATAGAGCCGGACAGCGCCAGCGTCTCGGTCACATAAGAACCCTGCATCGAAGGGATAGGGATCGAGTTGGTGTTGGTTGCCAGACCGGACGACGCCCTGATGCTCTGGCCATACCCTTCCTCGCCGGCCTGCTTCCCGACAAAGTCTTTGGCTAAGGTCCGGGCCCTGCAGGCGTCCCCGTCGGGCCCCACGGCGCAGGACCCGGAAGCGGCGGAGGAGCCGTCCCAGACGCCGATGGCAGCCTTGGCGGAAGTAGGAGAGAGGGAGAGGAGGGAGGTGCCGGCGAGCGAGGCGAGGAGGGTTCTTCGGGAGTTGGTGTTGTGGGTGGCGGCGGGTGCTGCTGCTGCTGCTGCTGCTGCTGCTGCTGCTGCTGCTGCTGCTGTCGCGGGAGTCGCAGAAGCAGCGACGACGACGGTGCTGGATGGCCTGCAGGTTTCGTGGAGAGAGATAGTGAGTTGCGGCGAGGGAGGGAGGTCGGGGTCGAGTTTTTTTTCTTCTTCGTCGACGTTGCTCGATTTCTCTTTCGCTAGCTCGATCTCTCTTTTCTCTCGACGCTCTTTCCTTCTCCCACAGGGCACGTGTTCCGGCGCGCACCTCGCTGTCGCGGTATGAGACCGAGTCGCCATGGTGCTGCGCATCGTGACGGAGGGAATTGGGGGCGAAGAGCGTGTGGAAACGTGCGTTGCGGAGGTTGAGAGAGGCGCTGCTTTCGTCGATCGAGTGTGTGGCGCTTTTTGCTCGCCTTTTTCCTCCTTTTTCTTCCTCCTCTTTCTTTCTTTCAACCTCGACAACTTTGCAAACCACCCTTTTTTTAATCTTTCTTACCCCCACCGCACACGCTTTTACACACCAAAAAGAAAAGAGAAAATCAAACGAATCATTTAAAAGAAAAAAAGGGAATAAGTAACCTCTAAATCGTCGCAGCGGCGGCTGCCCTCCGCACCGCGCCCCTCGGAGAGTCCTCGTCCCGAACGACGACCTCGGCCTCTTCCTCGACCCCTCCTCCGATTCCTTTACTCCCTCCGTTCTCGCTCCTCTTGTTCCTGAACGCCCCGGAGAGCAAGCCCTTGTCCACCTTGGGGCTGGGAGCCAGGTAAGGGAAGAAGACCGCCCTCACGCCCTCCGATTTGATGATCGGCCAGATGATAGCGCAGGCCGTCGCGAGCAGCGCCAAACTCAATCTCAGACCCCGCGTCGTCGGCCTCGGCAGCATCAGTCTCCCGACGCCGAAGCAGGCCACGGCGAAGAAGTGCATCACCAGCACCGAGGGGCGCGGGCGGAGACCGGAGAGGAGAGAGATGGGCCCGTGGGCGTACCAGCCTCCGAGAGAGAGATAATCGAAGCACGCGTCGCGCATCGCGCCGTGCGCCTCGTCGGGCCGCCCCTCAGGCCCTTTCGGCTTGGGGGCGACGAACACGGCGTACAGGGCGTTGGCCAAGGTGTTGATGGTCGCCGACAGGGGCTTGCGAGCGGTATAAAAGCCTCGGGTGGCCAGGGCCGTCACTGCCGGGTCATCAAAGCTCGGCAGCGCCTGCAGCATCGTCAGCAGCAGCGCGGCGTCCCCGAGAGCCACCGTCATGCCCCCGCCGGTCAGCGGGTGCCTCATGTTGAAGGAATCACCTAACAACAGTGCCCCGGGGGTGTGCAAGGGCGCGGCGGCCATCAGCTTGTTCTGCATCGCCCTGACCCCACCTGCCTTCACTGCCTCCTCGAAGGGCTGCCTGAGTTCCGGGGGGACCTGCGGTCCGATGACTTCGAGCAAGTAACGAGCAAGGTCCCCCGTGGAAGCGGACGGTAACCTGTCCCCTGGGACGTCGACCAGGCAGCGGACCTCTTTGGAGGAGATGGGGTAGAAGAGGACCGGGCTCGGGTCCCCTAGGACGACGTGCCCATGAGAGGGAGCCGGCAGCGTCGCTTTCTTCAAGATGAGTCCGACAAAGTAGCTGGGCGCCTCGATCTGCGGCGTCGAGAGCTTGGACCGCAGGTTGGAGTACATCCCGTCGCATACGATCGTTAAATGTGCTCTGGCGACGCGCTGCTGGCCGTCGAGCGCCGACTTGTAAGAGACCCCCCTCACGGGTCGCGAGGGGGGGAGGTGTCGAGAAGCAGCAGAAGAAGAACTAGCGTTCCTGCTGCTCCCGTCGTCCCAGGGTTTCCCTTCGTCGTCCACCAGGCTTCGCACGGTGCCCTGCCTGATCGTGACCCCGGGGGCCCTGGCTGCGGCCTCGCGGAGCCTCTGCACGAAGCGGCCGTTGTGGAACGAGCGCCCCGCGACGTCGCCGGAGAAGCCTTCCGTGGGGTACGCCACCGTCGCGTTGCGACCTCCCTTGAACATCGCGTAGCCCACGACCTTCTGGGCGTCGATGCCGTCGACCGCGGACTCGAGGCCCAGCTGCTTCAGTTTCAGGTACCCGCCGGGCTGGAGCAGCTCTCCCACGATGCGGTCTGGCTGGTTGAGGTCGCGTTCGAGCAGCAGAACCCTCCGCGTCGGAGGAGAAGATGTCGTCGAAGAGTCTCCGTCGCTCCCGCCGCAGAGCTTGCGCGCCTGGGCCGCGGCCAGGGCCGAGCCGGCGACGCCCGCGCCGACGATGACGAGGTCCCAGATCTGGATGTTGTTGGTGTGGAGGTTGGCGGGAGGAGAGAAGGGAAAGAGAAAAGAGACAGAGAGAGAGAAAGAGAGGAGGTGAGGTTGATTTTTTGGCCTGTCGCTTTCTTTCTCGGCAGAGAGCTATCGTGGCAGCGCCCGGCACGCGTCGAGAGACGTCGATCGAAAAAAAGCATCCTTCTCGACGCGTCTCCGTCTCTTTCTTCTGTTTGCTTCCACCTCGAGCGATTGGATCCTTGTCTTTCGAAATCAGCGGCTGGGAGGGAAGGTCGATTCGAGGTACACGACAAAAACTGCGAGCGCGAGACGATGCAAAAGAAAACAAGCGACGTCGCCGGAAAAAAACGACGACGGCGACGTCGATTGAAAGAAAGAGAAGCCCTGGCGTTCTCTCTTTCTCTCTCTCTATTCGGCATCCACCACCACCACCACTGATAACTACCTTGGGATCGCTCTCGAAGTCGTCGTTGGAGGGCAAGGCCGGGATGACGAACTCGTCCTCGCGGACGCCGTCGGGCGAAGAAGATGAAGCCATCGTCGTCAAAGTTTTTTTTTCTTTTCTTCGATGTCTCTGAGAAAAAAAAGAAACAGAAAGCTAGCGGGGCCTCTGCTTGTTCGCTCTCGGATTCCAGGAAAGTCGGGCGCTTTCTACGGGAGGCGATGGTGGAAGGCGATGGAGTGGTTGCCTCGAGTCGGAAGAGAGCGACGCGAGGAGAACTCGGGGGGGAGGGGCTCGCGTGAGTTGGAGATGAGCGAGAGAAGAGCGAAGAGTGCAGATGGGACAGATTTCGAGAGAGCTTTGTTTTTTTCTCTCTCTCTCTCGTTCGTCACTTTCGCCTCTTTCTAAAAAAAAAAACGCCCTTCCTTCCTTCTCCTCCCTCTTCCGTTTCACCTCCACTCCAACACCAATGGTGGCCACCAAGATCGTTGGCTACGTGCGCTCGGCTGCTGCCAGCGTCTTGAGGTGAGGTCGAGAGAAGACAAGACAAGAGAGAAGACAAGAGAGATGAGAGGAGAGAGCGAAGAGAGAGAATGAGAGAGCTGCCTCTTTGAAAAAAACGAAAATTCGCGTGCTTCGTTTTTTTCATCGCGCATCTCCATCGAGAGACCCGCCCTCTCTCTTCACCGCCTCACGGCCCCTCGTCACCCGACTTTTCATCCCTGCGAGGTGGAACGCGTCGTCCAGGCTCGGCTGAGAGGTGGATATCGATTAAATGTAGAGGAAGCCTTGGTTTCTTGTCCTTTCCGCGTATGAAGAATCGACCGGCGGCGCAAAAAAAAACGAGAGAGAGAGAAGAGCGACGACGGCGACGACGACGAAGGCGGCGACGGCGGCGACAGCTCTGGCTCAACTTTTGAAAACTCATTACCCTCTCGCTTTTGACTTACCCACTCAACAGCTACGTCCCCTTCACGGGCAAGGCCAAGAAGGAGTCTTCTGCGCCCAAGAAGGTGCGTTGGGGCGTTTGGAGGGGTGCGACGAGGAGCGAGAGGGAGGACGAAGAGAGTTGACTTTTTTCAAAGTTTTTTTTTCGACGAAGAATCCATCGCGTGTTTTCTTTTTTCTTTTTTCTTTCTCTCTTCCGGCCTCCCTTTGCTTTCGCTCTCCCGTCTTCATCCGTTCCATTCCAATGGCCATATTACATGACGCGATGATACCTGCATTTGGAGACCAGGAACAGAGCACGCCCACGCTTTTACGCACTCGAACTTGACCGCGAAATCTTTCGTTGTTAGCTCGCGATGCCTTTTTTTTTTTTCGTGCTTCGTTTTTTTTTTTCGCCGCCTTTTTTTTCAAGCATCTCTCTCTTCCTCTCTCTCTCTCTCTCTCTCTCTCTCTCTCTCTCTCTCTCTCTCTCTCTCTCTCTCTCTCGCTCACCTCCTCCTCCTCCACCTCTTCCACAACTCTTTCTCTCTCTCTTCTCCTCCCCCAAAACCTCTTCCCACATCCCAGTCCCCGGCCAAGAAGGCATCCACCCCGGCCAAGAAGGCCCCCACCCCTGCCAAGAAGGCCCCCACCCCTGCCAAGAAGGCCTCCTCCACCCCTTCCAAGCGCCCCGGCTCCAAGCGCACCGCCGCCGCCGCCGGCGTCGCCAAGGCAGTCGCCGCTGCCTCCCCCGTCAAGAAGGCCGCGCCCGCGCTCAAGAAGCCGGCCCCCGCCGCCAAGAAGGCTTCGGCTCCCGTCGCCAAGAAGGCCCCCTCGGCCCCGGCAGTCGCAAAGGTAAAGACCCCGGCCTCGCCGGCAAAGCTCGCGTCGCTCGAGCGGGCGCGCGCGGCCAAGGCCGTCAAGCGCGCCGCCGAGCTCAAGGCCGGCGGAGGCGCCGCCGTCGCCGGGCCAATCAAGGTCGTCAAGAAGGTGCGCGCACACGCGGGGCGCTGAGGCCGTGCTGCTTTTTTTTAGGGCTGCGGGGGGGTGTGCCCTTTCTCCCCGAAAAGAAAAAAAGCAGCTCTGGCCTTGTTTTCTGAAACACTTACGAAAATTTCAAAAATTCAACAAACAAAAAACTCAAAAACTCAAAAACAGACCCCCGCCAAGCCCGCCGGCAAGAAACCCGTCCAGCAGCCCAAGAAGTCTGCGAAGAAGACGCGATCTCGCAAGTAGGAAGCTAGAGAGGGGGAGCGAGCGATAAATGGGAGAGAGAGAGAGTTATATAAAATCAAAAAAAATGAGAGGGCGGAAAATGGAGATTTTTCTTTTCTTTTTCTTTCCTTTGTTCGTCCCGTTTTTCCTTCGTGATTGATAAATCAAAACAAAAAAAAACGCAATGAAAACAGAAATGACCAAATGACCAAAAAAAGATAGAAAGAGAGAGAGAGAGAGTGAGTGGAATGAAACAACGCGGAGAAAGAGAGAAGAGGAGGTCGAAGAGGAGGTTGAGTTTTTTTTTCTCTTCGTTTGTTCCCTACACTGCTTTTTCCTCTCTCGCTCTTTTCTTCTCTTCTCTCTCTCCCCCATTCTCTTCCCCTTGTCTCTCTTCTCGTCGCTGCTGCTCTCTTGCGCGAGCGTGCCCGCACAGAGACACGTCCTCGACGATGGTCGAGGCCGCGGCGGCGGCGGCGAAACAGCGCGGGCGAAGACGAAGGCGGCGGAAGATGGATGGAGCTTTGACGAAGAATCCCGCCGTCTCGTCGCTCGCCGCTCTCGTGCTCGCTCTCGCTCTCGCGGCGTGTGCCATCCCGCGAGCTGAGGTTCGTGCTGTTGTTGGATCGCGTTTTTTGTTTTTTGATTCTTCCGCGGCACGAGATGGATCTTCGTGCTCTCTATGACGAGCTATTCAGAACGCCAAGCAAGCGCCTGAACCCGATTCAGAATCGACGCCATTTTTCGATCGTTTTTCTTTTTCTGCTCAGTCTCCCCCGAGTTCGTGCCTTTTTCACTTCCTGACCCTCTTCTTTCTCTTTCTCTTTCTCTCTCTTTTCTCTTTCTCTTCTCTCTCTTCAGGCCGTCCTCAAGCCACCGCCGGTGACGTCGATGCCCTGCGGCACCACGTGGGAGCAGGTGAGACCGGAAAATCGGTGTCTCTTTTTATCTTTTTCATTCGCGGTCTTTTTCTCTTTGTTTTTCGACGCCGCAGCGTCGAGGTCGAAAAAAAAACTCACATTTTTCTTTCTTTTCTTTTCTCTCGCCACCCAACTCCCACTCCTCTCCCCTCATCCCATCCCCCCATAGGCCTTTGACCAGATCGAAGGGCTCAACATCAAGCGCTCCACGCTCAGGGCCCACCCGGAGATCCTCTCCTTGCTGCCAGACCCGGAGCTCCAGCCCTCGACGATGTTTGCGGTCGCGGACCGCGCGTACGTCAACCTGCTCAGCGACCCGAGCGCGCTCGTCACGGCCGAGCTCGACAACTTCGAGGCGCGGATGCCCTTGGGGAAGGCCGCCTCGATGTGGCTGTTCAGGGCCATGCCTGCCCCTTACTCGGCGGAGGACCTGCGGGGTTTGAGGACCGCACCCACCGCTCTCTCTGTCGTGACCCAGATGGGCAGATACGCGCTCGGCTTCCAGCCCATCCACATCTCGGGGGTGGACAACGTCCTCATCGACGACCTGCTGGCTACCGTGCAGGCCACGCCCGTGCTGGCCTCGTATAAAGTCTGCGCGAGCTGGCTGCACGTGATAGAGCAGTACCTCGTCCCGGCGAGCTCTTTCAACGTGTCCAAGATTCCCGACCCCGTCCCAGGGGGCCGCTACTCGCCCGAACAGAACAGCAGCGACCCGCAACCCTTACCGACCTCGGCCGAGATCTTCAACGAGCGCACGCGAGCGCAGATGCCCAAGCCGTGGGAGTGGAAGAAAAAAATCGTGATCGGGGCTGCTGTCGGCGGGTCGCTGGCCGCGGTCCTGCTCTTGGTGATCGGGTTTTGCGCCTTCAGGCACGGCAGGAGGGCCAGGGACCGGTCCCTGGAGGACGGGAGGAAGGCCGGGATCGAGCTGGGGTTGGCGGAGGCATCGAGGGCGCTGAGCCACGGGATCCCGCTGACGGGCGGGCTGTCGGGCGGGCTGCAGCTCCCTGGCTCGACCTTTCCGGGACACGCGAACGGAAATGGAGGCATCAACAACTTCAACAACAACAACAACCACCACCTCAAGCGAGATAGCAACAACAACAACAACAACCGCAACAGCAGCAGCGGCGGAGGGAACAACAACGCAATCCGGTCCCCGAGGGTGAGCAACTCGAGCGCCGCGAGCGCGGCGTCCTCTTCCGCGGCAAACGCGGGAGCTACTGGTGCCGGCGTTTCCGCCTTTGCCGCCGCTTCCTCTGACCAAAACCAGAACAACAACAGCGGCAGCCTGCGCCGCGGGTCACGCTTCCTGCGCTTCATCCGCCACAGCCCGAGGGACGGAGCCGGCGGCGGCTCGCAGCCTCCCTCGCTGCCTCCGATCAAGGGCAGCGGACACTCGTACGAGGTCACGGACGACGACGAAGGCGGGAACTGCGGCGGGAAAGGCGGAGGAACCGGGAGCGGCAGAGGAGGAAACGTCGCGAGCCCGCGCGGCACCCTGCAGCAGCACGGCTCCTCCGGCAGCGGCCATGGCGCCGCTCCCACCTCCACTTCCACCACCGCGGCCCCCGAGGCCCTCTTCCCGGACCTCTCCTCGCTGGGCACCGGGTGGGAGATCGACGGCTCCTCCGTCCGCATCCTCACCGACCCCGCGACGGGCCTGCCGCGCAAGCTGGGCGAGGGAGGGTTTGGGTCCGTTTTCTTGGCCGAGATGGACGGCGCTACTCCGGTCGCCGTAAAGATCGTCAGCAACCAGCAGCCGCGCGAGGTGCGGCGGTTCGTGCAGGAGGTCTCGATCCTGAAATCGCTCAGGCACACCAACGTGGTGCAGTTTCTGGGAGCTTTTTTCTCGACAGACAGGATCGCTCTGCTAACAGAGTTTCTGCCGCGCGGCGACCTGCACAGGCTTCTCGGGCGCGACACCTCGGGGCAGCTCGGTTGGTACCGCAGGGGCAGGGCGATAGCGCTGGATGTGGTGCGCGGGATCGTGTACATGCACTCGAGGAAGCCTCCCGTGGCGCACCTGGACCTGAAGCCGGCCAACTGCTTGCTGGGGAGGTAAGAAAATAAAGTTCTCTTTTCCATTTTTTCCTCGTTTTTTTTCTTTCATTTTTTTCATTTTTTTCTTTTTCAACCTCGGCCTTTTTTCTCACCCCCTTTTCTCTTCTCTTCTCTTACCTCCTCTTACCAACAACAACAGGGACTGGACCTGCAAGATCGCCGACGTGGGCCTCGCGAAAGTGCTCTCCCGCGAGGACACGCAGGTTTCGCTCGAAGGCACCTTCGAGTGGGCTGCCCCGGAGGTGCTCTCTGGAGAGCGCGTCTGCGAGAAGGCAGACCTGTTCGCGCTGTCGGTGATCCTCTACGAGATCGTCACGGGCGAGGCGCCGCGCAACAGGCAGCTGCGGGAGATCCGAGTGCCGGAGGAGTGCCCTGCCGAGGTTCGAGACATCATCGATCGGTGCAGGCTGCGCGACCCGCAGCAGCGGCCGACGGCGAAAGAAGTCTATGACGTCCTCTCTGCCACAGCGCCCACTGGGATCCACCACCCGATGGGAGGGAGCACGGCGATGTTCTCGCAGCAGGGGAGCGTCATCGGGGGGAGCGTCTTCGGAGGGGGCAGTGTGTTTGGAGGGAGGACGGGCGTCGCCGCTGCCGCCTTGGGAGGGAACAACAACAACAACAACAACAACAACAACAACAACAACAACAACAACAACAACAACAACAACAACAACAACAACAACAACAACAACAACAACAACAACAACGGCAACAGCGACAACAGCAACGATAACAACCCCGCTGCCGGGAGCCTTTGCGCCGCGACCTCCTCCGACGGCGCGGCCGCCGGCCTCGCCGAGGCGCGGTCGAGCGGGATCGCGGTGGCGGAAGCCGCTGCCGATGGAACCGGAAGCGGGGTCGGGAGCTCTCGTCCGCCGCCCGTGCCCACGACGCCCTTCTCTTCCGAGCAGGCATCGGCTGCTCCCTCTCCGGTCCCTGCCCCTCCGCGCCGCGTCCCGGCGCGCCTGCCTCCGTCAGCCTTCAGCAGCACGCCCCCGAGTTAGGGAAAGAACGAACATTTTTTAACCCAAAAACAATCATTGTAAACGTAGCATCAACGACTCGAAGAAGAAAAACGAAGGAAAACGAATAGTTCAATCACTACACACAAACACTCGAAAGAAAAAGCAATGAATAGGTAGATAGAGAAAGGGGATGTGCGTGCAACGGGTGAAGAGAGGAACAGCACGGCTGGAATCGCCGGCGTGCCCCTTCCCCGCCGCCGCTCGAAATTCTAGGAACAAAAAGAAAAAGATGAGAAAAAAACAAATCAAAAATTCAACACTTCGCGCTTCTTCCTTAGACGCCAAACATCCCGACGAGCGCCCCGCCGACCCCTCGGGGCGTCGTGGCCGGCGGCGTGCCTCCTAGCAGCAGCGCGTCGTCGCCGCCCGCGGCGGCGGCGGCGGAGGAAGGGAGGACGACGGGGGCCGGACGGAGGGTAAAGTCGTCGGCCGCGGCGGCGGCAGCGGCAGCGGCAGCAGCGGGAGCAGGAAGAGAGACCGGCGCGACCGCAGCAGCGGCAGCGGCAGCAGCGTTCTTCGACATTAGCGCCAACGACGCCCCGCCTTGGGGCTCCCTGATGCACTCCAGGAACGCCGGGTCGAGCGGGTCGAGGCCGGCGGGCTGTTCCACGAAGCCGAAGGGCGAATGGCGGTGGTGGTGCTCGAGCTGGAGGTGGTGGGGCTGGAACTGGAAAGTCGCGGAAGCGGCTGCGGCTGCTTGCGCTGCTGCTGCGGCAGCGGCGGCAGTTGCTGCGTCCTGGGCAGCAGCAAAACCATCGACAGCGGGAGAAACAGCAGCAGCAGTAGCTGTGTTCTGCTGCGCGCCGCGCCTCCTTCTCGGCGGCGACGCGGCCGCGGCGGCGGTGGCCGACTGAGGCGAAGAGGTCGAGGAAGGAAGCTGCTGCTGCTGCTGCTTCCTCGGCCTCCGCGCCTGCTGCTTCGGGCTCGTCGTCGTCGTCGTCGTCGCCTCCATTGCCGCCTCTGCGGAGAACTCGCCCTCCTCCTTGTTGGAGGCGTCCGCTGTCTCAGCCGCCGACGTAGCAGCAGTTGCTGCGCGCCGGCGCCGAGGGGCCCTCGGCGGCGTTGTCGTCGTCGCTGCTGTCGTCGTCGCTGCTCCTGCCGCTGCCGGCGATTCCGTGGCCCTGCGCTTCCCCGGCCCCCTCCTCTTCAGCGGAGAGACGCAGGTGGCATCGAAACCATCAGCGTTGGAGGCGGAGCGCCTTGGCGGGGAGCAGGGGTCCAACGGCGGCAGGGGGCCCGGCGTCGGGGGCAGGGGGGCGGCGCGCGTCGAGACCGGCATCGAGACCGCCTCGGCGCCACTGCCGCTCTCCGGCGAGGAACGGTGCTGCTGCAGGGGAGAAACCGCGGTGGCAGCGGCAGCAGCGACGGTGGTGCTGTCCCCGGGGGAGGGCGTCCCGGCGGAGACGAAGGCCGGCGCCGCGGTCTGAGGCAACACCTGCTGCTGCTGCTGCTGCTGCTGTCGCTCCGCGCTGGGCCCCAGGGAGAACGCGGCCATCGACGAGAGGTCCGAGGCCGAGCTGGGGGCCTTGGGCAGCGAGCCCAGCTGCTGCTGCTGCTGCTGCTGCTGCTTCTTAGGCTGCGACGACATATATATGTTGTTGGGGTGGAGCGGAGGGAGGTTGTTTCCCGGCGCCGCTGCCGCTGCTGCCTCGGCCGGTTCTTCCTCTTCCTGCTGCTGCTGCTGACTCCGGACGGCCATCGCCGCTGCGACCTCCGCCGTCTCCGCGGCGCTCCGCTTCGACGCCTCTCCGATCTCGGCTGCCGCTGCTGCTGCAGCTGCAGCCGCCGCCCTTCTCGCGGCGTCGGCGGCGGCCCTGGCCGCCGCCTTGGCCGCTGCCCTCACGGCCCGCTTCGCGCGCGCCTTCCGAGCCGCCGCGGCGAGCGAGGCGGCAGATGCGGGGCGAGACGACGGCGACGGCGGCGAGGGGGAGTAGGTCTGGCGCTTGGCCCGGCGGCGGAGCCCGACGCCGAAGACTTGCTGCCGCTCGGTTGTCGAGGGAGAAGAAGCAGGGCAGCAAGCAGCAGCGGCGTAGTCGTTGTTGGCGGCTGTCTCTGCTGCTGTCGAACCGTCCCCGGAGGAGGTGGCAGCAGCAGCGCCTTCTTCTGCCGTTTCTCCAGAGAGACGCGCCTCGGCCCCTCCTCCGTTCCTCGCGGCCGCGGGAAAGACCGCCGCCTTCCCTTCGGCCCTGGCCTGCGCCGCGGCGGCGGCCTCCTCCCTCGCCACCCGCGCCCGGACCCTCGACGCCAGCCTTTGGGCTTTCACGCCGCAGGCGTTGCAGAGAGTTTTAGGCCCCTTGGGACCGTTGCGCCACATCGGGGTCTTGGAGATGCCGCAGGAGAGGCAGGACTTGTCGGCGGGAGGAGGAGGGGCGGGAGGAGGAGAGAGGGAGGGAAGAGGCGCGAGAGCGGTTTTCCCTTCTTCGTCGCCGACCTCTTCCGCCGCGACGGCGACGGCGGCGAAAGCGGCGGGCTCTTCCTCCTGGATCTGCTGCTGCTGCCTCTCTGGCGCATCAAGCTTCGGCAGGGGCGTCTCGACAACAGAAGCAGGAACAGGAGCAGCGGCGAGCGCCGGCTCTTCTGCTGCTGTTGTTTCTGCTGGGAGCTCCATAGCAAGAGAGAAGAGCGGAGAGAGAGAGGAAGAGGTCTAGTGTTTTTCCCTCTCTTTTTTTTTCTCGACGCTTGCAGCTCTTTTTTTTCTTTCTTTTCGTTCGAAAACAAGGCCGTCTGTCGGTGCGGATGGAAGGAGTAAACGGATTTCTCGTGAGCTTTCCCCAATCTCAAAGAATACTAACGTGTGATTCCTGATTGTAGGCGAAGCAGAGAGGAGAATGCGGGGGCGGAAGCGCTTCAATCAAGAGGTTGCCCAATGTGATTTTTTCGATTGATTCGGGGCGACGGCGACGGCGAGAGAGAGCAGATGGCGCTGCTAGCCAAAATAAAAAAGACCTCTCCCTCTCTCTTTGAAACCCTCTCTCGCTCTCTCACTGCTCCCTCTGCTGCCTGGCTATCGCCTCATAACGATCCAATTAACTTACCCAGAATTCCTCGAAAAGGGAGGGAGGCTAAAGACGAGGACAGGGGAGCCTAACGAGGCGGGAAAGAAAAGAGGCCCCCGGCGTTGCAAAAAACGGAGATGGCAGGTGTGGAGGAAGCAGCAGTGGAGTTTTTTTTTCGTCTTCGAACGGCGGAAGCAAGGAGCGCTAACTTTGAAGAAAAAGCTCACTGCCGCCCTCGTCGCCCCCCTCTCTCCACTTTTGTTTTTGCTCTATCCTTTCTTCTTCTTCTTCTTTTTCAACTCAGAGAACGGCTTCGGTTCATCGCAAGACCGCTCCTGCGTGCCTTTTTTTATCCCTTTTGAGTACGACCGCGATGAACGCCCGAGAAGCAAGGGCCTCGGCGGCGGCCTGCTCTTCGACCTCGACCTCTCGAGCGACGACGGCTGCTGCTCTTCGATCTCGAGTGATGGCATCATCGTCGTCGTCGTCATATATACCCTCGCCGTGTCCCCTCTTCCGCGGCTCGATCGCCTCCAATTCCCATCTTACGGGCAAGAGGACGTCGCGTGCTTTCCGTCGATCTAGTATACGCGCTCTGCCGGAGCTCGCAGACGCGCTGAGCAGCCTCGCATCATCTTTATCTTCATCTTCGTCTCCAGCGGCGGCGGCGTCATCGCTCGCCGATGCCATCTCGACCTCCTCGACGACCCCGGAAGCAGCAGCCGCGGCGACGTCGCTGGCCGCCTCCATCGCGCGCTACGCCTCCGCGGCAATGCTCACGCTCGCCGAGCTGACCAACGAGGCCACGACGGCGGTCGCGGCGGAGGAGACCCGCATCGTCAGCTCTTTGGCCGAGGTCGTAAATTCTTCTTCTTCGACTTGTTCTTCGACCTTGGGCACCCCTCCTCTCGACCTCCTCGCCTCCCTGCCCGCCTCGATCTTCGAGCCGCCGCACCCGGAGCCCGCCAACGCCCTCTCGCTGCCCACCTGGGTCATCCACGTCTCGTCCGTGGCGGAGTGGGTTGTGGCTATGAACCTCTTCTGGCGGCTCGGGGAAGCGAAAGGCGGAATCCCGCAGTGGAAGGGGATGACATGGAGCATGACCCCTCTCCTGGGAGGCGCACTCTGCGCCTGCACCTTCCACTTCTTCTACAACTCGCCGACGCTGGCACCCCTGGTGGCGCTGCAGGCCGGGCTGACGGTCCTGGGCAACGCGACAATGTGGTTTGCGGCGTGGAGGGTGTTTGAGGCTACCAAGGGGAAGAGGGAGGCGGAGGACAAAGAGAAGGAGATGAAGATGAAAGAAGAGCAGCAGGCTTGAAGGTTTTGATTTGTTTTTTTCTCTCTCTCTCTCCTCTTTTTTCTTTTTTAATAGCTGTAGCAGCAGTATTGACGATGAGAAGCGAGCTTCTCCATCCCCTTTGTAGACTGATAGAATTTGAACAGCAAACGAAAACGAAAAAACAAAAGGAAAGGTTCGAGAAGAGGTCGAGGTCACAAGCAAAGATCGAAAAACAAAAAATCCAAAACTTTTCTTCCCTTCGATCGCCGGTTTGTCTCTCCTCCTTCGCCTCGTCCGCCCGATGCGCGCTTGTTCGCCCACCACAAAGCTCGTTTCACGGCTAGCGTTATCTTCCCCAGCGAGGAGGACTGAGTGCGCGGATTGCAACAGCACTAGGAGCAGCTCTCGCGACCGCAATCTTTCCTTTGCAGCAACAGCGATGATGAACTCTTCTTCTCCTCCTTCCTCCTCTAAACCTCTTCCGTTTGACGGCACCGCCCGCCGTGGAGGGCTCCTACACCCTCGCTTCTCCGACCCTTCCCCGATCCCGCCCGCCGGTGAACAAGCCCCGCCCGTGCGAGCGGCGCAGCAGCGGTGCGCCAGGTGCGGCGGGGAGCTGTCCGTCTCTTGGCTCGAAGGGCGGTGGAGGCACGCCTGCGTAGGCGGCGGCGGAGGCGGGAGCTCTTCTGGCATTTCTTCTTCCTCGAACGGCAACGAGGGCGGCTGCGGCACAATCGCGTACACCAACCCGCTGCTGGTCGTCGGCGCCATCATCACCGACGTTGACGCCCTCGATACAACTCAAAAAGGCGAAAAAAAGATTAAGCCGAGGGTGCTGCTGTGCAAGCGTGCCATCGAGCCCCGGAAGGGGTCGTGGACGCTCCCTGCCGGTTACCTGGAGCTCGGGGAGTCCGCCGCCGAGGGCGCGGCGAGGGAGACGTGGGAGGAGGCGAGGGCGCGCGTGGAGATCTTCGGGCCTTACTTTCACGCGGTGAGTGGTTCGAAAAGGTTTTTTGTTTTTTTGTTGTTGTTGAGTTTTTTCGAAACTCGGGTCGAAAACTCGAAGAAAAAAGCTCAGTTCCATCGCCTCTCTCTTCTTCTTTCTCTTTCTGTCCCTTTTCCCATCAACAGGACGTCCCCGCGATCGGCCAGACCTACCTCTTGTTCCGAGGCAAGCTCGTGAGCAGCAGCAGCAGCAGCAGCAGCGAAACCGCCGCCCCCGCCTTCTCCTCGGGCCCCGAGTCGACAGACGTCGCCCTCTTCTCGCTCGACGAGATCCCAAAACTCGACCTCGCCTTCTCGGCCGTCGCCACGGCCCTCAGGCTCTTCACCGAGGACGTCGAGCAGCACGGCTTCTACCACTACCACCACGGGACGATCCTCAAGCACCCGGGCGCGGCGCCGAACGCCGGGATGCTGGTGGATCACTTCGCGCTGCCGACGAGGAGTTGAACAATTTTGGTTTCTGTTTTTTTTTGTTATCTCTCCCTCTCTCTTGTTGTTTGCCTTTCTTCTTCTTCTTCTTCTTCTTCTTCTTCTTCTTCTTCTTCTTCTTCTTCTTCTTCTTCTTCTTCTTCTTCTTCTTCTTCTTCTTCTTCTTCTTCTTCTTCTTCTTCTTCTTCTTCTTCTTCTTCTTCTTCTTCTTCTTCTTCTTCTTCTTTCGCTTTTTCTTGTGTATTTCTAAAACAAATCCAAACAATTCAGAACAGTGGACATTAAAAAAGATAGAATCGGAAGAAAGAGAGAGCGGGGAGACAAGGGAAGAGAGAAAGAAATAAACAAGGGCAACGAATGAGAGAGACAAACGTTTTTTTAGACTTGTTTTTTGGGTTTTTTTTACAGTTTTTATGCTCCATTCTGGTTGAATGGTTTTATAAAAGACTTAGATACCGCGGGAGAGTTGCCCGCTTCATTGGAATTCGAGAGACCAAAGGGAAAAAAGGGAGGCTCTGGGGCAGCAGCAGCAGCAGCAGCAGCAAGCAGGCGCGTGACGAAGCAAGCGCCTCTCTCTCGCGCGCGCGGCAGAGGCAGAATCGCAAAAATTAAATCGAAAGATCAAAAACGTTTTGTAGTATTAATCGCGAGCCGAACAAAACAAAACCCCAGCAAAAGAAGGGGACTCGGTGTTATGTCTCCATCCTCTCCTCCTCCTCCTCGTCGAGCGTCGTCGGGACCGAAGCGGCGGCCTCAACCCCAACTTTGCCCAGCTCAGCCAGCTTCGCCCTCAGGGCCTTCACCTCGCCCTCCCTCTCCGCGAGCTTCTCCCCGAGCTTGCGCCCTTCCCTCTGGAGCTCGTAGACCGTCACGGCCAGCGCCTGCATCTGCGCGTGCTTGCGCTCGCGGCTGACGGCCGCCGTCGCCCTGTTCTTGGCCAGGCGCCTCTCGCGGCGCCGTTCTTGGACGTCGGCGATCGACGCGAGGTCGACGGCCTTCCTCTTGCCCAGTTTTGGAGGGGGAAGCGAAGGAGGGGGGGCGCCGGCCATCGCTGCCGCAGCAGCGGCCTGGGCGACGGCGACGGCAGCGGAGGCGGGGACGGAGACCTTGGGCACGCGGCCGAAGGTGGCGGCGGCGGCGTCGAGGGCCTCTGCCGCCGGCGTCGAAGGCGCGGCGTTGGTGTTTGTCTTTTTCGGCGAAGAGGAAGAGGAAGATTTCTTGTTCTTGGAAGGAGCTCCTCCTTCCTCTTCAGTGCTGGTCCTTGCCCTGCGGCGGAGTCCCACGGAGGACAGCTTGGCGGGAAGGGGCAGGGGGGGAGCCGGGGCTGCGGTTGCGGCGACGGGGAGCTCGGGAGCTACCGTGTTGTTGTTGTTGCTCAAACGGACGGGAGGAGGGAGCAGCAGCACCGAGGCCGCCGCCGCCGTCGCCGCCGGCGGCAGAGCAGCAGCTGCGGCAGACAAGACGGGGACGACCGCGTTCGCATCTGTCGCCGTCGCCGTCTCCGTCACGGCAGGGAGCTCCGGCACCCAGTTGGCGACGCCTTCGGGGCCAAAGTCAGGGGCGTCGTCGTAGGAGGAGAAGATGCCTGGGTGGGGGGTGAGATGAAAGGGGGGAGGAGGAGTTGAGAGGGTGAGCAAATTTGTCTGGGCTCGCTCTCGCGCTCGATCTCCCAAGAAGATTGGGGGGTGGGAAAAACCATTTGTCAGCCAAATCGAGCCCTCGCCGAGGCCCTTTCCGCACCCTCGATTCCCCACTAAACATATCCAGAGCTCCGTATTCAACATCTCCAACGCACCTGTGGGCATGGCTTCCGCCAGGAAGTAGTCGATCGAGTCCGCGCGCGCCTGCTTCGCAGAGACAGCACAGGTGGCGACAAATGCGGTTTCGGCGGTCGTTGCCGCCGTCGATGATGAGAGCGGTTTCGTCGAAGCAAAGACCTTGAAGTCGATTGCGACGTTCTCGTTGTTGGTGGTGGCGGCGGGCGTCAAAGGCAGGAACTGAGGCAGCTGTGCGATCGATAAGCCCATTGTGGGGGCGGAAGGGGGGTGGAAAGAGAGCGAAACTGAGTTCGCTAGGAGAGGGGCTCTCGGCGAGCGGAGAGTTTGAAGTCCAAAGAGTTTGAGCGAAACGATGAAAATTGTGGGAAAAGGGAAGCTGCACGTCTCGAAAGCTTGTAGTTTTTTGTTTTTTCCAATAACGAGAGCTGCCAGCTGCCACTGGATTTTTGTGATAATCACGTTATGTTCGGTTTCCTAGTGAGTGAAGAAAAGAAGAAAAAGAGGAACTCGGGGGGCGCGCAGCCAGAGGTTTTTTGTGTCTCTTTCGGGTTTTTTGTTCTCGGTTTCGTTCTCTCTAGTTGGTGCTCTTTCGTGCCGGCATTCGATGAGCGAAGAATTCGCGGGCCGGCCCGCCTGCCTCTTGCTGCTGGCCCCAGCAAAGAGAGAGGGAGAGGGAGGAAGCAGGAGGGAAAGACAGCTGGCGAGAGAAGAGGCGGGAGAAAGCTCGAGAGAGAGGTCGCGGGCCCGAGAGGGCAAAGACCTCACCAAAGGTGTCCGTGCAATCAAATTTGTCATTTCAAAGCAAGGACCAGTGATCGGGAGAAAGCGAGCCCGCCTCCCTGGGCTGTGGCGGGGCGGGGAGAAGGAAAGGCAAGAAAGGTCGAGAGAGAGAAAGCGGGGAAAGAGAGAGCAGGTTGAAATTTGACTACTAGCTTCCGCTCGAGTTCTTCCCTTTTTCTTCACTTTTGCTCTCTTTTTTTCCAACTCGTTTTTCTTCTCCTCCCTTTTTCTTCTCCTCCTTTTTTCTTCCCCACCCTTCCCTTCGCAGCTGCTCTCCGCTTCACGTGATCGCATGTCTCCGCTCGCGAGCTTCCCCTTCGAGCCTCTGGCTGCGTACGGCGGAGGAGGAGCCGCGACGGCGGTGGGAGGAGGTGGAGGAAACGGTGGCTCGAATGAAGGTGAGCGCCATCGAGCATGGCGTTGTGGACGAGCGAGCAGAGGCCACGAAGTCGTGTTTCGTCCGCGGCCTTCCGCGCCCTTTGACGACATGTTCGCACCGTCGGAACCCAGCTCTCTCTCGTGCGGGTTCGCTCTAGGAGAGAGCGGGTCCGGAAGCGTGCCCCACGCGACGCTGCAGTGCGAAACGCCGTCCTCGCTTCCGGAAGCTCACTCGCTTAACCTCGCCTCCTTCTCACCAACAACAGCCTTTGCCTCCTTCGCCGCCGCGCCCCCGGTCACCACCGGCGGCGCCCTGTGGACGACGGTGCCTGCCGTGCCTGCCGCGTGCGGCGACGAGGCAGTGGTGCCCCGAGCAGTGCCCGTCTTCGAGGGCGAGCTTGACGCGTGCATCGGTGTCGGCGGCATCGGCGTCGACATCGGCGAAGAGCGGCAAGCCAAGTCGGCGAGCGCCGTGGCCGTCGACGTCTCTGCCCACCCTCCTCTCGCTCCCTCCTCGTCGCGCCCCCCGCGCCGCCGGGCAGCGCTGGCCGCGGCGCGCGTCGTCTCTGACGCCATCGGCACGACGCAGCACCGCGCCGAAAACGGAGAAGGTGTCGACGACGCGGCTAAGCGCCGCCCCTCGCTCAAGAAGAAGAAGGCGAAGACGACAAAGACGAAGCTGAAGAGGAGCTCCACCGGCGTCGTTGTTGCTGGCGAGAAGGCCTCGAAGAGGGCGCGCGACTCCGCGCCCTCGGCCTCTGCCGATGTCGTTGGCGTTAAGGAGGTCTCCCCCTGGCTGATCGTCGCCCCGCCGCCGCCGCTGCCGAGCGTGCTTGGCGGAGGAGGCGGAGACGACGGAGAAGCGGCAACGGAGGCGGCGGCGGCGACGACGACGCCGAGGGGAGCGGCGGCCAAGGGCTGCTGCCCCGCCGCCCCCTCGACGCCCGTCTCCTCCTCCGGCGCCTCCCCGGCGTCTGCTGCTGCTGCTGCTGCTGCTGCTGCTGCTGCCGCCACGAAAGCCGAGGCAGAAGACAACGCCGAGGAGGAGGGGCAGAGGATGCTGCGGCTGCAGGCTCCGATCCTTGTCCTCGCCCCCCGGAGGAGCAGCAGCTCCGCCGGCGGCGGACACAAGCGAGGAGGAGAGGGAGAAGACCTCGAAGGAAACCCTCTGCAGCAACGGGCCCGAGCTCCTCTCTCCCCCTCCGCCGCTGCCGCCGTCGCCGCCCTGGCCCTCAGCCCCTTGCCCTCCCCCGCAGACGCGGCCGCGGCGGCCGCCAAGGCCGGCTTGCCCGCCCCCAGGGTGCCCCCGCTGCGCAAAGGGGTGAGGAAAGGAACAGACCTCGCAGCGATCGCGAGGATCGGCGACGCCGCCGAGCGGCGCAGGCAGCGGCGCCTGGCCAAGAACCGCGAGACGGCGGCCCTGAGCAGGGAGCGGCGCAGGGCGCAGATGCAGGAGCTGGTCGGAAGGGTGCACGCGCTGGAGAGGGAGAACGCGCGGCTGCGGGCCGCGCTGGCGGCGAGCTCAGGGAGCGGAGGTGGAAGTGGAAGCGGCACGGAGAAGAGGCCCCCCGCCGCCGCCGCCGCCGCCCCCGCTGTCGCCACCGCCCCTCCGCCGCTGCCTCCCGCTGTCGCCCCCTCCGTCGCTGCAGCTCCTTCTGCTGCCCCTTCGAGATTCGCCGCCGCGGAACCAGCGGCGGCAGCAGTTGTCGACGCGCGAGGCCTTGCACCTCCCCCTCCTGCTGCTCCTGTCGCCGCCACGCTGCAGCCCTCGACGGACCTCGCCACGCTCTTCGGTGCCGCCGGGAGGCTTCCCAGCAGCTTCGGCTCGCTGCCGGACGAGCTGCTGTTTTGAGTTCTGAGAGCGAGGGAGGGAAAGAGCAGGGCGGGAAAAGCGGCAGCAACAACAACAAAAAAAAAAAAACGAGAACTTGGCAACACTTGAGATTTCTTCTAGCACTTTCTCTTTCTTTCGATTCTTCATCAACGCCGCCCCCCCCCCCCCCCCCCCCCCC
>Ga0210003_1001342_pt1 | contig 21858 bp, 26 predicted proteins | sample LantaG_FD_182804 | JGI IMG/M metagenome (GOLD analysis project Ga0210003, IMG submission 182804) | Deep subsurface microbial communities from Baltic Sea to uncover new lineages of life (NeLLi) - Landsort_02402 metaG (SPAdes) (version 2) | ecosystem: Environmental > Aquatic > Marine > Oceanic >... | reverse complement strand
CTATTATTCACCTTTACCTTTTAGGTTTTGAAGATGAACTTAACAATTTCACATTAGGACTTACTAATCCATCAACACAAGCTGACCTTCTTAAGATTGAACAATGGCAATCTAAGATTCAACTTTATCGTGATGCAACATCTGACCCTGGTAATGGAATATTACCGGTGTCTTCATCATGGGCTAAAAAACATATTCTTGGATTTTCTGATGAAGAAATTAAGTTGGATATACAACAACAACGTATTGAAAAGGCGGTTGCTGCTGAACTTGAAAAGACTGCTGAGGTAATTACTAAGACGGGAATTTTTGCAAACATCGATAAGTTATATGGAAACAAACCTGGTGAAGGTGGTAGTACAACACCTGAAGGTGAAGTAACAGAACCAGCTGACACAGGATTTGGAGACTTAGGGGGTGACTTAGGGGGTGACTTAGGGGGTGCTGAACCACCAATGCCTGACTTAGGTGGTGGTGGTGGTGAAGAAGCCGCTGCACCACCACCAGAATTGGCACCTGAATCTAAAATGGCCAATGATTTAAATTTAATTTTAGAAGATGATTTAATTAATGGTATAGATTCGTTAGACCTATCTAAAGGTAAGAAGTCTTTAAGCGAAATAGATGATAAATTGGGCGAGTTACTGAAATAGTAATATTTATAAAATAAAATAATATGAAACCTTTCGGAAAAATTAAAACTAAAATTGAACGTTCATTGTCTCATCTTTACGGTAAAGAATCATTTAAAGGGCATATGAAAAATTTCAAAAAGAATATTTTAGAGAACAAAGAAATATCAAAGATTTTTTATATCTATGATGATTTATCATCTAAAAAGGGTTTAGACAAAGAAATCGCTTCTGATTACGTAAATGAATCTATTGAAGAATTACAAAGATTGATTGACAAAAACACTAATAAAATCACATCACTATCTGAATGGATTGATGGTATTTTATCTGAAGATATTGATAGTGAATATAGTGATATTGATAATGTAGTGTATAACAACAAATCTATCAAAAATTTAGAAAATGTTTTAGAATCTAAGAAAAATATTAAAAATCTTATAACAACAGAAAAAGAAATTAAAGTTGTAAAAGAATCAATTAATATTCCTTTATCTTCTATGTTAAAAATTGCATCAAATTCATTTAATAAAGAATTTGAAAATATTAGTGAATCGGATAAAAAAGAATTGACTGAATTACTATCACTATCAAAGAAGGACATTCAAACAAAACATAACGAATTAAAAGAGTCAGTATTAAGTAAATTACAAAATAATTTAAATGAATCTACTGACACTGAAATATCTGAAAAAATTAATTTAACAATTCAAAAAATTTCAGATTCTAAAAGTGATTTAGTATCACTCTATAAACTTACACAATTAAATCAGGGATTATGAAAAAAGTATTAGAATTCTTAAAAAAGATTTTTACGATAGTAAAAGATTGGATTAATAAAAACGGTGTTGAAGGAGTACTTAGTATATTAGTTGGTTTAGTACTTTGGATATTAAACTTTAAAATTTGGGCTGGATTCTGTTTCGGTGTTTTTGCGACAAGAAATTGGGATATACTAAAAGTGTGGTTGTTGTCTAAATTAAATAAATAAAATTTAATTCTATTATATAAAAAAAGTGGTCAATTGACCACTTTTTTTATTTATCATATTCATTATCTCTCATTTTTTGTACATACTTTGCCTTTTCAATCTTTTTTCTCTTTCTCTGAGATTTTTTGGTAAACTCTTGTCGTTCACGTATTTCTTTCATTTGTTTGGTTTTAATGACTTTGTGCTTGTACCTTTTTAGGGCTTTGTCAATGTGTTCATTTTTTCCTACTTTAATTATTAGCATATATGGTTGTTATGATAATAAATATAATGTCATACGTCAAGTTTTGACTTGCAGAGAAAAATATTTTATATTTAATACAAATAAACTAAAGAAAATAGAAAATGAATGAAGAAAGGAAAAACCTCGAAACTAAATGTATTCGATAATGCTAAATGTTTTTATGGTACTGTAGACTCGAAAGAATTAAAATCAATTTACATTGTAATACAGTCGTGGATAGAACCGAGAAAAGAAGTTAATAATTGGGACCGTGTTGCGGGTAATTTAAAAAGACAAATACAACATAATTTAATTGAGTGTGTAGATAGTTTAACATTTCATAAAAATTCAATAGTAGATTTAGATTTAAGAACGAGTGGTATTCAATTAAACAAGCGCTCATTCATGAATTTAGAAATAACACTTTTTATGAAAAACGAATATGAAGATTTTAAATCACCCATATTAAGAGACAAAATTAAAAAAATAGTTTCATCATTATATACAGATGAGTTATATAACTCACCTTATTTTTCGTTATCTAAAACAAAAACAAAAAAAGTTTGATATTTATTATAAAACTTTGTCGTGAAAATACTAATAAGTGAAAAACAATTTAATAATGTTAAAAAACAATTGTCTGAGGAAAGTAATGCTTTAGAATCGTTAAATAAATTTATCGAAACAGATAAGATTTTTAAATATGGTTCTATGGATGTTTATTTAACAGATATAAAGTTGTCTGGAACAATCGATGATTTTTTTCTTGAATCAAGAATTGAAAAGATAATTTACGAAGGTGAGGATGTCACTGATTTCGCATTAAATTATGCGACTTACGACCAATGGACAGGTGATGATTTACCTTTAGGTACTTTAATAAAAGTTTTCTTATCTAAGAATATAGACACGATGGTTAAAAAGACACTAAAACATGATTTAAGTGAATATGACGTTGTCCTAAATCTAAATTAGTTGATTTGATATATTTATAAAATAAAACTCATGAGAATATTAGGACCACAAGATACAGGTAAAGGAATATTAGTGGAATGGGACGCAGGTTACATATCACCAAAAGATTCACGCAATGCTGAGGTTATAAAAGAATCCTATGGACAATTGGACCATTCTAAACCGTTCGTATTTTACGCGGTATTACAAAAATTTGATACACCAAATAGAAATGGTCGTATATACCCTGAAAAGATTTTACGTAGAGAAGCCGAAAACTACAAAAAGGCGATAGATAAAGGATTATCAATTTCTGAATTAAATCACCCTGAATCATCTTTAATAGATTTAGACCGAGTATCACATCTTATTACAGATATGTGGTGGGAAGGAAATACGTTGATGGGTAAGATTAAATTACTAACATCACCAGGTTTCCATAAGGATGGTGTAGTTTCTTGTCCTGGTGACATGGCCGCAAATTTAATGAGACAAGGTGTAACTATGGGTGTTTCATCTCGTGGTGTAGGTTCTTTAGTTAAAAGAGGTGAAAAAAATGAAGTACAAGAAGATTTCGAATTGATTTGTTTTGACTTAGTATCTTCACCATCAACTCCAGGTGCATATCTATTCTTAAATAAAGAGGATAAAAACAAGTATGAGGAGAATATTGAAGAAGAAACTAAAGCTAGGTCCCAAGAACCAAGAATAGATGGTGGAAAAGGTTTGGACAAATCTCTTGACTTAATGAAAAAATTATCCGATTATTTAGGGTATTAAAACTTTTATTATGGACGAAAAATATTTTGTAGCAAAAATTCAGTATGATTTACCCGATGAGAACAGTGGTAAAATCAAAAAAATCAGAGAAGAGAAATTAGTTAGGGGTTATAACGTTACCGAAGTTGAGGCTAAGGTTACGAAAAAATTCGAAGGATTTCAACATGAATGGAGAATCACAGCATGTGCTGAAAGTAAAATCGATGAGGTTTACGAATAAAACTAATTAAATTTTAGAATCTAAAAATCGGGATAATACCCGATTTTTTTTTGCCATTAATATTGAAAATTAACTTTTTTTAAATATCTGAATATTTATATAGTAAAATAAACGCTTGCGTAATACTAAAATGGCAGAAAATACTAAAAAATCATTAGTTGAAGAGGCACTATTACAAATGAAAAATTTGGAAGAAGCCGTAACTGAAAATGCAAAAGGAATACTTGCTTCTACTATGAAGGAAGAAATCAGCGAATTAGTAAAAGAATCGTTATCAGAAGAAGATGATACGGTTGAAATGGAAGTCGAAATGGATACTACAGATGAAGTTGCAGAAGAAGTGACTGAACAAGATGTTGAAATGGATGACGAAGAAGTTGAAATGGAACCTGAGATGGGCGACATGGATGCGGATGAAGAATTAGATATGGAAGATGATATCGAGGGTGATGAATTAGACATGGAAGACATGTTAATGATGGATTTACCTGGTGATGATTTGGAAGTAGATGATGAAGAAGAAGTTTTACTTCCTCTAGACTTAACAGGGGCATCTGACGATGAAATCTTAAAAGTCTTCAAAGCAATGGGCAATGAAGATGGTATTATCGTTAAAAAAGATGGTGATGAAATTCACTTGAATGACGAGGATGAAGATGTTGAGTACATAATTCAAACGGAATCTGAACATGAAAAAACTGAAATGGATAACATGGAAGTTGAAGAAGGTTCATACAAAAAAGGTATGGACGAATTTGAAGAGGAGATTGTTTTCGAAATTGAATTTAATGAAGAGGAGGACGAAGAGAAATCTGAAATGGTTGATGAAGGTTACAATGAAGAAGAAATGAAAGAAGGTGAAAAGTATGGTGATGAATCAAAAACTCACCCTGGTGTTAAGGATTATACCACTAAAAAAGGTATGAAACAAAAAACACCCGCTTATGAAGAAGAAGCTGAAACATCAGAAGCAGCACGTACATTAGGAAATGGTTCAAACAATTTTCCAGGTAGAAAAGGTCTACCTAAGAAAAAAGTATCAACAGTTTCTGAAAGTGAATTGAAATCTGAAGTTGAATCTTTAAGAGCTAAAAATGAAGAATACAGAAAAGCGTTAAACATCTTTAGAGAGAAGTTAAATGAAGTTGCTGTATTTAACTCAAACTTGGCTTATGCTACTCGTTTGTTTACTGAAAATTCAACAACCAAGCAAGAAAAAATAAATATCCTAAGACGTTTTGACTCAGTTGAAACATTAAAGGAATCTAAGGCTTTATATAAGACTTTGAAAGAAGACTATGAAGGTAAGAGTAATGTAGTTACAGAATCAGTAGAATCTAAAGTACAGAAGTCACCATCAAAAGGTTCGGCAACAAATCTTATTGAGTCTAAAACTTATGAAAATCCACAATTCTTAAGAATGAAGGATTTGATGACAAAAATAACAAAATAAAAATTAAAATTAAAAAATACTAAAATGGGAGCATTATTAGAATCAGGTCTTGTTGGTAACATCGGTTTAAAACACTTGAAAGTTATCAAAGAAGACACAATCAACAAATGGGACAAATTAGGATTCTTAGAGGGTCTTAAAGGTCACGTTAAAGAAAACATGGCGCAGTTATATGAAAACCAAGCGTCACATTTAATAAACGAAGCATCGTCTTCAGATAACTCAGGTTCTTTCGAAACTGTAGTTTTCCCAATTGTGAGAAGAGTATTCTCTAAATTGTTAGCAAACGACATCGTTTCTGTACAAGCTATGAACTTACCAATCGGTAAATTGTTCTACTTCGTACCTAAAATCCAAGGGTATAACAGTGGTGACAACCATTTTGCACCTGTTGGAGCACCTAACGGACCAACACAAGCAGAGGCTGCAGCAGCTTACAATTCAGGTAAAAACTTGTATGACCGTTTCTACGAAGGTAATGAGGCAGCTTTAGACCCACCAGGATTATTTGACTATTCTAAAGGTCGTTTTTCTGCTGTAACTGCAGATGCGGGTACTGTTGTTTGGTCTGCTGGTGATTTAGTTAGTGGAGCATATTCAGCTGATGAATACAGAAAGGTTTTATTAAAACTAACTGGATTTACTAATGGTGGTTTTGGTAAATTAATCGGTCCTGATGGTAACACAGTTGACAACGAGTCTTTCTTATCTGATTTGACTATTAAAGCTGTAACAACTGCAGGTGGTGCATTCTCAGGAGCAGGTGCAGGTAACTTGTTATTTAGAGTTGTAACACAGAAATATGGTAAAGGTATCGTAGAATACGGTTCACAAACACAAACAACATTTGGAGCGGATAACACTGCAAACGGTGGTATTTATGACAATATTTGTGATGCTACAGGTACTATCTACGTTGAAGTTGATTTACAAGTACCATGTTCAATTACTTCAGACTCTATCGATGGTTACTCAGGTTTAACTACAACTATCGCAGGAACTGCAACTGCTAATTCACAGTTTACAGCAACATACAGAGTATACGAAGAGTTAGAATTTGAAGATAAAATTGGTGAAGTTTCTTTCGACTTAGAATCAGTGACTGTATCAGTTACAGAAAGAAAGTTGAGAGCACAGTGGTCTCCTGAATTAGCACAGGACGTTTCTGCATTCCACAACATTGACGCTGAGGCTGAATTAACAGCTTTATTGTCAGAGCAGGTGGCAGCAGAGATTGACCGTGAAATCTTAAGAGACTTGAGAAAAGGTGCAGCTTGGACATTACGTTGGGACTACAACGGATGGAAGAGAGGAACTGCGGCTAATCCATTAACTCAGTACACTCAGAAAGACTGGAACCAAACGTTGATTACAGCTATCAACCAAATCTCAGCACAGATTCACAAATCTACATTGAGAGGTGGGGCTAACTGGATTGTTGTATCTTCTGAAATCAGTGCAATTTTTGATGATTTGGAATACTTCCACGTATCAAATGCAGCACCTGACCAAGATAACTACAACATGGGTATCGAAAGAGTTGGTACGTTATCAGGTAGATATCAAGTATATCGTGACCCTTACTTCCCACCTAACACAGTATTGATGGGACACAAAGGTAACTCTTTGTTGGATACAGGTTACGTTTACGCACCATATGTACCATTACAGTTGACTCCAACTATGTATAATCCATTCAACTTTACACCAATTAAGGGTATCATGACTAGATACGCTAAGAAGATGGTGAACAACCGTTTCTACGGTAAAATCACAGTTGATGGTGTACGTACATTCGACTTGAGAGAATTGAGATAATCAACTCAAAATGAATAAATAAGAAGGGGACCAATCGGTCCCCTTTTTTTATGTGTTATGTATAAGTAATTTAAACGACTGCAATTTGTTCTTCTTTCATAAGTTCGTATGCTCTTGCGAGACGAGTCATACCGATACCTCCACCAAAACGTGGGAAGAAGTCAAAAGATAAAAAGTCTTCTAATTCTCTTTCAACTCTTTCTTTACCAAAAAGGTCAAATAGTTTTTGAGAATATCCCCCATCTTCAATCTTATAAAACATTTCTCTCATTTCCACAACATTAGATGAACGTTCAGCAGAACCTATTGTTTCTTGACCATAAAGTATAACGTCAACTTTATTAAAGATTCCATCACCTACGTGTTTCATATTCCAAAAAGGGTTGGTACGTAATGGGAATTTTTGTAAAGATACTACATTACCTTTTTCATTCCACATTTTCTGTTCATGTTCATCTTCAAGTATACTAACACCTCCATATTCTTCACACACCTCATTGTATGTTACATTAATAGGTTTATCAAAACCTAACCATTCTAATAATTCAGATTCTAATTTTATCATTTCATTGACACCACCTTTTGATTCAAATTCAAACATAGGGAAGATTAATTCATGTCTACCTGGTATGGGTTCTTTTTCTTCTCGGTATGATGTAGATACGCAAAATACACCTTCCCATTCAGGGTTTTTGAGTAATTCATATTCCAACCACATTTGACCTGTTTGTGGTAATGGCCAAATCTCACCACAGTATTCAAAAGTTTTAACTGAGTGTGGATTTTCACATGCCGCCAAAATAGACAATCTACTTTGTGTTGGAACTTCTTTGAAATTTTTGTTTAAGAAGAATTCTCTCATCTTCTGTACTAATTCGTTGTACGTTTTTGTGTTTTTCATTTGTTTTTTTTTGTTTTATTTTTATTTATTTAGTTTTTATTGGGCAAAAAAAAGAGGACTAATAAAGTCCTCAATTAATAATATATTATTCTGATTTGTGAATTTCAGGTTCAGGTAAGTCGTTTTCCATGGGTGGGGGTGTCGTCAATATTCTAATTGCTTTAGAAATAACTTCAGCTTCCTCCATTTTGTATATTCCTCGTCTGTGTCCTGAACGTGCCGCTTGTATAACACTATAAAGAGCTTGTTCTTGTGTCATTTGGTCTACAAACTTATTTAAGTCTTCGTTTGAATAGTAATTGATAATTTCAAACAATGTACCTGCCGGTTGTGGTTGTTCTTGAATTTGTTCTTTATTCTCTTCCATAATCTATTTTACTTGATATTTATAATATATATAAGTAAAAGACAAAAAAAATCAAGTATGTCGGAATATATTTTAAGTGAAGATTTAGCCGTATGGTTTGGTAAGAAAAAAAAGAAAAAGGGTTCTTCTCAACCAAAAGGACCATGGGTTAATATTTGTAAAAAGAAAAAAGGTGGTGGACACCCCCCTTGTGGTAGAAGTGATGCTGATAAGGGTGCGTATCCTGTTTGTCGAGCTGCCGGAGTTGCTGGTAAAATGTCACAATCTGAAAAAGATTCAGCTTGTAGAAGAAAAAGAGAGAAGGAAAAGAAAGACCCTCAAACGGGTAAGGGACAAAAACCGACAAGAATAAAGGTAAAAAATTATAAAAAAGAATCTGTGGATAAGTTGGTTAACTTGGTTACCGAAAAATTCAAGGTGGATTCTAACGAATATCAAAAACTTTTTGAGAACGACACTTATTTGTTGGTTGCTCCATTAACTCACAATGCGTCGTGTAAATATGGTGCGGGAACTAAGTGGTGTACAACAACAAGAGATAGTGATGAAATGTTCGATGAACACATCATTGGTGGTACGTTAGTATATTTAATACTTAAAGATAAAGAACTTGCTGACCGTATGGGTAATTCAAAATTTGGATTATACCGAGGTTGGGGTGAAGGTCCTGGTAGAACTTTGGTATATGACGAATTAAACAACGAATATCTTAATGGTGAACAATGGTTGTCTAATGAGTTTGAAAAAGTCGACAAAGAAAGAATATTCTTTGATACCATGAGTAAATTTAATGATTATTACGATTTTATGGACAAACCATCTGAGAGAACAAAAAAGTCGTTTAACATCAAAGAACAATTAAAGGGATATGATGTGGAACCTTTTGCATTACATTCCGACATCTTTGAAAAATTATGGGATGGGTATATGGAAGATAACTTATTAAGAACGTACATAGGTTTAAGAATGAAAAATCCAAAAAGAGAAAATGTCGTGGATTATTTTTATAACTTTATTAAAAATAATGGTGAACATATCAAACGAAAAGAATCAAACCCGATTAAAGAAAGTATAATCAGGGAACTTAATAAGTTAAAAAACAAACCCCTAATGTCTGAGGGTATGGAATACCATGTTAAAAATAACGTTCCTTTAAGTGAAAATGTTTTTAGACCTGGTAGTGAAAAATACTTTGAAGTAATTCAAGAAGCAAGAAAACTATATAACGAAGGTTATTACTATAACGAAGAAGACCGAGAAATATTGGAAAGTGATTTAGGAAAATTCTTTATCTACGAAGGTGAGAGATTACCTTTGGAATATCCGATGATTAATGAATCAGAGTATCAAGGTAAGAAAGTTGAATTGAATAAACCAAAATCGGGGGGTTCTAAAAAATGGTATGTTTACGTAAGAAATCCTAAAACAGGTAAGGTTATGAAGGTTTCTTATGGTTCACCTGTAATGACAGCTAAATGGAATGACCCTGCAGCTCGTAAATCTTTTGCTGCGAGACATCAGTGTGATAAGAAAAAAGATAAAACAAAAGCAGGATATTGGGCGTGTAGAGCTCATAAAGATTTTGGTAAAAATGTTCCAGGGAGATTTTGGTAATGGTATACAAACAAGAAAATATAACAGAAGATAAATTCAGACGTATTTTTAAAGAAAATGCGGATACTGAAGAGTTGGTATGGCACCGTGACTACGAAGACCGTGAGGTTTTTGTGGAATCAAATGACGGATGGATGTTACAAATGGACAATGAGGTACCTCAGATGTTACAGGAAGGACAAAAATACTTCATACCTAAAGGAACATACCATAGAGTAATTAAAGGGACTGGTGACCTTAAAATAGTTATTGATGAAGGTATTAATAAAGTTAAGGTTCCTAAATCAGTCAAAAGAAACATTAAAAAGGGTTTAAGGTATTTAAAACTTGAGGGAAAATCCTCACATAAATTTGAACAGATATCCAATCAAGACAAAGTGGATATATCGGTAATAATAGAGTTCAGAGACTTTTTCCACTCACACTCAAAAAACATAACATTAAATGAATCTTTTAAAGGTATACCCCAAAAAGATAAAAAATATGTAGATTGGTTATTAAGAGGTGGTGACTATGGATATGATTGGGTAATACATGAAACAATAAAGAGGGTTTAACGACCCTCTTTATCTTTTCTTTTAATTTTTACTGAATAACCTGTTTCTGTAAACATTTCAGGATAATCCAAATAGAAATAATCTATGGCTCTTTCAGCATCAACTGCCTGTGTTTCCATAACTATTTCTTCATCTTTTGCGAGTTGGTAGGTTGTGTTTGACATTTCATTTAAAGGTTAAAAAATATTCATTACAAATATAAGTATTATTTTTTACCTGAACAATATTTTCCAGAACATCTTTTTTTCCCATCTAACCCTGGCATCTTTCCTTTACAAACTTGTACGGCATATCCATTAGCGTATGCTGAAGGATATACTTCAAATTTTGATTTGGCTGCTGATTTACCACGAGCACATAATGTTGTGTCCTTCTTTTTTTTACTCTTCTTTTTCTTTTCGTCAATAACTCTTCTTATAATTTGTTCAAGTAATTTTTGTTCTTCAATCATACCAACATCATCTATATTCATAGAGAGTTCTGTACCATCTTTTTTTGTTTCATTCATCATGAAATCAAAAACTTGGTCTAAGTTGTTTTTTGCTTCGGCAATATGGTCTTGAGCCCAATCGTGACCGTTATCTAATATGGATTCAACCATATCTTTATCTAAATCTAACAACAAATCACATTGTCTTCTCATTTGTTGTAGATTACTAAAAAACATATATCTTTCGCTTCTCATTTTATTTCTTATTAACTATTTGGAACTTGAGTGTTCTTTTATAAGTATCAACATTTCTGTCAGTGTTAACCTTCATATCAACAAAATATTCATTTGGTAGTTTGTCTCTTGTATCAAATACAAAATAGTAACCATCGGGAGTTCTATTAATCTGAGTCCAATCTTGAACTTGTACCTCGGTAGTTCCTTCCATTACATAAACTCTATAGAATGCTTGAATACTATTAACAACTTCATTTACTGAATATGCCTTTTTAATGTAAACACTAACATTTCTAACATCAGTATTTAATATTTTTTCGTCTTGTTTGATACCACTATAGTCAAAACCATAAATTTTTGGTTGTTCAGTTCTTGTGCCTATTTGGTAATATCCGTCAGAAGATTTTAAAACAAATTCATTTTCAATTGCACTGATACTATCACCGTTAACAGATAAATTATCCCACTTATCATAATAAAAACAAGGAACTGTTGTTGCGGTTAAACCACTAACCTCAACTCTGTAAACACCTTCAGTAATTAAACAACTTGATAAACCTGTAAATCCTGAAACCTCGTCTCCGTTACCGTCTAAAATATTAACCGTTGGTGGAGTGTCAAAATTTATTGGATTACCGTTAACATAAGAATATAGATACAAATAGTTTGTTTTACCCTGATAGAATACATTTCTATCGTCTAATATTAAATCATCATAACTTGTCTCTAAGAAAGGTTCGTAAAAAGTTTGAGTATGCGGAGAAAAGAATCCAACAGAATAATTTTCAGTTAATCCTGTTATGTTTTCAACCTGAGGTAAAAAGGCAACACCATAACCAACACTATCAGTGGTACCACCACTTAAAATCGAGTTGATTTCATTTGTCATATCAAACTCAATATCTTCATTACCAAATTCGAAATGTTGTGTATCGATTATTGTCAATCCTGAATAATTTAATCCTGATGTTGTTCCTGTTTGTGAATTTGTGTTGTCGTACAAACCTGGTACCGACCAATCATTGATTGTCGTTCTTTGATACCAATTTGATGGTCTGTTAGAGAAACTTTTATCAGTATCAATAGCATTCATAACACTCATGGAATTACTACTGTTTAAGGCTCTTGAGTTATTGTAATAGTCATAACCAACACCTGAATCCCACGACTGAGCATCACCAGTCGAACCCGACACTTTAGGTATTCTAAATAATACCAAATCAAATGAGGTCGCCCTTCTTCTTCCTTGTGATGTTTTTGTGTTTAAAAGTTCAGTGTCGAATGACGAAGTATTTGTCATTCTAAGAGTATGTGTTATACCCGTAGTTGTACAACCTGTTGAGATGACACCATTATCAAACTTTTCTTGTAGTGTTGTCAAATTCAAATCAAAAAGATATCTACTATACCCTTTTGGTGCAATGACATCATCAACTCTACCATAAAAAAGTTCAACCACAGGATTTCTCGCGGTATTTGTGTACGAGTTGTAAATTAATGTATTACTTTTATTAAAATAAGATTTGTGAATTGACATTAGTTCCTTTTAAATATAAATATCAATTAATTCTAATATTGCCGTTCAATATTTTTTGTTGAGCCTCTAATATGGATTTTAGTATGTCTTGAGTACTTGTCCCATCTTGAGAAACAGGTACCGGAGGTAAACCCGGATATGGATGAACGTGAGTTACCAAAAACTTAACTATAAGGTTTAATAACTCCATCAATTCCTCACCCCTTACTAATGAAGATGTATTAGGTTCGATATCCTGAAAAATTTTATCTTGACTTATTCCATATACGTCAAAGTCTGAAAAATCGATAACTTTCTTTCCTGAACCAGTACCTAATGTTTGATTTGATAACAAGAATAATTTCTTACCCCCCATCAGGGCAACAGTTTCATCGACACTATTGATTTGTTCTTCTGCAAAAGAATCATCAACAAATTCATATGGTACGGAATCATCACCTTTTTCGTTATAAACTAAACTATATCCGGGTGTGATGTCCAAATCATTTATTTTAATTTGATTTAAAATTTCACCAACATTTTTTGTGGTATTTGAATCACTATCTGAACTTAAATTAATCGTTAGATTTAATAAGGATTTTTTTGGTCTAAAATAAAAGGGGTATTGTTCCCCATTTCTAAGGGTACCATTGATTCCAAACACTTCGGATACTTCACCATTTTTAAAATCACGTATAAAGTTATTAACCAATTTGATAACTTCATTAGAAGATTTATTTTCAAAAGATGTGATAAGTGTTGATACAGAAATACTACTTTCCAAAACAGTATCAATATCAAAGTTGGCTGTATTTGTTTTTGGAACTTGACTTGGTAGTTTATATAATGTGATATCTCCCCTAAATTTGTTTTGAGTATTTTCAGGGTTATATATGTTGTATTCAATTAAGTATTTAATAAACGTATCACTCTTAACTAATCGTTGTCTGTTATTCTTTTGTCCTATACTCTTGGTGAAATCAAATTTAGATAGTTGTAAAAACGCTCTATTTCCATTTGCATCGGGCATATTTGGTGGTTGTAAATTCTTATACTTTCCAGCTCTTAATATGACCTCATTTTCTTTTATAACAACATCAGAACTTCCTCTACCTAATAATGCATTATCACCTGGTTCGGGGAATATACCTTTTGTCTTATCATTAGTATAACCTAAATTAACTTTATCTTCGTTTTGTCCTAAATTATTTTTAGCCTCTTGTAATCTTTGAGCACCTTGAGTTGATAGATTAACTTTAATATTTGTTGGACGAGGTAAACGTGAACCTGAATCTAAATGAGTTTTAGACTTTTCAATATCCTCACTATTAAGATTTATGGGTGTTGAAAACGGACCTTGAACATAAAATTTGTTTTTTGATGTTCTTGAGCTTCTATATTGATAAAACAGGTGTACATATTCACCCTCTTTTGGAACAGGATTAATAAATACAGGTAAAAGTGGGAGGAATAAAAACGGGTCCTTTGAAGACCAAGGACCATTATCATCGGGTGTTGGACTATTGGGGTCAAAACCTTTTGACGACCTTTTAAGTTCGTCTTCGTTATCGTTTTCGGACAAAACTCTAATTCTACCCAACATCATTGGGTCATTTACATCTATAACCCTACCTGCGGATAGTATCTGAGTATTGATAATATTATCGACTATACTCATTTTTTATTTCTCTTTTGATATTCCTCTAAAAGTTTATTGTAAGCCCTTTCAACACCATCTAAGTGATGTGTCATTTTAACAATATATTCTTTGGTCTTTTCAAAATCATTGTTTAAAAAGTCCATGGCTTCAGTCAACTCTTTATTTGACTTATTCTTGTAATCTAATAGTGTACTTTTTATTTTATTTTCATCCATAATTAATAAGTTTTACCCCAACCCTTTGCTGGTACTGTAACACCTGCAGGTGTTATTGCTAATGATGGTATAAACACATCAGTTTTAGAGTTTTCTGATTGCTCTTGACTCGTTCCTTTTATCATACTTAATATACCTATATTCATAAGATTAGGTGAACCATCGGGTAAGTCACCAGTTGGTAAACCTGATTTTTGTAATTGTTCTATAACATTTGAAAAAGCTCTAATATCTGAATATCCAGGTAATACTGCACTTCCTGCTAATAATGGTAACGGTAAACTTATATTTCCAAGACCTGCAGATTGTAATCCTAAGTTTAATAATGCTAATATCTCATCAACAACACTTTTACATTTTCGATAATCTAATATAAGACTACCTAAAAGGTATAATGCGTAAATAATTGAGGTATACATTTGTACTTGTTTATTTTTACTTTCTTGTACAATTCTAGCTAAAATATCAGCAACTAAGTTTTTAATATTTTTCTTAATTAAATCGAATAATTCTTCAATAAAAATTGAAAGAGTTCTACTCATTAGATTTACTGTAAATTTCTTAAATCTATTAATAAATGATTTTAAACTGTCAATATTATCACCAACTAATGACCCTAATGATTTTAGCGCTACCATCATACCAAACATGGTTTTTGGTGATAAAATTGTAGACATTACTGCACGTGGTAATGCCTTTATAAAGTCTAATTTTAGTGCCGCGTCTAAATTAAATTTAGGTAATGTGGCTTGTTTCCAATCTTTATTATTTGCAGTATCATTTATAAGATTTTCTACTGCTAAAATTTTAGAAGTAATATTAGTTTCAGACCTAATATTTCTCATGGCACTATTAAATGCCTCAACATTTACAGGTAGTTTTACGTTATCACAATCTTCAAACTCAACAACTCCTTGTTGTATGTTGTTGGTTTCTAATTCAATATTTCTTAAATCTTGAGGTGTTAATTCAAAAAATGAGTCATCAATTAAACCTAAATCTGATAACTTTGCATTTCCACTAACGGCAATCTCTTGAGTATCATCAAAACATAGTCCCATAATACGTGTTAGTAGTTTTTGCCACCCTGAAATGTCTGTTTGTTTACCATCTGAAATACCTCCTGATATTGAAATAAAACCAGTCATTAATTGTAGTATATTAGCAACTAAGACATCAAAATTTAAAATATCTATAGACTGATAATAATCCATTAAAAAGTCTGATATTCTTTTGACTTGACCAGTATCTTTTAGAAGAGTTACTTTTAAGAAATTACCGATATTTCCTTGGTCATCTTGTTTTGTATATTCAAAGTCAAATATATCGGTATTAGATGCTCCAATATAATTACTACCCGTATCTCCATTTAAACTAACATTAGGGTCCTGAATACGAGAATATATTTCTCTATTCATAGAAAATGGTAATGTCCCTGGTGAAGTCTCCGTTTCCTCATATAAGAATGCGTTTGGTTCTTCATTAGGGTTATTTTTTAATTGGTCAAATAAATCAATAGACTCAACTTTAATATAAATCGGTTTGTTAATCGTAAAGGTTTGTTCTTGAGAACAACCAACTGCGGATAATACCTCTTCTACTAATATTTGTAATATTTTTTCTTTTGTATTATTCGCCGCTAAAGAAAAAACTCGTATTAATGTGCTATTATAAGAACCACTCTGATTATTCGGTAATGTGTATTTGAATATATCAATTAATTCGTCAAATTGACTTTTAACGTTTTTAATTGATTTTGTGATACCACTAGTAAGTTCTGATATTGGTTGGGTTATATCTCGATTACTTTTATCTTGAGCATCCCCATCTCTTGATTTGCTAAGAATTTTTTCATTCTTATCATTTTCTAATACCGTAGTAAGAGCACTTAACTTGGCTTTAATCGTAGAATAATCTTGACTTAAATCAATGGACATATCGGTATAATTAATCTATTTTATACCCCTCGCCTTTACCTTCGTTATCTATATCTTTTTGTATTAGTGCTTGTAGAACATCGTCATCCATTTCAGAAAGACTAAAGGATTCTGAATCATTACTTGAAGCCTTTTCCCAAATAGAAGATTGTAATTTAGAAAGGGTTAATTTTTTTTCTATAGTATCGTTTATAATCTTTTGTTGTTCTTTGATTACAGGACCTATAACCGTCATATCTTCAGGGTCTTTCAACATTGCTAACATCTTATTTTGAATTCTTACTGCAGTTGCTCTTTGTTCTACAAGTTCATTGTAGATTTCCTGCATAAGACTCAAAACAGAATCTTTTGATAGAACGATTTCTTTTTTCTTAGGTCTTCCCATAATACTATAAATATTGAATTTTAGATTTTATCTATTATTAATAATTTTCATCATATCATAATACAGATTTTTAAATTTTTTCATTGAGGTTCTAATTTCTTTTGTTGTTAAATTAGTCATTTCCCTCAACGAGAGTAAAATGATATTTTTATTAAATTTATTATTATCGGTTCCGATAAAAATTTCATCGTAATTATCAAATAATTCACTTAAAGCGTAACCTAACTTTTTTTCATTTTGATTTAAATTTTCAGATTCTACAAAATCTTTTAATTTAGTTAAAAACTCATCAATAATTTGATTAGGTTCTATTTTTTCATGTTCTAAGTAATAAACCATATCGGGTCTATTTTCTAAAGTACTTGAAATGTCTTCATATGAAATTTTGCGATTTGTCTCTTTTTGGTCTTTAATGATTTGACCCATTAAATAATTTTTACAAATAGTACCAAAATAAGAATATGCCTTTTTGTTTCTGTCTGGTTTGAACTTTTCTACTTTAGTAATTAAAAATGAATGTGTGTCATGATGGATTTCTCTAAAATCCATATCTTTTCTATATAATTTGTATCGTCTAATAATAGACTCTATCATCTTATCTAAAGGAGCCTTCAGATAATCATTATATATTTCATTTTTTTCACTTTCAGTAGAAGCAGATAAGAACATGCGAACTGCATGCTCTTCTCTTTCAGCAAAATAATTAGTGGTCGTTTTAGGTTTACGACCTCTTTTTTTAACTTCTTTATTCTCTGAAGTTCCACTGCTTTCGGTTGACAACATTAAGCTTCAATACCTTCATATTTTATGCCTCTGTCATTAGTAAAGAAATGTTCTTTTTTTGCTGACTCTAACCAAAATTTTACTTCATCCTCACTAACTCTTTCTTCACCATTTTTATAGTTCCAAAATATTGAACCAAAACGTAAATTCATATGTTTGTAACCAAGTCTTGGTATAGTCATAATATTGACTGAATTATAAGTTAGTCGTAGTAAAAATTCATACACAAATGTTAACTTCATAGAAGGTTTAAATCCACCAAAATCTTGATATGTTTCTTTCTTTAAAACCATACCACTACTTTGGAAGTTTTGATAATTTAATAAAACTTCATTTGTTAAGATACCTATTTCACTGTTCATACTTGCCGCAAATGTTGCCTCATTTGTAAAACCAGCAAAGACACCTTTCTCATCAATATCAACTACGATAGGTAAAAACCCTTGCATGTCGGGGTAAGCTTCAGAGTAACGTTTAACATTTTTAAACCATATTGATGCGAATTCATCATCAAATTCCAAAATGGTAATCCATTCTGAAGACGCATTTTCAACACCTAAATTAATCTGAGATGAAAAATCAGTGTCACCAGTATTAACTACTTTAGTGACTGTTAATCCACTGTAATCAAATTCATTTACTATTGAAGTTAATGATTCTTCATCTGAGTGTACAATAACTAATTCGTTTACACCTACAGTTTGATTTACTATTGATTGTATTGATTTTGAGAATAGTTCGTTAAAGTCTTTATGTTTTGAACTTTCTATTGGTAGAATTACCGATACGTTAAAATTTTCCATAATTAATTTTCTTCTGTTACTTTCATTTTATCCAATTGAGATTGGAAACTTTCTTTTCTAATTTCAAAATATTCATTAAATAATGATAAAACATTTTCTGTGAATTGTGTCATATTATTATAAGACTCAACTGTCTTTAATGAATGTTCATATAAAGATTCTGAAATATTATCTTCTAACCAATTTTGTACGAATTCTGCCAAAATATCAATAATATTATTGAACTCATATGTCCAAACACCATTTTGGTCTGTCATCCATTCAGGTTTCATATTTGGAACCTTACCGATAACAGGTGTTGCAGATGCCATAGATTCTAATGGGAATGTTCCAAAACCCGACTCATCATCTACCCAAACTGATACAAAACTATCTTTTAAGTATGTTGAGAATTCTTGTTGGTTAATACCCTTCATATCTCTAAATGTTATCCATCTAAACTGAGGGTATTTTAAATAAAAACCTTTAATAATTTTTGCAGTATTTCTTTGTTCTCTACAATGTATTGAAACAATTGGTTTCGAAGGTTTGTCTTTTTTATTAAAATATTCAGGAATAAAAGGTTGTAAGACATCAATATCCGTAGCTTTCATAAAATTACTGATGTATTCTTTTTGTGAATGATTTGTCGTGATAGATTTTCTAAAACCATATTGTGCCCAATTTGTTCCAGGTGCTAACGTTTCTAACATATGGTCATATGCTTGACATAGAACTATTTTACCACATGGGAAATTAGAAAGTTGTTCTAATACGTGTCCATAAATTTCAGGAATAACCACAAAATCTTCAGGTGAAATTTGTAAACTTTGACCTTCAATACTTTGGTGAGGTAATTCCATGTATTTTTCATCTAACCAACCACCGACTCCGGTATATTGTTGTTCTTCATGAATGATTATCGGATTAAATCCGTTTTCTTTTAAGGTTTGTGCAACTTGGTATATGTACCTAATAGACCCTTTGGCATGACCCTTAGTATCTTGTACTAAGAAGTAAATTTTGGATTTTCTATCCACTAAATTAAGGATAGAACCTTCAATCTTCTGTATTTTTTCTGCTTCCATTTTATATGCTTTTTATAATGTTATGTCTTAATAATGTATTAAATGCAACTTTAAAGGGAATACTTAAATCTTTTGAAGAATAAGTCCCTAAGTTTTCATCGTAATCTTCCCTTTCGGTTAATATTACTTCGACCATTAATTTTAGAAGTTCGAATTTTACCATATTAATACTATGGTTTTCATCATCTTCTTTTTTTTCTTTGTTAATTGTAATTTGATTATCTAATTCGTTAAAATCTAGATAATACATTTCTCCTAAAATTTTAAACATCTTCTTTTAATTTTAATTCAGTGTATAACTCTTTAAACTCATCAAGTTTGTTAATTTCGTAGTTCACTTTTATATTTGTATTGTATGTTGTATTAAATTTAACCTTGATTAAGTCGTAATTTTCATCTGTAAGAATATCAGGATTTGATGTTATAATGACATCATACTCTGATAAAACATCATCCATAGTTATTTTAGAGTAAAAAACAATCTTTTCAACTAAACAACCATATTTTGAAAGGAAGAATAATGTTGCTGGTTTTGATTTTTGAATTTCATCAGAAATTACGGAAATTTCGTGGTTATCCCTCAAATCTTCATATACTTCATTTAGTGTGTTGAAAGTATTAGCAGTAACAGATGGAGCGTGACCAAAAATATTCATAGGAAAATCTACATAAAAGAAATCATACAAATCTTCCATTTTAGGAAATTTAAAATGTTCGATTAAATTTAAGCTGGTGATAGGTAAGTTTAATTCATAATCAAACTCTTCTTCACCATCTTCTTTGATGTAATCGTCTATAAAAAATTTTTGATATACTTGTTCGGCCTTACCTAAAGTATCTCTTAAAACTCCATTTACATCAAATGCTATTTTCATTCTTCGTACCTTTTTAATAATTTACTTATTAGTGGGTTACGGATGATATCTTTGTTATCAAAAGAATATGTACCCACTCCGTCCATATTTTGGAATCTTTGAACCGCATCATAAAGACCCGATTGTGTCTTATCTTTATATCTGTCTGTTTGTTCAATATCGCCTGATATAAAAAACTTACTGTTAAAACCAATCCTTGTCAATAGAAGTTTCATTTGAGACGGTGTCGAGTTCTGAGCCTCTTCAAAAATTAATATCGAGTTATCAATATTCATACCCCTCATATATGCTAATGCAAATACTTCGATGATGTCATTTTCTTTTAATTTTTCTCTAGCCTCTTTTCCTATTATCTTATTTAAAAGATAGTAAGATGGAAAAATATAAGGGTCTAATTTTTCTTCTAAATTACCTGGTAGTGAACCTAACTTTTCTTCAGCTTCGACTGCAGGTCTTACGATTATGATTTTTTCATATGAATTATTAGTATCCATAAGTAATTCTACCGCAGCTTTCATTGCGATATATGATTTACCCACACCTGCAGGTCCTGTACACACTGTGATTTCACTATTCAATAGTATATCATAATAGTCTTTTTGACCTTCAGATAAAAACTTTTTTCTTGGTGTTTTACCGATTATTGAGTTTATGAGTTCTTTTCTTGTCATCTTATTTTGTTGTGGTGATAACTCACCTTTTTGCTTTCTTGTCGGCATATATAATTTCTAATGCTTTTTATTTATTATAATTTATAATAATTTAACCAATAATCAATCATTTCATCCATCATAGTTTCAAAAGTATATTTTGGACACCATCCTGTGTCTTTTTTTAATTTAGATGAGTCTCCTTTTAAATTTTCTAACTCTTCAGGTCTTAAGAATTTTTCATCTTGTTTTACGTAATCTTTATAATTAAGTCCGAGTTTTGAGAACGTATACTCACATAAATTCCTAACTGAGTTTGATATCCCTGTAGAACATACATAATCATCTGATTTATCTTGTTGTAAGATTAACCACATCGCTTCAACATAGTCTTTGGCATGTCCCCAATCTCGTGTTGCGTCTAAATTACCTAATTTAAGTTCATTAGATAAGCCTAACTTAATTTTTACCGCTTCTTTAGCTACTTTATTAGTGACAAAGTTTGTTCCTCTTCGTGGTGATTCATGATTAAATAGAATACCATTTGATATATACATACCATAAGAGTTACGATAATTTCTACAAATGTTATATGAGAATACCTTTGCACACCCATAAGGTGATACGGGATTCATTGGTGTTGTTTCTCTTTGATAACCATCATCATCAATACAATTACCAAACATTTCGGATGAAGATGCTTGATAGATTTTAATTGATGGCTTGATTAATTTAACGGCTTCTAATAAATTAAGTGTTCCAAGACCAGTTACATTTGCAGTATAAATTG
>Ga0210003_1001340_pt1 | contig 21861 bp, 21 predicted proteins | sample LantaG_FD_182804 | JGI IMG/M metagenome (GOLD analysis project Ga0210003, IMG submission 182804) | Deep subsurface microbial communities from Baltic Sea to uncover new lineages of life (NeLLi) - Landsort_02402 metaG (SPAdes) (version 2) | ecosystem: Environmental > Aquatic > Marine > Oceanic >... | reverse complement strand
GCTTTTTTTTGGCGTGGAATTTCCGAGAAGGTCAGTTTTGCATGTTTTGATGCGAAACCAGCAACCGGACTCCTCTAATTCCCCCTCGATGTAGGCAGCTATAGACTATAAAAGTCAAACGTTCAAAATATCGAGCAGTTCGAACTGTTTATCGAGTACGATCCGGCTGTCAAATCCAAGCCATCGGTCCAATACGGTTGCATAGACGCGGCGGAAGTCCGTGTGGAACTTCATGGCGCCGTTATCCAAATCGGTAAGGCTGGGATGTGACCCGACAAGACCACTCTTTAATTTGCCGCCGGCCAAAAAGACGGGGGCAGCCGCACCATGACCGGTGCCGTGTCGGCCATTTTCCTTCACTGTCCTGCCAAATTCAGAGAAGGTCATCAGCAGAACACGATTCAATGCCTTGTCTCGCTTTAGATCATTTATAAATGCTGCTATTGATTCGGATAAATGGTGCAGTAGAGAGCAATGATTACCTAATTGATTTGCGTGGTTGTCAAAGCCGCCGATTCCGCCGCCGCCGAGTTCGGTGAAGAATATCCTGATGCCGACGTCGGCCCGGATTAGCCTGGCAACCGTATGCAAAGTCTCGGCGAGCCGGAACGCCGGGTATTCGGCCTTGTTGGCGGATGCCCCGGCCACCGCCTCGATTCGTCGGCTGTTGGCACGGGCAATCGCCGTGCAGTCCCGCAGGTGGTTGAGAAGTGGATTGTCCCTGTCGGCACGAGAAAGCTCGACCGCCTGCCTCGGCTGCGATTCGCCCGGCGCCGGATCGATAGTCAGATCATCCGGCGACTGGATAGAAGGGATAATCACGTGTTCGGCCCTCAGGCCGAAAGGCTGAACGATCGGCCCTACGAACACGGCGGGCGTGTCCTTCTGGTTTGTGTGCCAGACGCTGTCTGCGGCCTGGCCCAGCCAGCCCGTCTGGCAATCGGGATCCTCGGGCTTGGCGGTATGCCAGTGGCGCATCGCGACGTCGTGAGAGCGGTCCGAATTGGGATAGCCCACGCCGTGGAGGATGCTCAGATGTCCCTCCTTGTACAGACGCGAGAAGGCTTCCATTCGCGGATGGAAGCCCAGATACGAGTTGATCTTGTGCACGTCTTTGGGCTGTAAGCGCAGCGTAGGACGGTTTCGGGCGTATTCGTCGTCGGCGTACGGAACCACGGTGTTGAGACCATCGTTGCCGCCGGATAGTTGAACGACCACGAGAACTGTGTCGCGTTCATCTCGCCGAGCGGCGCCGGTGCTCGCAGCACGAAGAAGTATATTCGGCGCCGGCGATGCGAGCGACAGCATCGTTGACGCTCCCAGAGCGGCCTTCAAGAAATCGCGTCGTGTATAGGACATTGTATTATCTCCCAATTTAAGCCAGGTGGAATTCAGGAAACGTGACGATTGCCTGCGCAAGATAACGTGCTCGTCCCCCCAGGTCATCATCCTGTCGGCGGGCCGTCTTCGGCAGCGCATCGTAAACGTCGGGGTCTATACTGCCTTGCAGAAAGAGATCGAGCAGAAACCGCCGGGCGTCTTCGGGCGTCGCGCACCCGTGCCTTTGGGCTACGGCCCAGGGATTGAGCTTGTTGCCGTACGGGCCCGAGCCTCGCAGCAATGCCGAGGCAAGGTTCTGGCGAGCGACTATCGCCGTGCTGTTGATCCAGTGCTGTCCGCCGGCCCAGCCTTTTACGGTCGGCGGGTTGTAAAGATTTTGGCCGAGATTAGCCAGGTCGTTTGCGAGCTGCGTGGTGGAGACCGTCTCTTCCAGAGCCTCGACTATACCAATCGCAAACTCCGCCGGGCTTTTGATTCGCCTGCGATATGCCGCCGCGGAGAAGAACAGATTGGATCGCAGCATCGTTTCGACAAGTTTCTGCACGTCGTAATCGGTCCCGAAAGACTCGGCCAGCGGGGAAATTAGGGCCTCGCCGGGCTGCCCGGTCTCACTGATCAGCCAGCGGTACAACTTGCGGACGAGCCGGCGAGACGTGGCCGGCTGTTCGAGTATGATTCGCGTCACGTCGTCGCGAGCGAAGTTCCCTTTCCGGCCGAGGATCTGTTTTTCATTCTCATCGTGCTCGCGAGAAATATAGCGCAGCTTGTTCCTGAGTACGAACCAGCCTGTGAAAGCCCTGGACGCATCCCGGATATCATCTTCCGTGCAGTGGTCCGGGCCCAGTGTGAAAGTCTCCATGAGCGCCCGGGCAAGGTTCTCGTTCGGCTGTGCTTTGCGACTGGCCTCGGCGCCCAGCCAGATGAGCACGGCGAGGTCTTGTGAGATGCCTTCCAGAAGAACCTGGAACGAGCCCAGAGCCTGACTGCGCAGAAGCCGGACGTGCTGCTGCATCAATCGGGCATTCTTGACCTTCTCGGCGTTGGTTGCGAAATGGCTGTGCCAGAACAGCGTCATCTTCTCCTGCAGCGGGTGCGGGGTTTGAATCATCCGCCGCAGCCACCATGCCCGCAACTGGTCCACCGAACCTGTGGCCGCTTCATATTCGTCGTATGTGCGGTTGAATCCTGCTATATCGCCCTGAGGCTGGAGCAGCATGTCTATGGTCCGTTGCGGCCCGTCGGCGAGCGCCTGCTGCAATTGGTCCCAATTGGCACCGAAAGCCGCGCGTCGGTAAAGATGTCCCGCTCGCGCAAGATTCCACGGGCGATCGGCGTCAGGTTCGTATGCCGCCCAGGCCCAGCGGGGGTCCGGCGGTTTCTCAGTTTGCCCAGCCATGAGTCGTTCCTTTCGCTATTCACACCCGCAGATAAACGTTAGCACAAACAGAAGTTTACTGCAAGTTCAGCTTTATTTCCAGTCGCCCCCGGGTTAAGCCCTCGTGTGTGCCAAGGCTCAACTTTGCGCGGTCAACTAACCTCACCACGGTTATGAGCATATCGATACCTGCTTCAGCTTCTTCCTGTGTTCTGCCCTTTTTGACCATGTCGCCACGTACCAGCGTATCCCGGTTGGCTTTTAGTATCGATGTTAGCTGGGCTGTGCCGATTTCTACAAGGCTGTTGCTTCCGGCAAGTGGTTTGACCTTGTGCTCCATTTCCTGGTTCAGGGAATTGATCAGGTCCCTGGCTAAACCATCGGTAGAACTTAGAATTAAGTATTCGCCCGGCATAGCCAGTGCAGGACGAATGTTGAATCGCAGTTCCAAATTATTTTTGCTATCGATCCCGGAGGTAGAAAAGTAAGCCATAGAATATTTTGTCCCCGCGTGGACATAACGGTCTATAATCAGCCCCTGCAATGCCTGCTGGCCGCGAGTGAAGTTTATGAGGCCCAGTGCTTTCTGCCAGGCTTCTTCTGCTACTTCATTGAACTGCTCCGGATGGTCAAGCCGCAGGATTACGGCAAAGGCCGGGAGCTTAATCTGCGTTGTACCGATTGCGGGATCGTACTGCTGCTCGGCCATCACAAGGCGGATTTCAGGTTCGGTTTCCGCCAGAACCTCTTCGGTCAGGTCACGCCCGCTGAAGAATATACCCATCATGTTCTCGAAGAAAATCAACCCGGATGTACGCTCGGGGAAAAGGTCATCCTTGGCAGCGTAGAATTGATGAAGGTCACGATATAGACTTAACGCAGCAATTTGACGCGGTACCGTCAGGTTTGGAAGGGCACCTTCATCCGGCTTTTTCGGTAAGGCAAAGGCGGCGGAACTCGTCTGAGTTGCCGTCTTGCCGTCAACGGATGCCCGAAAGCTCAGCGTGCTATCCTCGATATGCAGTCCCAACGCAAGCCAATTCGAATTGCGTGCTGCTTCAAAAATTCCTGCGAAAGCCAGTGCCGCCAGGGGATTTTCATGCTGTTGCTCGAAGAGTTGAGCGACTTGTGGAAGACCAATCAGGGGCTTGAGATTTACAAAGGCATTGGCGATTGCATCGGGCCCGACAGTTCTTTTCGCCGCCTGGTAGGTGGCGTTTGCCGCTAAGCTCTCATTTTTCGCTTGTGAGCGGCGTTGCAGGACAGCTTTGAGCCCTTCCGGACGGTTGGATAAGACCAGCCGCTTGCCGATAATCGTGTGTGCTTCTTTTCCATCGAACGTCCATGCCGTAACACCATCATACTCTTTGGATGCTACTATATTATATTTGCCCTTTTTTTCGGCCTCGGATCGAGCGATGTTGAAAAAAAACTCGTGAAACCGTTCCAGCATCTGATCATCCTCAGCGTCGATAATCAGCAACACCGTATCTTCGGGACACACCGCAAGTGTAATCCCGGCTCCCGTTAGTTTCCCCAGCCCCGTTCGCCAGTCTGTGCCTAACGTGGTTTCAATAAAGCTGATTATATTGAGGAATTCATTGAACTGAGGTTTCGATGCCTGTTGCTTGTAGAGTGGCAATGCCGTTATAGCCGCGGTCGCTTTGTCGTTTGTGAATGCTTCGATTAGTTCTTTCGGCCTGGACACTTCCAGCACAATCAAGGCGTCTTGCGGAATCCATTGGATTGCCGGGGGTAAGGTTTGCCCCGCTGCTGTGGTGAGCGACATAAAAGCGACCAACATTAAGGCCGGTACGAGAGCGAGATTCCGTGACATGCTACACCTCCGGGACTTGTAATAATTATTTATATTTCATATTAATATAAGGGATTATACCGACTAAATGTTACCATTTTGTTACGGTTTCACCTTTTTTTATTTTTTCTTGCCTTCAAAATCGCTCTGAAAGGCTGGTTTAGAGAAAATCACCCTATTTAATGTATTTAATCGAGCGTAGCAAAACCGGTTGTCTTAATTTCCGAGCATTCATAAAGAACATGAAATAAAAGCACTTTAATATACCAAAAAGATATGCGAAAGCTCAAAACAATAAATTGAACATTTCCAACGGGACTCTTGCTTCGAGGCGATGAGTTGTGGTATCGCTACGTGCCTTAATCGGGCAATTGGCACGGCGGGACTCTCACCCGCTGGATGGCGGCCTTGTCGGCTGCTCCGCTGTCCATAGTTTCACCTTTTGCACTCTTTTTTGGCTCAAAAATAGTATCTCACCCGCAACTCTGCCCTGTAATCATTTTGTTTTTCTCCGAACTCGGTATATGAGTCCCCCACAAGAAAGGTTGATCTCAGTCGAAGTTCCAGATTTTTGATGCCGGTGTATAATAATTCGGGGCCAATGGAAAAGCTTTCGTCATCAACATTAAATATCCCCATTAGCGAGGGTGTAAAATATAGTATATCAAACGGCTCTTTCTGACTGGCGCGTAGATAGAGATAGTCTCTCATGGGATTTCTTCTGTTGTAGCTTCCTTCAGCTAAGTTTGATGCTCTTGTTAAAAGAGAATCATCGCCTGAAGCAAGATACGTATCATAACCCTGGTCTATGAACGAGAAGTAGTCTGTCATTTCGCTCTCAGCAAATCCTGTTGCATCATGAAAAAACTCAAAGATATAGGTTGTATCTGATTCGGTCAGATATCGGAGGCCAAGCAGATAGCTTGTTGCATCATATTCATTATTAAAAACTGTTCCATCACTGTTGATATATCTCTTTTCGTAGTCATTAATAAACGCGAGCTCTCCATGAATCTCAAAATTTGAGGTGATGTTCCTGGAAAAATCCATACCGTACCGGCTTGTTCTGCTTCCACCTGTAAGAAAGAGCAAGTCAATATCTGTGTCATAAAGCAGAAAATACGTCTTCCCTGCGAAATTCAAACGGTTAATCTTTCCGAAATCATCGTTTATATGGTCATAAACAGGCATCAAAACCGGTGTGAAAGAAAACGTTTTCAATGGACCGTCAAAACTCTTAATGTAATCCGCGGATGCCACTACAAAGCCTTCACGGGCCAGCTCAGGGTCATAGGGGTCTTTAGGTCTGTCCAAAAATGCTACAGGATTCCATGCATATCCTGTGCCCCATTTTAACGTTTTTTTACCTATATTGAAATTGAACGCCGACGATGGTCTTGATGACATATAGCCTTCATAAAGTGTTGTTTCTTCTGACCATCCGAGATAGGATTTTATTAAGTCAGTGTTGACTATTGCACGAAATTCTGTGGTTCCCTTCTTATAGCTGCCATCTAACAACACCGAAAAATTATATTCTTCACGGATATTTTCTTTGTCGCGGTCATACAAGTTGAGCTTGTACAATGCAGAGTTCGTATCCAACCCGAAAAGAACGGGATTAAACTCGACATATCCCCCAATATGCAATGGCTTTTTCTCTATTTCTGACAGGTCAAAGGAATACTCTTCCTCGGCTAAAGCCATTCCATAAGAAAGTGTTAACAAAATCGCCCATGCTGCCCATAATCTCATTGTCTCAAGGATTCCAGATTTGGCATAGATGTGAGCGTAAAGACTTCATCTTCGAACGCTCTTTTTTTCATATTTGCGAATATCATTACAGATTTATAGCCTTTATGGAGAGGGCTGTCCGTCTCAATAACCGATGGCCTCACAATTTTACCCCCAAAGTCCTTGGTTTCTTTGAAATAAATTGTTTTTATGAGCATAGAAGCTTCGGTGAGACACTCGACCTTTGTAGGCAAGACTTTGTCTTTGTCTACCCACATTTTCAATTTGTCGTATGCTACAGTTTTTGTTTTTGCCTTAAGGTGCAAAACATACGCCTCGCCCAACTCCTCCATTTGCTCGACAAAATATTCCGCTGCATAATCAAGGCGCAATATGTCGGAGTTATTAAACACACCTCCTACCACTGACTGAAGGCTTGTTATGCGAATGGGTTTGCCTACATTAGGAATGTAAAGCCACATATTTTCGTCAAGCCTTAAGGTGCTCCTGCCTTTTTCGCTTGCAGGTGAAAGAAATAATGCTGCAACTTTATCCCTTCCCTTCTTGACGGTAAAAAGCACATACTCTCTTTTTTTGCCGTTAGGCTCGATGTTTATGAGTTTTCGATACGACTCATAGGACACCGGGTTGAGATTCCTATCCAGCTTTAGTAGAATCTGATCGCCGGGACTCAAAACTGTCTTTACGGCATCATGAACAATTCCCTGGAGTTTGGAATAATCCGTACCATTACTCCTCATGGCCCCAATCATTTTATCACCAAAGTTTCCAGCAATTATTAGAGTCACGCCTTTGTTGGCAAGGAAATCCGCCGTCTGTTGCCCTGCTCCGCTTTGTGTATCTTTGTAAGGATTGCTAATAACCTCTATTAGTTCCCCCGTACGGTTGAATATAAGATAGTATGGGCATTTGCCTGCCTTGTTGCTTATAGAGGATGTAGCGTCTTTGCTGTTTGATGCGACAGCAATTTTCGCCTCTTCCTTCTGAGCAGCGTAAGCCATGACCGGTACCAGAGACAGAACGACCAAAGTTGAGAAAAGTTTCTTCTTCATTTCTAATTACCTCCTATACATGTCTCAGCGCGTCAATCGGATTCATCCTTGATGCTTTATAGGCCGGCTGAAGACTTGCAATTACTGAAATGGTTATTACTATTATTGAAATCACGAGAACATCCTGTACATTTATGCTTGGAGAAAGCAAAAGGCCTTTTTGCCTGCCAAAACTAAAAGTGAGTTTGGCAACGTTAAGTACAGAGATAACTGCAATCCCCAGAATATCTCCCACTACTGCACCAAAGAAACCCAGGGAGAAACCCTCTATCAGAAACATTGCCACTATTTTCCCAGGCAGTGTACCTATGGCGGCAATAGTACCGATTTCTCTTATCCTTTCATACACTGCCATAACCATAACATTCATTATGCTTATAAGTACTATGGCTATAAGCATCAGCTTTACGAAGAAAGTCATAACATCTATCATCCTCGCGATATTGTAGAATGGAGAGAGCTTTTCCCACGTGTGAACCTCAAATGCCGGGGCGCCTTGCTTGTTTAGCTCGTTCGAGAGTTTATCCTTGAGTCTATCAAACACCGCGTGGAGTTCGTCAAAATCCCTCAGCCTTATGGCAATTTCGCTTATCTCCATTGTATCCATTCTCAGGATTTCAGCAGCGTCATCTATGTGGATATATCCATCTCTGCCCCCGGGACCTGTAGCGCTTTCAAGTATTCCCCCGACCTGAAATTGTTTCCCGTTAACAGAGCCGTCCCTATTAGTTGCAATGACAACAACTGTGTCGCCAACCTTGACCTTCATTCCTTTTGCGAGGAGTTCAGGCACAAGGATTTCCCCTGTTCGTATGGTTTTTTCTCCTTCTTTTACCCTTGAGAGAAGCAGTGGAACAGTCTTGACTTCATCTTCAGGATTAACGCCGTTGAGTCTCACGTTGGTTGTTTCAACAAAGTTACTGAACATGCCACCGAACTTTATTCTCTTTGAATATGCCTCTATATCAGGAATCTCATTTATTGCCTTCTCGACTTTTTCGAAGGCCTTCGGGCCCAGGTTCAATGTAAGGGGCAGGCTATCTATGGACGACACATAACCCTTTTTGTGTATCTGGATATGCCCGACAAAGGAGTCTGTTATCTGCCCAATCATCATGTTCTTGAATGATCCTGATACTGAGATAAACACCAGCACAGATACCACCCCAATGGTGACTAATGAAGCTGTAAGAAGTGTCCTTCTTTTGTATCTCAGTAGGTTTCTTATTGCAATCTTGAATAAGTCAAACATTGTCCCTAAACCTCTCTGCCGGCCAGTTCTCCATCTTCCAGCGTATATATAATTTCAGCTTCTCCGACGATTTTCTGATCATGAGTTGAAAAGATAAAAGTTGTGCCGAGCTCATTCTTCATCTTTTTCATAATATCGATAACCATATATGCTGTTTTGTGATCGAGATTGGCTGTCGGTTCATCTGCTAAAACAAGCTTCGGATTTGTAACTAAGGCTCTCGCTACAGCTACCCTCTGTTTCTGACCGCCTGATATCTGGTCCGGATATTTGTCTCTCTGTTCGGCCATTCCCACTGCATCAAGGAGCGCGAGAATACGTTGCTTCCTTTCACTGGAAGGGGTATTCTGTACCATGACGAGCGGATAACCCACATTTTCATACACCGTGAGCACAGGAACGAGATTGAAATCCTGGAATATGAAGCCGATCTTCTTGCCTCGAAAAGCTGCCGCCATGCGCGTATTAAGACTTGAGATGTCTGTGTCATCTACGCGCAAGATACCTGAAGTTGGCTTATCCAGACACCCAATAAGGTTCAAGAGCGTGGTCTTTCCGCTACCGGAAGGACCAACGAAAGAAACAAAAGAGGCTGGTTCAATCTCGAAATTCAAACCCTTTAGCGCCTCGACCTTTGTCTCGCCCTTTAGGTATGTTTTGGATAAATCGTGTGCTGTTATCAAGCTCATAGACTTATTCCTTCAAGAATCTCGGTGTACGATAAAACAGTTTGCGAGCAAAATTTATTTAGCCCTTTATATTTGGAGATGCCTTTCTATCATCAGAACGACAACGAATCGTCCTGGATCGCCATTCATCACTTCACATTATACTTATCCTCCCAGCTCAGAGCAAACACATCCGGCGAAAATCCTGTTCACATCGCCATATCGCAAATACTTTGCCCTTCTACTAATAAAAGCACTTTAATATACCAAAAAAGACCCGCGAAAGTTCGTAAAAATAAATTGAGTATTTCCAACGGGACTTTTGCTTCGAGGCGATGAGCTGTGGATGTATTATGGTGCGGCGGACAGTTGCACCTGTCTAACCACGGCAAAACTTGACGAAGTTTTAGCCTTACTGGTTGATTGATTTCGTGTATTCAAGTTCTTTTTCTTCCGTTTCTATACGTCTTTGTCAGCCCTTTTCAACTTAAACCTCATGAATCGATAAACGTCCCGAATAAAATCTCCTATTCCGCAGGTTTTTTCGAAAATATCCCAATTTTCCACTTGACGGATAGTATCATTAATGCTACTATTTAATTATGGCACGTATCGAAGATATTCTCGATCAGGCCGGAAATAATCCAAAGGGTGTGCGTTTCAGCGACTTGTGCCGCTTATGCGACCACTATTTTGGTCAATCCCGGCAGGGAGGTACGAGCCATCGCGTGTATCGGATGCCCTGGAAGGGGGATCCGCGAGTCAACATCCAGAACGATAAGGGTATGGCAAAGCCCTATCAGGTAAGACAGGTGCTCAGAGCTATTGAGAGGTTGAAAAATGAAACGGCCGGCAGAGATTGAACATTATACATATCGAGTGATTTGGTCCGAAGAGGATGAGCAGTTCGTGGGGCTCTGCGCGGAATTCCCAAGCATAAGCTGGCTGGCTCCAAGCCCGGAGGAAGCCCTGCGGGGAATTCTCAAAGTTGCGACTACGGTTGTCAAGGACATGAAAGCCAACCGCGAACCTGTGCCAGAGCCAATTTGTTCGAAGCGTTATAGCGGCAAATTCATGGTCCGCGTACCGCCGGAGCTGCACCGACGGATTGCCCTCGAAGCCGCCGAGGAAGGCATCAGCCTGAACCGACTGGTCAGCACGAAGCTTTCTTCATGATGTATGTTACTCGATGATGGTTAAGTAGCAACGTTTGCCGGTTCCGTGTATTGAAGTTCTTTTTCTTCTGTTTCTATACGTCCTTGCAATCACTTTTCGCCTTAAACATCATAAATTGGTAAACGTCCTTAATTTCTATGAACTGTGGTATCGCTACATGCCTGAATTGGGCAATTGGCACGGCGGGACTCTCACCCGCTGGATGGCGGCCTTGTCGGCTGCTCAACTGTCCCTAGTTTAACCGGGCGATGTACGTGTTTAGCCTGAAACCAATGCTGATACGCAGGTTTTGAAGCCGAAATCAGCCGTCTTTGTCGGCAATTAACGCTTTTGACGGAAGAATTAGCTGTTAAATCGTCACTATCAATACTAATAGCAGGCTAAACACATACCGGGCGATAGCCCGGTCTGGTGCATGTGTTGTTGGGCGTCTGCATTCGCTAAAAACCAACTAGTTTTGGTGATAGTGGTCTCTTAAATAAACATCAGCGAACTGATGACCAATCTCGTTTAGAAACTCCAGGAGTCCCTTGACTGATATCGTGACTCGAAAATCGATATCGCCTTTGTTGTCTCTGTTCCAGAATTCTACTCCGGCAGGATCGTCAACAGATACATTGGGCAAGAAGTTGATATTTACATGGGCGACAGCGTTTCTTATCTTTCTGAGAAATTTAGCTCTTTCACCCATAACATTCTTTTTGTCTTCGATTACTCTAAACAGACTCTTTGATAGAAGGGGGTAATGGAAGTCCGCGAAGCCATTGAAACGTTCTCTTGGTATTACGCATATGCCATACGCTGTCATGATTAGCAAACCCTGATTGACCAAAGTAAATCTATCTCTGTTCTTTCTTAGTTGAGGGTTCTCCTCAATAAATTCAGCAAACACCTCACTAATTGTCTTGTTGGGAGAACTAAGACGAGTCTTTTCAGCGGCATTCACGAAATTGCATGTATACCAAACCCAATGAAACAAATCGTCATTCATGGAGACTCTACTTCCTTTTCACGCGCAGCCCAAAGCTCAGCAGTAATTCTGGGCACCCGCTGTCCTCTATCAAATCCTGTCATTATCAAGCACAATTCATCGAAAAATATACCGTACCCTTTTTATTCCCCCCAGAAATCTACTTCTTGCGTTTCTTTCTGTCTGGTCGCTGGGTTAATGCAGAGGCGGCGGTGCTCTTGGCCTTTTTTGAGGTTGTTTTGCTTCGCAGTTGTTGGGAAGCGATTTTGCCTACTCGTTTTGAGGTTTTTTCGTTTTTTGCCATTTCTTACTCCTAACTATTTATGTCCATCAAACATTGTTCACATTACAAAAGAAACCTTAGCATAAAAACATAACCGATGACTAGTGCTATCACTTTGGACCAAAATATAACATTGGCAATGTTTTTAAATATGGTTGGCGCTAAAAAATCTGCATTTTCATCGTGTTTCAATTCATTTTCTTTATATGTGTGAAAAGAACCCCAGACAATTGTTTGGTAAATATATTGCAGAAGATCAAGTGACAAAGATACAACAAACATCAACATTGCAGTTTTTAAGGCATCTGGTATGGAATATGAACCGTTTTCTCCTTGTTTGAATATCCATACAATTGCAATTCCTGCAAAAGCGAACTTTCGAGTGTTATCGCTCAATTTTCCTGAAAACTCATAAAAAGTTTCTCTACAGTCTTTGAGTTTCATTATTTTTTCCTTGGGCCTGTGTTATTTGTCCCTTCTATCTTTCTGTTTGGTGCTTGAGTTAGGGCGGAACCTGCAACGGACTTAACCGCCTTGCTGGATTTTTTGCTTCTTAGTAATTTACTTGCTTTTGAAGCCACTTTTTTTGAGGTTTTTTCGTTCCTTGCCAGTTTTTTCTTGGCTACCTTCTTCTTGGCTACCTTCCTCTTAGACATGTTTATTCCTTTCGTATTCTGGGTTATTCCGTGGGCACCATACTTAATTCCAGCCGATGCCTGCGTCCCAAAGCTCCGCAGTAATTCAGCCCAGTCACTGTCCTCTATCAAAACCTATCATTATCAAGCACAACTCATCTAAAAATGTGCCGTACCCCTTTACTTCTTGTAATTTTATTAATGTGAGACAAGAAACGCCTTGTAATCCTCAGAAAATTCTCGGAAACTTTATAGTTGTAGCAGACGCGTTGCGAAAATACCCAGGCATACCAATGGTTCGTTCAATATCCTCAATATTGAGTGCAAGATTAATTGTTAGACTTTGCTGGTTAATAATGTTCTTTTCCCTAAGAACATCTAATGCCTTTTGGAGAACTCTAGGCTTTTCGATTTCTAATTCGTCATCCAATGGTTCTTTAGTGCGCCAGTGTCTTCTTGAGATATTAATAAAGAGTCGCTGTTCTCTTTCACGAGAGATTAAGCGTAACTGCCTTAACCGTTTTACCATAGCAGCGATAGACACTCGCCATTTTGATTTCAAAGGTACTAACATTTCCAGGTTGGGAGCGAATAGAACTTCTTTTGAAAATGTTTGCTCTGGTAACAAAAAGGCCGAAGCAAAGTGGTGAGCTTGTTTCTCGATTAACTTGAAGGATGAGGTATTGCGCAATACGTTTTCATCAACATGATAATGAAGTATCATGTGCCCTAATTCATGTGCTGCATCGAATCTGGATCGAACAGCAGACATCTTTTCTTCACCTAATATAAAATACGGCCTAAGTGTATCATCCATGCTCCAGTTGGAAAAGGCATCCAACGTTTTCGCTTCGAGCTTTTGCCTAACAACAATGGCACCGTTATTTTCCAGCAGCCAAGTAACATTACTAATGGGACCAAAACCGAGTCCCCAATGCTTTCTTGTTCGGTTGGCAATATCCTCAATGATTTCATCATCAATAGAGGTGAGAGCAGAAGGGATGTCAAAACGTGGGAAATTAACTTCTGGCAGTGTCACAAACTCTCGTAAGTATCCGACTGTATCCAAAAGCCATCCATACCGACGCGTGGCACTTAGTCTTGCTGCTTTAGTAGCTGAACTTAACGAGCGAAAGAATATAGGCCTACACGCTCGGGTGCCAATATCCTTCAGAAAAAAGTGCATAGGAAAATTAAGAGTATTGGCAATCTTCTTTAGAACATCACTCGATGGGGATCTTTGCCCCTTTTCATACTGAGAGATCGCGGCGCAAGATATATTTATCATATCTGCTAATGATGTCTGTGTTATACCTCTTGCTTCCCTAGCGTGCGTCAACCTTTCTTGTTTAAAATTTGATGCTCCTACGCTCATATTAGGCAGTCTCGCTACTACTTCTCTTAACACTGCGTTCCAGTTTTATCTCAAGACTTTCAGGAATAATTTCTTCCTGATCCATTTCGGGTATAATATCTTGGAACTTATCCAGCAGTTTAATGCGTTTAACTATTACATTGCACTCCTTATCTGGGAAAACAATATCAACAAACTCAGGTAATATTTCGTCATCATCCGCGGATTTATGTGTAATAATAGCATAAAGCGGTGCTTCCTCATTTAGCTCAGGATTTTTGTCTTCATTCATAAAATCAAGAAGCATTTGGTTCGATTCAGCGTATCCCTTCCTAAATTCTGCGTCTCGAGGCAATATTCCTTGCTGGTCAACTTTTGACTGGGTTAATCTAATACGACCGCTCACAATAGAACGATGCCAGCAGTTCTTCGCTTTGTTTTTTCTGCTTTCAACAGTGTAACCTCCTATTCTCTCTGCTATATCGGGCATTATCCCCTCTATACATACTCGTCGGTATTGAGGTAAAAGGTCATGGGCCTCTGGCGGTTCAAAAGTCTCGTAACAATACTCATAAGCCGCTTTATACTGCGAAACCACGCCGCTGGCAATTTCGCGCTGAATTTTATCACTTACTAGATCGTTAAACATTTCATCTGGTTTTTTCGGATCGTATGTCTTAATATCCATAATAAAGACCTTTCATAATATATCGTCAATCTGTTTAACTTTACTGCAATTATATAATGAATATATTAACAGTATAGGGGAAAATGTAATTTTTTTTAACTTTTTTTCAAATTCTCCCCCTTATTTCTCGCAGTTTCGGTCAAGAGGCACGGACCACACGCAGCAAGCAGCGTCTCACGGAGACCTTGCCATTTACGATTTACGATTTGCAATTTACTATTTATTGCGCTGCATCCTCTGTGGCAGAATAATGAACGCCGTGTAACGGAGATTTTTTGAAAATGTGCCCGCCATTTTGCGGGATGGTTCGTATAATACGTAAAGAAGTAAAAAGGCTTTGTCATTGATTATTTACTCCGTCCAAGAAAGGTCGGATCTTCGATATTGGAGCGGAGCGCAAATCCGGCCGCGAAGCGCGACGTATTGATTATTTCTCAGTGGCCTCTGTGGCTCAAACAACAGTGTTAATCGGTGTAAATCTGTGTCTAACAGAAAGCTAATTTGCAAAAAAAAGCCAAAATAATGCAAAAAAAAGGTGAAAAAGAGTAGAAAACGACGAAAAATTGAGCTTAAGTTGAAAAAACAAAACCAAAGCCGGCCATCGGCCGGAAATCCTAAACTCGAAGTTCTAAATCCTAAATGAGTTGAAAGGGTGTAAAATGACAGAGCCCGAAGCAGGTCTTATAGAGGTTATTAGTAATACAATCTTTCAAAACGTTGTTTTTTATGCTCGATTTTTGTTTTGGTCACTCGTAACCTTTGTATTTGCAGCATTTTACGAAGCTTTTCTATAAGACGAACTTTTTGGTTGCGGCCAAGGGCGAAGCCCGAGGCTGCGCCAGGGTAAATCCTGGCTTTTATCTACATGAATTATTCTCTCTGAGTTCTCATAGTCCTCTGTGGCAGAACAAAGGACGCCGTCTAACGGACATTTTTCCGGAATATTCCCGCTTTTATGCGTTTAGATTCGTATAATACTAAACTAAATGAATATTGATTAATGATAAATGATAGGTCCAATCACACAGAACGCAGTACGCAGTACGAATTTTAGCCCGCACCTTTGTCATTGATTATTTACTATTGACTATTGATTATTTTTTCTTTTCTTCCGCGTAATCAGCGAAATCCGCGGTTAATTCGTATGTAGTATGCTTGTCCTTGTATCTTAGATTCCAGGGGATATAACAAGATGTAACGTTCTTTAACAACCGTATCGTTCGGGCGGGTTTGTGGGTTGCAACCCACAAACCCGCGGCGGCAGCCGAGATCGTCTTGTCCTTGGGCATAAACCCGTGCTCAGCGTGATCCGACAGCCGTCCTATCTCAATAGTCCGAACAGTCGCATGGGCCATTGTATCGGAGTGAGCCCGTATTGCAAGGAAGGACATTATGAGAAATTGCATAGGTATCGACGTGGCTAAACAGTATTTCGATCTGCACAGCCTTAAAACCGGCCAAGACCGACAAATGGAAAATTCCACCGATGGGATCCGGCAGTGTGTTGCACTCTGCAACAAAATCAGACCGGAGTTGATTGCCATGGAAGCCACCGGAGGCTACGAACTGACATTGGCCGGTACTCTTCAGGCTGAAGGATTTGCCGTCGCCGTAGTCAACCCCAGACGCATTCGAGACTTCGCCAGAGCCGCAGGTCAAATAGCCAAAACTGACAAGCTGGATGCCCGTATCATCGCTCAGTTTGCCGCCACGATGGAACCGATGCCGAACGAACGAATCAACGAAAACACGCAAAAACTCAAGGCTTTGGTCGCTCGGCGGAATCAATTGGTTGGACTGCATACCGCCGAATCCAACCGACGGGAACACGCCGACAGCAAGGAGATTCGACGCAGCATTGCTGCTGTTCTGAAAGTCATCGAAGCTCAACTGAAAACCATAGATCGACAGATTAAGGAACACGTCGAAAATACGCCACAGCTTCGGAAACGCTCTGAAATCCTCGACTCGGTTCCCGGGATTGGTCCGACTACCGCTCACATGCTGGTAACGGAGTTGCCGGAACTAGGACGACTCAACCGCAGACAGATCGCCGCGTTGATTGGAGTTGCACCTATGGCACGTGACAGCGGGAGCTTCCGCGGCAAACGCATGACCGGAGGAGGTCGGAAAAAAATCCGCCGCCGATTATTTATGCCGACGCTCGTAGCGGTTCGGCATAATCCGATATTGAGAGCTTACTACAACAAGCTGCTCGGCCGGGGAAAATGTAAGATGGTTGCATTGGTTGCTGTAATGAGAAAACTCATTTGTATCCTGAATACCATGGCTAAAAACAATCAAGAATGGAATCCTAATTCAATAAAAATCTCTTGATTTTTAAGACAGTCGCTGAGCAAAGCCGAATGGATCGAAAGCTTGTGCCCGCGAAGGCGGGTATAGTCAATGACAAAGGACTCCTTTATCATGTTATCTTGTCAAAAACAGGCTTTTTCGCCTTTTTTCACTTTTTTAAAAAATTTGTAGGTAACATTTAGCCTGTGAGATACGCTGTGAATATAGATACGAGGTTTTATTTTATTTATCTCATGGGCTGAACCCTGAGAATTGCTGTAAGAATTAGAAAGTAAGATTGTAGTTGTTTTAGTAGTAGAAGAGTATATAATATGGAACACCAACATTGAGGAAGCTACAAAAGGCGGAATTAAAGATGCGAGTTTTTTGGACTACAGATGGATTTCACAATTTTTATTGGAGGCTGTCCAGTATTTCCAACTTATAGAAGGTGAAGAAGCTGAAGCAGCTCAAGCCAAAGTCAAGAAATTTTACAGGAAAGGCATGACTCGCCCGAAGAAACAGGAGAAAAACCAAACTCCTGCACCTTCTGCGCAGGATGAGGTGGCCTTCTCTGCAAAAACGAGGGACAGCCACATATTAATGGCTGGGGACAGTACATAGAAAACTGACTGTCCCGAATAAAAATCCTAATAAAAATTAAAAAAGGGATATATATGGGCAGAAAATTTGGGTTTTCATTTTCATGGAAGCGATCTGTCGGAATTTCAGGAGCAAAGAATCGTATTTCGCGAAAGATTGGCGTACCCCTAACACGGTCAGGGCGACAAAGGAAAGTAGGCCGTGCCGCGGGGTGCTTTGTGGCAACAGCCGTATATGAGAGCGAAAATGCTGACCAAGTCTGCTTACTGCGACGATTCAGAGATGAAGTTCTACTTCACAATTACTTCGGGCGTCTCGTTACTAACTGCTATTATTGGATTGGTCCTTTTCTTGCGTGGCTAACAGTCAGAATCCCATTCCTGAAACGCATGTTCAGGAATCTACTTGATAGTCTGATTCATTTGCTTAAGGTAACTGTTTTCCGTAATTTGGATAGACCATAACTGGAACTTTAGGGACACCATACTATTTGTTTTTTTTGCAGCATCTTGGACCAAATTCAAATCTGAAAAGTGAAGGGAGAAAGAAAATGAAAGATAAAGAGACCGGCAAAAGAGTTGTAATTATCTTGACTTGTTTGGTGATTGCTGGTTGCGCAACAACTCCAACACAAGAAGAACATTCCGCAAACGCTAATTATAGCCAAAACATGGAATCGACCAGCGACCATTCTACGAAAATTGAAGACGAAGTCACCTACTCGATTGTTGATTCCTATATCCTGCCTGGCATCAAACGCAGCCTTGATGTCAGATTGAACAAGAAGGTGTCTGAAAGCACACTTCGCACCATTGCACTTAAGCTAAAGGCACAAGACCCACGAAGCTACGAACGCACTTTTATCTCTTACATTCTTCCGGGCATGAAGTTAAATTCAGGTGCATGGGCCACGACGCATTTTGACCCTAATCTTGAAGTCCGTATTCTGGGTTCGAGTCTTGAGCAAGAACAATTTTTTCGGAGCGACGCAGCTAATTCACTACAGAGTGCTATTGGGACCTGGTTTTACGAAATGTTTGGCGTTGTTCAACAGTTTAATTTGAGTCGAACGTGGACAATTTATCGTCAGAATAACAGCTTCTACATAAAGACTACGTACACCGATGGCGGCGGCGAAACGGAACTCATCGAGGAAAAACCACATCCCAAGGGACGGCTTTTCCAGACCAAGAAGCAAGCAACTGACGGGGAGTACTATCTGTTGGATGGTCAGGGTGATTTGCAGTTGTGGGATAAAGAAGGATGGATTGCCACAGCAAAAAAACTGAAGTAGCTGTTTTCGGGGCGGTTGAACTCTACTAAACTACCTGGGATTTTAAAGGACGGACCCTATTTTAGGAGAACAAAATGGCAGCTATGAAAAAACTTGACAGTCACCTATTAATGTCTGGGGACAGTACACAGAAATCGTGACTGTCCATATTTTTTAATATTTTTTCCCAGGAGCTTGTAAGCGTGATAACCGCGGCCAGTTTTTATGAAAGGCAGGTGTAGCATGAAGAAGTTAATGTTGGCAATTTGTTTAGTAGTGCTATTGGTAGGAGGATGTGCTCATTTTGTTGAAGGTCCTCTTCCAGAACCTGCAAGAAGTGTTGAACCAACTAAAGTTTCCAAACCGGAAACAGAAGTGGAATGGCAACGAAGAATGGATAAGCTTGCGGCGGAACAAGTGGAGAACGAAGCTTGGGAAAAAATGGTAAAAGAAATAGAGGCAGATAAAATAGCAGAGGAGAGAGCAGAGGAAAGATCTGAATTATTACGAACTGGGTGGCCCAAACGAATTCAACAACTTATCCTTGATCGACAATTGGGTTTGGGAATGACAAAGGAACAAGCTCAAATGTGCATGGTAAAAAAACAGTCTCAAGAGAGTTGGTATAAAAGTCCGGTAATTAACCGTACAGTGGGAAGTTGTGGAATACATGAACAGTGGGTATACGAATTTGCAAGTAAAACATATTACCTTTACTTTGAAAATAGTATACTAACGAGCTGGCAAAATTGAAAGAAAGGCAAGGTGTGAGATGCGAATATACAAACCACAATACACCAAGTCGCTTCCGCCGGGCACTTCGCGATTTATGCAGGCTGTTTGTTCATTTCTCAATCCGCCGCGTCATTGGTGTATTTCGCTTTTGTTGCTTGTAGACTTCTCAAGGTTGCAGCACGCAAACAGCCTCAATCGTTCGGGAAAAACTAGGGACGGACCCGAATGGCATGAAGATAAGCGTTAACATTTTATAATACAAAGACTTGAAAAAAGGCCTCCTATGTTTTAAGTGGACTGTAGTAAACAAATATTCACTTAAAACGAAAGGAGGCTATAGATGGCCAGAATTGCACATTTCAGAGAAATTCTCAAGGATGATTTTTTCAAAAAGATCAAGTTCTTTGCCGAATTCCTCTCGGCGAGGGATATTCTGGATGCGGCTGCCGCGGAGAACTACCACTGGCGAGAGCGCATCTGGACGCCCATTGAAGAGAATAAGAGAATAAGAAAGGGGTGCCCGGTGCATTTTTCGATGAGTTGTGCTTGATAATAACAGGTTTTGGAAGAAGACAGCGGCTGCCTATACGATGCTATTGACTGAATTCTGCCGCAAATCGAGCATCAGGCCGACATTATAATTGTTGACTTCCACGCTGAGGCAACCAGCGATCGCTATGGTCGATTGTTTCGTAGAGGATTATTGAGTTTTAGTGATTTTCCATAATCGAGCGAATCGCAGTTTCAAGCTCATCAGCCTTTTGAGAACCTATCAGCAGTTTTTTGCCGCTACTCAATACAAGCTGCACGCCCCGATTGCCGCTTACGTTATACGCCTTACCGTTTCTAAAGCTGCATCTAATCCCCCAGCCGCCATATTCCCGTATCGGTTTATACCGCCGGGCATAATATTCGCTTAAATCTTCCGGCCCGAATCGCTTGAAATGAATGTGGAAAGGTAAATAACGTACATACAAACCGTCCGGGCGAACCTCGGTTTCCAGCTTCAAAAGTAAAAACAGGGCCGTGACAGCTATCGGCACCCCGATCCCGACAAGTAAGGCCAGAACAATCTCCCAACTCTCCTGCGAGTTTTTTCCAGCGGATTCTTTTTGCAATGCAAAAACACTAATCACCACCGACAGACCCATGGAAAGATAAACCAGCCAGCGCAGCCATAAACTGAATTTCTGTTCTTCCCGAAAAATAACGTTTTCTATCTCATGCATTCTATATTCTGATTTTAATTAACCGCTGATTAACGCTGACAGACGCGGAAAAATAGACAATCATCAATAGTAAATAATCAATAACAAAGGCTTCTGCTCTTCACGATAGAAAAGTACGCTATTGTCATTCATTGCTAATCCATATTCTTTTCTCGGCCGGCCGCAACGAGCTGCGAACTAACGTCGGATTGATCGGATTGAAAAGGTATAGCCATATTTCCAGCCTTTGCCGCTCGTATCTTTCTCATATCCCTGGTTCAGCATTCGCCTTTCCCAGTCACGAGCAGAACTCTCAGATGTGAATTGCTGAATAACTCGGAAGTCGCTCGGGTTGCCACGTGCAACTTTTATTTTTTTAGGATCATCGCTAAGTCCTGAATATCTCATATAAACTCATCCCTCGTATGTCGATGCTGAATTCTTACTTCTCAATTCTAAATCCTTACAACCCGGCACCGCAAGGGTGCGGGCTAAACTGGATTCTGTTTCCTGCCTAACCCCATGACCCGCGCCCCGGTTACTCAAAAGGAGAATTGATAATCAGATGGTCAATTGAAGTGCGGCTCATAGATTATCCTTCAATAGTCTTCGGTCCTGCGGCTGCTGGAGATAGTTTCTCCCTGAGATTACCTTTTTGCCGGTTCTCGATTCGAGGTCTTTTCTGGCTTTTCCCGCGACGTCGCCGCCCTCATGCGCGGCGTCTTTGCTTTCATGGAAACCCTGTGCGTCTTTGTTGCGGGTGATTTCAGTGGTAGCGGCCTCGCCAAGCATCGAAAAAATCTGCTCAAGGTCGCTAAAATGGTCGCGGAGATTTTCTCGCTTCAATCCCTTGAGCTTCTTGTACTGGCTGGGCGTCAGGCCGAATGCAGCCTTTGATATTTCAGCGGTCAATATTGCGTATTCCGTATCTTCCCTGACCCCGCGTTTCTTCCATTCGTCCGTCAGTTCCTCGCGTATCGCGATTCCCCGCATACGTTTTTCAATCCAGCCGTCCGAATAACCTTTGGCTTTGTACAGGGCACGGGTTCTCTTCGTGCCGAGTTCGGGGTCCTCGATTTCCTGGATGCGCTCATACCCGACCTTTGCCAGCCAGCGTTTGAAAGGTTCCGCCCTGGGGGAGGGAATAGTCTGAATAATGCGAAAGACAGTTTCAGTATTAGCACAATCTGTCAGGCGCAACTTGCCGTCAGGCGCCTGTAATTTCAACTGTCCGATTTTTTCGGACACTTGATCATAACCTTCTCTTATGAGCTTTTTCTTCAAATCGTTCCAGTATTTGCGGGGTCTTGCATTTCCCGTCAGGGCTTCGATAATATCAATTATCGAGAACCACCACTCGTTGCCGTGAATGGTTTTCCTGA